>Ga0102592_1003195_pt1 | contig 12721 bp, 13 predicted proteins | sample AraplaCol_mMF_r2_FD_76861 | JGI IMG/M metagenome (GOLD analysis project Ga0102592, IMG submission 76861) | Arabidopsis root microbial communities from North Carolina, USA - plate scrape MF_Col_mMF_r2 (SPADES assembly) (version 2) | ecosystem: Host-associated > Plants > Roots > Endosphere... | reverse complement strand
CGAGAGACTAGCGCCTCACCATTCACAGCAATCGATTGCTCCGCCAGCTCAGAGCAGCCAAGCAAGTCTTGTCAAACGCCCCGACCTGCCCCGCCCACACCCAAGTGACCGAATAGCTCGGTCAGCGTCTCAAGATCCGTCCGCTGAAGCCGAAGTCGACCACATCGCCAAGTTGATAGGGATGAAGTTGCTGCACGGGCGTGCCGTTCACAAGCGTGCCTGCATAAATGCTTCCATTGGACTCCGCGGCAACGGTTCGGAGTTGATCAGCCCTTTTGTTGTTCGGCCGGAAAAGTACGACTTGGCCTTCACATCTTACGGTTCTTCCATCCTCCGGCTTCGATCGCCACGCAAAACTGTATTCAACTCGAAAGCCCGGGCACGCTTTGACCGTCACATCAATTATGCTTTTTGTCTCGGCATCCTCCACAGTGTAGAGGCGCTCTTTGGGATCGGTAGCAAGTGGGGTGGGCCTTTGGGGCATGGTTCAATCCTCTAACTCGCCCGTTTTACGTTGAGAGGGCGCGATATGCTGGCTTCGAATTTTCGTAAGATTTGACTGGCGGGAATTTCGAAATCAAGTAAATTTCAACTACCGATAAAAAGTAACCTATGGCTGTAGTCATGGCAATCGCCCGTCAATCATGATGTGCACAGCCGACGGAACGATGTAACCGATTGAATTATTTCACCAAATCATGGGAGCTCCGCAGATGCGGCGGGGCTGCGAATACCGTTATCCCAATCCACACCGTCCCGGGTGCCAAAAAGACCGCTGCCTACAAGCGCCGCCCTACTTCCCCGCCTGCCATTGCCCCGAGACGCCCAGGATCACCCTGACGTGGCCTGAGCCGGCGTCGTTCAGGGCCGTGGTCTGCGGCACCTGGACGTCGAGCTGATCGACGAACAGGAACGGCATGCCGGCCTCGAGATCGTAGAGCAGCTTCTGCAGCGCCGGCTGCTCCAGCTCGCAGCTCACGACGAGGCCGACGAAGCCGTCCTTCGCTTGCGCCCCGGAGACGTCGACCTGCGAGGACTGCACCTGGCCGCCGACATCGCCGACCGCGGCGGCGACCCTCTGCAGCAGATTGGCGCCCGCGACCGTCACGGTCGGACCTTCCAGGAACGGCGTGCCGGGCCGCTCGACCGATAAGGCCGTGGCATTCTTGCCGCCGCCCTTGCGGCCGCGAAACTGGTCGAGCAAGTCCGATGTCTGCGCCAGGGCCTGGCGATGGGCGAGGATCTCGGCGATCGACAGCCCCGTCATCAGCAGCAGCGCGCCGGCAATCGCCACATAGAGCGTCACCGCGATCAGCGGCGAACTCGCAAGCGCTCGCGCAACCGCATTGCCGCCGGTGGCCTTGGTGGTGCTCATGGCACGTTCCTCGGTTCGATCTGCGCCTCGATATGGAAGCGCTCGCCGGGATCGGAGGAACTGCGCGTGGTCGGAGCGTAGAAGGTCGCGCGGTTGAAATGCCCGGACTGCTCGATCAAGGGGATCAGCGAGGGCGCATCGCGGGTGATGCCGCCGATCTGCAGCTTGTTGCCCGAAAGGTGCAGCTCGGTGACATAGGTGTGATCAGGCAGCACCCGGCTCAGCGTTTCCAGCACGATCACGCTCGCCGCCGTCTCGGATTTGCGGCGTTCGAGCAGCGCGAGCGGCGAGCGCTCGCCGCCGTCATTGCCGCGAAGCGCGGCACGGCGCTGGGTGATCTGCCGTTCGAGCTCCCTCTCCTGCGCGCCGAGGCTGTCGGCGAGATAGCTTGCCGCCACCGATCCGACCACCGCGGCCACGGCGGCGAGCGCCAGCACCGCCTGCAGCGCCCGGCTCAGCCGCGCCGGATCGACCGCGCCGCGCGATCTCTGCTCGAACACCTTGATGCGTCCGCCCGCCGTCGCCTCCGTCGCGATCGCGACCGCCGACGGGTGGAAGGCCGACACCGCCTCGACATAGCTCATCGCCAGCTTGCGCGGCGCCGCGGCGATCTCCGTGGTGATGCTGTCGCTGCCATGCGCCGCCGGAGCGCGACAGCCGAATACCGCTTCGCTCGCGGTCCACGGCGTCAGCCGGTCGATCTGCGCCCGCACGATGCCGTCGAGGAAATCGGCCGCGCGCGCCGGCAGCTCCAATGGACGAAACAGGAAGCGCTGCGGCCGCAGCACGATCTCGACGCGGCTGCCGCGGACGATCGGTGCGAGATTGACGCCTGCAAACTTGCCGTCCTCGAACGCGATCTCCTTCGGAACGTTCTCCGCCTTGGCTGCCTCCAGTGCGAACGTGCCGGTCTCGCTCTCGACCAGCCGCACCAGCCGCGGCGACACGATCCGCTCCATGGCACGCACGACCGTGCCGGCCACGGTGCCGGTCCAGGCATCGAGAATGGCGCGAAGCGAAGCGAGCGAGCTCATCTCACAGAGGCTTTCCGGCGGAGCCGTCGACGGCGTTGTGCCACGACAATACACGATACGGCTCATCGCCGCTGTCGAGAAGCAGGATGACGATCTCGGCCGAGCTCCGCCGATGCGACGGCACTTCGACCGCGACCGTCAACCGGTACGCCTTCGAGCCCTCGATCGTCGCATTGGTGCTGCCGGCAAGCCCGACCAGGGCCCGGGGATCGAAATTGGGATCAGTGCGATCGCGCAGCACCTGTTGCAATAGCCCGGGCGACATGCCCGGCAGCGCCGCCACCACCTGCGGCGCAGCGTCGAGCAGGTTCACCGTCCGCATGTTGCTGAACACCGTGACGAAGGGCAGCACGCGCTCGACGACGGCGGCCGGAATGCCGCGCACCAGCCAGAGCTCCTCGCTGTGCGGAAACGGCGCGTGGCGCGGCAGATAGGGCGCGCCGAGCGTGCGATAATAGGAATCCTCCGGATTGTCCTGGCCGGGCTCCGTCGACGAACGCCAGGCGAGAATCCGGTCGGCATAGACGGCTGCGTCCGTCGCGGAGACACCGAGCGCCGTCATCAGGCCCGCCAGCAGCGGCTTCGGCGCCATGTTGAGATCGACGCGCGCAGCCTCCGAGCGGAACGTCACGCTCACCCGACCGGCGCCGACCCGCGCATTGAAGGTGCCGCTGCTCGGACGCGTCGCCTCGCTCCGTGCCGTCAGCCGGTAGGCCGCGAGCTCGATCCCGGCATTCACCAGTGCATCGGCCTGCAACCTGTCGGCATTGACGGCGACCGTGACCGCCGTGTTGGTGACATAGGTCAGGTAGATCAGCGCGAGCGCCGCCAGCGCCGCCAGCATCCAGAGCACAGCGACGACGATGAAGCCGCGGTCGTCGCCAAGCGTCGCATGATCGCGCCGTGCTCCGCTCAAAGCTGCTGCTCCTGTTTCTCCGCCTGTTGCGGCCGGGTGCGCGCCGTGACGCAGGCCGCAGGGTTCTTGGCGCGCGCGCATTCGGCCGGCGCCGTGATGCGCGGAACCGCCGCGCCCGAGACCGCGAGCACCTGCCCGGTTGCACTGTCGCGCACGGTGATGCGGATGCGATCCGGCAGCTGCGGCTGCCCGCGCCAGGTCGGCTGCCACTGACCGTCGGGCCCGGCATAGGCGAAGCTGACGCGAAACGGCGCCCGGATCAGCACGACCTGATCGACGAAGCGGATCTGCCCGTCGGTCGGCATCGGCTGGAACGGCGCGCGCTCGCGCACCAGGGCGAGCCCCTGCGCGTCGGCCTTCTCGATCAGACGAACGAATTCGAGGCCCGGACGCGTGCTCGGACCGAGTGAGGTGCGCAGGAAGGTCACCGACAATTCGGCGCCGTCGAACAGCGGCACCCTGGCGTCGCCGTTCACGGTCATCTGCTCGGCGACCGTGAGGTCGGCGACGATGCGGTCGAGCCCGGTCGCAAGACGCTCGGCCCGCTGCACGCGGGCAATGCCGCGATTCCAGTTCGGCAGCCATTGCGCCGTCACGGTCGCCAGCGCCGTCAGGATGACGGTCATCAGCAGGGTTGCGAGCAGCACTTCGAGCAAAGTGAAGCCGGCCTCATCGGCCAGCGCGCGGCGCAGGCGCTTCATGGCCCAGCCTTTGTTTGCCAGGCCCTTCATTGCACCGCCCTCGGCACCAGCTTCACCGTCGTGACCTGGATCGCGCTGCCGTCAGCGCGCTGCAGGCGCAGATTGACGGCCAGGGGCACGAAGCGATCGCTGGCGGGATCGCCGCCCGGCACGTTCATCGGCGCGACGTCGACCCGCCAGCGGCTGCCGGCCAGCTCGCCGCTGCGCCGGCCGGGCTTCAGCAGCGAGCGCGCCGGCAGGTCCGCGAGCAGGGTCTCGGCCGTGCCCGCGAGCGCCAGGCGCTGGTCGATGGCGCGCGTGCCCTTCACCGTCGTGGCGATGACCGATCCGATCGTCCCGAGCACGACCGCGATGATCGCGAGCGCGACCAGCGCCTCGATCAGCGTGAAGCCCGCGGTGTCAGAGCAGCTTCTGCGCGACAATCTCGACGCCTCCGGTCAGCCAGTTGACACGCACTTCATAGCCGATGCCGGGCCGCGCCAGCGCGATCACCCCGCCGCACGACATGCCCGACGGAAAGAAATCGATCGACCGCCCCGCGGCCCGGTCGGCGCAGCGCGAGGCCAGCATCGCCTGCACCACCACGTCGTTGGGCAGGCGGATGGTCCGCCCGGTGACGCCGGACCGGATCGCGCGCGCCTCCGCGTCCACCTGGGTCGTCACCCTGGTTTGACGGCGCAGCGCCGCGTTGCGGTCGGCTTTCAGCAGCGCCGCGGTCTCGACCGCGTAGCTCTCCAGCCGCGCCCGCGTCGTCGTGCGCGGGACGGCCGGCAGGATGATCGCAGCGAGCAAACCGATGATCGCGAGCACGCACAGGATCTCGATCAGCGCGAAGCCGCGCGCCTCGCCAATGCCCTCAGCGCGCACCGCTGACAATGTCGGCCGCCGTTCCACTGCCGCCTTCCTGACCGTCCGATCCCAATGAAATGATCTCATAAGGCGCGCTCGCACCCGGCGCACGATAGACGTAGATGTGACCCCAGGGATCGTTCGGCACCACACCGCCGCGCAAATACGGCCCATTCCAGCCGATCTGGTTGGTGTTGCGGGTCAGCGCGGAGAGGCCTTCGTTCGACGTGGGGTAGCGGCCGAGATCGAGGAAGTAGAGATCGAGCGCGCTGGAGAAGCTCTCGATCTGGATCTTCGCCGCCTTCGCCTTGGACTCGCTGAGATAGTTCAGCACCCGCGGGCCGACCAGCGCCATGATCATCCCGATGATGGTGATGACGACCAGCATCTCGACCAGGGTGAAGCCTGCCTCTCCTCGCCGCGCGCGCCGCCGGCGCCGCTTTGACGATCGATGTTTCGTCACCTCAAATCCTCCAACTATCAATTCAACCGACAATCTGGCTCACCGACATCAGCGCCGTCATCACCGACGTGATCAGGCCGCCGACGACCAGCGAGATCGCGATGATCGCCGCCGGGCCGGCGATGCCGACCGCGCGGTCCAGCGTGCGCTGCAATTTGGCCTCGTAGAATTCCGCGATGCGTCCCGACAGCATCGGCAATTGCCCGGTCTCGTCCCCGAGCCGGAGCATGCGCACCGCCATCGCAGGCAACGCCTCCGTCTCGGCCAGCGCGTCGGACAGTTTTGAGCCGTGGCGAACGCGGTCGGCCGCATCGCTCCAGACCGCCGACGGGCCGGTGGTCGCCATCATGTCGACGAGGATGCGCAGCGTGACGGTGAGATTGACGCCGCTGCCGAGCAGCAGGCCGAGATTGCGGCAGAACAGCGCTGTCCGGTATGCGCTCATTACGTTGCGGATGGCCGGCAGCCGCGTGATCGCATGGGTGACGCCGCGGCGGACGCGCGTCTGCCGCAGCAGGAGCCATGCCGCTGCGATGGTGGCCGCAAGGCCGGCCAGCACCGCATCGGAATTACCGCGCAGGAAAGTCGAGATGTTGAGGAAGAGTCCGACGACCGGATCGATCTTGGCGCCGAAATCCTGCAACACGGATGCGAACTGCGGCAGCACGAAAGTGAGGAAGAACAGCAGCACGCACCCCGCCGCACCCAGCACGAACAGCGGATAGCGGATGGCATCGGACAGTCGCCGCCGCAACGCCTCGCTGCGCGTGCGCTCGCCCGCCAGCACCTCCAGCACCTGGTCCAGCGATCCCGAGGCCTCGCCGACCCGCACCAGCGCGACATACATCGGCGGGAACAGCCCCTCGTGCCGCGCCAGCGCCTCGGCAAAGCTCTCGCCCGCGACGACGCGCGAACGGATGTCGGCAACCACGGGGCGCAGCCGGCCGAAATCGGGATCGGCCGCGAGCAGCTCCAATCCGTCATTGATGCGGGCGCCGGCGCGCAGCAGCAGCGCGAGATCGCGGGTGAAGATGGTGACGTCTTCCGGCTTCGGCCTGTTGAAGAGGCTGGACACACGCCCGGCCGAACCGCCCTCTTCCGGCGTGACGTTGTCGACCAGCACGAGACCGAGCCGCTCGATCCGCTGCGCGACGTCGCCGGGCGCCGGCGCGGCAATGGCGCCGGAGACCAGTTCACCGTTGGCATTGAGGGCGCGGTAGCGATAGTTCGGCATGGGTGTCAGCGCACCGTCGTGACGCGGAAGACCTCGGGCACGGTGGTGAGCCCGGCCCGGCATTTGGCGACCGCATCCTCCAGCATCGTCGTCATGCCGCCGCGCATCGCGGCGCTATCGATCGAGTGGGAGTCGGTTTGCGGGCCGATCAGCGTGCGCACCTCGTCGGACATTTCCAGGATCTCGAACACGCCGTTGCGGCCGCGATAGCCGGTGCCGCCGCAGCGTTCGCAGCCGCCGGCCTCGTGCACGACCTCGCCGCACTTGAAACCGATCACCGCAAAGCGCGGGTCCTCGGCGAGATCGGCCTCGGTCAGCGCATGCGGGACCTTGCAGCGATCGCAGAGCACGCGCACCAGGCGCTGCGCCACCACCGCGCGCAGCGTGGACTTCAGCAGGAAGCCTTCGATACCGAGGTCGATCAGGCGCGGCACGGCGGCGGCCGCCGTCTCGGTGTGCAGCGTCGTCAGGACGAGATGGCCGGTGAGCGCCGCGTGGATCGCGATGTGCGCGGTCTCGGCGTCGCGGACCTCGCCGACCATGATCACGTCGGGGTCCTGGCGGACGAAGGCGCGCATGGCGGAGGCGAAGGTCAGCCCGATCGACGGCTTGACCTGGGACTGGTTGATGCCGGGAATCTCATATTCGACGGGATCCTCGATGGTGAGGATCTTTCGCGTCGGCTCGTTCAGGATCGACAGCATGGTCGCGAGCGTCGTGGTCTTGCCGCTTCCGGTCGGTCCCGTGACCACGATCATGCCGTGCGGCATCGCCAGCAGCCGCGTCATCACGCTCTCGTCGCGCGCGGAAAGACCGAGCTTGCTCATCTCCAACAGGCCGCGGTCGCGCGGCAGCAGGCGGATGACGGCGCTCTCGCCGTGCTGCGTCGGCATGGTCGCGACGCGAACGTCGATCTCGCTGCGCCCGACGCGCACGCGCGCGGCGCCGTCCTGCGGCAGGCGCCGTTCCGCGATGTTGAGGCTGGCGAGAATCTTGATGCGCGAGATCAGCGCCTGCGGCGGAATGCCGTGCGGCGATGGCAGCGCGCGCAACAGGCCGTCGACGCGCATGCGCACGACGAGACCGGCACGGAACGGCTCGACATGAATGTCGCTGGCGCGCAGGTCCATCGCGCGCTCCAGGAGATCGTTGAGCGCGCGCACCACCGGCGCGCCGCTGGCGAGATCGCGCAGGCTCTCGATGTCGTCGTCCGACTGCTGCGCAACGCTCCTGCCGCTGCGATCAGCATTTGCATCGTCGGCATCGGCCCGTTGATCGAGGACAGTGGAGATGTCCTCGTAGGAGGCCACGACGACATCGACCGGCGCTCCGAACACGATCTCGGCGGCGCGAATGGCGGCCGTGTCGGAGGGATCGGCGACCGCAAGCCGCAAAGCGTCGTTCTGCGCGCTGAAAGGAAAGATGGTGGATTCGCGCAGGAAGCGGCGCGAGAAGCCATCGAGACGAGGCGTAGCCGCGAGCAGTTGCGGAAGGCTCAGCCGCGGCAAAGCAAAATGATCGGAGACTTCGTCGGCGAATTCAGCCGCGGAAAGATCGGTCGCTTCCCACAATTCGCGCAAGGGGCGTGTGAGCGCGGGGTTGGCCGACTTGTCGACATGGGCGTGTGCCCGCGGCGGCAAAGCGTATTTTTCCAGGAGGTGCTGCCGGAAGCTATCTGCGGAGCGGTCGCGCATCGCATTCACAGCGTTGACCTTGTGGCCTGAAAGCAACAACTTCGGCGGGTGACGGCAGACCCTTTGCCCTTGACATATTTATTAGCAAAAACATAATCGTGGCGCAAATTATTGCGCGTCCGAACCAAGGGGGGATCGGATGCACTATCCAGTCAATTCCAGCGTTGGCAGGCGTATTTTGTTTAAGGTGGTCCAGCCGCTTTTGCGCCTTCGCTCCATGTTGTCTGGAACGCTCCTCCTATTGTCATCCGCCTTCGTGCTCGGCGCCTGCATCGTCACTGCCGACCAGTCGATCGAAGCCGATCCAAAGGACCCGCGCGCGCAGGACATCGCCGACAAGGTCCGCTCGCTCGATCTTCAGCCGCGTCAACCTGCCGATGCTGGCGCGAGCGGCATAGCCCAGGCGCGATCGTCGAAGCCGGCGATCTATCTCAGCGATGGTGCGACGCCGCAAGGCGGCGCGCTGGCCGAGCGCGACGATGGCGGCGGCAGCGGCTATGACCTGAATTTCGAGAACGCGCCGGTCACCACCGTCGCAAAGGTCATCCTTGGTGACGTACTCAACGTCGGCTACACGATCGACCCGCGCGTGCAGGGAACCGTGACCTTGGCCTCGGTGCGGCCGGTGCCCAAGGCGGATGCGCTCTACGTGCTGGAAAACGCGCTACGCATGTCCGGTGTCGCGCTGGTCCGTGACCGCACCGGTTATCGCCTGCTGCCGGCGCCGGAAGCCGGCCCTGGCGGCATCGACCGTTCGGTGAACGCTGCGGCCGGCCAGGGCATCACCGTGGTGCCGCTGCGCTATGTCTCGGCGCAGAACATCTTCAAGCTGCTCGATGCCTTCGGTGTGAAGGCCCAGACCATGCGTCCCGACAGCGCCCGCAACACCTTGATCGTCAGCGGCAGCGGCACCGACCGGGCGACCGCGGTCGACACCATTCTCTCCTTCGACGCCGACTGGATGCGCGGACAATCGGTCGGCATCTTCCCGGTGCGGAACTCGACGCCGGAGCCGCTGATCGCCGAGATCGAAAAGATCATGGATTCAGGCGAAGGCGGCTTGGGACAGAACGTGGTGAAATTCCAGCCGATCGGGCGCCTCAATTCGATTCTGGTGGTCAGCCAGAAGCCGGAATATCTCAAGCGCGCGCAGACATGGATCGCGCGGCTCGACCGCTCCGACACGGACGGCGTGAACCTGAAATCCTATCCGCTGCGCTACGGCAACTCCAAGGCGGTGGTGGCGCTGCTGAACGAGATCCTGTTCAGCCAGAGCGCGACCAGCACCTCCTCGCTCGACAATTCGGCGGGGCAGATCTCGCCCGGCGCGGGCATCGCGACGTCCTCGTCCGGGACCAATCCGATCGCCTCGCTCAGCGCGCTCCCGACCGCTGCGGCGGGAGCCGCAACCCCGGTCACCGGCGCTCCCGGCTCGTCGCTGGCCGCGCGCCCCGCCCCTGCGGCGGCCGGCGTGCCAGGCCAGGACAACGGCTCCGGCTCGCTGCTCGGCACCGGCGCCAAACCCGTCAACAATGCGATCCTGCAAAACGTGCGGATCACGGCCGACGTCACCAACAACGCGGTGCTGGTCTACGCCAACGCGGAATCGCAGCGCGTCGTCGAGCAGACGATCCGGCAAATCGACCGGCCGCAGCGCCAGATCGCGATCGAGGCGACGATCGCCGAGGTCACGCTGAACGACGCCTTGAACTACGGCGTCCAGTTCTTCATCGCCAGCAAGCACGGCTCGGTCTCCAACGTCATCGGCGGCGTCAGCAACAGCGCTTCGGTCGGCAGCAACATCGAGCAGCAGACCAGCGCGGTCAACGCCGCCGCCGGCGCGCTGCTCGGCCGTGCGCTGCCCGGCTTCAACTTTCTGATCGGCGCGGAAAACTCCCCGCGCGTGGTACTCGATGCGCTCCACAACGTCACCACCGTCAAGGTGCTGTCCAACCCGTCGCTGGTCGTGCTGGACAATCAGCCGGCGACCCTGCAGGTCGGCGACCAGGTGCCGTTCTCGACCGGCACCGCGACCGTGCTGACCGCCAACAACACCGTCGTCAACACCATCGACTACAAGAACACCGGCATCATCCTGCGTGTGCTGCCGCGCGCCAACGCCAACGGCAACGTCGTGCTCGACATCGAGCAGGAGATCTCGAGCGTGGCCGCCGGCAGCACCGGCTCGCTGACGCCGACGATCTCGCAGCGCCGGGTCAAGAGTTCGATCGCGGTGACGAGCGGCCAGACCGTGCTGCTCGCCGGCCTGATCAGCGAGACCGAGAACAAGCAACGCCAGGGCATTCCGATCCTGGATTCCATTCCCGGCGTCGGCGATGCTTTCTCGCACCAGGGCACCACGCGCGCCCGCACCGAGCTGATCCTGTTCATCCGCCCCACCGTCATCAAGGACGGCGTGGATGCGCACGTCATCGCCGAGGAAATGCGCAGCAAGATGAACAGCCGCCTGGTCGGCACCAGCAATCCCGTGGTCTCCGTGAGCCCGCCCAAGGCGGCGCGCTAAGGGCGTGACGGATCAGGCGGCGAATGTCGGAACGGGCGCTCTGCTCGCAGTCGTCCTGCTGCTCGGCGTATCCGCAAGCCTCCTCGCCGCTCCGGGCGCCGAAGGCCTGTACGGCGCGTTCCTGGCCGCCCTGATGCTTGCGATCGCGACCAACGATGCACGCCACCACCGCATTCCGAACGAGCTGAACGGCGCCGCCTTCGCACTCGCCCTGCTCCGCGCCGGCGCGTTCGTGCCCGATATCGGCGCCGAGGCGCTGCTCTGGCCGCTGATCCGTGCCGCAGCCGCGGGCCTTCCGCTGCTGCTGCTGATGGTGCTCTACCGCCGCTGGCGCGGCCGGGACGGGCTCGGGCTCGGCGACGTCAAGCTCGCCGCCGTCTGCGGCGCGTGGCTCGATCTTGCGACCGTGGTCGCGGTGATCGAGCTTGCGGCGCTGCTCGCGATCGGCACCTATGTCGCCAATGCTGCTTTGCGAAGGAAGCGGCTGCGTGCCACGGCGTTCCTGCCGTTCGGGCTGTTCCTGGCACCGGCAATCTGGATCGGCTGGCTGGGCGAGACCTGGTACACGAACTGGCTCGGCGGCTGGCCGGGCTAGAGCCGAGCGGATCCCATCATTGTCATTCCATCATGGTCGCCGGTGTTTTGCCCGACGCGTCAAATCGCGCCGCAAAATTCCTCGTTGAGGCGCTGGCTAAGTCCTTGAGAAGGCTGATGCCGTCTACTGTGCATGGGGTTGTTTTCGCCTTTTTGACGGGCCGGCCTCGGGAACCGGCAGACCGACGATCAGAGCGCGATGCTCAGTGCTCGCGGCTCGGCGCCCATTCCAGCGCTCGCAAGCGGGCCTGGGCGATCTCTCCACGCGTCATCTTGGTGGTGACGGCATCGCGGATCCGGGCCCGCGCCTCGCGCGCCGGCGGCGGCGCTGCGGCCGTGGACAGATTGAGCCATTTGGAGGCTTCAACGATGTCCTGCGGCACGCCCTGGCCGCGATCGTAGAGCAGGCCCAGCGAATATTGGGCACGGCTGTCGCCCTGCTCCGCCGCGCGCCGGTACCACATCGCGGCTTCCGTGTAGTTCTGCGGCACGCCGCGGCCGGTCTCGAACAGGAAGCCGAGATAGGACTGTGCAGCCGCATGACCCCGCTCGGCGAGCGGAATGAAGATGCGGGATGCCGTCACATAGTCCTGACGATGGAAAGCGGAGACGCCCTGGCGGAGCGATTGGGCGTGGGCCGGAATCGCGACAGCGAGCGTCAGCAGAATGGCGGCACAGCTCCATCCCGCCCGTCGCGAAAAAGCGCGCGCCTGCGCTGCCGCACGACCAAACCCAGGATCCCGGCTGTCGAGGGTCTGCATCCCACCCGCGCTCCTTATCTGATGCAGCCAGACTAGTCTGCAGGCATCACGAAATCCATAGGGACCCCAGGATGCAAAAAAGCTCCGGGCGCAACGCGCCCGGAGCTCTTCGATACGGTCCGCTTAGTGATACCCGCCAGCGGTGGCCGGCGTGGTGTCCGGGGCGTTGCCGTTGATCTGGTTGTCCAGATAGGACAGGACGCTGCCGGTCGTGGCAGCGCCGAGATTGTTGACGATCACCGAACGTCCGATCCGCACTCCCGCAACGCCGCTGAGGGCGAGACCCGTACTCAGGTTCTCGGAGATGGTGCTGTTGTTGACCTGAACATTGGACGATCCTTGCACACTCACGCCGACGAAGTTGTTGTGGACGGCCGTGTTGTTGATCAGCACGCGCGTGCTCCCGCCGTTCGTGTTGATGCTGATCCCCGCGCCGGCGGCGGCCGCGCCGTTGTGGGAGATCACGCTGTCGCGGATCATCAGCATCGAGTTGAAGTTGGACGGATTGGCGAAGATCCCCGCTCCCGACGCGCCGTTGAAGTCCCTGATGAAGCAATGTTCGATCACCACCGAGGC
>Ga0102592_1003193_pt1 | contig 12728 bp, 12 predicted proteins | sample AraplaCol_mMF_r2_FD_76861 | JGI IMG/M metagenome (GOLD analysis project Ga0102592, IMG submission 76861) | Arabidopsis root microbial communities from North Carolina, USA - plate scrape MF_Col_mMF_r2 (SPADES assembly) (version 2) | ecosystem: Host-associated > Plants > Roots > Endosphere... | reverse complement strand
TGATCGCCTGCTCGATCGCCGCCGTCCTGACCACGCTCGGCATCGTGATGTCGCTGATCTACGAGAGCTGGCGCTTCTTCGAGAGCGTCTCGCCGCTCAGCTTCCTGTTCGGCACCGAATGGGCCCCGCAGATCGCCATGCGCGCCGATCAGGTGGCCTCGTCGGGCGCCTTCGGGGCCGTGCCGCTGTTCGCCGGCACCTTCCTGGTGATGCTGATCGCCATGCTGGTGGCCGCGCCGATCGGCCTCTACTCGGCGATCTACCTGTCGGAATACGCCGGCCGGAGCATGCGGGCGACCATCAAGCCGCTTCTGGAGATCCTGGCCGGCGTGCCGACCGTGGTCTACGGCTTCTTCGCCGCCCTGACCGTGGGCCCGCTGTTCCGCGCCTTCTTCAACGGCATCGGCGAGCAGATGGCCGGCGGCCCGCTGGACGGGATCGCCCAGTACCTGATGCAGGTCCAGAACCAGATGGCCCTGGTGGCCGGGGTGGTGATGGGCATCATGCTGATCCCCTTCGTCTCCTCGCTGTCGGACGACATCATCAACGCCGTGCCCCAGAGCCTGCGCGACGGCAGCTACGCCATGGGCGCGACCAAGTCCGAGACCGTCAAGAAGGTGGTCCTGCCCGCCGCCCTGCCGGGCATCATGGCCGCCATGCTGCTGGCCGTGTCCCGCGCGGTGGGCGAGACCATGATCGTCACCATGGCCGCCGGCCTGCAGGCCAAGCTGACCGCCAACCCGCTGGACACCGTCACCACCGTGACCGTCCAGATCGTCACCCTGCTGACCGGGGACCAGGAATTCGACAGCCCCAAGACCCTGTCGGCCTTCGGCCTGGGCCTGACCCTGTTCGTGGTTACCCTGGGCCTCAACATCATCGCCCTGCGCATCGTCCAGAAGTACCGGGAACAATATGACTGACGCCGCCATCTCCCCCGGCGCGCCGGCCCGTCCGACCCTGTCGGCCAGCGAGGCGCTGCTCAAGAAGCGCCACCGTTCCGAGAAGCTGTTCCGCGCCCAGGGCATGGCGGCCATCGTCGTCGCCATGATCTTCCTGGTCGTGCTGGTCGGCCGGATCGTGGCCCAGGGCTACTCGACCTTCGAGACCCACACCCTGACGGTGCCGGTCTATCTGAACCCCGAGCGCATCGACGTGAACGCCCTGGAGGGCGTGAACTACGACTACATCGTCGCCGAGGCGATGATGAAGAAGCTGGGCGTCCAGGACGACGACCTGGGCACGACGTCGGGCAAGATCATGGACCTGACCTCGCGCGACTTCGGCAACCAGCTGCTGCAGATGGTCAAGAAGGACCATTCGCTGATCGGTAAGACCGTCAACGTCACCGGCTCGGTCAAGGCCGACGCCGACCTCTACTACAAGGGCGAGATCGAGCGGGCGACCGCCGAGGGCGACCGCAAGCTCGACAACCAGCAGTTGGACTGGCTGGACAGGCTGAAGGCCGACGGCACGGTCAAGACCGGCTTCAACACCAAGTTCTTCACCAATTCCGACTCGACCGAGCCCGAACAGGCCGGCGTCTGGGGCGCGGTGATCGGCTCGGCCATGATGCTGGTGATCACCGCCATGATCGCCATCCCGGTCGGGGTGATGGCCGCGGTCTATCTCGAGGAGTTCGCGCCCAAGAACCGCTGGACCGACATCATCGAGGTCAACATCAACAACCTGGCGGCCGTGCCGTCGATCGTCTACGGCCTGCTGGGCCTGGCCCTGTTCATCAACTGGCTGCACGTGCCGCGCGGCTCGCCGCTGGTCGGCGGCCTGGTGCTGGCCCTGATGGCCCTGCCGACCGTGATCATCGCCACCCGCAGCTCGCTGAAGGCGGTGCCGCCCTCGATCCGCGAAGCCGCTCTCGGCGTCGGCGCCTCCAAGGCCCAGACCGTGTTCCACCACGTCCTGCCCCTGGCCCTGCCCGGGGTGATGACCGGCGCCATCCTGTCGCTGGCCCACGCCCTGGGCGAGACCGCGCCGCTGCTGATGATCGGCATGGTCGCCTTCGTGCCCGGCGCGCCGGAAAGCTTCACCAGCTCGGCCACCGTGTTGCCGGTCCAGGTGTTCATCTGGGAGAACGCCTCGGAGCGCGCCTTCCACGAACGCACCGCCGCCGCCATCATCGTGCTGCTGGTCTTCATGATCGTCATGAACGCCGCCGCGGTGATCCTGCGCCGTCGCTTCGAACGCCGGTGGTAGACTGATGCGCCGCCACCTCAATCCCCTCGCTTCCTCCCTTTCGCTGGGACACGCCATGCCGACCGAAAACCGCGACGACACCCTCGCCGCCGCCCATGCCCCGGCGCTCGCCGCCGCCATCCCGCCCGGCCATGGCCACGCCATGACCAGCGAGTTCAAGATCCGCGCCCGCGACGTCAACGTCTTCTACGGCGAGAAGCAGGCGCTGTTCGACGTCAGCCTGGACGTGCCGGCCAAGTCGGTGACCGCCTTCATCGGCCCGTCGGGCTGCGGCAAGTCGACCTTCCTGCGCTGCATCAACCGGATGAACGACACCATCCCGTCGGCCAAGGTGTTGGGCTCGATCGAGATCGACGGCGACGACGTCAACGCCAAGAGCGTCGACCCGGTGGTCCTGCGCTCGCGGGTCGGCATGGTGTTCCAGAAGCCGAACCCGTTCCCCAAGACGATCTTCGAGAACGTCGCCTACGGCCCCAAGATCCACGGCCTGGCCTCGCGCAAGGACGAGCTGGAAGCCATCGTCGAGAGCAGCCTGAAGAAGGCCGGCCTCTGGAACGAGGTCTCCGACCGCCTGCACCAGCCCGGCACCGGCCTGTCCGGCGGCCAGCAGCAGCGCCTGGTCATCGCCCGCGCCATCGCCGTCAGCCCGGAAGTGATCCTGATGGACGAGCCCTGCTCGGCCCTCGACCCGATCGCCACCGCCAAGATCGAGGAGCTGATCGACGAGCTGCGCAGCCAGTTCTGCATCGTCATCGTCACCCATTCGATGGCCCAGGCCGCCCGCGTGTCGCAGAAGACCGCCTTCTTCCACCTGGGCAAGCTGGTCGAGAGCGGCCCGACCGAGGAGATGTTCACCAATCCTCGCGACACCCGCACGCAAGACTACATCACCGGCCGCTTCGGCTAACCGGCAGGGATCGAGACCAGACATGACCGAGCATACCGTCAAGTCCTACGGCGAAGAGCTGAACCACCTCACGGCCGAGGTCACCCGCATGGGCGGCCTGGCCGAGGCCCAGGTGGCCGACGCCATCGAGTGCATCGCCCGCCGCGACGCGCCCCTCGCCCAGCAGGTGGTGGCCCGCGACGAGCGGCTGGACACCCTGCAGGCCGAGATCGAGCGCAAGGCCTTCAAGCTGATCGCCCTGCGCCAGCCGATGGCCGTGGACCTGCGCCACGCCGTGGCCGCCCTGAAGATCTCGATGAGCCTGGAACGCTGCGGCGACATGGCCAAGAACATCGGCAAGCGCGCCCTGATCCTGACCGAGGCCGACCCGATGAGCGCCCTGACCCGCTCGATCGAGCGCATGGGCCGCCTGGTCCAGGGCCGGCTGAAGGACGTGCTGGACGCCTACACCGCTTCGGACCTGCAGCGCGCCGTCGGCGTCTGGGGTCGCGACGAGGAGGTCGACGAGCACTACAACGCCATCTTCCGCGAACTGCTGACCTACATGATGGGCGACCCCCGGACGATCAATCCGTGCGCCCACCTGCTGTTCGTGGCCAAGAACCTCGAGCGCATCGGCGACCACGCCACCAACATCGCCGAGATCATCCATTTCGAGCTGACCGGCGAGGAGATCGTCTCGCAACGTCCCAAGCTCGAGCTGTCGAACTAAGCAAGAGGCCAGCGCAAGTGACTCCGTACGTTCTGGTGGTCGAAGACGAAGACGCCCTGGCCACCCTGCTGCACTACAATCTCGACAAGGAAGGCTACGTCGTCGGCGTGGCCGGCGACGGCGAGGAGGCCCTGACCATGGCCTCCGAACGCGCCCCGGACCTGGTGATCCTCGACTGGATGCTGCCCAAGGTCTCGGGCATCGAGGTCTGCCGCCGCCTGCGCGGCCGCAGCGAGACCCGCAACGTGCCGATCATCATGCTGACGGCGCGCGGCGAGGAGAGCGACCGAATCCGCGGCCTGGACACCGGCGCCGACGACTACGTGGTCAAGCCGTTCTCGATGATCGAGCTGACCGCCCGCGTCCGCGCCGTGCTGCGCCGCATCCGCCCGGGCCTGGCCGACGACCGCATCACGGTCGGCGACATCGTCATCGACCGCGTCGCCCATCGGGTGAAGCGCCAGGGCAAGGAAGTCCACCTGGGCCCCACAGAGTTCCGCCTGCTGGACTACCTGATGCAGCACCCGGGCCGGGTGTTCAGCCGCGAACAGCTGCTGGACGCCGTCTGGGGCTCGGACGTCTATGTCGAGGCCCGAACCGTGGACGTCCACATCGGCCGCCTGCGCAAGGCGCTGAACGGCGACGTCGACGGCGATCCGATCCGCACCGTGCGGTCGGCGGGGTATTCGCTGGACCTCGACGCGGCGTAGGGGCGGCGGATTTAGGTTGCATACGTGCGCCACGTGTCGTTTCTGCCCCTGGGTCTGGGGATAGAAATGGCGCGTAGAATTTTCACGTTCTGGTTTGGCTTGGTTGTGGCGGTTGCTTGCCATGGCTCGGCGTTCGCCGGACCGGTCGAAGATGGCCTAGAGGCCGCGAAGCGAAGCGACTACGCGACAGCGCTAAAGCTGTGGCTTCCTGCAGCGGAACAGGGCGACGCTAACGCACAGTCCTATCTCGGCCTTCTCTATCTCAGAGGCTGGGGCGTGCGGCAGGATAACGCCCAAGCCGCGCGGTGGTATCGCAAGGCTGCTGACCAGGGAAATACCGCGGCACAAAACAATCTCGCGACGCTCTACGGAAACGGAACTGGCGTACCTCAGGACTATGGCCAAGCCTTTGTCCTACTGCGCAAGGCCGCCGACGCCGGCGCCATGGAAGCCTATGTTAATCTCGCACGAGCCTACGAGGCCGGGCGCGGGGTCGCGAAAGATTGTAGCGCCGCGCTTGGATGGTACCGCAAGGCCGTGCATGGCGGCTACCCCGGTGCACGGGAAGCTCTAGCAGACAGTACCTGCCGCCCCTGACAAGGCCAGACGACAGAGCAGGTTTGCCATCAAGGCTTCAAGGCGCGGTCTCGCCGCTACGGGCGGAGGCTGGTGGGGCGCGGCTTTAGCGTGGGATCATACCCCCTTGCCCCCACCTGACCGCTTCGCGGTCTGTTCGGAGCCTTCACGCTTAGGCTCTTCCCCCTTTGGGGGAAGACGATCGCGAAGCGATCCGTAGGGGGCAAGTGGATCACAACCGCGCGCGGCCGCCGCCCTTGAGCTTGTCGAGCGCCCGGCGGGCGTGGTCGGCCTGGGCGGCGACGGGGGCCAGGGCGGCGCCGAAGGCCGGAGCCGTCTCGCCGGCCGGCGTCGCGCGCGCCATCGGCACGATCAGCGCCACCTTGCGCGCCATGGCGGCGATCTCGCCGATCGCCTTGGCCTTGTCGCGGGCCCTTCGGATCTCGGCGGGATCGTCGCTGCGGTCGAGGATGGCCCAGGTCGCGTCGAGGGCGGCCATCAGCTTGGCTTGCAGGGCCTGGGACCAGGCGACGGACGGGGCGGGGGTGTTTGGGGTCTGGGTCATGCCCACAGTGTGGGGCCGTCCTGGAGGGCGGGGATAGGAAACGTGCGTTTTCGTGTAGGGCTTTGAATTTGTTGAGGGCGTGATCGCCGAGCGCGGGGATAGACACGGATCCCTCTCCCCTTGCGGGAGAGGGCGGCGGTCCGGAGGACCGTCGGGCGGAGGGGCTCCCGAACGCGAACCGCCGCGACTGGCCTTTCGGCTCGTCGCGGCGGTCGGGTCTTTCTACCCCTCATCCGACCTGCTTGGCAGGCCACCTTCTCCGGCAAGGGGAGAAGGACGACGCGCCCTGTGGATAACTTTCCTCCCGCACGACCCGCCTTGACCCCGCCCCCCGCCCGCGCGACATCCCCGCCTCATGGAAAAGCTGAACATCCTCCTCGTCGGGTCCGGCGGGCGCGAGCACGCCCTGGCCTGGAAGATCGCCCAGTCGCCGCTGTGCGGCCGCCTGGTGGCCGCGCCGGGCAATCCGGGGATCGCCGCCGTCGCCGAGCTGGCGCCGGTGAAGGTCACCGACGTGGCGGGGCTGGTCGCCCTGGCGCGCGAGATCGCCGCCGACCTGGTGGTGGTCGGGCCGGAATCGGCGCTGGAGGTCGGCCTCGCCGACGAACTGGCCAAGGCCGGAATCCCCTGCTTCGGCGGCAGCGCCCAGGCCGCGCGGCTGGAGACCAGCAAGGCCTTCACCAAGGACTTCTGCGCCCGCCACGGCCTGCCGACGGCGGCCTACGGCGTGTTCACCGACGCGGCCTCGGCGGGGGCCTTCCTCGACACCCTGAACGCGCCGTTCGTGATCAAGGCCGACGGCCTGGCGGCCGGCAAGGGCGTGGTGATCGCCGCCACGCGCGACGAGGCCGACGCCGCCGTGCTGGACATGCTGGGCGGCCGCTTCGGCTCGGCCGGGGCGCGGGTGGTGATCGAGGAGTTCATGCACGGCGAGGAGGCCTCCCTCTTCGCGATCTGCGACGGCAAGACGGCGGTGCTGTTCGGCGCGGCCCAGGACCACAAGCGGGCCTATGACGGCGACGAGGGCCCCAACACCGGCGGCATGGGCACCTATTCGCCGCCGCCGGTCCTGACCCCGGCCCTGGTCGACCAGGCCTGGCGCGAGCTGGTCGAGCCCACCGTGGCCGGCATGGCCGCCGAGGGCTGCCCCTATGTCGGCGTGCTCTATGCCGGGCTGATGCTGACGGAAACCGGACCCAGGCTGGTCGAGTACAACGCCCGCTTCGGCGATCCCGAATGCCAGACCCTGATGCTGCGGCTGGAAAGCGACCTGGTCCCGCTGCTGCTGGCCGCCGCCAAGGGCGAGCTGGCCTCGGCCGACAAGCCGGTCTGGCGCGACGAGGCGGCGATCTGCGTGGTGCTGGCCGCCGAGGGCTATCCCGACGCGCCGGTGACCGGCGGGTTGATCCAGGGCGCCGACAACGCGTTCGGCGGCGAGGCGGTGATCTTCCACGCCGGCACGGCCCGCGACGCCGAGGGCCGCCTGGTGGCGTCCGGCGGCCGGGTGCTGAACGTCTGCGCCCTGGGCGCGACGCTGCACGAGGCCCGCGACGTCGCCTATGCGGCCCTGGGCACGGTGTCGCTGGAGGGCGGGTTCTACCGCAGCGACATCGGCTGGCGGGCGCTGAGCCAGCACGGCTGAGGGCCGAACCACGGTTGGGGACGGGCGCATGCGCCTGTCCCCGTTCCGCGCCGCGTTAGCCCTGGTGCGCCACCTCCACCAGGATGTCGCCCGGCGCGGTCAGGTAGAAGGCGAAGGCGCCGTGTTGCATGGATGGCGGCTCGACGGCCAGGCCGCCGGCGGCCATGCGGGCCTGGAGCCCCGACACCGCCGCCGGGCTGTCCAGATGAAAGCCGATGTGGAACGGGATCGGCCAGGCCTGGGCCCCGTCGCGGCGCAGGCGGCTGAGCACCAGCACCAGGCCGGCGGCGTCGCGCAGGATGGCCAGGCCGTCCTGGCCCAGGGTCCGCTCATGGGTGAAGCCCAGCCAGGTTTCGAAGAAGTCCCGCGTCGCGGCGACGTCGGGCACGGGCAGGTCGATATGGTTCAGGCGCATGCGCGCTCTCCCTTGATGAGGCGCGGCGCACGGGGGCTCGATCGAGATCGACAACGGGACCACGCACGCCGAGCCGGCGGCGCACGATGCGCCGTCGTCTCGTCGTGGGTCCCAGCCGTGAGGCGAGGGTACAGGTTCTCCGAAGTTCGGAGCGACCGGGCTTACCTCGTCCGGTCCATGGCCCTTTTTCGACGCGGCGGTTGTAGCCGCCTTTGCGGGGGTTGCTCAAGCCGTCGAGAGGGTTGCGTCGGCGTCCGCACGCTCTAATGTCGTTTTCAAACAAGCGTTGGGGAGTGAAGCGCATGGCCGCGGCCGAACCGTCCGTCCAGGACCTGAATTCCGGGACCAAGCCCGTCGACCCGCGCCACGCCATCGACGAGGCCAAGCTGGCCACGTGGCTCGAAGCCCATGTCGAGGGCTACCGGGGGCCGCTGGAGGTGCGCCAGTTCAAGGGCGGCCAGTCCAATCCGACCTACCAGCTGGTCACGCCGACGAAGAAGTACGTCCTGCGCCGCAAGCCGCCGGGCAAGCTGCTGCCCAGCGCCCACGCCGTCGACCGCGAGTTCAAGGTGATCTCGGGCCTGAACAAGGCGAACTTCCCCGTCGCCAAGGCCTACGCCCTGTGCCTGGACGAGGCCGTGATCGGCACGATCTTCTATGTGATGGACAATGTCGAAGGCCGGATCCTGTGGGACGGGACCCTGCCCGACTACAAGCCGGCCGAGCGCCGGGCGATCTACGAGGCGCAGATCGCCACCCTGGCCGCCCTGCACACGGTCGACTACGCGGCCGTCGGCCTGGCCGACTACGGCAAGCCGGGCAACTACTTCGCCCGCCAGATCGACCGCTGGACCAAGCAGTACAAGGCGTCGGAGACGAAGGTCATCGAGGAGATGGACCGGCTGATCGACTGGCTGCCGGCCACCTGCCCGGCCGACGACCAGACCGCGATCGTCCACGGCGACTACCGGCTGGACAACATGATCCTGCACGCCACCGAGCCGCGGGTGGTGGCGGTGCTGGACTGGGAGCTGTCGACCCTGGGCAACCCGCTGGCCGATTTCAGCTACTTCCTGATGAACTGGGTGATGCCGTCCGACCAGCGCGGCGGCCTGGCCGAGATCGCCGACCTGACCGCCTACGGCGTGCCGACCATCGACGAGGCGGTGACCCAGTATTGCCGGCTGACCGGCCGCGACGGCCTGCCGAACCTGGACTGGTACTTCAGCTACAACCTGTTCCGCCTGGCCGGGATCTGCCAGGGCATCGTCGGGCGGGTTCGGGATGGGACGGCGGCCAGCGCGCATGCCGAGCTGATGGAGGCGCGGGTGCCGGTGCTGGCGCGGGGGGCTTGGGATTTCGCGAAGAAGGCGGGGGCTTAGAGTAGATCCTCCCCCTTTGGGGGAGGTGTCGCGGAGCGACGGAGGGGGTCTGCGGACTCGGCGGGTGAAACCCCCTCCGGCCCTCCGGGCCACCTCCCCCGGAGGGGGAGGATCTTGAGCGCTACAGTCCCGCCGTCTCCAGAAGATCCCCCAGCGCCCGTTCATCCTCGAACCGCGCCCGCACCGGCCACGGCGTCACCCGGTCGCGCCAGGCCTGGGGCAGCCGCACCCAGTCCTTCTCGGTCGTGACCAACCCGGCGCTGTAGGCCGCCGCGCGGTCGGCCAGGAACTTCAGCGTCGCCTCGTCGTAGGCGCCGTGATCGGGATAGGGCGCGAAGTCCACCAGATGGCAGCCGGCCGCCTTCAGGGCCCGCTCCACCTTCCACGGCTTGCCGATCCCCGCGAAGCCGACCTGGCGGCCCTTGGGCGGCGGGACGGCGGGCTCCAGCCGGGCGACCAGCACCGGCGTGTCGCCGAACAGCGCCAGAAGCTCGGGATCGGCGGCCGGCAGGTCGTTCGGCAGCAGCACGATCACCGCGTCGGTGCGGGCCAGGCTCGCCGCCAGCGGCTCGCGCATCGGCCCGGCGGGGAACACCTTGCCGTCGCCGAACGGCCACTCGTCCTCGCGGGTCTCGCCGTCGACCACCACAAGCGACAGGGTCTTGCGCAGGTTGGGGTTCTGGTGGCCGTCGTCCATGACCACCACCTCGGCGCCGGCCGCGGCGGCCCCGCGCGCGCCCAGCACCCGGTCGCGCGACACCCACATCGGAAAGTCCTGGGCCAGCATCAGCGGCTCGTCGCCGACCTCGCGGGCGGTGTGGCGCGCCGGGTCGACCTGGACCGGGCCCTTCAGCTTGCCGCCATAGCCGCGCGACAGGCCGTGGGCGCGGCGGCCGCGCTGGGTCAGGGTCAGCAGCAGCTCGCGGACGATCGGCGTCTTGCCCACCCCGCCGACCGTGAAGTTGCCGACGCAGATCACCGCGCAGTCGGCGCCGCGCGGCTGGGCGCGGGCGATGCGGCGGGCGGTCTGGGCGGCCCAGATCCACGACAGCGGGGTCAGCAGGGCGCGGGTCAGCGGGCTGGGGGCGCCGTGGCGGCGGTACCACCAGCGCGGGGTGGCCGGCTTCATGCCTGCGCCTCCGCGTCCAGCAGGGCGAGGATGCGGTCAAGGCCCGCCCGGGCCTCGGCGTCGCGTCGGTCGACGAAGGCCCGGGCCTGGGCCGCCTGTCGTTGCAAGACCTCCGGCCGGGCCAGAAGGTCGGCCAGGCGCGCGCCCAGCACCGAGGCGTCGGCGAAGGCGACGCCGTCGGCGTCGCGCAGGTCGGCATAGGCGGTCAGCCAGCTCTCGACGTGCGGGCCGGAGACGATCGGACAGTCCAGCCGCGCCGGCTCCAGCGGATTGTGGCCGCCGATCCCCTCGACCAGGCTGCCGGCCACCAGGGCCAGGTCGGCCAGCCGGTACCAGAGGCCCAGCTCGCCCAGGGTGTCGGCGACGATGACGTCCGCCGAATCGTCGGGCTCGCGGCTGCGCAGGCAGGCCGCGGCGTCGGCGGCCAGGGCCAGATCGGCGACGGCGGGGCCGCGGTCGGGATGGCGGGGGACGATCACCAGGCGCGGGCGCCCATGGTCGTTACTGGCCGGCAGGGCGCGCCAGGCGGCCAATACGAGCTCGTCCTCGCCCGGATGGGTGCTGGCGGCCAGCAGCACCGGCCGGCCGCCGAGCCGCACGCGCAGGCTGGCCAGGGCCGCCGCGTCGACCGGCAGCGGGGCCGCGCCGAACTTCAGGTCGGCCTCGCCGGCCACCGTCCCGCCCAGGTTGGCCAGGCGCTCGGCGGCGCGGCCGTCCTGGGCCAGGATCAGGTCGAAGCCGCTGAACAGCGCCCAGGCCGCGAACGGCCGGGCCCGCCAGCCGGCGTAGCTCTTGTCCGACAGCTTGGCCGAGACCAGGGCCAGCTTGACCCCGCGCGCCTTGGCGGTCAGCAGCAGGTTGGGCCACAGCTCGCTCTCGACGAACACCGCCAGGTCCGGCCGCCAGTGGTCGAGGAACCGCCGGGCGCCGCCGGGGGTGTCGACCGGCAGGAACTGGTGGATCGCCCCGGCCGGCAGGCGGCGGGCCAGCAGCGCGGCGGAAGTCACCGTGCCGGAGGTGACCAGCACCGCCACGCCCGGCCGCTCGGTCCGCAGGCGCTCGACCAGGGGCAGGATCGACAGGCTCTCGCCGACGCTGGCCCCGTGCAGCCAGACCAGCCGCCCGTCGGGACGCGCGGCGACGGGGCGGCCCAGGCGCTCGTGCAGGCGGGCGCGGTCCTCCTTGCCGGCCTTGGCGCGGCGGTCCAGCAGCAGGGGCGCGAACGGCTCCAGCGCGGTCGTCGCCGCGCGGTACAGCGCCAGGGACAGGGGAAGGCTCACACCGCGTCCGCGCCGGCCAGGTGGCAGGTGGCCACGCCGCCCGACTCCACCTGGATGGTGACGTGGCCGATCTTGAACCGCTTGGACATCTCGCCGCAGATGTCGTGCAGGAACCGGTCGTTGTCGGGGTTCTCGGGGCGCACCAGGTGGGCGGTCATGGCCGTCTCGGTGGTGCTCATGGCCCAGATGTGCAGATCGTGGACCTCGGTCACGCCGGGGCGCTCGGCCAGCCAGGCCTTGACCGCCTTGGGGTCGATGCCGCGCGGGGCGGCGTCGAGGGCCAGGTCCAGGCTGTCGCGCAGCAGGCCCCAGGTGCCCAGCACGATGACCAGCACGATGCCCAAGCTGACCACCGGGTCCAGCCACAGCCAGCCAGTGGCCCACATGGCGGCGGCGGCCACGACGACCCCGGCCGAGATCGCGGCGTCGGCGGCCATGTGCAGGAAGGCCCCGCGGATGTTCAGGTCGTGCTCGGAGCCCTTCATGAACATCAGGGCCGTGGCGGTGTTGATGACGATGCCGATGCCCGCGACGATCATCACCGGGCCGGCCTCGATGGGCTGGGGATGGGCGAAGCGGCGGGCGGCCTCCCAGGCGATGGCCCCGACGGCCACCAGCAGGAAGACGGCGTTGGTCAGCGAGGCCAGGATCGTGCCCTTGCGCAGGCCGTAGGTGTGGCGCCCGCCCGGCGCCTTCTTGGCCAGGATCACCGCGCCCCAGGCCATGAACAGGCCCAGCACGTCCGACAGGTTGTGACCGGCGTCGGCCAGCAGGGCCAGCGAGTGGGTCATCAGGCCGGCGACGGTCTCGGCCAGCACGAAACCGATGTTCAGCGCCGCCCCGATCGCGAAGGCCTTGCCGAAGTCCTTGGGCGCGTGGTGGTGGTGACCGCCGGGGCCGTGGTGGTGATGGCCGTGATCATGGTGGTCGTGGGCGTGATCGTGGTGATCATGACCGTGATGATCGTGCTTGTGATCGTGAGCGTTCGGCATGGGGTCTACATCCCACCAAGGGGCGGGCCTTTCAACCGTCATGCCCCGAGGCGCACCCACTTGCCCCCACCTGACCGCTTCGCGGTCTGTCCGCCCCCGCAGGGGGCGGAGCGCTCTTCCCCCTGTGGGGGAAGACGACCGCGAAGCGGTCCGTAGGGGGCAAGTGTTCGCCGCCGTGCTGTCGCCGGGGACATGCCCTCGCGG
>Ga0102592_1003185_pt1 | contig 12743 bp, 11 predicted proteins | sample AraplaCol_mMF_r2_FD_76861 | JGI IMG/M metagenome (GOLD analysis project Ga0102592, IMG submission 76861) | Arabidopsis root microbial communities from North Carolina, USA - plate scrape MF_Col_mMF_r2 (SPADES assembly) (version 2) | ecosystem: Host-associated > Plants > Roots > Endosphere... | reverse complement strand
ACCCGGCGATGGTCGATGTTGGAATCCGGCCCCTTCAGCCCCCAGGCGCGCCGCGAGGGATAGGCGTCGAAATTGCGGGTCATGTCCTCGTGGACCAACTGCTGCAGGTCGACCCGCCAGGCGTCGCGCGCGGCGCGGACCAGCACGTCGGCGCAAACCCCGGTCGACCTCAGCACGTCGCCGTTGGGATAGGGGATCGCGCGGTAGCTGGGATCATAGTCCCTGGTGACGCCGACCTGGCTGCGCGCGGCCTGGGCCAGGCGTTCGCCGTTCGAGGCCGGAACCGGGCGCGCCCAGGCTTCGCCCACGCCGACCATCGGCGTCGCGACCAGCATCCCTAATGCAGTCCGGCGGTTGAGTCCCATGCTGGCAAGCTCGGCCAGAAACCCGGCGAGTTTTGGGCGAACATCGGTTGTCGGCGCGGCGTCAGCCCGCGTCGGGCTCCAGCAGTCGCGGCCCGGCCCCTTGGGCGCCGAGGGCGTCCTGCGGGTTGCGCAGCGGGCAGGCTTTCAGGGACAGGCAGCCGCAGCCGATGCAGTCGTCCAGTTGGTCGCGCAGCTGGCTCAGCTTGCGGATGCGCTCGTCCAGCTCGGCCCGCCAGGCGCGCGACAGTCCGGCCCAGTCCTCGGCGGTCGGCGCGCGGCCGTCGGGCAGGCGGGCCAGGGCGGCCTGGATCGAGGCCAGCGGGATGCCGGTGCGCTGGGCCACCTTGATCACCGCCACGCGCCGCAGCACCCCGCGCGGATAGCGCCGCTGGTTGCCCTCGGTCCTCAGGCTGCGGATCAGGCCCTTGGTCTCATAGAAATGCAGAGTCGAGACCGCCACGCCGCTGCGCCTGGCCACCTCGCCGACGCTTAGCGCGCCGACGGGAAAGACGGGATCATCGAGCTCGGACATTCGCACTTGACCTCAACTTTGGTTGAGGTTTTACACGGGAGGCTCCTTCCACGGCAACGCCTTTCCAGGAGCCCGCATGACCACCCTGACCGTCCCCGACCGCGCCTCGGTCGCCGCCGCCCTGTCCGACCCGCCGGTCTTCAGCGTCAGCATCATCCAGACCAAGCCCGGCAAGTTCGACGAGTTCGTCGCCCTGCAGCACGCCCAGTTCCTGCGCGTGCGCGGCCAGGTCCAAGGCGTGCGCGGCAGCCGGATGCTGCAGTCGCCCGCCAAGGGCGTGGTGGTGCTGATTTCGTCCTTCGACACCGCCCAGGACGCCGAGCGCTTCCGCAAGGATCCGCGCTTCACCGAGCACCTGGAACGTGTGCAGCCGCTGATTGACCGGGCCGAGGCGATGCCGGTGGAGCTGGCCTACGAGGTGGGTCTGATCTAGCCGAGCGTGGTCAGGCCGCCGCGTGCGACCGCACCCGCACATAGCTGCCGGGCGCGTCCTCGATCGGCTCCAGCGGTCCCTTGGCCGGGTCGCGGGCCGGGATCAGCTTGCCCGACCTGGCCTTCAGCCAGGTCGCCCAGTGCGGCCACCACGAACCGGGATGCTCTACCGCCCCGGCCCACCAGCCCTCGACCGAGCCGGGCAGGTGCTCGTTGGTCCAGTGCTGGTACTTGTTGGCGTCCGGATGGTTGATCACCCCGGCGATGTGGCCCGAGCCGGCCATGGTGAAGGTCACCGGCCCGCCGAACGCCCGGGCGCCGCGATAGACGCTGCGATAGGGGGCGATGTGGTCGTCCTTCGACGACTGGACGTAGATCGGCGTCTTGACCTTCGACAGGTCCAGCGTTTCGCCGCCTATGCTCAGGCGCCCCTGGGTCAGGGCGTTGTCCTTGTAGAAGTTGCGCAGGTAGTAGAGGTGCAGCGCCTTGGGCATGCGCGTCTGGTCGGCGTTCCAGAACAGCAGGTCGAACGGCCGCGGCTCCTTGCCCATCAGGTAGTTGTTGATGAAGAACGACCAGATCAGGTCGTTGCCGCGCAGGCTGTTGAAGGTGTCGGCCATCGACTGGCTGGGCAGGTAGCCGCCCTGGCGGTCGATCTGCTCCTCGATCGTCTTGATCCAGGCCTCGTCGGTGAACAGCAGCAGGTCGCCGGCCTCGGAGAAGTCCTGCTGGGCGGCGAAGAAGGTGGCCGAATTGATCCGCTTGTCGCCGCGGGCGGCCATGTGCGCCAGGGCGCAGGACAGCAGGGTGCCGCCGATGCAGTAGCCGACGGTGTTGACCCGGTCGACGCCGGTCTGGGTCATCACCTGCTGGCTGGCGTCGTAGATCCCCTCGAACATGTAGTCCTCGAAGGTCTTGGCGGCCTGGCGGTTGTCGGGATTGACCCACGAGGCGACGAACACCGTGAAGCCCTGGCCGGTCAGCCAGCGGATCATCGAGTTTTCGGGCCGCAGGTCCAGGATGTAGAACTTGTTGATCCACGGCGGGAAGATCAGCAGCGGGATCTCGTGCACAGTCTCGGTGGTCGGGGAGACCACCTTGCCCGGGGCGGTGGCGACGTTCTCGCCGACCTTGAACTTGGCCAGGTCCGTCTGGCTGATGGCCAGCTGGCCGCCGCCGCGCTCCAGGTCGGCGGCGAAGTTCTCCATGCCGCGCACCAGGCTTTCGCCCTTGCTCTGCATCACCTCGCGCAGGGCGGCGGGGTTGGAGATCAGGAAGTTCGATGGCGAGAAGGCGTCGGTCAGCATCTTGGTGAAGAACGCGACGCGGCGCTTGGCGCCAGGATCGACGCCCTCGGCCTGCGAGACCAGTTCGTTCAGCCAGTTCGACGACAGCAGGTAGCTCTGCTTCATCATGTCGAACATCGGGTTGGACGCCCAGTCGGGGTCGCTGAACCGCTTGTCGCCATGGGCGGGGGCGACCACGGGCTGGGTCGGCTCGCCGGTCATCTTGCGGGCCGCCGACTGCCACAGGTCCATGTAGCGGCTGAACAGGTCGGCCTGGGCCCGCAGCAGACGGTCGGGCTGGGCGGCCAGGCTGGTCATCACCTCGTTGAAAGCCGGGCCGACATGGAAGGGGTCGGGGTTGAGGGCGGCGGGGCGGTCGGCCTGGCGCAGGGCGGCCTCGGCGATCGCGCCCTGGGCGGTGACGGCGGCCCGAGCCAGGTTGGCCGACAGCGTCTCCAGCATCTGGCGCTGGTCGGGCGACAGGAAGGTCTCGAAGTCGGGCAGGGCGGGGGAGGCGGGCGGCGGATCCGCGCGTTCGGGACGCGGCGCCGATTCGGCCGCCTTGGCGCGGGAGCTCGGCGTGGGATCGACTTCCGGCGAAACCTTCGGGGCGGCCTTGCTCTTGCCCTTGGCCGCGGCCGGCGCGGCATCCGCCTTGGCGGCGGGCTTTTTGCGCGGCTTGGGCGAGGTTTCGGTCGTGGCCATGGACTTCCTTCCACCGTCTTGTCCGGGGCCATCTCGCCTTGGCGGTTCGGATGGCCTTTCGCTCGACGCGATCATCGCATAAGACCTGAGACAAGATGAACGACGAAACCGGTAAAATCGCACGGCTTGGCGGACTCTTTCGCGGCGGGGCCCTCGTGGGCCTGCTGGGGCTGACCGCGTGCGCCTTGCCGATCTCGCCGTTCACGCCGCCGCCGGCCGATCCCAGCTCGCCAGTGGCCGCCGCCGCCAACGCCGCGGCCAAGGACTCCAAGGACGCCGTCGCGCCGCGCTTCATCGACATCCCGGCGATCCCGACCGACGTGCGCACGCCCGTCCAGTTCAAGAAGGCCGTGGGCGCCGAAAAGATCGCCGCCGACAAGCTGAAGCGCGACACCGCGCCCAGCACCTGGACCCTGTCCGACACCGAAGGCTACGCCTCCAAGGCCCGCAAGATCGGCAAGGCGCCGCCGAGCGACATCCCCACCGACGCCGACCGCGCCGCGACCGAAGCCTTCGCCAAGGCGGCGCGCGAGCGAGCTACCGCGCCTCCGTCCAAGCCCCAATAGGGCGACGGAGGCATAAAATTCCCGTAGCTGGCTTGGCTATGCCCCGCTCGGGGTCTATCCATGCCCGACATCCGCTCCCGGCGCGCCGCTGCGGCGCATTGAGCATTGCATGACCTCCGATTTCCACCGCATCCGTCGCCTGCCGCCCTACGTCTTCGAAGAAGTCAACAAGATCAAGGCGCGCCTCCGCGCCGAGGGCACAGACATCATCGACTTCGGCATGGGCAATCCCGACATGCCGACCCCCAAGCATATCGTCGATAAGCTGATCGAGACCGCGCGCGATCCCAAGGCTGGCCGCTATTCGGCGTCGAAGGGCATCGCCGGCCTGCGCAAGGCCATGGCCGGCTATTACGGCCGCCGGTTCGGCGTGAAGCTGAACCCCGACACCGAGGTGATCGCCACCCTGGGCTCCAAGGAAGGCTTCGCCAACCTGGCCCAGGCCCTGACCGCCCCGGGCGACGTGATCATCTGCCCCAACCCGGCCTATCCGATCCACGCCTTCGGCTTCATCATGGCCGGCGGGGTGATCCGCCACGTGCCGGCCCTGAGCCCCGAGCAGTACCTGTCCAACATCAGCCGTGCGGCCAAGCACTCGGTGCCGCCGGCCAGCGTGCTGATCCTGTCCTATCCGTCCAACCCGACCGCCCAGTGGGTGGACCTGGACTTCTACAAGGACGCCGTCGCCCTGGCCAAGAAGCACGAGCTGTTGGTGATCAGCGACGTGGCCTATGGCGAGATCTATTTCGACAACAACCCGCCGCCCTCGATCCTGCAGGTCGACGGGGCCAAGGACATCGCCGTCGAAGTCAATTCGCTGTCGAAGACCTACGCCATGGCCGGCTGGCGCGTGGGCATGGTGGTCGGCAACGCCCGGATCTGCGCGGCCCTGGCCCGGGTGAAGTCCTATCTGGACTACGGCGCCTACACCCCGGTGCAGGTGGCCGCGGCCGCCGCCCTGAACGGCCCGCAGGATTGCGTCGACGAGATCCGCGGCATCTACAAGAGCCGCCGCGACACCCTGGTGTCGTCGATGAAGCGCGCCGGCTGGGACATTCCCAACCCGCCGGCCTCGATGTTCGCCTGGGCCAAGATCCCCGAACAGTTCGAGGCCGCCGGCTCGATGCTGTTCTCGCGCCTGCTGATCGAGGAGGCCGGCGTCGCCGTCGCCCCCGGCATCGGCTTCGGCGAATACGGCGAGGGCTATGTCCGCATCGGCCTCGTCGAGAACGAGCAGCGGATCAAGCAGGCCGCCCGCAACGTCAAGAAGTTCATCGCCAACGCCGACACGATCCTGGCCAAGGCGCACAACAAGATGGAACAGGTCTGAGCCGCCAACCCCACGAGGGGAGGGGCGCTGCTTGGCCTTTTTGGAACTAGGAACGCGAACATGACCCAGAAGACCTGGCGCGTCGGCGTCGCCGGCCTCGGCACCGTCGGCGGGGGGCTGTTGCAGTTCCTGGCCGAGCAGCCCGACTTCGCCCCGGCCGGAGACCGGGCCGTGGTGACGGCGGTTTCGGCCCGTTCGAAGTCGCGGCCGCGCACGGTCGACATCTCGGGCCTGGCCTGGTTCGACGATCCGGTCGCCCTGGCCTCGTCACCGGACGTGGACTTGTTCGTCGAGCTGGTCGGCGGCTCGGACGGCCCGGCCAAGGCCGCCGTCGAGGCGGCCCTGAAGCTGGGCAAGCCGGTGGTCACCGCCAACAAGGCCCTGATCGCCGAGCACGGCGCGGAACTGGCCGCCCTGGCCGAGGCCAACGAGGCCCCGCTGCTGTTCGAGGCCGCCGTGATGGGCGGCACGCCGGCGGTGAAGATGCTGCGCGAGGCCATGGTCGGCGACGAGGTGGTCGGCGTGGCCGGCATCCTCAACGGCACCTGCAACTTCATCCTCAGCGAGATGGAGAAGACCGGCCGCGACTTCGCCGACGTGCTGCGCGAGGCGCAAGGCCTGGGCTATGCCGAGGCCGATCCGACCATGGACGTCGGCGGCTTCGACGCCGGCCACAAGATCAGCATCCTGGCCGCGCTGGCCTTCGGCTGCGCGCCCGACTTCGACGCCGCCGAGATCGAGGGCATCAGCGACGTCGAGCTGCTGGACATCAAGCTGGCCAAGGACCTGGGCTATCGCATCAAGCTGGTGGCCGGCGCCGCCAAGAGCGACGACGGGGTGGCCGTGAAGGTGCATCCGTCCCTGGTTCCGCTGGAGCATCCGCTGGCCCAGGCCGGCGGGGCGCTGAACGCCCTGTTCATCGAAGGCAAGCGGATCGGCCGGATCTTCATCCAGGGGCCGGGCGCGGGCGCGGGCCCGACCGCCGCCGCCGTGGCCGCCGACATCGCCGACGTGATGACCGGCGCCCGGCGCCCGGTGTTCCAGGCCCCGGCGGGCCAGCTGAAGCCGTTCGTCGCCGTCGATCCGGCCCGCTCGGTGGGCAAGGCCTATCTGCGGATCATGGTCCGTGACGAGCCGGGCGCCATCGCCGCCATCTCCGAGACCCTGGCCGAATGCGCCGTCTCGATCGACAGCTTCCTGCAGAAGCCTGTCGAAGGGGCGGGCGGCGTGCCGATCGTGCTCGTCACCCATGCGACTCCCGAATCCAACCTCCTGGACGCGATTAGTCGCATCGAAAAACTGCACGCCGTGCTAGAGCGTCCCCGCCTTTTGCGCGTCGCGCGCATCTGAGAACCGCGCCAAGCGGTCGGACCGGAAAGCCTCGCATAGGCTGGGAGACGTTGATGAGTTCGAAGACCCTGGACCGCGCGCTGGTCCTGGACGCGGTCCGCGTGACCGAAGCCGCCGCCATCGCCTCGTGGACGATGGTGGGCCGGGGCGACGAGAAGGCGGCCGACCAGGCCGCGGTCGACGCCATGCGCAACGCGCTGAACGAGCTGACCATCGACGGCGAGATCGTGATCGGCGAGGGCGAGCGCGATGAAGCGCCCATGCTCTATATCGGCGAGAAGGTCGGCACCGGCAAAGGCCCGGCCATCGACATCGCCCTGGACCCTCTGGAAGGCACCACCCTGACGGCCAAGGCCATGCCCAACGCCCTGGCGGTGATGGCCTGGGCGCCCAAGGGCAGCCTGCTGAACGCCCCCGACACCTACATGGACAAGATCGCCTGCGGTCCGGGCCTGCCGGCCGGGGTGATCGACCTGGACAAGTCGCCCGCCGACAACATCAAGGCCGTGGCCGCCGCCAAGGGCGTCGCGCCCGAGCAGATCACCGTCTGCGTGCTGGACCGCCCGCGCCACGCCGAGATCATCGCCAGCGTCCGCTCGGTGGGCGCCCGCGTCAACCTGATCACCGACGGCGACGTGGCCGGGGTGATCGCCACCACCGACCCATCGACCGGCATCGACCTCTATGTCGGCTCAGGCGGCGCGCCCGAGGGCGTGCTGGCCTGCGCGGCCTTGAAATGCGTCGGCGGCCAGTTCCAGGGCCGGCTGCTGTTCCGCAACGGCGACGAACGCGCCCGGGCCGCCAAGTGGGGCATCACCGAGTTGGACAAGAAGTACGACCTGCACGAGATCGTCCGCGCCGACGCGATCTTCGCGGCCACCGGCGTCACCTGGGGCAACCTGCTGGACGGGGTGACCTACAAGGACGGCTTCGTCCACACCCATACGCTGGTCATGAACTCGTCGACCGGCACGGTGCGCGAAGTGCGGATGAAGCGGAAGGCCTAGGCTTTCGGTAAGGTCGCCTGCGAATCCCTTTCCCCTTACGAGGCTAGCATGATCACGTTGACCGACCTCGCCGGATGGCTGGCCGACGAGCCCGCGGGCGAAGAGGTGAAGGCCGTCGTCGAGGTGATCGCCGGCGCCTGCGCCCGGATCAGCCGGGTGGTGGCGTCGGGAGCGATCTCGGGCAGCCTGGGCGCGGCCGGCCAGGTCAACGTCCAGGACGAAGAGCAGAAGAAGCTCGACATCATCACCAACGACATCCTGCGCGACGCGCTGAACGGATGCGCCCTGGTCGCCGGCCTGGCGTCCGAGGAGCTGGAGGTGATCGAGACCACCGGCGCCGTCGGCGGCTTCCTGGTCACCTTCGATCCGCTGGACGGCTCCAGCAACATCGACGTCAACGTCTCGGTCGGCACGATCTTCTCGATCCTGCCCGCGCCGGCCGGCGTCGCGCCCAGCCAGGCCGATTTCCTGCTGCCCGGCCGCCGCCAGGTCGCCGCCGGCTATGCGGTCTACGGCCCCCAGACCATGCTGGTGCTGACCTTGTCGAAGGGCGTGGTCGCCTTCACCCTCGACGCCGACGGGACCTGGCTGTTGACCCACCAGACCATCGCCATTTCGCCGGACACCGCCGAGTTCGCGATCAACATGTCCAACCAACGCCATTGGGCCGAGCCCGTGCGGCGCTATATCGACGGCTGCCTGCAGGGCAAGGCGGGGCCGCGGGGCAAGAACTTCAACATGCGCTGGGTCGCCTCGATGGTGGCCGACGTCCACCGCATCCTGATGCGCGGCGGGATCTTCCTGTACCCGTGGGACGCCCGTGAGCCCGACAAGCCGGGCAAGCTGCGCCTGCTGTACGAGGCCAACCCGATGTCGCTGATCGTCGAGCGGGCTGGGGGGCAGTCGACCGACGGCGTGACGCCGATCCTCGACCTGCAGCCCACCAAGCTGCACCAGCGCGTGCCAGTGGTGCTGGGCTCGGCGAATGAAGTGGCGCTGGTGGCGGAGCTGTCGGCGGGCTAAGGCGATCGCCGACGAGGTTTCGTTCCCGTCGCGTCCGTTTCTGACGCATCCAAGCCCTATCTTCGATCCTCGCCCCGCCCGTGGAGCGAATCCGCCAAACGGCGTAGGCTCGGGAGATGACCACGACAGCCAAGCTCCGCAATTCCGGCCGTTTTCCCGCTAGGCAGGGCTGATCCATGGCCGACGGTCACGCTCCGGTCGACACCGGCTGCTTCCTCGACGTCTCCCGCTCGATCAGCGGCCGGGCCTGGCGCGAGCGGCCGGGCGACGCGGCGGTCGCCCGCAGCCACCAGCAGGTCCACGGCCTGTCCGAGCCCCTGGCCCGGGCCCTGGCCTCGCGCGGCGTCGGCGTCGACCACGCCGAGCACTATCTGCGCCCCACCCTGAAGGCGCTGTTCCCCGACCCGTCCAGCTTCACCGACATGGACCGGGCCGCCGAGATCCTGATCGACGCGCTGGAGCGTGGCCGGCCGACCATGGTGTTCGCCGACTACGACGTCGATGGCGCCACCAGCGCCGCCCAGCTGGTGCGCTGGTTCCGCTACATGGGCGTCGAGCTGCCGATCTACATTCCCGACCGCCTGACCGAGGGCTACGGCCCCAGCCCGGCGGCCTTCAAGACCATCCGCGACGGCGGCGCCGAGCTGGTGGTCACCCTGGACTGCGGGGCGGCGGCCTATGACGCCATCGCCAGCGCCGCGGTCATCGGTCTCGAAGTTGTGGTGATCGACCACCACCTGATGCGCGAGGACCCGCCGGCCGCCGCCGCCGTGGTCAATCCCAACCGCCCGGGCTGCCAGAGCGGGCAGGGGGTGCTGGCCGCCGCCGGCGTGACCTTCGTCCTGCTGGCCGCCCTCAATCGCGAGGCCCGCAAGCGCGGCCTGTTCACCGACGAGCGGCCGCAGCCGGACCTGCGCCAGTGGCTGGACCTGGTGGCCATGGGCGAGGTCTGCGACGTCACCCAGCTGGTCGGCTTCAACCGCGCCCTGACGACCCTGGGCCTGCGAACTATGTCCAGCTGGGGCAATCCGGGCCTGAAGGCCCTGTTCGAGGTCGGCAAGGGCTCGGGCCCGGCCTCGGTCTTCCACGCCGGCTTCATCCTGGGGCCGCGCATCAACGCCGGCGGCCGGATCGGTCGCTCCGACCTGGGGGCGCGCCTGCTGTCCACGGACGATCCGGAGGAGGCCCGCGCCCTCGCCGAGGAGCTGGACGGCCTCAACACCGAGCGCAAGGCGGTCGAGGCCGCCGTGGTCGAGGAAGCCGCCGCCCTGCTGGAGCGCGGCAGCAACTTCGATCCCGACGCCCCGGTGATCGTGGTGGCCGGGGAGGGGTGGCACCCCGGGGTGATCGGCATCGTCGCCGGCCGCCTGCGCGAACGCTACCGCAAGCCCGTGGTGGTGATCGGCGTCGACCGCGCCGCTAATGTCGGCAAGGGCTCGGGCCGTTCGCAACCGGGCGTCAACCTGGGCGCGGCGATCCAGGCGGCCTTCGAGGCGGGGCTGCTGATGGCCGGCGGCGGCCACGCCATGGCCGCGGGCCTGTCGATCCGTCCCGATTCGATTCCCGAGTTCCGCGCCTTCCTGGAGGAGCGCCTGGCGGGCGAGATGGAGGCCGTGGGCGTCGAGGGAGTCGATATCGACGCCCTGGTCCAGCCGCGCGCCGCCAACCGCGCCCTGTGGAGCGAGTTCCAGCAGCTGGCCCCGTTCGGCCCCGGCAACCCCGAGCCGATGTTCGCCCTGGCCGGCGTGCGCCCCGAGCGGATGATGGCCATGAAGGGCGGCCATGTGCGCGTCGACCTGGTCGGGCCGTCGGGCGATCGAATCAAGGCGATCTCCTGGCGCTCGGCCGAGACCCCGCTGGGCGAACGCCTGCTGTCCGGCGGCGGGGCCCTGCACGTCGCGGGCCGTCTGAAACCGGACGATTACATGGGCCGGGAAGGGGTCCAGCTGGAGATCGAGGACGTCGCCGACCCCCGCATGCGCATGACTTGAAAAAACTGCTCTTCGTCGCTTGCGCCCTGGGGGGAAGCTTTGTATATCGCCTGCTCTTCGCGGCCACGTGGTCCCTTCGTCTATCGGTTAGGACGCCAGATTTTCATTCTGGAGAGAGGGGTTCGACTCCCCTAGGGACTACCACCGCGAAGCCTACTTAGACTTTACATGCGAATACCCGCCTAATGCAGGCGCCGTGGTCCCTTCGTCTATCGGTTAGGACGCCAGATTTTCATTCTGGAGAGAGGGGTTCGACTCCCCTAGGGACTACCACCCACCACGGACATTTCAGGTTTATGTCGGTCTAGGCGCTGCGACGAAATGTCGCGGCGTGGTTCTGGCCGCTCCGTGACGTCAATTGGTTATTGACGGCTCTCCTCTCGCGAGAACAGTGTTATTCTGTGGTGCTCGCCCCCTGGGCTGTCTGGGCGAGCCAGAGGGGCGGAATGTCTGGTTTCGATTTCGAAGACTCGGGATCGCATGAGGAATTCGTGCGCATCAGCGGTCGCGTAAAGTGGTTTGATACGGGCAAGGGGTACGGCTTCATCGTCCCCGATGATCCTGGCCAGACGGGCCTGAAGGACGTGCTGCTGCACGTCACCTCCCTGCGCAACTGTGGTCGGGAGACGGCCCTGGAAGGCGCGATCATCGTCTGCGACGTGGTCAAGCGCCCCAAGGGCTGGCAGGTGTCCGAGGTCGTGAACCTGGACGAGAGCGCCGCCAGCGTCCCCATGGAGCGGCCCAAGCGTTCGTTCGGCGACGGCGGCATGGGCCTGCGCCGCGATCATGGGTTCCGGTCCGGAATCGACAGCAGCCGCCAAGCGCTGGAGCCTGTGGGGCCGGCCGAACGGGCCAAGGTCAAGTGGTTCAACCGCACCAAGGGCTATGGCTTCGTCGTCCGCGACGGCCAGCCGGGCGACATCTTCGTGCACATCGAGACCCTGCGTCGCGGCGGGCTGGAAGACCTGCAGCCGGGCGACGACGTGATGGTGCGCTTCGCCGAGGGGCCCAAGGGCCTGGTGGTCGCCGAGATCGCGCCCGGCGACGACTGACGATCGCGATTGAGGTTCGAGGACCGGCTTTCGCCATCGCCGCATGGCGTCGTAGGATCGCCGCGTCGCGGGACGCGGCGAGGACGATGAGGCGCGCGTGACCTTGATAACGACGATCGGACGGCGGGCTCTGGCGCTCGTCGTCCTGGCCCTGGTTTCGGGCACCCTGGCGGCGAGCCCGGCCCAAGCCTGGCAGGCCCGACCGAAGCCGGCGGCGGTGGCCGTGACACCGTCCAGCAAGCTCGACACCGTCGAGATCCTGACCAGCCGGGGACGGGTCAGGTTCACCGTCGAGCTGGCCGTGACCAAGGCCGAGCAGGAGCGAGGCCTGATGTTCCGCAAGGCCCTGGCCCCCGACCGCGGCATGCTGTTCCCCTACAATCCGCCCCAGCGGGCGGCGTTCTGGATGAAGAACACCCTGATCCCGCTGGACATCCTCTACATCGCTCCTGACGGCCGGGTGCTGTCGATCGCCCGCAACGCCGTGCCGCACGACGAGACGCCGCTGCCCTCGGGCGGCGTCATCCGTGGCGTGCTGGAGATCCCCGGCGGCCGCGCCGCGCAGCTGGGCATCCTGCCGGGCGACCGGGTGCTCAACAAAATCTTCCCGAAGGGCTGACGTCTTTCCGGGTTTTAGGCGTCCGTTCCATTTGCTCCCGGCGGCGAAGCCCTGTAGAGCAGCCGCTCGGTGTTTCGGAGCGTAGCGCAGCCTGGTAGCGCATCTGGTTTGGGACCAGAGGGTCGCAGGTTCAAATCCTGCCGCTCCGACCACCTAGACCCCCTTCCGAGGGGTGACGATCGACCTGGAGAGGCCCTCATGCTCGCGCGCATCTACCGCCCCGCCAAGACCGCCATGCAGTCCGGCAAGGCCAAGACCAAGGACTGGGTTCTGGAGTTCGAGCCGGCCTCGGCCAGGCGTCCCGATCCGCTGATGGGCTGGACCCAGTCGAGCGACATGAACGGCCAGGTGCGCCTGAACTTCGAGACCCGCGACGAAGCCGTGGCCTACGCCCAGCGTCACGAGATCTCGTTCCAGCTGTTCGAGCCCAAGACGCCCAAGCGGATCATCAAGGCCTACGCCGACAACTTCGCCGCCGGCCGCAA
>Ga0102592_1003175_pt1 | contig 12814 bp, 11 predicted proteins | sample AraplaCol_mMF_r2_FD_76861 | JGI IMG/M metagenome (GOLD analysis project Ga0102592, IMG submission 76861) | Arabidopsis root microbial communities from North Carolina, USA - plate scrape MF_Col_mMF_r2 (SPADES assembly) (version 2) | ecosystem: Host-associated > Plants > Roots > Endosphere... | reverse complement strand
GCAGGCAATTATGCCTGTGCGTCGCGTTCCGCCCGGCGTTTGGCCAACTTCCGTGCAGTTCGCCCGCGCGTCAAAGCGGGTATCTTCGACCGCTCGTACCGCAGGAGCCGCTTCGCCCATGCATCGCCGCACGACTGTCTCCGCCGCATTGGCGCTCCTCATCGCAACCGGGGCCGCGCAAGCCGGCGACGCCGCGTTGCCGCCGCAGCTGCAGGATTTCGATGTCTACGTCGAAGGCGTGCGCAAGCAGTTCGACGTGCCGGGCATCGCGGTGGCCGTGGTGAAGGACGGGCAGGTCGTGCTCGAACGCGGCTTCGGCGTGCGTGAGATGGGCAAGCCGGCGACGGTCGATGCGAACACGCTGTTCGCCATCGCGTCCAACACCAAGGCGTTCACCGCCGCCTCGCTGTCGATCCTCGCCGACGAAGGCAAGCTGAGCCTGGACGATCGCGTCATCGACCACCTTCCGTGGTTCCGCATGTCCGATGCCTACGTCACGCAGGAAATGCGCGTGCGAGACCTGTTGGCGCATCGCAGCGGCCTGGGCCTGGGCGCGGGCGACCTGCTGTACTGGCCGGGCACGGATTACACGACCGAGGACGTCGCGCGCCGCCTGAAGGACGTGCCGCTCACCGGCAGCTTCCGCGGCCAGTACGCCTACGACAACATCCTCTACGGTGTGGCGCAGCTGGTGATCGAACAGGCCAGCGGCCAGAGCTACGCGCAGTTCCTCCAGCAGCGCATCTTCGCTCCGCTGGGCATGCGCGACACGCGCTTCAACAGCGATGCGCTGCGGCCGCGCGACAACGTCGCCACCGGCCACGCGAAGGCCGATTTCAAGGACCTGCAACCCGCACCGCGCATGACGTGGCATAACGTGTCCGGCGCGGGCGGCCTGTATTCCAGCGTCCACGATATGAGCCGCTGGGTGAACATGCAGCTGGCCGGCGGCACCTTCACCGATGCGAAGGGCACGCAGCAGCGGTTGTTCTCGGAAGAACGCCAGAAGGAGATGTGGTCGGTGATCACGCCGATCACGATCCCCAAGCCGCTGGTGCCCGAACTCGAAGCGGTCAGGCCGAATTTCCTCGGCTACGGCGAAGGTTGGCAGTTGTCGGATTACCGCGGCCGCAAGGTCGTGTCGCATACCGGCGGCTGGCCGGGCATGGTGTCGCGCGTGACGATGGTGCCGCAGCAGAAGCTGGGCGTGATCGTGCTGACCAACGCCGAAGTCGGCGGCGCGTTCAATGCGGTGACGATGCGCGTGCTCGATGCTTTCGGCGATGCCCCGCGCACCGACTGGACCGCAGCCTACGCCGCCGCGCTGGCCAAGTCGAAGGACAAGGCCGACGAGGACTGGCGCAAGCACGTCGAAGCACGCGAGGCCGACGCGCCGCCGTCGCGCCGGTTGTCGGCGTATGCACGCACGTATCGCGACCCGTGGTACGGCGACATCGTCGTCGAACAGGACAAGGACGGGCTGGTGATGCGCTTCACGCGCACGCCGGATCTGGTCGGACGGATGGAACCGTGGCAGCACGACACCTTCATCGTCCGCTGGAACCAGCGTTGGCTCAACGCCGATGCGTTCGTGACCTTCGTGCTCAATGCCGACGGCGAAGTGCGCGAGGCGCGAATGGAAGCGATCTCGCCGCTGACGGATTTCAGCTTCGATTTCCAGGATCTGCGTTTGACGCCGGTCGAGGAAAAGAAGAAGTCGGAGTCCTGAGGTTAAGTGCCTGCGAGTTCTAGAGCCCCTCTCCCGCTTGCGGGGGAGAGGCGAGGGCAGGGAAGTTGCTTGTCGCCGTCACAACGCGCTACGACGCGCTCATCTCCGTCAGGTCCGAGTTGCATTGAGGCTCGGTTCGCGTGGCTTATCCGGGCTACGAAAGCAAATACCCCGCCACCGATGCCCCCACGCACCACGCCACCACCCACAACGCCGCCACGCGTAACCGCAGCAGCAGCGCGAACGCGATCACCACGATGACCACATCGCCCCACGACGCGATCCCCTGCGTCCAGACCGGATCGTGGAACGCCGCCGCCAGCAGGCCGACAACGGCCGCATTCACACCCGCAAGCATCGGCGCCGCGCCCCGCATCGACTGCACGCGCTGCCATGACGGCAACGTCGCGGTGAGCAGCGCGAACCCCGGCAGGAAGATCGCCAGCAACGCCACGCATGCCGATGCGGCCGGCGGCCAGCCCGTCGGCACCACGGCGCCGAGGTAGGCGGCGATCGAGAACATCGGTCCCGGCACCGCCTGCGCCGCGCCATACCCGGCGAGGAACGTGCCGGACGCGATCCATCCGGTATCCACCAGCGCCTCCTGCAACAGCGGCAGCACGACGTGGCCGCCGCCGAACACCAGCGCGCCCGCGCGGTAGAACGCGCCGGCCATCGCGCCGAGGGTGGGTTCCTTCGATGGCCACGTGAGTGCGGCACTCAGACCGCATGCGAAGACGACCAGGCAGGCGATCGCAACGCCATGTCCGTAACGAAGCGGCAGCGGCGCCTTCAAATCCGCGTGCGAGGCGACGCGCCGGCACCACAGCGCGCCGAGCACCGCACCCATCGCGATCGCCATCAGCTGCGCCCACGCGCTGCCGAGCCACGACACGCACGCCAGCGCGATCAGCGCGATGGCGATGCGCCGCAGGTCCGGCGTCATCTGCCGCGCCATGCCGAGCAGTCCGTGCGCGACCACCGCCACCGCGACCAGCTTCAATCCGTGCACGACGGCGGCGCCCAGCCCGCGATCCAGCCTCGCCGACACCGACGCGAAGCCGAACATCAGCAGCGCCGAGGGCAGGGTGAAGCCGACGAACGCCGCCAGCGCGCCACGCCAACCCGCGCGCAGCAGGCCGATCGCGAACCCCATCTGGCTGCTGGCCGGTCCCGGCAGGAACTGGCAGATCGCCAGCAGCTGCGCGTAGCGCGCATCGTCGAGCCATTGCCTGCGCACCACGAATTCCTCGCGGAAATAGCCCAGGTGCGCGATCGGCCCGCCGAACGAGGTCAGGCCCAGGCGCGCGAACGCGCGGAACACGTCGAGGGCGGAGGCGGTTTGGATGGCGTCGGGTCCGTGGAGAAAACCGTGCCGAGTATGCCGCCTGGGCCTTCCACTTCCGTTGACACCGTGCGCAGCATGATGGGAGCCCACGCGAAGGAGCAGGCCATGCAGCAGCCGCAGGACACGAAGCCGCAATGGTGGCAGGACACGCAGGACATCCCGACGATCGTGCGGGCGATCTACGAATGCATTTCCGGCCCGGCCGGCGCGCCGCGCGACTGGGCGCGCTTCCGTTTCCTCCAGCATCCGCAGGCGCGCAGCCTGCGCACGGTCGTCGACGCCGATGGCGGCACGCGCGCGATGGTGTTCGATGTCGAAAGCTACATCGTCGATGTCGCACCATACTTCGCCGCCAACGGCTTCTTCGAAGTGGAAATCGACCAGCGCGTGGAGCGCTTCGGCCAGGTCGCGCATGTGTGGAGCCGGTACGAGGCGCGCGAATCGCTGGAATCGCCGGTGATCAAGCGCGGCGCGAACAGTATCCAGCTGTGCTTCGAGCACGGCCGCTGGTGGGTGTTCAGCACCGTGTGGGACAACGAGCGCGAAGGCGTATCGTTCGACCTGTGGTGAGGCCTCACGCGATGATGCCGCCGTGCGTGCAATGCTGAACATGCAGGGATGGAACGCCGCGCGGGTGGCAATCCGCGCGTCCGCCCCCAGTACGAAGGCTCGCCGCCAAGGAGCGCCTGCATGATCCCCATTTCCGTCCTCGACCTTGCCCCGATCACCGAGGGCAGCGATGCCGCGCAGGCGTTCGCCAACACGCTCGACCTGGCGCGACACGCCGAGCGCCTGGGCTTTCATCGCTACTGGCTGGCCGAACACCACAACATGCCCGGCATCGCGAGCGCGGCGACGGCGGTGTTGATCGGCCATGTCGCCTGCGGAACGAAGACGATCCGCGTCGGCGCCGGCGGCATCATGCTGCCCAACCACGCGCCGTTGCAGGTCGCCGAGCAGTTCGGCACGCTCGCGTCGCTGTATCCGAACCGCATCGACCTCGGCCTCGGTCGCGCGCCCGGTACCGACCATGCCACCGCGCATGCGTTGCGACGCTATTTCGAAGCGGCCGACATGTTCGCGCAGGACGTGGTGGAACTGCTGCATTACTTCGAACCGGTGCAGGCCACGCAGGCGGTGCGCGCGGTACCCGGCGCGGGACTCGACGTGCCGGTGTGGCTGCTGGGTTCAAGCCTGTTCTCGGCGCGCCTGGCTGCGCAACTGGGTCTCCCGTTCGCGTTCGCCTCGCACTTCGCGCCCGATGCGATGGATCACGCGCTCACGATGTATCGCCGCGAGTTCAAGCCTTCAAAGCGCCTGCAACAACCGCACACGATGCTGGCGCTGAATGTCGTCGGCGCCGACACCGATGCCGAAGGACGGCGGCTGTTCACCACGTTGCAGCAGGCGTTCGTGAACCTGCGTCGCGGTCATCCGGGGCTGATTCCGGCGCCGATCGACGACATCGAAACCTACTGGAACCCGCTGGAGAAAAGCGGTGTGTCGCAGGCGTTGGCGTGTTCGGTCGTCGGCGATGCGGAGACAGTGCGCGAAGGCGTGGCGGCGTTCATCGACCGCCACAAACCGGACGAATTGCTGATCACCGCCAACGTCTTCGACCATGCCGCGCGCGTGCGTTCGTTCGAGATCGCGGCGCAGGCGTGCCGCGATCTCGCGTGATGCGTTGCGCTCAGTGCGCGCGCACGTCGAGCAGTTCGACCTCGAACACGAGCGAGCCGTTGGGCGGGATCACGCCGCCGGCGCCCTTGCGGCCATAACCGTACTCGGCCGGGATCATCAGCACGCGCTTGCCGCCCACGCGCATGCCGGCGACGCCTTCGTCCCAGCCGCGGATCACGCGCCCGGCGCCGAGCAGGAAGGTGAAGGGCTCATTGCGATTTCGCGAGCTGTCGAACTTCTCGCCGCGCCCGTCCGGTTTGGTCTTGTCGTAGTTCCAGCCGGTGTAGTGCACGGTGACGTCCATGCCGGACTTCGCTTCCGCGCCGGTGCCCACCTGCCGGTCGACGATCTCGAACTTCGGAATCACGCCACCCGGCGGCGGCCCGGGATCGGCGCAGGCGCTGAGCAGGACGAGGGCCGCGAAGGCGGCGAGGGCGGTGCGGATGCGCATGGGAAGGTTCATGCGGGCAGCGTACCGCACATCGTGGGCGAGGCCGTCGTAGCCCGGGTAAGCGAAGCGCACCCGGGGACTGTCGCGCTCAACCCGGGTGCGCTTCGCTCAGCCGGGCTACGAGTCCACGCAGGATGGGTTCGGGGATGCGGAACCCATCCTTCGATGACGTCACTTACGCCGGAATCCGCTTCTCATACTCCGCATTGATCGGCGCCAGCGTCTTCCAGAATCCATCCGGCGTGCGTCCCGCAAGACGGTCCGCAAGGATGCCCAGGTGCGTATGCCAGCCACCGGAAACGCTGACCATGCCGTCGCGGCTCGCAAGCCTGCTGTGCGTGACCACCAGCTGCACCTGATCGCCCTTCGGCGCGAGTTCCATGCGCACCTGCGAATCGCTGCCGTCCGACTCGTCCCAGGTGAACACCAGCAGCCGCGGCGGATCGCATTCCAGCACCTGTCCATGCGAGCGGAGTTCACCGCCGTACTTCTCGAACTTGGCTGGCGGTGCGATGTCGTTGTCGGTGAGTTTGTTGTTGTGGAAGACCAGCTCGACCGAGCCGCCAGGACGCAGGTCCATGTCGCCGCGTGCCAGCCAGGTGCCGCGTTTTTCCGATTCGGTGAGGTAAGCCCAGACGCGCTCGATCGGGCCGGGAAGCGTGCGTTCGATGCGCACGGTGTCGGGTGCGGTGACGGTGCCGAAATCGTTCATCGGTGGTGCTCCTTCACATGGGGGAGGTGGTGTGCAGGTGCCGGTCGAGCGATGCGAGGATCGTCGTCCAGCCGTGTTCGGTGCGGTCGGCGTACTGCGCGTACTCGGCCGCCATTTCGTGGGTGAGGGTGAGCATGCAGCCATCGCCATCCGGCACGATGTCCACGGTGATGCGGTCGCCTTCCGCATCGGGTTCCAGTGCCAGCGTGAGCACGAGGCGACGCGGCGGGTCGATCTCCAGGTAACGCCCGTAATGCGCGGCATCGCCCGTGGGACGGCGTTCGACGATGGCGTAACCACCGCCGACGCGCGGGTCCACGTCCACGCGCAGCATCTGCCCGTCGGCCGTCGCGTACATCCAGCGGCCGAGCGTGGATGGATCCAGCCACGCATCGAAGACGCGTTCGGGTGAAGCATCGAAGCGTCGGCTCACGCGCACGGTGATATTGCTCATCGCCTGCTCCGGTTAGAACGGGAAGGTCTGTCCGGAGCCGGTTTTCTGCGCGAGGGCGTCTTGCGTGCGGCGCTCTCGCGATCCTCGGTGCGAAGCAGTGTTTCCAGTGCATCCAGGCGCTGGTTCCAGAACTGCTCGTAATGACGCATCCATTCCATGCCCGCATGCAGCGGTCGCGCGTCGAGCCGGCACACATGCGTGCGGCCCTGGACTTCGCGCTGCACGATGCCCGCGCCTTCGAGCACCTTGATGTGCTTGGACGCGGCGGCGAGCGAGATCTCGAACGGTTCGGCCAACTCGCCCACGCTGCGCGGCTGGCGGGAAAGACTGCGCACCATCGCGCGTCGCGTCGGGTCGGCGAGGGCGCGGAATACGGCGTCGAGACGATCGGAGTTTGATTCAACCATGTGGTTGAATATCCGCCGCGCGTCCTCGATTGTCAACCAATCGGTTGAATGTTACGACGGGCGGCGCACGGCGCGGGGCCCGTGGCCTGCCCGTAAGGCCATTCACGTTCGAAAGAACACAGGGGAGTCACGCCAGGGAACAGGACGATGCCGCACACGAGCAAGCCCGCGCCGCAGCGCCATTACGGCAAGTTCCGCGGGGTGGTGGTCGACAACATCGATCCCCTGCAGCTGGGGCGCGTGCTCGTGCAGGTTCCCAAGGTGTTCGATGGCGATGCGCGCTGGGCGATGCCGTGCGTGCCGGTGGCCGGCCACCAGAGTGGCCTGTTCCTGCTGCCGCCGGTCGGCGCGCCGGTGTGGGTGGAATTCGAACAGGGCGACGCCGTGTTGCCGATCTGGGTCGGCGGCTACTGGGTCGATGCGGCGGAACTGCCGTCGCTGGCGCAGGCCGGCCAGGCGGTCGCCTCCGCGCTGGTGCTGCAGACGCCGGGGCGCAATGCGCTGACGGTGTCCGACGTACCGGGGCCCGAAGGCGGCGTGCTGCTGCGGTCGCAGAACGGCGCCTCGATCGCCGTCAACGAGGCGGGCATCACCATCAGCAACGGTCGCGGCGCGAGCATCGTGCTGGCCGGCTCGATGGTGACCATCAACGACGGCGCGCTGACGGTGGTGTGAGATGGGCGGCCTGATCCTGCACCTGGGGGCAAGCGTGACGTGTTCGCACGGTGGGCCAGCCGTGCCCACGGTGCCGTATTCGCGCGTCACGCTGGCCGGTCATCCCGTGGTGACGGTGGCCGCGCCGTATGAGATCGCGCACTGCAACCTGCCTGCGCCGGCCGAGGCGCTGCGCTGCACCGGCGGGCAGTGGTTGCAGGGCAGCACGCGCGTGTTCGCGGGCGGAAGGCCGCTGGTGCTCGACAGCAGTCCGTCGATGTGCGTTCCCAATGGCGCGGTGATGCTGGTGCTGGAGTGCCAGACGCGGGTGAACGCGGTCTAGGTATTCCGCAACACCTCGTTCGGAAACATCGCTGCGAATGACGCGGTGAAATCCGATGGCGATTCGCGCGCTTGTTCCCCTTTGCGCGACGTACTTTCCTACATGTTGCGTTTTCCGATGCGTCTAGCCTGTCTTCGTCATTGAAGGGCGGGCTGGCATGCGTTGGCATCGGAGATGGGAATGGTGGTGGTTTGCGTTGTGTTGCGCGTGTTCGCAGGCGTCGGCGCAGAGCGTACACAAGTGCGTCGCGCCGGGACGTGCGGTGATCTACCAGAGTGCGCCATGCGGCCCGCATTCGCGCGAGGCGGCGAACTGGGAGGCGCCGGTGGATCCGGCGCCTTCGCGCGAACCGGCGCATCCGGCTTCATCGCGCCGCGAGCGCGAACGTCCTCCCGCGCGAACGGGCCACGCGCGCGTCGTTCGCAACGCATCGAAACCCTCCGCCTGCGAACAGGCGAAGGCCAATCGCGACAGCACGCTCGAGCGCGTCGGTCTCAAGCGTACGTTCGACCTGCTCAGCCGTCTGGACGAGCAGGTCAGAAACGCGTGCCGATGACCTCAGAACTGCAACTGCACGCGCATCAGCAGCAGGCGCGGATCGTCGTTCACGCCGCGACGGCGGCTGTCGGCGATCACGTAGTTCGCCATCAGGCGCGCATACGGGTTGAGGTACCACGTCGCGCCGAGGTTCCAGTCGGACTGCACGCCGCCCTGGGATGCGGCGGAATCCAGATCGAGCACGCTGTAGCGCACGACCAGCTCCCACGCCATCGCATCGCCCAGCGTGGGCGAGGTCACCGTGCCGGACTTGTAGTTGCGGCGGTGCCCGGTGGGCGACCAGCTGGCGAGCGCATAGCCGCCGTTGCCGCGCAGGTCCGCCGCGCCATCGCGATGGGAACGGACCGCCGCCGCTTCGGCCTGTAGCGACCAAGGGCCGGCGATCCACAACGCCTCCAGACCGGCGCGGGTGGTGCGCGCGACGTCGCCGAGCGTGCCGGTGTCGACCAGGCTCGACGTCGCCAGCGCGGCTTCGGGTTTGCTGGAAAAACGGGCGGTGTCGCTGTCGGGCGAATCCACAGATGCGCCGACACCTAGGTGCAGCAGGTCGTCGCCGAAATGCAACGCGCGCGATGCGCGCACCGCCGCACCGAAGCCTTCGTTCTTGCCGTCCAGCCGCTTGCCGAAGACGGCGGCGTTGACCGCGTGGTCGGCATCGGACCACGCATAGCCCAGGCCGATCCGCCGCCCGATCGCGAACGAACCCAGCAGCGAGGCTTCCATCATCGGCGTCTGCCGGGAACTGGTTGCGTCTTCCATGAGGAACGGCTGCTTGAACTGACCCAGCCGCAACGCGTGGCCCTTGGCAGGGGTGAGCTGCAGGAAGGCGTCCGGCGTGGAGCGCTCGGTGAACTCATGTTCGACGTTGAGTTGCCAACGCTCGCCCGCCTTGGCCACGAAGCCCAGCCGCGCAGAGCGCACCTTGTCGACATCCTCGAACGGCTTGACGTCGGGATGGGCATCGACGCCGTCGTAGTACACGACGCCGGTGGGTTTGAAGGACACATCGCCCGCATGGGCGCAGAAGGGAAGCACGGCTGCGGCCAGCGCGGCCGCCAGTCGTCGAAGGGTAGGGTGTGGCATCGGGAAACCGGAAGTGGTGGCGCCGCGATGGCGGCGCCGGAAGCCAGGGGAGGTGCGACGCCCGCGTGGGGCGGGCGCGCACGGAACTACATTTCCATGGGCGAGCGGGCGGGATCAGAACTCCTGCCAGTCCGAGTCCGTCGCGGCCGCCGCGCCGCCGCGCACCTTGCGCGGGGCGACGACCGCACGCGCGGCGGGCTTGGTCGTCGCCTTGGTCTTGTTCACTCGCGGTGCCGCCGACAGGTCGACGACCGCCGGGCGCGTCGCGTGGGCGACGTGCGAGGCATTGGCGACACGGAACACCGCCACGGTCTGCACCAGCTGCTCGGACTGCTGCTCCAGGCTGCGTGCGGCGGCGGAGGCTTCCTCGACCAAGGCCGCGTTCTGCTGCGTGCCCTCGTCCATCTGCGTGATGGCCTGGTTGATCTGCTCGATGCCGGCCGACTGTTCCTGCGAGGCCGCGCTGATGTCGGCAATGATGTCGGTCACCTTGCGCACGCTGCTGACGATCTCCTGCATCGTCTTGCCCGCCTGGTCGACCAGGTGGCTGCCTTCCTCGACCTTAATGACCGAGTCGCCGATCAGCTGCTTGATCTCCTTGGCGGCGTTCGCCGAACGCTGCGCGAGCGAGCGCACTTCGGAGGCGACCACCGCGAAACCGCGGCCCTGTTCGCCGGCGCGCGCCGCTTCCACCGCGGCGTTCAACGCGAGGATGTTGGTCTGGAAGGCGATGCCGTCGATCACGCCGATGATGTCGGCGATCTTCTTCGACGACTGCGTGATCGCGTCCATCGTGCTCACGACTTCGCCCACCACGCTGCCGCCCTGGCCAGCGACTTCCGCCGCGCTCTGCGCCAGCTGGTTGGCCTGGCGCGCGTTGTCGGCATTCTGGCGAACGGTCGAGGTGAGTTCCTCCATCGACGACGCGGTTTCTTCCAGCGATGCCGCCTGCGACTCGGTGCGCTGCGACAGGTCGTTGTTGCCGGCGGCGATTTCGGCGGCGGCCGAGCTGATCGCGTCCGAACCCTGGCGGATCTGGCCCACGATGTCGGACAGCTTGTCCACCGTGCGGTTGGCGTCGTTGGCCAGACGGCCGAACTGGCCCGGCAGTTCCACGTCGACGCGGCGGTTCAGATCGCCATCGGCTACGGCCGACAGCAACGAGCCGACTTCGTTGAGCCCGTCATCGGCGGTCGACATCAGCTGGTTCAGCGAGGTCACCACGTCGCGATAGACATACTGGAAGCGCGCGGCATCGCCGCGGCGGCTGAAGTCGCCGGCAACGGCCGCGTCGACCAGCGTCTTGATCTCGGCGTTGATCGCGTTCATGCCGCCCTTGACCGCGTCCACGGCGTCGGTGATGCGCGCCTTCTGGCCGGGCAGGCGATCCATGTCCTGCGACAGATCGCCGCGCGCGTACGCCGCCACGATGCCGATCGCACGCGCATTGATCTGGATATGCGAGTCAACGAGTGCGTTGATGTCGCCGGCCATCTGGCCGTACGCACCCGGCAGGTCGCGGTTGTCGATGCGGAAGTCGATCTCGCCTTCATCGTGGCGACGGGCGATATCGCCCTGGACCTGCGCGAAGCGCTGCAAGGTCAGCTGCATCTGGCTCATGCTGCGCAGCAGCTGGCCGGCTTCGTCCTCGCTGTCCACCACGATGCGCTCATCGATGCGGCCGGCGGCGATGCCCTGTGCGACGCCCGTGGCGCGCTGCAGCGGTCGGGAGATCAGGCGGGCCAGCACGAAGCCCAAGGCGGAGCCGAGCAGCACCAGCACGCCAATTCCCAGCGAGATACCCAGGACAGTGCTGCGATAGGCGGCATCGGATGCGGCGACCATCGCGTCCAGCGCCTTGGCGTTGTACTCGGTCAGCGCGGTCAGCGTTGCGAAGAGCTTGCGGCGGGCCGGACGCGATTCGTCGGCGGAGATGCGACTGGCTTCGACGAAGTCGTTCGCGGCAACGGCGACCATCATCTTGTCGTGCGAGGCCGTGTAGGCATTCAGGTCCTCGAGCACGACGTCGAAACGCTTGCGCTCCTCATCGCTGGAAACGAGCCCCTTGTAGGCGTCGAGGGCGGCATCCATCTTCGCCTTCGACTCCTTCATGCGCTTGGCGTAGCTCTCCAGCTGCGCGGCATCGTTCTGGTACTGCAACTGCGAGATCTCGTAGGTCCGGTACTCGCCCAGCTCCGCGCGCAACCCGAGCAGATGGCGGACCGACGGCACCCAGTTGCGATTGATGTCGGTGATCTGCACGTTGCGGGCGCGCAACTGCGTGATCGAGTAACCGCCCAGCATCACGGCAAGGGCGATCACGACGGTAAAGGCCACCGCCAGTTTCTTGGCGATCGACAGGTTCTTGAATCCACTCATGGGAAACGGCTCGTTGGGGAGGGCGAAGCGGCTGCTTCGATCCGGTTAACGGCATCGCCCATGACAGCTAAAGCACATGAAACTGAACCGACATCTTCGTGATGTATTCGCGCGCGACGAAATGTGGACGAATCCGCAGAAAGAACGCGATTCATCTTCTTTCTTGCGGTTCAGCCGTTCGCCATGCATGCGGTTGCGACGTCCGTATCAGTGCGCCGCGGTATGTTTCCGTTGAGGCGCGCAAGGTCCTGGACGTGAATGGCATGGAAGGCCCGTCGAGTTCGATGGAGCCATTACCGGCGCAGCAAACGTATTGGGTGGGTCATCATCGCGATTCCGCGATGCGCGAATGCCGTCCGTTGCGGACCCGCGGGTGTGAAGAGGCGAGTGCGTCCTTACTTCAAGCCACTTCATGTCGATGTCGAATCCCGCCCGGCTGCTTCGTCGCATCTAGTGAGTCCCCCGGAGATCCGCCGCATGAACCGCACCGACGTCGTCTCCTATCCCCCGGACCGCAACTGGCCCCTGGTCGCCGCTGGCGCCGTGCTCGGCTGCGTGGGTGTCGGGGTGATCTTCGCGTTGGCCGTGTTGCTCGGGCCGATGAGTGCGGCCACCGGCTGGTCGCGCGGCGCCTTGTCCAGCGCGATGACGCTCGCCTTCCTGAGCATGGGCGTGGGCGGTTTCGTCTGGGGCGCACTGAGCGACCGCGTCGGGCCGCGCAGGGTCGTGCTGGCCGGCGCGCTGCTGCTGGGACTGGCGTGCGTGCTCGCCAGCCGTTCGACCAGCCTGTGGCAGTTTCGGCTGACCTACGGGGTGTTGATGGGCATCGCCGTGTCGAGCTTCTTCGCGCCGGTGATCGCCGCCACCGCGTCATCCTTCGAGAAGCGACGCAACATCGCCGTATCGCTGGTGTCGGCCGGCGTCGGCGTCGCGCCGCTGACGATGTCGCCGCTGGTGGCGTGGCTGGTCATCCATTACGACTGGCGCCAGACGCTGCTGATCGTCGGGCTGGTCGC
>Ga0102592_1003172_pt1 | contig 12828 bp, 13 predicted proteins | sample AraplaCol_mMF_r2_FD_76861 | JGI IMG/M metagenome (GOLD analysis project Ga0102592, IMG submission 76861) | Arabidopsis root microbial communities from North Carolina, USA - plate scrape MF_Col_mMF_r2 (SPADES assembly) (version 2) | ecosystem: Host-associated > Plants > Roots > Endosphere... | reverse complement strand
GAGTCTCATTTTCAACCGCTCATCCCGGCGAACGCCGGGATGAGCGGATTTTGAGATAACCTAGGTCGCCTCGCCCTCGGGCGGCGCGGCCTTCTTCCCGGTCAGGGCCACCAACGCCACGCCGGCCAGGGTCGCGGCCGCGCCGATCACCAGCTGCGGCGACAGGGCGTCGCCCATGAACGCCACGCCGATCGTGCACGACACCAGGGGCGTGAGCAGGAAATACGGCGTCACCCGGCCCGCCTCGCGCCGCTGGACCAGCCAGAACAGCAGGGCGCTGGCCCCGATGGTCGAGACCACGCCGGCGAAGGCCACGCAGGCCCAGGCGATCGGGGCGGCCGTCCGCACCCGTTCCACGACATTGTCCTCGAAGCCGAACGACAGGCCCAGCAGCGCTGGCGCGGCGACGGCGGCGGTCAGGGCCTGGACCTGCAGCGGCCGGGCGCCCGGCGTCTGGCGCACCAGCACCGTGGCCACGGCCCAGCAGGCGCTGGCGACCACGCCCAGCACGATGGCCGGCAGGTCGGCCGCCCCGTGCGGGTCCAGGCTCATCCAGGCCACCCCGACGAAGGCCGTGACCAGGCCGGCGACGGCCAGGGGCTTCATGGTCTCGCCCAGCATCTTCCAGGCGAACAGGGCGGTGAACGGGATCCACAGCTGGGTGGCCACCACCAGCGGGCTCAGCGACTTGGCCAGGCCGAAGGCGATGTAGATGATCCCGAAGTGGATCGGCCCCGACAGCAGGCAGATGGCCAGCAGCCGCCTGGACCACGGGAACGGGGTCTTGAGGAACGGCAGCAGGAAGGCCAGGGCCAGGGCGAAGCGCAGCGCCCCGACCATCATCGGCGGCAGCTGCGCGGTCGCCACCTTGGCCGCGGCGTTGTTCAGGCCCCAGGTCAGGATGATGGCCGCGATGGCCAGGCGCTCGAGCGCCGTCAGGGGCGTGCTGGACGACATGGCCTCGCTTGGATCAGACCCCGCCTGTTCCTTCAACCCCGCCGGCGCCCACAACCTTGCGAACAGCCGCCGTCAGGACCTCAAGGTCGGCGTCCGGCGTCGTGAAGGCCGGGGTCAGGTAGACGGTCCTGCCCATCGGCCGGATCCACGCCCCCTCGGCCGCGAACGCGTCGCACAGGGCGCCGACGGCCACCGGCGCGTCGAACGCCACCACCCCGATCGCGCCCAGCACCCGCACATCGACCACGCCCGGCGCGCCGCGCACCGGCTCCAGGCCCTGCGCCAGCGCCGCCGAGACCCGCGCCACGTCGACCCGCCAGGCGCCGTCCTCGAACAGGTCCAAGGAGGCGTTGGCGGCGGCGCAGGCCAGCGCGTTGCCCATATAGGTCGGGCCGTGCATCAGGGCCGCGCCGGCGTCGTCGGACCAGAACGCCTCGAACACCCGGGTCGAGGCCACGGCGGCCGACAGCGGCAGGGTCCCGCCGGTCAGGGCCTTCGAGAGCGTGACGATGTCGGGCTCGACGCCCGCCGCCTGCATGGCGAACAGTTCGCCCGTACGGCCGAAGCCGGTGAAGATCTCGTCGAAGATCAGCAGCACGCCGTGCTTGTCGGCCAGGCGGCGCAGGGTCCGCAGCACGCCGGGCCCATGGAACAGCATGCCGCCCGCGCCCTGGACCAGCGGCTCGGTCAGGATGGCGGCGATCTCCCCGCCCCGCTCCGCCAACAGGGCGTCCAGGGCGGCTTCCGAGGCCTCATCCACCGGCAGGTCGGCGATCACCTGCGACGGCATCACGCCGGAGAACAGGCTGTGCATGCCCTCCTCCGGGTCGCAGACGGTCATCGTCGCCAGGGTGTCGCCGTGATAGCCGCCCCGGAACGACAGGAACTTGGTCCGCCCCCGGTCGCCGCGATTGATGTGGAACTGCAGCGCCATCTTCATGGCGATCTCGACGGACACGGAGCCGGACTCGGCGAAGAAGACATGGCTCAGGTCGCCGGGCAGCAGGTCGGCCATGCGCTTGGCCAGACGATAGGCCGGCTCGTGCGCCAGCCCGCCGAACATCACGTGCGGCATGCGCTCCAGCTGGTCGCGGACGGCGGCGGCGATGTGCGGGTGGTTGTAGCCGTGGCAGGCGGTCCACCACGAGGCCAGGCCGTCGACCAGCTCGCGCCCGTCGTCCAGAATCAGCCGCGAGCCCCGCGTGGCCACCACAGGCAGCGGCGGCCGGGCCGTCTTCATCTGGCAATAGGGCCGCCAGACGTGGGTCGCGCCGGCGACGAGCCAGTCGGGACTTTCGGCGGTCATGGCGCGATCCTTCGTTGCCTAGAGCGGGCGCACTGCCTATGCCCTCCCGCTGCGGGGGGCAAACAGGAACCGTGATGCACAGTCTGGACACCTACGCCGCCGACAAGATCGAGCGCCTGGAGGCCGCCAGCCTGCTGCGCCGCCTCAAGCCCACCCGGCGCTCGGCCGGGGCGTTCGTCGAGCGCGACGGCCGCAAGCTGCTGTCCTTCTCGTGCAACGACTATCTGGGCCTGGCCCATCACCCGGCGGTCAAGGCCGCCGCCCAGGCCGCCATCGAGACCCACGGCGCCGGCTCGGGCGCCTCGCGGCTGGTGACCGGCGACCATCCGCTGCTGTCGGAGCTGGATGGCCGGCTGGCGCGGCTGAAGGGAACCGAGGCCTGCGTGGTGTTCGGTTCGGGCTACCTGGCCAACACCGGCGTCATCCCCACCTTCGCCGGCAAGGGCGACATCGTCTTCGTCGACGAGCTGGCCCACGCCTGCATCTGGGCCGGGGCCCAGCTGTCGGGCGCCCGGATCGTGCCGTTCGCCCACAACGACAGCGACCACCTGGCCGCCCTGCTGGCCGAGCATCGGTCCAGCGCCCGCCACGCCATCGTCGCCACCGACGGGGTGTTCTCGATGGACGGCGACATCGCCCCGCTGGACTGGCTGTCGGCGGTCTGCGAGGCCAACGACGCCTGGCTGCTGTCGGACGACGCCCACGGCGTCGGCGTCCTGGCCGAGGGCAAGGGTTCGGCCGCCCTGTTCCCCGAAGCCCAGATCCCGCTGCAGATGGGCACCCTGTCCAAGGCCCTGGGCTCGTACGGCGGCTATGTCTGCGCCTCCCAGGCCGTGGTCGACCTCCTGAAGACCCGGGCCCGCACCCTGGTCTACACCACCGGCCTGCCGCCGGCCGCCGCCGCCGCCGCCCTGGCGGCGCTGGACATCATCGAGGCCGATCCGGCCCTGACCGCCCTGCCCCTGGCCAAGGCCCGCGCCTTCACCGAGGCGGTCGGCCTGCCGCGCGCCGCCAGCCCCATCGTGCCGGTGATCATCGGCGAGGCCCAGGACGCCCTGGACGCCTCGCGCGCCCTGGAGGCCGAGGGCTTCCTGGTCGTCGCCATCCGCCCGCCCACCGTGCCGGCCGGCATGGCCCGCCTGCGCATCGCCTTCAGCGCCGAGCATCCCGACGACGAGATCGTCCGCCTGGCCGAGCTGGTGAAGCCCTACGTCAGGGCGGCCGTCTGATGTCCGCCCTGTTCGTCACCGGCACGGGCACCGACATCGGCAAGACCTATGTCAGCTGCGCCCTGATCCGGGCGCTCCGGGCCAAGGGCGCGGTCGTCGACGCCTTCAAGCCCGTGGTCAGCGGCTTCGACCCCAGGGACGCGGCGACCAGCGACCCGGCCCGCCTGGCCGCCGCCCTGGGCGCGCCCGGCGACGTCTTCCGCATCGCCCCGCGCCGCTACCGCGCTCCGCTGTCGCCCAACATCGCCGCGCGGCTGGAGGGCGACACGCTCAGCCTGGACGACATGGTCATCGACGCCGTGGCCCGCGCCGCCGAGGTCCGCGACGGCCTGCTGCTGGTCGAGGGGGCCGGCGGGGTCATGTCGCCCCTGACCGACGGCGAGACCAACCTGGACATGATCGCCGCCCTGGGCGCGCCGGTGCTGCTGGTGGCCGGCTCGTACCTGGGCACGATCAGCCACGTCCTGACCGCCCTGGTCGCCCTGCGCGCCGCCAAGGTCCCGGTCGCCGCCGTGGTGATGAGCGAGAGCCTCGACGCCCCCGACCTGCTCCAGACCGCCCAGACCCTGACGCCGTTCCTGGACGGCGCGCCGCTGTTCCTGGCCCCGCGCGGCGACGCCTGGGACGCCGGCGCCCTGGCCGACCACCTGCTCAACGCCCTGGGGACCTCATGACCTCGCGCATCGCCCCGCTCCGCATCGCCATGATCGGCCTGGGCGACATCGCCCGGAAGGCCTACCTGCCTGTGCTGGGTCCACGTCCCGACCTCGACCTGGTCTTCGTCACCCGCGACGCCCGCACCCTGGTCGAGCTGGGCGCGGCCTGGCGGGTCGCGCGACTGCACGCCGAGCTCGACACGGCCCTGGCCGAGGGGCTGGACGGCGCCCTGGTCCACGCGGCCACGGCCGCCCATCCCCAGATCGTCCGCCGCCTGCTGGAGGCCGGCGTGCCGACGATGGTCGACAAGCCCCTGGCCGACAACGCTGCCGACAGCGAATCCCTGGTCGACCTGGCCGAGACGCGTGGCGTCTCGCTGATGGTCGGCTTCAACCGCCGCTTCGCCCCGGTCTATCGCGACGCCGCCGCCCTGAAGCTGCCGCTGGCGGTGATGCAGAAGAACCGCGCCGATCAGGCCGACGAGACGCGCCGCGTGGTGTTCGACGACTTCATCCACGTGATCGACACCCTACGGTTCCTGGCGCCGGGCGCCGGCGAGGCGCGGGTGCACGGGCGGGTCGTGGACGGCCTGCTGGAACACGTGGCCCTGTCGCTGTCGGGCGGCGGGCGCGACGCCCTGGGGATCATGAACCGCACCAGCGGGTCGAACGAGGAGACCCTTGAGGTCTCGGGCGCCGGCGCCAAGCGGCGGATCGTCGACATGGCCCAGGTGATCGACCAGGGCTCCCAGGATCACCTGGCGCGGCGCGGCGACTGGACCTCGGTGGGCCGCCAGCGCGGTTTCGAGGGCCTGTGCGAGCACTTCCTGGGTGCCGTGCGCGAGGGGCGCCGCCTGTCGGCGTTGGATGCGCTGGAGACGCATCGGTTGTGCGAGACGGTGGTGCGGGAACTGGGATCGTAGGCTTCGCGCGCCGCGCCTAACGGGACTGAAGCCGTCGGCCTATCCACAGGGCTGCCGCCACGAACCCGAGCGACGCCGCCGCCAGCCAGATGAGATCGACGGCGCCGTAGACCGCAACGCTCAGCGGCTCCGCGGCGAACGCGGCCCAGTGACCTGGCGGGCCATATCGTCCTCCCCAGACGAAGAGGAACCCGCTGCTGGCCAGCGATGCGAAGTTCCACGCACACCAGCCGATCGACAGGCCGCAGACGGCGAGAACGGCCAACCATTCGCCCCAGCCGTATCGCAGATAGGCGTACAGGGCGTCCGGCCAGCGGCGCTTGGGTTCGGTGGCTGAACTCATCCTAAGCCGTCTTCCGCCATGCCGTCGGCGACAGGCCGAAGGCCCGCCGGAACGTGGCGTTGAAGTGCGAGATGTCGTTGAAGCCCACGTCGAAGGCGATGCGGGTGACGGGCTCGGCGGTGTCGGTCAGGCGGTCGGCGGCGGCCCGCAGGCGCGCGCCGATCAGGTACTGGCGCGGGCTCTCGCCGGTCATGGCCCGGAACAACCGGATGAAGTGGAAGCGGCTGACCTGGCCCATGGCCGCCAAGCTGTCCAGTTCGCAGGGCTCGGCATAGGCCTCGTCCAGGTGCCGGATCACCTCGCGGATGCGCCGCCGCTCGGTCCCGACGGGCGCGACGGGACGCGTGTCGCGGCCCAGGGCCAGGGCGCGGGCGGCCAGGTCGATCACCTCCTCTTCGCCCAGGCGCAGCCCGCCGGCCGCGCGGCGCACGGCGCCGTACAGCGGCGCGGTCTCGCGCGACGGGGCCAGGGCCGAGATCGCGAAGTCGGCGTCGTCCAGGCCGCAGTCGTTGGCGACCTCGGCCAGGAGGTCCGGATGCAGGGCGATCACCGCCCGGCGATTGCCGGCGGCGTCCAGGTGGCGGCAGTCGAAGGCCTCGCCGGCGTTGCCCAGCAGGATCGCGCCGGGCTTGGCCTGGGCGCGGCCATGGCGGCCGGCGTAGTCGAAGGTCCCCGCCACCACAACGCCGATGACCGGACCCGCATAGCACTTGCCGATCGGGGCCCTGGCGTCGGTGGCGCAGCGCGCCTCGCCGGCGCCGTACAGCGGCGAGCGGGCGGGCAAGGCGGGGCCGTGGGACTCGACACGAAACATGCAGGCGCCTCCGTCGGAATGCGCGGCCATAGAACCCGTCCGGAGGCCGAAGCGCAACAAACCCCAAGCCACGCGCCGGCGGCGGAGCCAAGTTCGGAACGTTCAACGGGAGGGATCATGAACCGCGACGGCGTACTCTACGGCTCGGGCGCCATGGCGCTGGGGATCATCGGCCTGGCCTTCGGCGACTTCGCCCTGCAATGGCAACCCGTGCCCGAGGGCGCGCCCGGCCGGCATGTCCTGGCCCTGGCCAGCGCGGCGCTGATGCTGGTCCTGGGCGCCGGCGTCCTGTGGTCGCGCACCGCCCGTCTCGCCTCGGCGGCCCTGGCCGTTGTCTATCTGGGCTGGGTCGCCCTGCACGGCCCCGAGGTGGCCGCCGCCCCGGCCCGGGTCGCCTCGTGGCTGGGCGTGGCCGAGACCCTGTCGCTGTCGGCCGGCGGCCTGGCCCTGTTCGCGATGTCGGGCGGGACGCCGGACGCCCGGCTGCGGCTGCGGCTGGCCGTGCGGCTGATCTACGGCGTCTGTCCGCTGATCTTCGGCCTGAGCCATTTCGCCTATGCCGATTTCACCGCCAAGATGGTGCCGGGCTGGATCCCCTACCCGCTGTTCTGGGCCTATGCGACGGGGACAGGCCACCTGGCGGCCGGGCTGGCGATCCTGTTCGGGGTGGCGTCGCGGCCCGCGGCCACCGCGCTGACGGCGATGATGGCGTGCTTCGTGGTGATGCTGCACATCCCGCGCGTCATGGCCTCGCCCGGCAGCCATCTGGAATGGACGATGACGGCGGTCGCCCTGTCGCTGACCGGCGCGGCCTGGGCCCTGCGCCAGGCCTTGCCGCCGTCGCAGCCGTCAGGCGCTCTTGCGTTCGACCGTGTCGGCCTCGACCGCTAGGACCGGCGCGCCGCCGGCGCGGGCGAACAGCTTGGCCAGGGCCACGAACAGGCCCTTCTCCTCGACCCGGTGATAGGGCGAGGTCGCCGCCAGCCGGGCCGACAGCCGCGCATGGGCCTTGCCCAAGTTGTGGTACGGCAGGCGCGGCAGCAGGTGGTGCAGGGCGTGGTAGCGCAGGCCGACCGGCGCCCAAAGGAACGGCAGCAGGGCCGGCGGCGGCACGTTGACCGAGTCCAGGAACTGCTCCTCGAAGCTCATCATCTCGCCGTCGTTGTGCCAGTAGTGGGCCGCCAGGGTCCGCAGCTGGTTGACGAAGGTGGCCAGCGAGAACAGCACGAACCAGGTCGCGACCACGCGGACCGGCACGAAACCGGCGACCGTCGCGGCGGCCACGCCCCAGCACCACAGCCAGCAGCCGATCTCCTGGGCCAGCCAGTCGGGCCGCGTCCTATCGTTGTCCTCGCGCACGAAGTCGGGATTGATCACCAGGGCCGACAGCTTGGTCCTGACGAAGCGGCGCACGGGCGGGATCACGAACGACAGCGGGACCAGGACGCCCGAGCGCAGGATCACGCCCAGCGGGGCCAGCAGCGAGATCGCCGTGAACAGGCCCAGCTTGAACGGCGAATAGCGGCCCAGCGGCAGGTATTCCGGGTCCTTGGCGGTGCCGAAGCGATGCTTGGCGTGGTGCAGGTTGTGCACGCCCTCGTACATCATCGACGGCGTCATCAGCGGCACGCCGACCAGCAGGTTCCAGCCCAGGCGGAAGCCCGGCACGTCCTTGGGCCGCAGGTGGCTTATCTCGTGGATGAACGACAGGCCGCGATAGATGGCCAGCAGGCCGACCAGGCCGGCGGCGAGGACGATCCCGGGGTGGCCGGCCGTGGCGGCGATCCACAGGCCGCCCCAGGCGGCGGTCGCGGTCAGGGCCAGGTCCAGCCAGTAGATCCGGCGGTCGGGCGCCGTCAGGTCGGCGGTCAGGCCGTGGGCCTGGCGCACCAGGCCGCCCTCGTCTTTCTGGGGTTGTCCCACGGTCTTCTCAATCCCCGATTCCGACTCGAGCGCCTCGACGCGCTTGCCTTCCGCGCCCCCGAGGTGGCGCGCCGCCCTTCGAAATTCAATGGCCATACGGACGAAAGGCGTCCGCCAGGGATAAACCAAAACGGCCGGCGCCGAAACGCCGACCGTTGTCGCAGCCGGACGAGGCGCCGATCGGTCGCCCCGGTCGGCCAGGCTTCAAGGCCCGGTCAGCCCAGCGCCTTGAGGACGAATTCGGCCCAGGTCATGGCGAGCTCCAGATCGCCGCTGACCAGCTTGCGCTTCGGCGGCGCGCGGAAGCGATCGTTGATCCAGTCGCGGATCGCGAAGTCGAGACTGTTGGCTCCGACGCCGATCCGGGCCAGCGTCTCGTCGGGACCGGGCGGATGTTCGCGAAGGTCACGCGCGTGCACGAAGAGGGCGACGCCGACGACGAGGACCTCCTCGTCGGTGGGACCCGCGGAATCGGCCATCCCTGATCTCCTGCCAAGGGGAGTCCGCGGATCAGACCGACAGGCCTGGCGCGTCCCCGGAAGCCAGGATCACCAGGGGCACCGGTTCCAGCAGTGGCGCAGCCCACCGCGCGGTCGTGAGAAAGCGCACACGAAAAAGCGGCCGGCTCCCGGGAACCGGCCGCTGTTCGAGCTCTGGCGTCGCGCCGACGCCTAGAACGGGATTTCGTCGTCCAGATCGGCCGAGAAGCTTTCGCGCGGGCCGCTGGGCTGGCTGCGCGGCGCGCCGCCGCCACCGAACCCACCGCCGCCGCCGCCGGCATAGCCTTCGTCATAGCCGCCGCCCGCCGACGCGCCGGCGCCGTCGCCGCGACCGCCCAGCATGGTCAGTTCGCCGCGGAACTTCTGCAGCACGATCTCGGTGGAGTACTTCTCCTGGCCCGACTGGTCGGTCCATTTGCGGGTCTGCAGCGAGCCCTCGATATAGACCGTCGAGCCCTTGCGCAGGTAGCTCTCGGCCACCTTCACCAGGTTGTCGTTGAAGATCACGACGCGGTGCCACTCGGTCTTTTCCTTGCGCTCGCCGCTGGTGCGGTCGCGCCAGCTCTCCGAGGTGGCGATGCGCAGGTTGGCGACGCGGTCGCCGGAGCCGAGGGAGCGGATTTCGGGGTCGGCGCCGAGGTTGCCGACCAGAATGACCTTGTTGACGCTGCCCGCCATGGGAAGACCTTCGTTCTCGCCCGGCGACCCAACGCGCCGGAATCTGGCCCGGACGTTAACGACCTATCAACGCCGAACGCAAGGTTTGTTCCACAAATGTTCCTGTGGAGCAAGGGCGGTTATCCACCGCCCTCTTCCTCCGCCCTCCCCTTACTGGGGCGGCATGGCCCCCGGGACCGCCAGCCGGCCGTCGCCCGTGCGGACCAGCGACATGAACCGGGCGCCTTCGTAGGTGTCGCCCAGATAGATGCCTTCCTTCTGCAGGAAGATGAACTTGCCCTGGTAGGCGCCGGTCATCTCGCGGCTGGGGCTGCCCAGGCGCACGAAGCGCAGGCGCATGCCCTCCAGCTCGGCCGCGCAGAGCTCGAGGCTGGGCACGTTGCGGGCCACCGGGTTGAACTTCAGCGTCCCGTCCTTCTGTTCGATCACGTGCATGCAGACGCCGGCCTCGAACGGGGCCTTGGTCTGCTTCTCGCAACCGCTCAGGCCGACAACGGCGGCGGCGGCGACGAGCGAGAGGGCGACGACGGGAAGGCGCATGGGTCTTGGACTCTCTCTAGGCCGACGGGATGGAGCAGCCCTGCCCCAGGTCGATGATCGAATGGAAGGTGCGGTTGTCGGACGAGGATTCGACCTTGCCCGGCACGATGCGCAGGGTTTCGTCGCCCCAGCGGCCGTAGGTGGCCCCGCCCGCTTTCTCGCACTTGCCGCCCGAGATCTGCTGGGCGCAGGCGTTGACGGTGATCTCGCCCGGCAGCTTGCGCCATTCGCCGCCGGCGTAGCGCCAGCAGACCGCCAGGGGCGTGCTGGCCGCGGTCGGCGTCGGGGCGGCCGGCGTCGCGGCCGGCGCGGGCACGGTCAGGGCCTCGGGCGGCGGCGGCAGCGGGGTCAGGACGGTGCCGGCCTGGTCGGCGGCGGCCAGGGCGCCGGTCTCGTCCACGCCGACGTCCAGGGCGCCGGTCGCCACGCCGTTCTTCTTGGCGCATTCGGCCAGGGTGATCTCGCCGACGAACTGTCCGCCGACGAAGCAGCGCAGCGGGCGGTTGGCGTCCAGCTTGTTGTCGTCGGCGCGGCCGGTCTCGACGATCAGGCCGGCGCGCGAGGCCGGCGGATCGGCGGTCGGCGACTTGTTGCCGTGCATCACGGTCAGGGCGATGCCGAGGCCCGCGATCAGGGCCAGGGCGGCGCCGCCGCCCAGCAACACGCGTCGATCTTTGAGAAGTTCCATGATCCCTGGCTACGACGCGGTGATGACGCTTTCAAGTCCAAGGCTCAAGACGGCTTCCAGGGCCGTCGCGGCGCGCGCCCTAGCCGCCGCCGGTCAGGCGATCCAACGCCGCCTGGTAGTTGGCGATCTGGTTGGTCAGATAGGTCGGCACCGTGCCGGTGGCGTTGTTGTTCGAGGAGGCGGTCGCGTCGGTGCGCTTCACGCCGTTGGCGGTGTCGGCCATCTCGCGATAGGCGTTGCGGACCGCCGACAGGGCCTTGGTCATGGCCGACACCGCGGCGTTGCGGCCGACGTCGGTGGTCAGGTCCAGGCCCGTGTCCAGCGCGAAGCCGTAGATCGGCCCCTTGCCGTCGGCCGAGACCGTCTGGCCGTGATCGGTCTTGGTGTTGCGGACGATCCCCGGCTTCAGCCCCAGCGATTCCAGCACGTCAGTGCCGCCCTTGCCTGGCAGGATCTCGACGGTCGAGGTGGTCTGGGACGGGCTGATCCGCAGGGTGCGGTTGTTGCCGACGCTGCTGAACTCGACCTTGGCCGCGTAGCCCGTGGCCTTGCGGATCTTGTCGGCCAGGGTGTCGAGCGTATCGTCCTGCTCGATCTTGATCGTGGTCAGGGTGCCGCGCGCCCGAGTGCGGACCTGGAAGGTGTCCCCCGCCCGCGCCGAGGTCGCCGAGACGATCTTGTCGGACTGGGTGAAGTCCATCTTGCCGCGCGGGATGCCGAAGACGTCCAGGGTGCTGGAGCCCGACGCGTCGACCGCGATCGAGGTCGGGGTGGCGTAACCGTCCTTGCCGGTCAGCCGCTGCTCCCAGGAGGCCTGGCCGGTGGCGACATTGATCTGGGCGACGTAGCCGTCCTTCGTGCCGACCGTGGCCTCGCCCGCCAGGTCCTTGCCGGCCGAACCCACCAGCCAGGCCTGGCCGTTGGAGACCGCCATGCCGGTGACCGTGTCGTCGCCCGTCCCGCCGTAATAGGCCAGGGTGTCCTGGCTCTTGTCGGCCAGGTCCAGCGACAGGCGGGCCACGAACCCGTCCGAACCGCCCGAGGCGGCCTTGGTCTTGTTGTCGACGTCCAGCGCGCCGTTGGTGGTCGAGCCGCCGATGTAGAGCTGGCCGTTGTCGATGGTCAGGCCGGCGATGTTGCCGCCCTTCAGCGAGCCCAGGTCGCGCGTCGCGCCCTCGGTGAACGTCGCGGCCTTGGTGTAGGTCGTCGGTTCGGTGACCCAGACTTCCTTGTCGTTCAGATAGGTGCGCGGCTCGGTGACGATGGTGGTCGAGACGTCGAAGCTGCGAAGCATCGCCTCGCTGCCTTCCTTGCTGGCCACCACCACCTGCGTGCCGTTGACCACGATGCCGGAGACGGTGTCGTCGTTCTCGCTGCCGAAATGGGTGGTGAACAGCGCCTTGGGCGTGCCGGCGATGTCGGTGGCGAAAGCGCTCAGATAGCTGTCGTAGCCGCCTTCCGTCGCGCCGGTCGCCGAGCCCGGGATGTCGGACTTGGTGCGGCCGCCCACATAGACCACGCCGTCCTCGCCGAAGGCCACGGCCGTGGCCTCGTCCTCCAGCATGCCGCCGCGGCGGACCGTCCAGGTCTCGTCGCCCTTGGCGTCGTAGAGGGTCACGAAGCTGTCGGTGAGCGTGCCGGCCGAGTCCGAATTGATCGGGCCGTTGGTGGCGCCGGCCAGGCTGCCCGCCACCGAACCGGCGATGGCCACCTGGCCGTCGTCCGAGATGGCCATGTTGTAGCCGGTGGCGGTGTTCGAGGCGCCCAGGGTCCGGGCGTAGAGCAGCTTGCCCGACGAATCGTACTTCAGCAGGGCGACGTCCTGGTCGCCCTTGATCGTCTGGGTGCTGGTCGTGCCGTCAACATCGGCCAGGACGTAGAGCGAGCCATCGGGGCCCGTCATCGTCTTGTGGACCGTGCTGATCGTGCCTTCCAGCGTGTCGGAGAACACCTTGGTGCCCGGCTGGCCGGCCGTGCCGGGGCCGTACTTCGTCAGGGTGTTCTCGATCACCGCGTCGTCGGTGGTGGTGTCCTTGTCAGGATCCGGATTGCCGGCGGCCGTGGTGATGTAGACCGCCGGCTTGGCGGCCGGGGCCGAGAAGGTCAGGGTCTCGGTCAGGTCGCCCTTGATCTGCAGGGCGAAGTCGTCGCCGGTGGCCGGCAGCTTGACGTCCTGGCCGTTGACCTTGGTGACGCGCTCCTGGCCCACGGTGCGATTGACCGCGAACTGGGTGTCGAAGCCGGCGTCCGAGAGCTTCTGGTTGAAGAAGC
>Ga0102592_1003165_pt1 | contig 12848 bp, 12 predicted proteins | sample AraplaCol_mMF_r2_FD_76861 | JGI IMG/M metagenome (GOLD analysis project Ga0102592, IMG submission 76861) | Arabidopsis root microbial communities from North Carolina, USA - plate scrape MF_Col_mMF_r2 (SPADES assembly) (version 2) | ecosystem: Host-associated > Plants > Roots > Endosphere... | reverse complement strand
CCCTTCGGCATTTCCTGGTGCATGATGCCGCTGCCGGCCGTCATCCACTGGATGTCGCCGGCGCCGAGCAGGCCGCGATTGCCGAGGCTGTCGCCGTGCTCGACCGTGCCGGCGAGCACGTACGTGATCGTCTCGATGCCGCGATGCGGATGCCACGGAAAGCCACGGATGTATTCGGCCGGATTGTCATTGCGGAAATCGTCCATCATAAGGAACGGGTCGGTCATTGACGGATCCCCGAAGCCGAAGACGCGATGCAGCTTCACGCCGGCGCCCTCCATCGTCGGAGTTGCGGTGCTCATATGCTTTACGGGACGGATCGACATGGCATCCTCTCGAAGGGTTCAACTTGCCCGGGACTATAGCCGCCTGACCGGCATCCGCGAAATCAGCCTGCCCGGCAACGCACTGTTCACAAAAGAAGATGCGCCATTGCGCAATGTGATCGCGTCCGCCGCCGGAAATTTGTCATCTTCCGCTTGCAAGCCACGAGGCCGTTCAGGTCTTATTAACCATCGGATTCGACAATCACTGTCGCGTTTCGGCATTCTCCCGCCTCAGGGCGGGCTCGGGAGTGGAAAGAGCATGTGTCGCTGGGCAGCCTATCGTGGAGACCCCCTCTATCTGGAGGAACTGGTGTCCTCGCCCGCGCACTCCTTGATCGAGCAGTCGCATTGCGCCACCCGCGCCAAAACCCCCACCAATGGCGACGGCTTCGGCATCGCCTGGTATGGCGACCGGCTGGAGCCAGGGCGCTACCGCGATACCTTGCCGGCTTGGTCCGACTGCAACCTGAAGAGCCTTGCGCGGCAGATCCGGTCGCCGTTGTTCTTGGCGCATGTGCGGGCCGCCACCGGCGGCGGCACGCGGCGCGACAACTGCCATCCCTTCACCTTCGGCAACTGGTCCTTCATGCACAACGGCCAGATCTCAGGCTTCGAACGGCTGCGCCGTCCCATGGAGGCCATGCTAGACGATGAGCTTTTCAACGCGCGCGGCGGGACCACCGATTCCGAACTGATGTTCCTGCTCGCCCTGCAGTTTGGTCTGCGCCAGACGCCGATGGCAGCCATGGCGGAGATGATACGCTTCGTAGAGGGCCTTGCCGAAAACGTCCTGGGTTCAGTCTTGGTGCGCTACACGGCCGCCTTTTCCGATGGCAAGTTACTCTATGCGATCCGTTATGCGACCGACCGCAAGGCGCCGACGCTCTACGCGTCTCCTGTCGGCAGGGGCTATTGCCTGGTGTCCGAGCCGCTCAACGACGATGTCGATGCCTGGGCGGAGATCCCGGATGGCAGTGCCGTTACGCTTGCCGACATTGGCCTCGATATCGCACCGTTTCGTCCGGCGCTGGCCGTGGCAAAGACCGCCCCGGTCGCGATTACTGCTTGAGCCGTTCGGCGATCATCGCCGCGAGCTTCGTCGCAACCTCTTCCTTCGCAAGGTCTGGCCACTGTTCGATGCCGCTGTGAGCGACGATCTTCACCCTGTTGCGAACGCCGCCCATGATGCCGGTTGCGGGCGAAACGTCGTTGGCGACGATGATGTCAGCCCCCTTGCGTTCGAGTTTCGCCATGGCGTTGCTCTCGACATCCTGGGTCTCCGCCGCAAAGCCGATCACCAGCTTCGGCCGCAGCGTGTGATGACCGACGGTCTTCAGAATATCGGGATTTTCAGTCAGCGCGAGCGTCGGGATGGATTCGCCCGGATGCTTCTTGATCTTCTGGTCGGCGGCCGAGGCAACACGCCAGTCGGCGACGGCCGCAACCATCACCGCGACATCGACGGGAAGCGCGGCGAGAACGGCGTCGCGCATCTGGTCTGCGCGCTCGACGTGAATGACCTTCACACCCATGGGATCAGGGACCGAGACTGGCCCGGAAACGAGTGTCACATCTGCCCCAAGGGCGGAGAGGGCGGCGGCAATCGCGTGCCCCTGACGGCCGGAAGAGCGATTGGCGATGTAGCGCACAGGGTCGATCGGCTCATGAGTCGGCCCCGAGGTGACGATCGCCTTGCGGCCGGTAAGCGGCCTCGGTCCATCGTTGAGCAGCGCTTCCGCGGCCGCGACGATCTCGAGCGGCTCAGCCATCCGGCCGACGCCCGCTTCGCGGCTCTCCGCCATCTCGCCTGACATCGGTCCGATAAAACGGATATGGTCGCCGCGCAGGGTCTCGACGTTGCGCTTGGTTGCCGGATGCGCCCACATGTGCGGGTTCATGGCGGGGGCGGCGAGTACCGGACGGTCGGTCGCAAGCAGCACCGTCGAGGCAAGGTCGTCCGCAAGCCCATTCGCCATCTTGGCGAGCAGGTCCGCCGTCGCCGGCGCAATCAGCACGAGGTCGCAATCGCGCGCCAGCCGGATATGGCCGACATCCTGCTCGTCCTGGCGGGAGAAAAGATCGGTGAACACATGATCGGCGGCAAGCGCGCCGACGGCAAGCGGCGTCACGAATTCCTGCGCCCCCGTCGTCATCAGCGGCCGCACGGACGCACCCCGCTCTCTGAGCCGTCGGATCAGGTCCAGGCTTTTATAGGCCGCGATCCCGCCTGAAATGATGAGGAGGATGCGTTTGCCGCTGAGAACCATGGCTTTTCCCATCGATTATCTGATTGCATCAAACCCTAAGCCTTTGGGGAATAATAAGCAATCGGCACCGGAATGCGTGTTGGTCGCAGTGACAATGCTGCCCTCCTGTGGCATGGAGCGAAGCATGGGGACCATGCGGAGAATCTTGCGGGATCGGGTATCGGCAAGCGCCGTCGCGCTGCTGTTCGCCTGCCTGCTTTTGATCCAGGGGCTGCTGACCGGCACCGCGCAGGGCGCGATGGCGGCATCCGCCGTCGATCCCTTCGCGATCATCTGTTCTTCGAGCGGACACGGTTCCGTCGATGATGCCGGGCACGGTAATTTGCCGGCCAAGAAGATGCCGGAGTGCCCGTGCGGCACGCTCTGCCGCCTCGCATCGACTGCCATGCCGGCAATTCTCGGCGGGCAGACAGCTCCTCTTTTTGTTGCGGTCGCGGCCTCTATCGACATAGCGGCCCGAGCGGATGCCGTTGTTTCATATCCTTTACGCGGACGGATCGCCGAACCGCGTGCACCTCCCATCACAGCCTGACGTCATCGTCGTCCGCCTCTACGCCTGTTGCGCAGAGGCCGATTTTCTCACGTTGGGAGTCCTCCATGTCCGATCTTACCATCGGTCGCGAGAGCGTTGGCGCTTCGGTGCGCTCCGCCTCTGACCTCTACCGCGCCGTCTGGCGTTGGCATTTTTACGCAGGCCTTCTCGTCCTGCCTTTCATGATTACGCTGGCAATCACCGGCGGCCTCTATCTCTTCAAGGATGAGATAGACGCGGCGATCCATTCCGATCTCAAGCGCGTCGAAGTGCAGCAAGGCGCAAACCGGGCGGCACCTTCCACGATGGTGGCTGCTGCCCTTGCTGTTTACCCCGGAACCGCAGTCAAGTTCACCGACCCTGCCACGCCCGATGCCTCTGCCGAAATCACCGTCGGCACCGAGGCGGAAGGCAAACTTGCGGTCTACGTCAATCCCTACAGCGCCAAGGTGCTGGGCGCATTGCCGGATCGCGGCACCGTCATGTGGACGATCCGCTATCTTCACAGCCTGAAATATTTTGGAAACTACGCACGCATGCTGATCGAAATCGCGGCCGGTTGGTCAATCCTGCTGGTTGCCACGGGCATCTACCTCTGGTGGCCGCGACGCCAGACTGGGGGCGTTCTTTCCGTTCGCGGCACGCCGAGGCGCCGGGTGTTCTGGCGGGACATGCACGCCGTGACCGGCATATTCGTCGGCTTCTTCATCGTCTTCCTGGCCATCACGGGCATGCCGTGGTCCGGGGTCTGGGGTGGCAAGATCAACGAATGGGCCAATGGCAACAACTTCGGCTATCCCACGGGGGTGCGGGTTGCCGTACCTATGTCCGACGAGCATCTCGACCACGTCGCCAAGACCTCCTGGTCGCTGGAGCAAGCGCAGGTGCCGCAGTCTCCAGGGCACGCCCATCATGCACAGGCGATTGGCCTCGATGACGCCGTAGCCACCTTTGATCGTCTTGGCCTGCATCGGGGCTACGCCGTCAACATACCGACCATAGCGGATGGGGTGTTTACCGGATCGGTCTATCCCGACGATCTTTCCAAGCAGCGGGTCGTGCATCTCGACCAATATTCCGGGACGCCGCTGATCGACATGAGCTATGCCGACTACGGTCCGCTCGGCAAATCGCTCGAATGGGGCATCAATACCCATCTCGGCCAGCAATTCGGGCTTGCGAACCAACTGGTGCTGCTTGCCGCTTGCGTGGCGATCATCCTGCTTGCGGTTTCGGCGGCCGTCATGTGGTGGAAGCGACGCCCAGCGGGGTCGCTCGGCGTCCCGCCGATGCCTGCTGACAAGCGTGTTGTCCGCGGCCTGATCGCGATGCTCGCTGTTGGCGGAGTGTTTTTCCCGCTCGTTGGCCTGTCGCTGGTCGTCATGCTGGCAGCAGACTGGGTCTATATCAGGAGCAGGACGAAGCGTTCGGCGTAAGTGAGGGCAAGATCCGGTGCCTCTCCTCCCCGCCGTCGTCCTCATGATGCCGGCTTATGAACACGGAAAGCCGCGGAGGATAGGGGCCGCGGCCTTCTCAGGCATCCTCCAATGGGTCTCGGCCCTCAGAGGTTGCTCATCCCGCCATCGATAACGAGTTCGCTGCCGACGATGTAGGGAGCCTCGTCGGAGGCGAGGAAGATGATGGTTTTGGCGACTTCGCCGGCATCACCGAACCGGCCGACCGGGATCTGTGCCGCCCTTGCCTTGGTGTCGGCTTCCGACATGCCGAGCTTGCCATAGAGCGGTGTCGCGATCGGTCCGGGGCTGACGGCGTTGACGCGAATGCCGCGGCCGATCAGTTCACCGGAGAGCGTCTTTGCAAGCGTCAGCAGCGCGCCCTTGGTCAGGGCGTAGACGCTCGAATTCGGCATGCCGATATGGGCATTGATCGACGTGTTGAGAACGATCGAAGCCTGCTTCGAAAACAGAGGCAGGAGGGCCTGGATCAAAAAGAACGGTCCCTTGACGTTGATCGCGACCGACTTGTCGAAGGCTTCCTCGCTCCATTGTTCGAGCGCACCGAACTCCGCCACGCCGGCGTTGACGAAAAGAATGTCGAGATGCCCGAAGGCCTCCTTGATCGCGCCGGCGACGACCTTCTGGCCGGCTGCGTTGCCGGCATCCGCCTGGATGACCAATACCTTGTCGCCGAACTCGGCGCGGGCTGCCTCGACGCGCTTGGCGCTGCTGCCGGTGATGGCAACGCGAGCGCCTTCGGCAATGAATTGACGGGCGGTTTCGAGGCCGATGCCGCTGGTGCCGCCGGTGATCAGGGCTGTCTTGATCTGTAAGCGTGCCATTGTCGTGAGTTCCTGTGTTCCCGTTGGGCAAGCGCCCGTTGCTGCCTTCGATGATGTGATGAAAATGCCGTCGCGATAATCCGCCCTTTTCCGGAAAGCTTTTCCAGTCAGAGCGGATAGTCGAACGCAGGATCAGGTGCGGGTGATCGATGCGCCACCATCGACCAGCGAGGCCGTACCGGTGACGAAGCTCGAGTCGTCGGATGCGAGATAGAGTACGGAGCGCGCAAGTTCCTCAGGCGCTGCGACACGCTTCAGCGCATGCAGGTTGGTGATGAAACTCTGCTTGCCCTCGGTGTCGTTCATCTCGCGATACATGTCGGTATCGACCGCACCCGGCAGAACCGCATTGACGCGCACGTTCTTCGGGCCGAATTCGGCGGCGAGCGCCTGCGTCAGGCCAATAAGGCCGGATTTGCTGGCGGCATAAGCGGCAACGCCGGGGAAGGCGAAGCTGTAGCCGACGAAGGTCGAGGTGAAAATGACGGAGCCGCCGCCATCCTTTTCCATCTGCGCGACCTGATGCTTGGCAGCCAGGAAGGAGGCCGTCAGGTTGATCGTCAGCGCTTCGGTGAAACCGGCCTCGGAAACACCGGTGCTCGGACCGGCTTCGCCAAGGATGCCGGCATTGTTGAAGGCAATGTCGAGCTTGCCGTAGCGCTCGACGGCGGTGGCGACCAGCGCCTTGTGATAGTCTTCCGAGCGGACGTCGCCGGCAACAGCAACGGCATATCCGCCGGCTGCCTTGATCTCTGCGACCAGGCTTTCGAGTTCAGCCTGGCGGCGGGCGCCGACGACGACCTTGGCGCCTTCGGCCGCAAAGAGCTTGGCCGTTGCGCGACCGATGCCGGCGCTTGCGCCAGTGACGATGGCGACTTTTCCATTCAAGCGGTTCATTGTTCCATCTCCAGTGTTGGGGGTGGGATGGCGATTGCCGTCCCTTTCGATGGGCAGAAGATGGCATTTTCTTTTCGTTCGGATTAGTCTCCAAATGGTGGAACTCGAATTCGGATTTGCCGAACGATGATCAGGGTTGAGGGAATAACGGCCTTCGTGGCGATTGTGGAATCCGGGTCGGTCAGCGAGGCTGCCCGACGCCTGCGCCTATCGAAGTCTGTCGTCAGCGAGAGGCTTGCGGAGCTTGAAAAGTCGCTTGGCGGTGTGCTCCTGCATCGCACCACGCGAAAACTCACCTTGACGGAAGACGGCACGGCCTTTCTGGAGCGCGCGACGCGGATCGTTCAGGAAATCGAGGAAGCCACAGCCGAGATGGCGGTGCGCCGAGGCACGTTGTCCGGCCCGCTGCGTATTGCCGCCCCCGTTACCTTCGGGCGCATGCATCTTGGCCCGGCGCTATACCCGTTTCTGGCCGCGCATCCGGAAATCCGACTGGTGCTCGACATCGACGACCGCCGCGTGGATGTCTCCTCGGAAGGGTATGACGCCGTGGTCCGGCACGGTCCGATCGTCGACTCCCGGCTGGTGGTATGGAAACTCAGCCGAAGCCGTCGGCTTTTGGTCGCGTCACCGGATTATCTCAGCCGCCATGGCGTGCCGAAAACCCTTGCCGATCTCGATGGCCACAAAGGTATCTTCTACACCAACCGGGGCGTTGCGGACTGGCGGTTCCAGACGCCGGATGGAGCCATCGTCGTGCGGGCAAGTCAGGCCGTCGGCATGAACAATGGAGACATGATCCGCGATGCCGCGGCTGCGGGTCTCGGTATCGCGCTGCTGCCAGCCTTCATTGCTGGGCCTGCGATCAGTGTGGGACAGCTGCAGGAGATCGATGTCGGCTACAGGCCGGAAGCCGAGTTCATCTACATGGCGCATCCGGAGGGCCGCAATCCGTCCGCCAAGCTGCGCGCTGTCGCCGACCACCTGCGCAAGACCTTCGGCGATCCGCCCTATTGGGATCCCGCCGGCTGATCAGATGAGACTCATCATGTTTGCGGCGACGCGCGACCGCTGCGCCTTCAGCATCGCAAGCCCGAGACGCGCCACCAGCGGCGGCCCCTCGATCTCCCGGTAGGCGACCCCGTCGAGTGTCAGGTGGGCAATCGAGGCCGGCACAATCGATACGCCGAGATCGGCGGCGACCAGATTGACGACGGATGGGATCTGCGGCGCCTCCTGCGTCACGACAAGCTCGAAACCGGCATCGCGGCAGCCACGCACGATATCATCATAGAGACTGAGGCCAACCGTCCGCGGAAACAGAATGAACGGCTCGCCGGCAAGCGCCGACACGGGCACCTTCTCGTATTTCGCAAGCGGGTGGTGCGCCGGCAAGGCAATCAGCATCGGCTCATCCGCCAGGCGTTTCAGCGTGACGTTCTTCGGATCCTCCAGGCCGGGCCTGATGAAGGCAACGTCGATTTCCTCACGCAGCAATTTCTCCATCAGCCAGTTGCTGTTCATCTCGGTCAAGGAGAGGCTCACCTCTGGCCACTGCCCGCGAAAGCGACGGATCGTGCCGCTGACCGCCGTGTTGAAGGCTGAGGATGCCGTGAAGCCGAGCGCCAGCCGACCGGTCTCGCCTCGGGTGGCGCGCTGGGCGGCGAGCTTCGCCGTCTCGGCAGCCGCGATGGCAGCGCGACCTTCCGGCAAAAAGGCGCTCCCCGCCTCGGTCAGTTCCGCGCCATGGGGGACGCGATGAAACAGCGCCGCCCCGATCTCGTTTTCAAGATCGCGGATCTGCTGGCTGAGCGGCGGCTGTCCGATGCCGAGTTTTGCCGCGGCGCGGGTGAAATTTCCCTCTTCGGCCACGGCCAGGAAATAGCGGATATGGCGCAACTCCATTGGTATCTCCAAAAGCTATGAAGAATGGCATTTTCATATATTGGACAAATGGCGCGCTGCTGGCTAGATCGAAAGGCGTGAAAGGTACCCCCAATGCAACGCGCCGCAAACAGCTCGCCAGACGCCTCCGAAACCCATCCCCGTCCGAATCTCCACCTCGTGCGAACGACGGCGGAAATGCAGGAAAAGCAGTTCCTGCTGCGTGGCACGTCGCCTTATCGACGTGCCAGCCTCGCCCTCTTCCTTTCCGGCTTTGCGACCTTCTCGCTGCTCTATTGCGTGCAGCCGCTGATGCCGATCTTTGCCACGGACTTCGGTGTCAGCCCGGCAGCGAGCTCGCTCTCCTTGTCCCTGTCAACAGGCTTTCTCGCCTTCGCCATCTTCTGTGCCGCGGCCGTCTCCGAAAGCTTCGGCCGCCGCAGCCTGATGTTCGCCTCGTTGCTCGGGGCTGCCCTTTGCACGATCGCCTGCGCCCTCGTGCCGAGCTGGCACGCGCTGCTCGTCATCCGCGCGCTAGAAGGGTTGCTGCTGGGTGGCGTGCCTGCTGTTGCCATGGCCTATCTTTCCGAGGAAATCGATCCCCGCGGTCTTGGCGCTTCGATGGGCCTTTATATCGCCGGCAACGCCTTTGGCGGTATGGCCGGCCGCGTCGTTACCGGAACATTGGCTGAGTTCTTCTCATGGCGCATTGCATTAGGTTCGCTTGGCCTACTCGGCCTTGCCGCGGCAATTGGCTTCTTCCTGCTGCTGCCCGCATCGCGCAATTTTACGCCGCGCAAGGGTTTTGATGTCCGGTTTCACGTGAGGGCCTGGGTCGGCCATATCGGCAACCCGGCCTTGCCATTGCTCTTCGCCATCGGCTTTCTCGCCATGGGCAGCTTCGTCACGGTCTACAACTACATCGGTTTCCGCCTCGTTCAGCCGCCATACAATCTCAACCAGACGGAACTCGGCCTGATCTTCACGGTCTATCTGTTCGGTATCGCCGCATCCTGGATCGCCGGCCTGCTTGGAGATCGCATCGGCCATTTCATCGTGCTGCCGGCCGGCATTGCGATTGCGGCCGTCGGCGTCGCGGTTACGCTGTCATCCTCGCTGCCGCTGATCGTCTTTGGCATCGTGTTGCTCACATCGGGCTTCTTTGTCGCCCACTCGGTGGCGAGCGCCCTCGTTGGGCGCCTTGCCCGTGGCACCAAGGGGCACGCGTCCGCGCTCTATCTGCTGTCCTACTACATCGGCTCCAGTGTCGCCGGTTCGGTCGGTGGCTATTTCTGGGGTGCCGATGGCTGGAACGCCGTCGTTGCCTTCACGCTGTCGCTGCTGGCGCTTGGCATGGTCGCGGCACTCGCCGCTGCCAAGCTGGCAAAACGGTAATCATTCGCGAAAAATCGACAAGCCGGCTAAACATTCTTCAAGGTGCGGCGTGGCTGCTGTGACCGGGCCATGCCGCTCCAGAGATACCAGAAGACCGAGATCAGGATGATCACGCCGCCGATCATCGTGGAAAGCGTTGGCGTCTCCGAGAAGGCGAGCCAGACCCAGAGCGGGCCGAGCACGACATCGAGCAGACCGATCAACCCGGCCTCGCTCGAGGGAATATAGCGGCCGCCGGTCATGAACAGCAGATAGGCGATTCCCGATGTTGTCGACCCGAAGACGGCAAGCACGAGGATCTCTTGCAGGCTCGGTATCGCGTGCGACATCAGTGGCAGGCAGAGCAGCACGCAGAAGCCGGATCCAAGCGCGTTGACCGGCGCCAGCCGCAGCGCGGGATAGCGCCGCGCCGCGACGAGCAGGATGCTGAAGGTCAGCGTCATCAAGAACGCCAGCGCGTTGCCGGCGATATCCTGGGGCCTCGCGCCGAAACCTGCAACGATCAGAACGCCGGCGAAGGCGATCATACTGGCGATGAGCACACGCCTGCTGATCTTCTCCTTCAACCAGACATAAGCGATGGCTGCGGCGACGAAGGGAACGGTCGCATAGATCGCCAGCACGTTGGCGACGGTCGTCAGCTTGAGCGCGCCAATATAGCCGTACATCGAAATCGCGGCCATCAGACCAAACAGCGGATAGAAATAGAGCGGTACCTTGCCAGGCTCGGCACTGATCCGCTTCTTTGCCAAGATGATGATCGTCAGCGCCAGTCCACCAAACAGTGAGCGCCAGCCGAGCACCGTCCAGACATCGAGGTCGAGCGCCCGGACGAAGAGCCCCGCGGTGCTCCACATGATCGTAGCAATGCTGACGAGGAGCATACCGTAGGTGCGGGGCTGCATGGTGAGGTCCGTTCGTTGGAAGGGCAGCTGTCGAGTCGACATCCGATCTGTATCAGAGACGCCAGACCAGCGATCGATTGGTTGCGCCACGCCATAGCGTAATCCGACAGAAGATGCCTCCAGACAGCCGCCGCGGCGCTATCCGAGCCTGATGTAGGGAACGTCCTTCTTGGCCACTTCGTCGAGAGCCTCGTCATAGCCGGCATCGGCATAGCGCATGACGCCAAGTGCCGTGTCGTTGGTGAGCGCATGGTCGAGTCGCTCGTCGGCGGCATCGGTGCCATCGGCCACGACGGTCACGCCGCAGCTCGTCATGTAGCCGGCATAGCCTCCGCCGCCGGAATGGACGACAACGAGATCGGCCATCGACGAGCAGAGCATCATCGCATCGATCAGCGGCCAGTCGGCGATCGCATCGGAGCCGTCCTTCATCCGCTCGGTCATGATGTTCGGATGCGCCATCGCGCCGGCATCGAGATGATCGCGCGAGAAGGCGACGGGCCCCTTCAGCTCACCGCTTGCGACGAGTTCGTTGACCCGGCGGGCGAGCATCGTGCGCTCACCGTGACCGAGCCAGGCAATACGCGCCGGCAGCCCTTCGAAGGGCACATGCTCGCGCGCCAGCCGGATCCAGTTGGTGATGATCTTGTTTTCGGGGAACATTTCGAGCAGCAGATCATCGATCCGGGCAATATCGCTTTCCTCGCCAGAGAGTGCCATCCAGCGGAAGGGCCCGATCGCCCGGGCAAAGAGCGGCCGCAGATAGGCTTCAGTGAAGATCGGAATGTCGAAGGCATTGGCGACGCCGCCTTCCTTGGCCTGGGTGCGGATCAGGTTGCCGTTGTCGAAGACCTCGGAGCCCTTCTTCTGAAAATCCAGCATCGCCGTCACATGCTGCACGATCGAGGCGCGGCTTGCCGCCATCAGCTGTCCCTGGCCGTCGTCGCGCAGTTCGCGAACCTGCGTAAGGCTCATGCCCTTCGGCACGTAGCCGTAGACGAGGTCGTGCGCCGAGGTCTGGTCGGTGACGATGTCGGGCACGATGCCGCGCCTAGCAATCTCGGGATAGATTTCCGCCGCGTTGCCGACGAGGCCGACGGAGAGCGCCCGCTTTTCCTTCACGGCGGCGTCGATCATGGCGAGCGCGGTATCGAGATCCGGCGCGATTTCCTGCAGGTAGCCGACCTCCTGCCGCTTCTTCGCGCGTTCCGGATCGATGTCGACGCAGAGGATGGCGGCACCCGCCATGCGGCCGGCGAGCGGCTGCGCGCCGCCCATGCCGCCGAGCCCCGCCGTCAGCACGAAGCGTCCGAAGAGATCGCCGCCGAACCGACGTTCGGCAATGCGCATGAATATTTCATAGGTCCCCTGGATGACGCCCTGGCTGCCGATATACTGCCAGGCGCCGGCCGTCAGCCCGCCCCAGCAGATCAGTCCCTTCCGCTGCAGCTCGTAGAAGACCTCGGCCTTCGCCCATTGCCCGACGATGTTGCAGTTCGCCATGATCACAAGCGGTGCCTTGGCGTGCGTTTTCACGAGGCCGATCGGCTTGCCCGACTGGATGAGGAGTGTCTGGTCCTCGTCCATTTCGGTTAGCGCCTTGACGATGCCCTTGTGCGCCGCCCAGTTACGGGCGGCTTTGCCGAGCGCGGCATAGACGATGAGATTATCCGGATCCTCGCCGACGGAGAGAACGTTTTCCAGGAGCCGCAGCAGCGCTTCCTGCCGCCAACCCTTGGCGCGCAGCTCCGGTCCGCCCGGGATCGGAAATTTCGGATGACGTGGATTGGGCTTCGGCATCGTGGTCGTTCCTCTATCTCTGTCTTTCCTAGGCTTCAGGGGCCTATGTTCCGTTCACTTGGCGGGCAGTGAGCGCACAAAGGCCGTCGCGGCCTCCAGGAGGCGGCGCCGCAAATCGTCATCGCCGTAAATCTCCGCGCCGACCCGCACCCAGCCGTGCATTGCGCGACCGCCGGAAAGCATCTGCACGGCGCCGGGCAAATCGAGCGCCCAGCCGTCGTTTCCTTTGCCGAGACGGACCAGCAGACCGTCCTGTCGGGCGCCGCAAAGGAGATTGCCGTCGATAAGAAAGGCCAGTCCGCCGAACATCGGCTTTTCGCTGAAACCGGACATGGCGCCCAGCTCTTCCCTCAGCAATTCCTCGAGGCCAACGTCCCGCGCCATGCGATCAGGCCCTTGCCGCGAGCGCGTAGCGGGCAAGCTCGATGCCCATCGCCTTTTCCACCGGGGGATAGACGGTTGGGTCGAGAACGCTCGCCGACAGCGGAATGATGCTCATCGGCACATGCAGGATGAAGACATGCATCCCACCCTTCAACTGAC
>Ga0102592_1003160_pt1 | contig 12867 bp, 9 predicted proteins | sample AraplaCol_mMF_r2_FD_76861 | JGI IMG/M metagenome (GOLD analysis project Ga0102592, IMG submission 76861) | Arabidopsis root microbial communities from North Carolina, USA - plate scrape MF_Col_mMF_r2 (SPADES assembly) (version 2) | ecosystem: Host-associated > Plants > Roots > Endosphere | place... | reverse complement strand
TGGCTTGCGTGGTCCATGTGGGTGCTTAGCTCAGCTGGTAGAGCGGCGCCCTTACAAGGCGTAGGTCGGGGGTTCGAACCCCTCAGCACCCACCACACTGGATCGCAACGCACAGGATTGCAGGGGCACCGACACAAGGAGTGGTAGTTCAGTCGGTTAGAATACCGGCCTGTCACGCCGGGGGTCGCGGGTTCGAGTCCCGTCCACTCCGCCATATAAAAATGCCCGCGCCAGCGGGTTTTTTTTTGTAATACGACTTCGGCCGCGAAGCGGGCGCCCGATGTCGGAGTGGAGGAAGCCGCCTGCGCGGCTGCCGGGCGGGACGAGAAGGGCTGCGCTTGCAAGCGCAGCCGCGGCCTGCGGTATGTAGGCGAGTCCCGTCCACTCCGCCAAATAAGAATGCCCGCGCCAGCGGGTTTTTTTATTTGTATCGTCGCGCATGATCCGCGCGGTCGCACCCGTTCGATAGCGCCGATTCCTGACGCAAACTCACGCCACGCCACATATTCCGCAGGTCTGGCGTCCCGCTCCTGATAGAATCGCAAAGTTTGACCGTCGGCCCAAGGCCTCAACCCTTTCACCCGAAAAGCATGCTTGATTTCGTACGCAACAACCGGCGCCTGATGCTTTTGCTGCTGCTGGTGCTTGTCTTCCCGTCGTTCGTGTTCTTCGGTGTCGAGAGCTACTCGCGCTTCATGGACAGCTCGCACGACGCCGCCAAGGTCGATGGCCGTACCATCACCGTGCAGGAAGTCGACAACGTGGTGCGTGACCAGACCGAGCGCATGCGCCAGATGCTTGGCAGCAACTACGACCCGCGCATGTTCGAGAGCGCCGCAGCGCGCCAGTCCGTGCTGGACCAGCTGATCCTGCAGCGCGTGGTGGCCGACGCCACGGCCAAGAAGAACCTGACCGTTTCCAACGAGCAACTGCGCCAGGCCATCGAAGCCATCCCGGCAATCGCCCAGTTGCGTGGTCCGGACGGCAAGTTCGACGAGAAGGCCTATATCCAGCTGCTGGCCCAGCAGGGCATGACGCCCGAGCAGCTTGATTCGCGCATGCGTTTCGAGCTGGCTACACAGCAACTGGGTGGCGCCGTGGGCACCACCGCGTTCGTGCCGAAGTCGCTGCTTGATCGCCTGATCTCCATCCGCGACCAGCAACGCGATGTGCAGGCCCTGGTCATCAAGCCGGCCGATTTCACGGCCAAGGTTACACCCGATGCGGCGGCGCTGAAGGCTTACTACGAGGCTCACCAGTCGGCCTACACCACGCCCGAGCAGGCCAAGGTGGAGTATGTGGTGCTGTCGGGCGATGCCATGGCGGCCAGCCAGGCCGTGACGCCGGAAGAGCTCAAGTCCTACTACGACAGCAACGCCCAGCGCTTCCGCACGGAAGAGCAGCGTCGTGCCAGCCATATCCTGATTACCGTCCCGAAGGACGCCAAGGACGCGGATCGCAAGGCTGCCAAGGACAAGGCCGAAAAGCTGCTCGAAGACGTGCGCAAGCATCCGGAGACTTTCGCCGACGTGGCGAAGAAGAACTCGCAGGATCCGGGTTCCGCCGAGAAGGGCGGCGACCTGGGGTTCATGGGGCGCGGCGCGCTGGTCAAGCCGTTCGAAGATGCCATGTACGCGCTCAAGGACGGCCAGATCAGCGATCTCGTGGAAACCGACTACGGCTACCACATCATCAAGCTGACCGGCATCAAGCCCGCCGCAACCCAGCCGCTGGATGAAGTGCGTCCGGAACTGGAAGCCGAACTGAAGAAGCAGCTGGCTGCCAAGAAGTACGCGGAGCAGGCCGATGCCTTCGGCAACACCGTCTACGAGCAGTCCGACAGCCTGAAGCCGGCTGCCGACAAGTTCAAGCTGACGATCCAGACGGCTGACAACGTCACGCGCCAGCCGAACCCGGCCCTGGGCAAGGACAGTCCGCTGAACAACGAGAAAGTGCTGAAGGCCTTGTTCAGCGATGACACGATCAAGAACAAGCGCAATACCGAGGCCATCCAGGTCGGCCCCACGACGCTGGTGGCTGCGCGAATCGTCGACTACCGCCCGTCGGCCGCGCGCAAGTTCGAGGAAGTGGAAGCCCAGGTGCGCCAGGCCTATATCGCGCAGCAGGCTGCCGAGCTGGCCCGCAAGGATGGCGAGGCCAGGCTGGAAGCGCTGAAGAAGGCCGACAGCGCCAGCGGGTTCGGTCAGACGATGATGGTGTCCCGTGCCAAGGCCGACAACCTGTCGCCGAAGGCCGTCGACGCGATCATGCGCGCCGATGCCACCAAGCTGCCGTCGGTGGTGGGTGTGGACCTGGGCGCGGACGGCTATGCGATCTATCGCATCAGCAAGGTCAGCACGCCGGCCGAAGCGAATGCCGGTCAGCGCCAGGCCGATGCCCAGCAACTGAGCCAGCTGGCAGGCCAGACCGAACTGGCGGCCTACTATGAAGCGCTGAAGGCCCAGGCAAAGGTCAAGATCCTGCATCCGGCGAAGTCGGAGGATCAGGCCCCGGCCAGCGAAGCCGCAGCGCACTGACGCCGCATCGCAACGCCGGACGGCAAAAGCCCCTGCAGGTGCATACCGCAGGGGCTTTTTCTTTTCCTTCGCGCATTGTCCGTCCATGTCCCTGCATCGGGACACGGGGCGGCGGCCACGGTCAGCGGCGCCGGGCAGGGGCCTTGAGCAGTGGTTTCAGTGCCGGCCAGACCGTGTCGAGCAGCGTCGACTGGGCAGCCGAGGTCGGATGGATCCGGTCCTCCTGGAACCATTCGGGCCGTGTCACGACCTTGTCCAGCAGGAACGGCACCAGTTGCGTGCGGTATTCCCCGGCAAGTTTCGGGAACAGTGAGAAGAACCGTTCGGTGTAGTCGGCACCGTAGTTCGGGGGGATGCGCATGCCGACCAGCACCACCTGCGCGCCGGCCTTCTGCGCGTCGCCGATGATGCTGCGCAGGTTGGCTTCGGTCGAAGGCAGCGACAGGCCCCGCAGCGCGTCGTTGGCGCCCAGTTCCACGATGACGATGGCCGGCTTGTGTCGCTTGAGCAGGTCCGGAAGCCGGGTCTTGCCGCCGACCGTGGTCTCGCCGCTGATGCTGGCATTCACGACGCTATAATCGAACCGCTCGTGGCGCAGGCGTTCCTGAAGCAGGCTCGCCCAGCCTGTCCCGCGTGCAATGCCGTATTCGGCCGACAGGCTGTCTCCGAGCACCAGTAGGGCAGGCCCGGCCGGCGCAGTGGCCGCGCTCTGTGCCATGGCGGGCGGCAGCAGTAGTGAACCGAACAGGGCGACCGCTGTCGCACCACAAGCTGCCAGCATCCGCCGGCGACCAACGTTTGCAATCCTCTCGCGCATGTCCTCTTCCATTCTTGCTGTCGCGTCACTCGGAAAGACCGTAGCCGACACGACGGGTTCGCTGACGATTCTGCACGACGTCACGTTTTCCGTCACGGCCGGCGAAACGCTGGCGATCGTCGGCGCGTCGGGGTCTGGCAAATCCACGCTGCTGGGCCTGCTGGCCGGGCTGGACTTGCCCAGCACTGGCTCGGTCAGCCTGCACGGGCAGGATATCTTCCAGCTCGATGAAGACCAGCGCGCCGCGCTGCGCGGGCGCCATGTCGGCTTTGTGTTCCAGTCGTTCCAGCTGGTGGGGCATCTGACCGCGCTGGAAAACGTGATGCTGCCGCTGGAGCTGCGTGGCGAAACCGTGCGTGTACGCGAGCGTGCCACGGAAATGCTTGAGCGTGTGGGGCTGGGCAAGCGTCTGACGCACTATCCCCGAACGTTGTCGGGGGGTGAGCAGCAGCGTGTGGCACTGGCCCGCGCATTCGTGGCGCGGCCGGACATCCTGTTTGCCGACGAGCCGACCGGCAGCCTGGACACCGCCACCGGCGAAGCGGTGATCGCGCTGATGTTCGAACTCAATCGCGACGCCGGTTCCACGCTGGTGCTGGTGACCCACGACCGCTCGGTCGCTGCGCGTTGTGGCCGCATCCTGACCATCGATGCCGGACGCGTGGCGAGCGACGAGTTGATGGGCACCGAAATCTAGCAGGCAGTCAGCCGATCAGGGCCGGGAGGGGCGTAAAGGTGGCAACTGCCGCCGCCTGCCTCAGCCGCGCCCCAGCACACCGCGAGCCCGTGCGATCAGCGCTGCCGTCGACGCATCATGCGTGGACGTGCCCTGGCCCGTGAGTTCCTGCTCGATCGGCCGCGCCAGGATCTTGCCCAGTTCCACGCCCCACTGGTCGAACGAATTGATGTTCCACACCACGCCCTGCACGAAGGTGCGGTGCTCATAGAGCGCGATCAGCGCGCCCAGCACGTGCGGAGTCAGATCCTCCATCAGCAGCGTATTGCTGGGACGGTTGCCCTCGAACACCATATGCGGGATGCGTGCCTCGTCGGTGACCCCGGCGGCGCGCAGTTCATCGGCGCCACGGCCCCGCATCAGCGCCTCGGCCTGGGCAAAGCAGTTCGCCAGCAGCTTGGCGTGATGACCGGGCAGGTCGCGGGGCGGCACCAGGGGCGCCACGAAATCCACGGGTACGATCTGCGATCCCTGATGGATCATCTGGAAATAGGCGTGCTGCCCGTTGGTGCCCGCCGTGCCCCAGACCACCGGCGACGTTTCCACGTGCGCCGGGTCGCCGTTCAGCTGCACTGACTTGCCATTACTCTCCATTTCCAGTTGCTGCAGGAAGGCCGGAAATAGTTCGAGCGACGTCGAATAGGGTGCCATGCAGCTGGTCGGCATTCCAAAGAAATTGCGATACCAGATGCCGAGCATGCCCATTACCACGGGCATGTTGCGCGCCAGGGGCGCCGTGCGGAAATGATCGTCCATGGCCCGGCCGCCCAGCAACAGGTCTTCGAAGGCGTCGAAGCCTAAGGCCAATGCAATCGACAGGCCAACCGACGACCAGAGCGAGAAGCGGCCGCCGATCCAGTCCCAGAATTCGAACATGTTGGCCGGGTCGATGCCGAACCTGACCACGGCTTCACGGTTGGTCGACACGGCAACGAAATGGCGCGCCAACTGGTTTTCGGCCACGCCGTGGCGCAGGAACCAGTCGCGCATGCTGCACGCGTTGGCCATGGTTTCCAGCGTCGTGAACGTCTTCGAGCACACGATGACGAGCGTGCGCGCCGGGTCCAGCCGCACCAGCGTTTCGGCCAGTTCGGTCCCGTCGACATTGGACACGAAATGCATGCGAGGCCCTTGCGGGTCCGCCAGGTGAGCCAGGGACCGGCACACCATGCGCGGACCCAGGTCCGATCCGCCGATGCCGATGTTGACGATGTCGGTGATGGTCTGGCCGTTGAAGCCGGTCCAGTTGCCGGTGCGCACGCTGGCGGCGAAATCGCGCATGCGGCGCAGTACGTCGTTGATGCCGGGCATGACCGATGACCCATCCACCTTGAACGGGGCGTCGGGCAGGGCGCGCAACGCCACGTGCAGGGCGGCGCGGTCTTCGGTCGTATTGATATGCTCGCCCGCGAACATGGCGTCGCGGCGCTGGGCCACGCCCGCTTCCTCGGCCAGCTTCATAAGCAGGGCAAAGGTCTCGAACGTGATGCGGTTCTTCGAAAAATCGAGGTACAGGCCGGCGGCTTCCAGCGAGAAGTCCTCGACGCGGCGGGCGGCTTCGGCCTCGGCAAACCACTGCTGCATCGGCGTATGGCGGATGGCATCGTAGTGGTGGCGCAGGGCGGTCCAGGCGTGGAGTTCAGTCGGCATGGGGTGTTCTGAAATTCTCGGGGCATGGCCCGTAGTGACGGGCCTGAGCGCAAGTATATCGCTCCGATGTGATGTCAAAAGCCGAAAGTAGCAGCAAAACGTAACGGCACTTGCGGCATCGGCAAAACCTTAACAGCCGATCCGCCCGCGCCGTATCGGGCGTTGTCCGACTTGGTGCCGGCATTGTGCGCGGGGGTGCCCTGTGGTTGTGCGCTGCCGGCCATGCGCCGGTCTGTGCGCCAGCGCGCGCTAGCGGCGCAGTCGTGCAGCCACCCGGCGCAGCAGGGGTTCGCCGCCTGCCACGCACAGGCCACCCGCGCAGATCACGGCAATGCCCAGCGCGGTAGTCCAGTCCGGCAAGTGGCCGAATGCGAAATATCCGACCACGGTGGCGGAGAAGATCTGCAGGTACAGGAACGGGCTCAGGAACGAGGCATCGGCGTACTGGAACGCGCGAATCACAAAGTAGTGTCCGACCGACCCGGTCAGCCCGGCCGACAGCAGCAGTGCCGCCTGCGCCAGCGTCGGCACGGACTCGAACCAGAAGAATGGCACCAGCAGCGTGGTCAGGGCGGCACCGGTCACGCCGCTCTGGATCAGCGTTGTCATGGGCGCGTCATGTGCGGCGATGCGGCGCGTCAGCATCTGCAGCAGTGCAAACAGCAGCGCCGAGAGCAGGCCCAGCCCAACGCCCAGCGCATCGAGTTCGCCGCCGGGTCGGACCACGACCAGCATGCCGGCAAAGCCGATACCGACCCCGATCCAGCGCGTCCAGCGCGCATGCAGGCCGGGGCGCTCGCCCAGCAGCCAGGGAGACAGCGCCACGACGATCAGCGGCGCACAGAAATTCAGCGCGGTGGCCGTCGCCAGCGGCATCAGCTTCAGCACGCTGAAGAACACCAGTGTCGAAGCCAGCATCAGCGCCCCGCGCAGCCATTGCAGGCGTGGCGCGGTCGGGCGCGACTGGCGTTGCCAGCGCGTCGGGCCGATCAGCAGGAAGATCGCCACCACATGGCCCAGATACCGGACCCAGGCCACGGCCACCACGGGCAGGCCCTGTTGGGTCAGCGTCTTGCCCGTGGCATCGAGCAGGCTCAGGATCCACTGGCCGATGACCAGCAGGGCGATGCCGGTCAGCAGACGGCGCCGCGCGCCATCGCCATTTTCGCCGCCAGTCAGTGTTGCGGCCTGCGTCATGCCGCGCCGCCTTGTAGCAACGCGTTGAAGATGGCCCGTGCGGGCAGGTAGAGTTCGCTCGCGGTCAGGCCCGCGGGCCCCGTGCCAGCGGCCACCAGCCGATCGGCGGCACGCCCGTGAATCCATACCCCGGCCCGCGCCGCCGCCAGCATCGGCATGCCTTGTGCCAGCAGCGCGCCGATCATTCCGGCCAGGACATCGCCGGTGCCGGCCGTGGAAAGCCCGGCATTGCCGGTGGGATTGATGGTGGCCGGCGCATTCTCGGCCGAGGCGATCACCGTGCCCGATCCCTTCAGCACGACGGTGGCCTGCCAGCGCGTAGCCAGTGCGTGGGCTGCGGCCAGGCGGTCGCGCTGCACATCGGCCACGTTGCTGCCAAGCAGGCGCGCGGCTTCCAGCGGATGCGGCGTCAACACGCAATCCAGGCCACTGTCGATCAGCGACTGGTTGAGCGTCTCGTCCGTGGCCAGCAGGTTCAGGGCATCGGCATCGAGCACCAGCGGCAGCGGAGGCTCGGCATTGGCGCAGAAGCCGATCAGCTGGGCCAGTTGCTTGCGCGCCGCCGTGCCGCTGCCCATGCCTGGCCCGGCCACGAATGCCGACATGGCATCGAGCGATAGTTCCGCCACCGGATGCAGCATCAGTTCCGGGTGGACCGGATCGATGGCCGGCGCCGGCTGGGCCAGAAAGCCCACATGCACACGACCCGCCCCGAGATGCAGCGCGGCACGGGCGCCGAGCAGCGGGGCGCCGGTCATGCCATGGTTGCCGCCGATTACGGCCAGGCTGCCGAAGCGGCCCTTGTTGGCCGAATGCTCGCGGCGCGGCAGGGCATGCAGGAATGCGCCAGGCTGGTTGACGATGGCTGCCGGCCGCTCGGCGGGCGGATAATCCAGGCCCAGCGGGGCAATATCGATGGCGCCCGCGCAGTCGCGGCCGTCCAGCGTCAGCAGCCCAGGCTTGGCGCCCAGGAACGTCAGTGTGCGGCGTGCGCGGACGGCCGGCTGGCCCGCGCCCGTATCGGCAAACAGGCCGCTCGGGATATCGAGCGCGTAGACCGGTAGATGCGACCCGTTGAGATGCGCGATCCAGCGTGCCACGTCGCCATCGGCGGCACGGTTCAGGCCGATGCCAAGCAGGCCGTCGACGACCGCGACGCAGCCCGTGGGCCAGGGCGGCAGGGCCGCATCGGGGTCCGGATGCATCGCCAGCAGCGGCACGCCGGCGCTGCGGGCCTCGAACCAGGCCCGCGCGGCATCGGCCGGCAACTGGTCCGCTTCGGCGATCAGCCACGCTTCGACCAGGCGTCCGGCCTGGTGCAGACGCGTGGCGGCCACCAGGGCATCGCCGCCATTGTTGCCACGGCCGGCCAGGAACAGGACGCGGCCATTGGGTACGTGCTGGTGGATCCAGTCAGCTGCGGCGGCACCGGCGCGCGACATCAGCGTGAAGGGCGGCGTGGCATCCAGGCCTGCCTGCTCCACGCGGCGGATCGCGGCCACGTCGTAGAGCGGGGTTGGATCGTCGCCAGCGGCATCGAGCGCGACCCAGGCGGCTGCGGCATTGGTTTCCGCCGGGCCGGGTGGCGGGTTGGCAGGCGAGGTAGAAGAGGGGACGTCGGTATTCATGTCGTGCTCACGCGGGCGCCAGCCGGTAGCGCGCCGGGGTCAGCCCTTCCATGTCGATGGCGGGCCCCGTGCCCTGGCCGGCGCTGGCGGCAATCTGGTCTGCGGCAATTTTGCCCGATCCGCAGCTCATCGCCCAGCCCGTGGAGCCGTGTCCCAGGTTCAGGAACAGTCCCGGCACGCGCGTGGCGCCGATCAGCGGCGGTCCATCGGGCAGCATCGGGCGGGCACCAGCCCATAGCGTGGCTTCCTGATAGTGGCCGGCTACCGGAAACCAGTCGCGCGCCACCTTGATCAGCGTGTTCAGCGCGGCGGGGCGCAGATCCAGCCGCCGCGAGCCCAGTTCGGCGGTGCCGGCCACGCGCAGCCGGTTGCCCATGCGTGTGATGGCGACCTTGAACGATTCGTCCATCAGCGCGCCAAGCGGCGCCTGCAGTTCATCGCGCACCATGACCGTGGCCGAATAGCCCTTGACCGGATAGATCGGCACGCGCAGCCCAAGCGGACGCAGCAGGCCGACGCTGCCCACGCCGGCAGCCACCAGCACGCGATCGGCACGCAGGATCTCGGGCGTGGCGCCGCGTTGGGCCGGGGCCAGTTCAACGGACAGCGTCCCGGCCGGATCGGCGTGCAGCCGCGCCACGTCGGTCTGGAAGCGGAACTGCACGCCTGCGGCCTCGGCGTGCTGGTGCAGCCGGCGCACGAACATGGGGCAATTGCCCGATTCGTCCTCGGGCAGGTGCAGGCCGCCTGCCAGCGGGGTGTCGTCGGTCAGGCCCGGTTCGATCTGTCGGCAGCCCGCCGCATCCAGGAGCCGGTGCGGCACATTGTTCTCGCGCAGCAGCGCCAGGGCCGGCGCGGCCAGTTCAAGGTCCTTCCGGGTGCGGAACAGCTGGAGGTACCCGCGCGACTGCTCGTAGTCGATCTCAAGCGTGTCGCGCAACTGGTGCAGGCATTGACGGCTGTAAAACGCCACGCGCTGCATGCGCAGCTTGTTGATGCGATAGCGCTCGCCGTCGCATTCGCGCAGCCATCGGCCAATCCAGCGCCACATCGCCGGGTCGATGCCGGGCCGGAACAGCACCGGCGATTCGCGCTGGAACAGCGCGCGCAGCACCTTGCCCGGCATGCCGGGCGCCGCCCACGGGGTGACGTAGCCCGGCGCGATCACGCCGGCGTTGCCGAAGCTGGCCTCTTGCGCGGCCGCGCCGCGCCGGTCCAGCACGGTAACGGTGAAACCGGCCTGGCGCAGATACCAGGCCGAACAGACGCCGATGGCGCCGGCGCCGATGACGATAACGTGCATCCGGGCGGGTTTCCTGTGGATGACTGCGGGTTTGCGGGCCTACTTGAGCTCCTTCGCCATCACCACGTCGGGCAGCCAGGTGACCACGGTCGGCCAGACCGTGATGATGCCGATGGCAACGACCATCATCATGAAGAACGGCAGTGACACGCGCGCAATATAGTTGCTGTCCTTGCCTGTCATGCTTTGGAGCACGAAGAGGTTGAAGCCCACCGGCGGCGTCACCTCTGCGATTTCCACCAGCAGCACGATGAAGATGCCAAACCATACCAGATCGAACCCGGCGGCCTGCACCATGGGCAGCACCGTGGCCGTGGTCAGCGCGATCATCGAAATGCCGTCGAGCGCCGTGCCCAGCAGGATGTAGATCACGGTCAGTACCGCGATCAGCGCCCACGGCGACAGGTGCAGCGCGGCCACCCACTCGGCCAGCGCGCGCGGAATGCCCGTGAAGCTCATGGTGACCGACAGGAACGACGTGGCGCCCAGCACGAACATGATCATCGCGGTCAGCCGGGTGGCCGACATCAGGCTTTCCCAGAACGCCTTGCGCGTCAGCGATCCGCCGGCCCAGGCGAGCGCCAGCGACGCCACCACGCCATAGGCGGCCGCCTCGGTGGCGGTGGAATAGCCGGCCATCATGATCCAGGTGATGAACGCGATCAGGATGATGCAGGGCATCAGCTGCCGGATCGATGCCAGGCGCGCGCCCCAGCCGAAGGTCTCGGCCGGCGGGGTCCGGCTAGGGTTCATCAGCGCCCAGACCACGATATAGCCCGAGAACAGCAGCATCAGCAGCAGCCCCGGCAGGAATCCGGCCAGGAACACGCGGATGATCGACACGTCGGCGGACACCGCGTACACCACCATCGTGATCGATGGCGGGATCAGGATACCCAGCGTGCCCGCGCACGACAGCGACCCCAGCGTGACGCGCTCGTCGTAGCCGCGCCGGGTCAGTTCGGGCAGGGCGGACTTGGCAATCGTGGCGCAGGTGGCCGCCGACGATCCCGAGACCGATCCGAAGATGCCGCAGCCCAGGATGTTGACGTGCATGAGGCGTCCCGGCAGCCAGTTCAGCCATGGCGACAGGCCGTTGAACATCTGCTCGGAAAGCTTGGTGCGGAACAGGATTTCGCCCATCCACACGAACAGTGGCAGCGACGCCAGCGTATACGACGCGCTGGACGACCACCACGCGTTTGCCAGGTTCACCAGTGCGTCGTGGTCGGAGAAGATCACCAGGCCCACCCACGACGTGACGGCGATGGCGACCGGAATCCAGGCGCCAATTGCCAGGAAGACGATCATCACCAGCAGCAGGACCAGTGCAACGAGTACGGTGCTCATCAGACGGTCTCCCCGAAATCGCCGGCGGCCAGCTTGGCCTCCTGCGCCAGCTGGTAGCGCGGCTTCTGCCGGCGCACCACACGCAGCCATTCGTCGGCCACGGCCAGCAGGAATCCGATTGCGCCGAGCACGGCAAAGCTCTGCGGAATCCAGAGCGGAATCACGATCTGGCCTTGCGAGACATCGTTGATGTCCCAGCTTTGCCAGGCGAACGTGCCGAGCGCCCAGGCGGCATAGCCGGCGAAGACCAGGCAGATCGTGAGCGACAGCGCTTCCAGCGGCCAGCGGCGCCGGGGGCCGACCGCATCGAGCAGCATTTCCACACGCACGATGCCGCCGTGCTGGAAGGTCTGGCCGAGGATCAGAAAGGCAGACGCCGCGCACAGCCACGCGACGATGTCGTCGCCGCCCTTGAGCACGAACAGGGTCTCGCGCGAGATCGACATCGCGATCATGACGATGCAGACGGCCAGGATGCAGAGCGCGCCGAGCGCGGCGAACGCGTCAAGCAGATGGTCGAGCCATCGCTTCTTGATGAGGGGGGCTTCCATGGAGATGACAGGCTACCGGTAGTACTGCAGACAGCATGGACCAAGCCCGGCGCCATGCCCTGGGGCATGCACGCCGTGCCGGTGGAGCAAAACGCGAGGCGGTTCTGATGCCTTGCTTGCCTTATTTGCGATAGGCGTCGAGGATGGCCTTGCCGTCGTCGCCGGCGCTCCTGGCCCATTCGCCGACCATGATCTCGCCCACTTTCTGCATGTCACCCTTGAGCTGGGGCGACGGCGGGGCCACGGTCATGCCGTTCTTCGACAACGTGCCCAGATATTCCCTGGTCTTCTGTTCCGATACCTGCCAACCGCGCTTCTCGGCTTCGGCCACGGCCTTGAGCAGGGCGTCCTGGGTGGGCTTGTCCAGCGCGTTGAAGGCCTTCTTGCTGACCACCAGCATGTTCTTGGGCAGCCAGGCGTCGACGGTGTAGAAATACTTCACCGATTCCCAGACCTTGGTGTCCACGCCGGTGGCGCCTGACGACATGAACGAGTTGACGGTGCCCGTTGCCAGGGCCTGGGCCAGATCGGCGGCCTGGATCGTCACCGGCTGGGCACTGACCAGTTCGGCGATCTTCGACGTGGCCGGGTTGTAGGCGCGCCATTTCAGGCCCTTCATGTCGGCGGCGTTGTTGATCGGCTTGTTCGCGTAGATGCCCTGCGGGGGCCAGGCCACCGCATACAGCAGCTTCATGCCCTGGCGGTCCAGCACCTTGTCGGTGACCGGCTTCGAGGCCTGCCAGAGCCGGTACGAATCGGCGTAGCTGGTGGCCAGGAACGGCACGGCGTCGACGCCGAACACGGGGTTTTCGTTCGCCAGCAGCGACATCAGGATTTCACCCATCTGCACCTGCCCGGTCTGCACGCCGCGCTTGATCTCGTTGGCCTTGAGCAGCGAGCCGTTCGGGTGGATCACGATCTTGAGCTTGCCGCCGGTGGCCTTTTCCACATCGTTGGCCATCTGCTGCAGGTTTTCGGTGTGCAGGTTGGTGGCCGGGTATCCGGTTGGCAGGTCCCACTTGGTATCCGCCCGTGCCGCCGTGGCGGCCAGCAGCAGTGCCGCCGCCGCGACTGCCATTGCCTTGACTCGCATCTCGA
>Ga0102592_1003156_pt1 | contig 12879 bp, 16 predicted proteins | sample AraplaCol_mMF_r2_FD_76861 | JGI IMG/M metagenome (GOLD analysis project Ga0102592, IMG submission 76861) | Arabidopsis root microbial communities from North Carolina, USA - plate scrape MF_Col_mMF_r2 (SPADES assembly) (version 2) | ecosystem: Host-associated > Plants > Roots > Endosphere... | reverse complement strand
CGTCCGGGCGCGATGGCAATCACCGCCCGCAGCGTTGCTTCCTTGCCGCGGTCGTTCAGGCTGTCAGCCTCTCGCGCAGCATTGGAAAGAACCGTGTTGCGGTCGGTGCCGGACATCACGGCCGTCGCGATCGACTCCGGTGTGGCCTCGACACCCAGCAGTTTCTCCGTGGCCTCGGTGATCCGGTCTGTGAGTGCCGGCGTCAATCCGCCTTCGCCGGACATCAGCAGCATCAGTTGCGCCAGCATGGTTGCAAGCCTGTCGTCACGCTGATGCTGTTCGCGGATCGGATCATGCTGCAGCACAGTCTCGTTCCAGGCCTTGTCGCAGGCCGTGCATTCCACATAGCGGTCGAGCTCCTGCATCGGGATCAGCGGGATCCAGTACAGATGCCCCCACTTTTTCGGGCGGCGCAGATTGTAACCCTGATGCTGCGCGCAGCCGGGGCAGAAGAACTGACCCTTGTCGATGATTTTCTTGGTGACGTAGGTTCCCCAGACGATCATGCAGTCCTCGCAAGTGCTGTCGCTGAATCCGTGTCACGGGATTCATCTCGCTTCGATGAGCAGGCGCCATGTTGTGCGCCCTTGTCCCTGGTAGTCGTCAAAACTGCTGAACGGGTTTGACCCTCAGAACCCACATTTTTGCATACGGCCAATGTCCATGGGTCTTCACACCGAAGTCGTGTCGCGCGGGCGCAAGCGCATGATCGCTGCTGTACAGTTCCCTGTCGCGTGATATCACGGAGCGTGTCCCGCCCGTTTGCGCCTACTGCACTCATGATCGGCAATTTCGTCACCGGCGTTGGCCTGCTCGGGCCGACGGCGATGCTCGGCGAATTGTCTGCGGGGCTTGGCGTCACCATCCGTGAAGCCGGGCTGCTGATCACGTTCGGCGCGGCGATGCTGTGCATCTGCTCGCCCTTGATGTCGTGGCTGACCAGCCGGATCGAACGGCGAACCATGCTGATCTCCGTGATCGCAGTCGTTGCCGTGTGCAATCTCGCTTCGGCCTTCGCGCCCAACTACACCGTGCTGCTCGCGATCCGCCTCGTGATGTGTATCGCCGCTGCGCCCTATACGCCGCAGGCCGCGGGTGTCGTGGGCATGCTGGTGCCGCCGGAGAAGCGGGCGAGCAGTGTGGCCTATGCTTTCCTCGGCTGGACACTGGCGGCGGCCGTCGGGTTGCCGATGGTGACCTTCATCGCCAGTCACTTCGGCTGGCGCGAGGTCTATGGCGTTGTCGGCGTGATGAGCTGCATCAGCTTCGCGCTGCTGGTCTGGCGAATTCCGGGCGGACTGTTCGGCGCACCGGTCGATCTCAGCACGTGGTCGTCGCTGGCGCGCAACCGGCTGGTGCTGCTTCTGCTGTCGATCACCACGCTGCAGATCGCCGGACAGTTCTCGATCTTCACTTTCATCGTCCCGCTGCTCGAACGTCTTGCGGGAGCAGGGCACAATGCTGCGGCGACGGTCTTCGTGATCTATGGCGTCTGCGGTTTTCTCGGCATCATGACGGCCACGCGGATCGTCGACAGTTGGGGGCCGCTCAGAACATCGATCCTCTCGACGTCGCTCGTGCTGGCGGGCATGTCGGTCTGGACATTCGGCGCCGGCCATCTCGTGGTGATGGCATGCGGTGTCGCCATCTGGGGGCTCGGCTTCGGCGCCATCACATCGATGCAGCAGGTACGCCTGATCATGGCCGCGCCGGCCGCAGGCGCCGCAGCGGTCTCGCTCAACACCTCGATGCTGTATGTCGGGCAGGCGATCGGATCAGGCATCGGCGGCGTGCTCTTCGCCGGCGGCTTTTTCCATGCGTCAGGCTATGTCGCGATGGTGTTTCTGACGGTCGCATTGTCAGCGATCATCTGGAGCCGGCGGCTGTCGCGCGCTGCGGCGGTCTGATTGTCCCGTAGGGTGGGCAAAGCGAAGCGTGCCCACCTTCACCATCCGTACACTGGATGGTGGGCACGCTGCGCTTTGCCCACCCTACAATTCGGAGCCATCATTAACGCCGCGCCAGCGCGCGTAGCGCCACGGCAGATACCAGCGGGCGCCGGCAGGCGCCGTGGTCGGCACATTATCGATGCCCGAGGTTCCCCATGGCTGGCAGCGCAGCAGCCGCGCCAGCGTCATCCAGCCCCCCGCCCAAAGCCCATAACGCTCGATCGCTTCGTCGCCATAGATCGAACATGATGGGATGTGACGGCAATTGAAGCCGACCAATGGCGAGAAGCTGTGGCGATAGAGCCAGATCGCACCGCGGCCGAGGTTCCGTGGGGTGCGTCGGATGATACCGATGCAATGCGGGCACGCTGGGTGGTTCATGGTCGGCTTGCTATTCGATCGATCAGGATTTGCCGGGTTTCATGGCAGGGAACCGGGGCGCTTATGCAGTGCGGTCACACTCACCAATTTATCGCATGCAGCGCAGCAAAAGTAACTGGACGCCGGGCCGCTGAACGCTAGTTTTTGATTACGCCCGTGTGACAGAATCATGAGCGTTCGGTGTGGCATAGGCTTTGCTCCGTAGTTCGTGCACGCTGCGTGCGAGAGGGAACCGAATTGAGCTTTGTGCGGTCTTTTCGTTGGAGTGGTTCGGCGCTGCTGCGCGCCATGGCCGTTTGCATCGCATTGCCGGGCCTCGCTGCCTCCATTTCCGCTTCAAGCGCCTCTGCGGCCGTGCTCGAAGAGCGCAAGCTGCCGATGCGCTTCACCTGGGTCGCCTGCGAGCCGAACTGCCGTGGCTGGTTCACCGCTGTCGGCATCGTCACCGGTGACACTCCGAAGGACTTCGAGGAGTTCGCCAGGACCCGTGACCTGAACGGCGCGACCGTCGTGCTCGATTCCTCGGGTGGCTCGGTCAATGACGCCATCACCATCGGTCGCCGCTGGCGCAAGCTCGGCCTGCGCACCACGGTGGGATCGACCATCGAATTGCAGTCGTCCTCGGGCGTGATGAAACCCGCCGTGCTGCCGCAGGCCTATTGCGAATCCATGTGCGTTTTCCTGCTGCTCGGTGGCAAGACGCGTTACGTGCCGGACGAGGCGCATGTCCGCGTGCACCAGATCTGGATGGGCGACCGCGCCGACGATCCGAAGGCGGCGAGCTATACCGCGCAGGACCTGATGATCGTGCAGCGCGATGTTGGCCGTCTCGCAAAGTACACGGTGGAGATGGGCGGCTCCGGCGACCTGCTGTCGCTCTCGCTCAGCGTGCCGCCGTGGGAAGACCTGCATCGTCTCACCACGGATGAGCTGAAGCTGTCCAATCTCGTGACCACCTATCAGGTCGCAGACGTGTTGCCGCAGGAGCCCGCGCCGGATACGACGCCGGTGGCCGCGCTGGCGCCGAAGGCGATCCAGGACCGCTTTGTCAGCGGTGCCGAGCACGAGAAGCCGGTGGCATCCACGGTCTCGACCACCAAGACCGCGGAAATCCAGGCGCCGACCGGCGGCGCCGCGCCGGCCAAGTAACACGGCGCCGGCTCAGGCCGGCGCGTCTTCCGTCTTGCCGGATTTCGCTTCGATCTGCCCGATGGCATCGACCACGGCGTCGAAGGTCAGCAGCGTCGAGGCATGCCGCGCCTTGTAGTCCCGCACCGGCTCCAGCGCGGCGATATCCGCCCATTTCGCATCGGCCGGCGGCGCACCGTTTTCCTTCAGCATTTTTCGCACAGTCTCGCGCAGGGTGCGGAGCTCTTCCGCTGTGGAGCCGACCACATGCTGCGCCATGATCGAGGATGACGCCTGGCCGAGTGCGCAGGCCTTTACGTCATGGGCAAAATCGGTGACCACGTCGCCGTCCATGGCGAGGTCGATCTTCACCGTGGAGCCGCATAGTTTGGAATGGGCGGTGGCGCTGGCATCGGGCGCGGGCAGGCGGCCGAGGCGCGGAATATTACCGGCGAGCTCGATGATGCGTTTGTTATAGATGTCGTTCAGCATCTGATACGGACCTTAACTCTGCCACCGATTCCAGATTCGCGTGCCGGGCCGGGCCCTTGGCGGTGGTGGAACAGCATCCTATATAGGGATGCGGACCGGCGAAAGAACGCCGGCCGTGCTCCAGATCGCCGGAATTTGAGAATTCCATTCGGCGCTGGCGATGTTATTGCTTTGACGGACTCAGGCGTCCGGCGGTTTCCCGCCCCGTCTGCCCGGTGACACCTCCGGCCTTACAGTTTGGCCGGTCGAACGGAGAGAAGATGGACGCGATCATCAAACCCATTCGCAACGCTGCTGACGCCGCCCGGTCTGGCGATGGCAAGAAGGATTTCCGGCCCGCGCAGCTTGATCCCGCCGAGTTCCTGGCCGCTGCCGTTGATCCCGAGCAGAGCCGTCCCTCGCGCGCCGAGGCCGAGAAGGCAGTGCAGACACTGCTCGCCTATATCGGCGAGAATCCGGAGCGTGAAGGTCTGGTCGATACCCCGCGCCGCGTGGTCGAGGCCTATGACGAGCTGTTCCAGGGCTATCACCAGTGCCCGGCCGAAGTGCTCAACAAGACCTTCGGCGAAACCGCCGGTTACGACGATTTCGTGCTGATCCGCGACATGGGCTTCGTCTCCCATTGCGAGCATCACATGATGCCGTTCTACGGCAAGGCCCATATCGCCTATACGCCGGTCGAGCGGGTCGTCGGCCTGTCCAAGCTGGCGCGTCTGGTGGACATCTTCGGCCACCGCCTGCAGACCCAGGAGCATCTCACCGCGCAGCTCGCTGCGGCCGTGGATGAAGTGCTGAAGCCACGCGGCGTCGCCGTGATGGTGGAAGCCGAGCACACCTGCATGTCCGCCCGCGGCATCCGCAAGGAAGGCTCGCGCACCTTCACGACCCGTTTCACCGGCAATTTCCGCGACAACCCTGCGGAGCAGGCGCGCTTCATGTCGATGATCCAGGCACTTTCGCGCTGATCCGCGCCTGCCTTCGATTTGGTGCTAAACCATCGGGCGCATCACGCGCCCGATTTTCATTGAGAGACGACCGTGTCCCACGATCACGCCCTTGAAGAAGGCCTTACGCTGACCCCGAAATTCGATGCCAACGGTCTCGTCACCGCCGTCGTGACCGACGTCGCCAATGGCGATGTGCTGATGGTCGCGCATATGAATGGCGAGGCGCTGCAGAAGACCATCGAGACCGGCGATGCCTGGTACTACAGCCGCTCGCGACAAGCGCTGTGGCGCAAGGGCGAGAGCTCCGGCAAGACCCAGCGCGTCGCCGAGATGCGGATGGACTGCGACCAGGACGCGATCTGGATCAAGGTCGAGCAGATTGGCGGCGCCGCCTGCCACACCGGCCGCCGCTCCTGCTTCTACCGCGCCATCACCAGGGGTGAGGACGGAACGGCCAAGGTCGCGTTCGTCGATGCTGAGCAGGTGTTCGATCCGGCGGCCGTCTATAAATAGGCCGCCCGGATCTTAGCTTCGCTGATGCGGGCTGCAGGTCATTCGTAATCGAAGTCATCGTCGAACTGGAGGTCGCCATCCGATTGGCGGCCATGGCGGATCGCAGTGATGTCGATCCCGTCCTGCCCAGCATCATAGTCGATCACGTAGTCGCCAACGATGAGACGACGGCTGCTCTTGGCCGGTGAGGGCTGAAAACCGATTTCGGGATACTTGCTCAAACGCTGCCGGGCCGACTGCATCGTTCTGAGGAACGAAGCGCCCGCAGCCGGGCTTCTGTCCGTGAGATACCTGGCCTCGCGCAAAATATACGCGCGTGCCGCTCCGGACAGCCGCACCTTCATCACGCGGCCTTCGGGTTCACGATGGCTTCGATTTCCTTGATGACATCGTCCATGTCATGGACGTCACCGGCCGCGATCTCTTCGCGTCCTTTGACAATGGCGAGGATGTCGCTGCCTTCGCCAGCGAGATAGGCCCTGAGCGCGCGCACGATCACCCAGCTTCTGGTGCGGTCGGATGCGGCGGCGATCCTCTCGATGTCAGCCAGAACGTCGGCGGGCAGCCGTAACGTCAACGGGGCGGATAGCGGCGGCTTGCTCATGGCAGATCTCCATTTTGTAATACATCGTATTACAAAACCGGCTCGGCGCAACCGTCCGTTCCCTCGATTAACATTCGATTAACCATGATTGCTGCACTGTGTCTGAAGCTTCGGCGTGGCTGGTGGCGTCCGGATTTCGGGGCCCCTGTGCGGAAGCGGGGCAGGGCATGGCGGTCGAGGCGACCAATCTTTTCGCAGTGAATGCGACGCGCGGCCAGGTGGCCGGCGCGATCAAGAATGCTGCCGGCGTCACCGGCACCAGCTTCGAATATCTGCTCGCCACCGCCAAGATGGAATCGAATTTCGATCCCAAGGCCACTGCGTCGACATCCTCGGCCAAGGGTCTGTTCCAGTTCATCGAGCAGACCTGGCTTGGCACCGTCAAGGAAGCCGGCAGCCAGTTTGGCTATGGGCAGTATGCCGACGCCATCACCAAGTCGCCGTCGGGGTCCTATTCGGTCAGCGATCCCGCCGCCAAGGCCGAGATCCTGAAGCTTCGCGACGATCCGGTTGCAAGCTCCGCCATGGCCGGCGTGCTGACGCAGTCCAACAGTTTCAAGCTCACCGGCGAGATCGGCCGTCGTCCCAATGATGCCGAACTCTATATGGCGCATTTCATGGGCGTTGCCGGTGCGTCGAAGCTGATCAACAATGCCGCGCAGAACCCGAACGCGTCGGGCGCGGCACTCTTTCCCAACGCCGCGGCTGCCAATCGCTCGATCTTCTACGATCAGAGCGGCAGCGCACGCAGCGTCTCGCAGGTCTATGGCGTGTTGTCGTCGCGTTATGCATCCGCCGCCAATTCCAGCGTGACGGCCAGTGCCATGGCTGCCGCCGGTGGTCCGCTCGCGCTGTCCGGCGTCGCCACGGCGCAGGCTGTCCTGCCGGTGGCATCAACGTCGTCGTCCAACGCCACCTTCCTGTCGCGCTTTCCCGACCTCAACAATGTGCAGGTCGCAAGCTTCGCCAACGGCACTTCGTCGACGATGCCGACAGCAACAATGCCCGAGCCGCCGATGTTCCGCTCGCTCTTCCAGGGCGGCGAGCGTAGTCAACCGGTCTCGCCGGCGGTGCAGGAGTTGTGGGGCAACAGGTCGTCGCTGACGTCGAATGCGCTGTCGAAGACGCCGGATGTCGGCACGCCAAGGCCGCTGGATCTGTTCAGCGACCGGTTCGGGACCTTCAGCAGTTAAGCGCGAGTTGTAGGGTGGGCAAAGCGTAGCGTGCCCACCTTCACCATCCGTGTACTTGATGGTGGGCACGGCGCTCCGCGCCTTTGCCCACCCTACAGGTTTGGACCTCGCGTCACCTCTGTTCCCTTAACAAAACCTCAACAACACCAGCCAGTTATGGTGAACCCTTTGTTAAGTGCCATGGTTTATTTTCCCTGACTGTGGCATCGCGTTCCGGTGTCGTGTTGCGTAGGCCGGCAGTAACATGATCGTTCGGCAATTTATCAGTTGGGTTCGTACCGCTCCTCCGAGCGAACGTGCAGAAGCGACGCGCTCCCTGGCGCGGGCCTTCATTTTTTCAGATCTTTCCGATGACGATCGTGCGGCCGCCGAAGGCGCGCTGCTGATGTTGCTCGATGATGCGTCCCCGCTCGTGCGGCAGGCCATGGCGGAAGTCTTCGCCCGTGCGCCCGCGGCGCCGCCGGCCATCGTGCAGGCACTCGCCGTGGATCAGGCGAGCGTCGCCATGCCGGTGCTCGAACATTCGCCACTGCTGATCGATGCTGATCTGGTCGATATCGTTGCCACCGGCAACAACGACCTGCAATGCGCGGTCGCCCGCCGCATCACTCTGCCATCATCGGTCTGCGCGGCGATTGCCGAAGTGGGCTCTGCGGCTGCAGCGCTCGAGCTGATCGAAAATCCCTATGCCGAACTGGCCCCATTCTCGTGGGATCGCATTGTCGAGCGTCACGGTCATCTCGCCGCGATCCGCGAAGCAATGTTTGCCCTCGATGGTTTGCCGGCAAAGACCCGCCATGCGCTCATCGCCAAACTGTCCGATACGCTGACGCGCTTTGTCGTCGCCCGTAACTGGCTGTCGCAGGACCGCGCCGAGCGCGTCGCGGGTGAGGCCATGGCGCGTTCCACCGTCAACATTGCGTCGCGTTCGCGTGGCGAGGAGATGCGCGATCTCGTGCATCACCTGAGCGAAGCCGGCCAGCTCACCGCCGGCCTGATCCTGCGTGCACTGCTGTCGGGCAATCACGATCTGTTCGATCAGGCGCTGGTGATGCTGTCGGGTCTGCCCGAGAGCCGCGTGGCGGCGCTGGTCGAAGACGGCGCCGACAACAGCGTCAATGCGCTGCTGACGCGCGCTGGCCTTCCGCAGGCAGCTTTCCCGGCCTTCCGTGCTGCACTGGCGGCGCGCAACGAGATCGGCTTTGTCGGCTCCGTGGGCGGCGCCGTGCGCCTCCGCCGTCGCATGGTCGAGCGCGTGCTCACCACCTGCGAGACCGATCCGGCGGCGTCCGAGCCGCTGCTGATCCTGCTGCGCCGTTTCGCCACCGAATCCGCGCGCGAGGAAGCGCGCCTGTTCTGCGACGAGCTGGCGGAGCAGGGCATGTATGCCGACGAGGATGAATACGAGGCGATCGCGGCCTAGCGCGGCTGTGGTCTGTAGGGTGGGCAAAGCAAAGCGTGCCCACCGTCAGGTGCAGGGCTGATGGAGGTGGGCACGCTGCGCTTTGCCCACCCTACAAGAGCTACGGCGCAATGCTCGGCGCCGCCAGCGCATCGAGATGCTCCGGCCGATCCTTGTTCGCCGCCTTCAGATAGTCATCCGCAATGGCCCGCAGGCGGCTGGACAGCTCTTCGGCCACACCGGTCTTCTCGATGGTGTTGTGCTCGCGCACGATCGCCTGCACGGCGTCGATGTGATGCTGAATGAGATCCGCCGGCACGGCCTCCAGATCCGGGGCGTGTTCGATGATCCGGCACAGGCTGTCAGCGGCGGCACCCGCCGCGGGAAAACCGAATGTCGGTGCGTCGCCCTTGATGTCATGCGCCGCGCGGAACAGTTCGCCGCGGGTCACGGTGGTAAAGCCCCTGGCGATGACGGCGGCATGAGCGGCGGACAGCCGGTCGCATTCGGCGCGCATCCAGGTCTTGAACTCGCCAGAGAGGTCGGCGAGCGCCTGCTCGGCACGCGCCACGGGATCGTCGAGGTCGCGATGTCCGGTCGGGCGGATCGCGTGCTTCAGCGTGTTGTGCGGCGTGATGACGTGATGGTCCGCAAAGGTCTGGATCATCGCCGCATGCTGCTTGTCCCTGGTCATCGGCAATTCTCCAAAAACTAGCTGCTGACGCGGGCTTTATCGAGCAGCGAAGGCTGCTGCAGGATTTCCGCTTCGCCGCCATTGCGCCGTTCGGGGCCGATATAGGCCACGGTGGTGTTACGGCGCCGGTCGGGACCGAAAAAATTTCGCGTCTTGATGAAAGGGCGGGGATGCGCAACCACGCTCATGATGCGCTGATAAAGGGCCTTTGCAGAAATCGGCTTGGCGAGAAATTCAGTGACGCCGGCATCGCGGGCCATGGTGACGCGGCGTTTTTCCGAATGGGCCGTGAGCATGATGATCGGCGCATAGGGATTGCCCTTGGAATCCGGCTGCCGGATCATCTGCGTCAGTTCGAGCCCGTCGAAGATCGGCATCGCCCAGTCGGCGATCACGATATCCGGGACATAGTGGCTGTACATTTCCAGCGCGGTGGCGCCGTCCTCGGACTCATAGACTTCACGCGCGCCGAACGAATGCAGCAGCGTGCGCAGGATGCGCCGCATATGCGGATTGTCGTCGCAGATCAGGAAGCGAAGCTTGTTGAAGTCGATGCGGTACATGGTGCGGCTCGGACCGGCGGTTACCTTGCGTTAACCATAGGGTGGTGTCGGTTAACGAAGGGTTGAGGCGCAGGCTTGCCGGTATTTCAGTAGCTGAACTGCTCGCTGATGATGCGCTCTTCCAGGCTGTGGCCGGGGTCGAACAGCATCCTCATCGAGATGGTCCGGTCCGAGATCACCTCGACCCGCCGGACGTCGCGTGCCTCGTCGTGGTCGGCAACTGCGGCCACTGGCCGCTTGTCGCCTTCGAGCACCTCGATGACGACGAAGGCCTTGTTCGGCAACAGCGCGCCGCGCCAGCGGCGGGGGCGGAAGGCGCTGATCGGCGTCAATGCAAGGAGGGCGGCATTGATCGGCAGGATTGGGCCCTGCGCCGAGAGGTTATAGGCTGTGGAGCCGGCGGGTGTCGCGATGAGGATGCCATCGGCGATCAGCTCCGCCATGCGCTCCTGCTCATCGATCAGGATGCGCAGCCGAGCGGCCTGATGGGTCTGCCGAAACAGCGAGACCTCGTTGATGGCGTGATGGATGTGCACATTGCCATGCACGTCGGTGGCGCGCATCAGCAGCGGATTGATCAGCGTTTCGCGCGCCGCGGCCAGGCGATCATGCAGGTTGACGGTCGAATATTCGTTCATCAGGAAGCCGACCGTGCCGCGATGCATGCCATAGATCGGCTTGCCGGTGCGCATGTGGTCGTGCAGCGTCTTCAGCATCAGGCCATCGCCGCCCAGGGCGACGATGACGTCGGCCTTGTGAGGATCGTCATTGCCGTAGATCTTCGTCAGCTGTTCATAGGCCGTCTGCGCTTCCACGCTGTTGCTGGCAACGAAGGCGATCCGGTCGAGGCGCTTGGGCGTGGTCATGGCAGAAATCGCGGGCCTCGGGCTCGAACTTGGGCTCAATTCGTGCCGCGGTCTGTATCGACCGGGCCGGAGATTGTCGAGCCGCAGTTAACGGCAGTTCGAGGCAGTCTGTCGAGAGGGCAGGTGGCGGATGGTTAGCGGCGGGCTTGTCGATGACAGCAGAAAGCCGGCGCAGCCCGCTGGGCCCCGCCGGCTTTGAACCGATCCGCGAACGGGATCAGTAGGTGAGGCCGGTGCCCGGCGTCTGCGCAAGCGCGTCCGCGAGCGATTTGTATTCAGCGGAATTCATGCCGGTGAGGGAGGCGAGCTTGTTCAGGTGATACTGCGCCTGATCGCGATTGCCCTGTTCGACCTGCCACAGCCCGTAATACTGCCAGGTGCGGGCGTGGTTAGGATCGGCCTTGAGCGCGCGCTCGTAATAGACCTGCGATACCTTGTAGTCGCCAAGCTTGCGATAGGAGTAGCCGATCAGATTGGCGACATCGGCACGATCATCCTGCTTCAGCGCCTTCAGCTGCGTGATGGCGGAAGTGTAGTCGTGCTTGTCATAGATCGTGGCATAGGCAGCGCGATAACCATCGAGGAAGGCGCGATCATCCGGCTTCGTCTCGTTGTGCTTCTTGTCTTTGCTTCCCTTCTTCTGATCGGAAGGCGGCGGCGAGGACGGCGTATCGCTGCCGGCAGCGTAGGCGGTGGTGAGAGCGGAAGGCGAGGCGGCGATCACAGTTGAAAGCAGAGCAAGTGTCGTCAGCCGGATTAAGGACTTGGTCATGCGGCGCTCCTGTTTGCAGCGGGATCAGTCTGGCACGGAAGCCAGCGGTTGTGAACACGCAATGAACACCGTGATCGGTTGTCTATTCCCGCACTGTGCAGCGGTGCTGTGATCCCGTCCGCATGACGAAGATGTCACCGAGATGAACGGAGGCTGCATATGCGCGTCAGCATGGGTTCAGCGCGCGCCGGCTAAATCTTGCGGCATGATCGACAAGCCCGGCCATCCCGACCGGTCACTTTCTTGATCGAGACCGACAGGAGAAGACCATGTTGAAAACAGTGTCCGCCGCGCTGATCGCCGTTTCCATGCTGGCCGCGCCGGCCTTCGCAGGCGGCTTTGGTCATGGCAGCCGCACGCATCATTCCCATGCCTTCGACGCGAAGGCGCAGATGCATCACGGCCATGTCACGCATCATCGCCACCATGTGCGCCCGCAGGCGCATCCGCATTTCAACTTCCACAAGAAGTTCGGACACCACAAGAGCTTCAAGCATTCCGGCATCACAGCCAAAACCGTGCACAAACACGGTTGAGGAGCTCCGTGGTCGTGGCGATCCATTGCCCAGCCGCGGCCACGGAGTTTGACGGTCGCCTCGCCGGTCCCGCGTCCCCGGGACTGGCGGGGTGGACCCGTTGATGGTCCTCTCGTCACCGAGTTGCGAATTCCCTTCCGCGCCCGAACCGTCTAGGACTCGCCTGAATTTTGACGGGCAGGCGGGAATGAACGTGAACTTGCAGAACTTGATGCGCGCAGCGGCGGTGTTGGTTGCGCTGGGACTGGGCGCCTGCGCCGGTCCGAGCGGCAATGTCAGTTTCGTCGAAAGCGCCAGCGGCGCGCAGCCGTTCCCGACCGCTTACCGCACCGATCTGCTCGCTTTCATGCGCACCTATCTCAACGATCCCGTCGGCGTGCGCGGTGCTGTTCTGGCCGAGCCCGTGCAGCGATCGGTCGGCGGCAACATGCGCTACATCGCTTGCGTGCGTTACGCGGCGAAGGATTTCAACGGCCGCTATACGCCCGTGCAGGAGCGCGGTGTGGCCTTCGTCGATGGCCGTCTGGAACGCGTGGTCGATAACAGCGCCGAAGTTTGCGCAGGCGCGAATTACCAGCCGTTTCCCGAAATGGAAAAGATGACGCGCTGAAGCGTTGGTCGGAGAAACCCTGCAACCGTGATGGTGCCATGACGTTCCGTTCGATCTTGCGGCTACTCGCCTGCCTCGTCGTCTGCTTGGGCATCGGTATCGTCGGTTCGATCTTTACGCGGCCGGAAATTCCCGGCTGGTATGCCGGTCTTGCCAAGCCATCCTGGACACCACCACCCTTCGTCTTCCCGATTGCCTGGACGACGCTCTATGTGATGATGGCGGTCGC
>Ga0102592_1003152_pt1 | contig 12893 bp, 17 predicted proteins | sample AraplaCol_mMF_r2_FD_76861 | JGI IMG/M metagenome (GOLD analysis project Ga0102592, IMG submission 76861) | Arabidopsis root microbial communities from North Carolina, USA - plate scrape MF_Col_mMF_r2 (SPADES assembly) (version 2) | ecosystem: Host-associated > Plants > Roots > Endosphere... | reverse complement strand
AGCAAGGGGGCAAACTGGCTCAGATCCGAGGTAAGCGTTTTCAGGATGCGGTATACTTCCTTCTGCTCTTCCCTTTCCAGGGCAAATACCTCGTTATTGATCTCGATGGTTTCCTCCGGCTCGATGAAAGCGGTTTTGCGGGTATCAGACTCTCCATGCAGGATACCTTTCACCATGCGTTTATGCTCGGCAAAAATAGCCACTACGCGGCGGGTATTCAGGAAGGCCTCTTCGATATCCGCCAGGTAGCCCTGCTTATTGAGCTTCTGAAGAATACGGTCAAATACACGGCGCAGTTCCGTGCGTTTGCGGAACAGCTGCATACGGATCTTGGCCAGCTCCGGGGTGGCATTGTCGCGCACCTGCCCGGATTCATCCAGCACCTCGTCTATCAATGCCGTGATCTTCTTCTCGTAATGGGTATGGGCAATCACTTCGTGAAGGCCGCTATATTGTACACGACGATCGCTGTCGAAAAAGCGGAAGATGGCGTGCATGCTTTCTGCCAGGCGGCGGAGCTGCATAAACTGATCTTCTTTCAGGACAGCGCCCTGTATACTGAGCAAACGCAGTTCAGTCTTCAGGTTCAGTACTGCGTCATTAGGAAAATGTTCTTGTAATAAAACCAGTTGTTTGTACTCATGCGCCTGTTGCAAAGCCGTACGAACATAATCAATATGGGTATGCAGGCGGAGCTCTGATGCCATTTGCTTGCCCAGCTCTGTTTTGCAATGCTCCTCCAGTAATGCCTGAATCTTGTCAAACTCCAGCTGCACTAAGGCCGAATCGGGAAAATATTTCATGCGTCGTAATATCGTCTAACGTAAAAGAATGTTAAAGTTACTTAACTTGTCAATCCAAAGCATCTCTATTATCGTAATTTGCGTATACGGTAATAAACGGTTATATGTTAAAATATTCATTATTAAGTTGTTTGATGGCTGTGGCCGTCAGCGCCTGTGCCCAGAACAACCACTCAAACAAGGACAAAGTACCCGATGATATGGAAGTGACGAACAACAACAACCTGCAAAAGGCCACTTTTGGTGGCGGCTGCTTCTGGTGTACGGAAGCACAGTTCCAGTACCTGGATGGTGTGGTGAAAGTAGAATCCGGTTACTCCGGAGGCACCGTGGCCAACCCTTCCTATGAAGCGGTTTGTACTGGTACCACCGGTCACGCGGAAGTGATACAGGTAACCTACGATACCACAAAGGTAACTTACGACGAACTGCTGGAAGCATTCTGGCAGAGCCATGATCCTACCCAGCTGAACCGCCAGGGTAACGACATCGGCACACAGTACCGCTCCGTTATCTTTTATCACAATGAAGATCAGCACAAAAAAGCGGAGTATTACAAGCAGAAACTGCAGGAATCCGGTGCGTTTGACAAACCTGTTGTGACGGAGATCTCCCCCTTAAAGAACTTCTATGTGGCGGAGGATTATCACCAGAACTACTACAATCAGAATGGTTCGCAGTCTTACTGCTACTACGTGATACGGCCCAAGCTGGAAAAGTTCAAGAAGGTGTTCAAAGCTAAATTGAAGCACGATAACTAAACAGATAACAACGCAAAACAAACCGGCATAAACAGCTTATTATGAGTTATTTATGCCGGTTTTGATTTATAAATATCCCTTTTTATATTCAGTTGTTTTGTACCTTTTTGTATCTTTGATGTACCTACCGGGGTACAAATAATCCGGGGTACAAGAATCATGAAGGTTACGTTACGCTCCAAACCCATTTCAAAAGGACGCCAAAGTCTCTATTTAGATTTTTATCCACCTATCCCCCACCCTGAAACCGGCAAGCTGACACGCAGGGAATTTTTAGGACTATACCTTACTGACAAGCCTAAAAACGAATTAGACAAGGAACATAATAAAGCCACTAAAAGGCTGGCTGAAAACATTAAAGCCAAACGGCAGCTAGAAATCCAGTCGGAGAACTACGGCTTTTTAAAGAAAGATACCAGTAATGGGAATTTCCTGGCATATTTTAAAGAATTGGCCGAAAAGCACAAGAGCAAGGCCAAAGGAGATAAAAATAACTGGCTGAGTGTCTATAATTATCTTGATCAATTTACCAACGGCCAATGTTATATGAAAAATATAACGGAAATCTTCTGCCTAGAGTTCCGGGACTACCTGCAGCAGGCAAAGCCATTCCGCGCCACTAAAAAACAACTGGCTAATAATTCGGCTGTCGGTTACTTCAATATCTTTAAACAAGCGGTAAAAGCCGCCTATAAAGCCGAGTTGTTAAACCTGGATGTTAGCAAAGATGTGCCCAGCATAAAAAAGAGTGAAACCAAAAGAGAATTTCTAACACTAGACGAGGTACGTTTATTAGCTAAAACGGAATGCGATCTACCTATAGTTAAAAATGCGGCCCTATTTTCTGCATTGACGGGCTTAAGGTATGGTGACATCGAGAAACTAACCTGGCAAGAGGTACAGGGTGAAGACGGCAACGGTTACTATATAAGATTTACGCAGGAAAAAACCCAGGGCGTTGAAACTCTACCAATATCAAAAGAAGCATTCACCCTATTAGGGGAACGCTCTGAACCAACTTCAGAAGTATTTCCGGGGCTGCTATATAGCTCATGGCAAAACCAGAAAATACAGGAATGGGTGTACCGGGCTGGTATTATGAAAAAAATAACCTTTCACGCATTCAGGCATACATACGCCACTATACAGTTGTCACTGGGAACGGATATATATACCGTTTCAAAAATGTTAGGACACCGGGATCTGCATACAACGCAGATTTACGCTAAGGTAGTGGATAAGGCAAAGCGAGAGGCAGCGGAGAAAATAACGCTAAACTTGTAAACGGGCTATTTGCAAACTTTCTCCTATTATTAATTAAGCTAATATACTTAGCATCTCCATTAATAGACAAAATGCTGCAAACCATCATCTAGTAAACCTTTAACATAACTATTATTTTTCAGGACCATTAAAAAATGTTATTCACATTTGTGGAATAATACTAATTTATTTAGTTTTTTGAGAATAACAAAACATGTAATTTCGTTTTGATTGCAGTTTTTTTATTGTTAGATATTATAAAAAAGGACAATGGAAAGAAGATATAGTTTTGAAAATTTGCAAAAGGATATATACGGTTGTACCCCAAAAGAATCAATAGAAATTATCAAAAGGCGGCTTGAATTTTATCATGAATGGAAATTTAAAGATGACCAAGATTATACAGCCAGATTATTCGAATATGATTTCTATGATAAAGCAACAGTGTTATTAAACGAATTTGAAAACCTTAGTCCCGTTGCATACAATAGAGAATTAAACTGGTATTTCAATACTGACAATATACCCAATGATGAACTTGTTCTATCCACTGAACATTTTTTGAACAGTGAACGAAAAGGTTTGTTTGAAACAACTAATTTCTTCAATATACTATATAGGCAAATAGATGGGCTTAAAGATAGTTTAGATATACCAGTTGATTATCTAGACAGTCTTAAAAGCCTACCTTTTAGTGATGATCAAAAGTATCTTTTATTTGGAATGATATTGTACTGGCATGGCGGTTATCCAATAAATAACATTAACCCGAGATACAATATCATTTTGAAACTAATTGAAAGAGAATTTTTGTCAATGTTCCCTGGCACAGAAACGCCCGAAAGAGAATTTTGCAAAGCAAGTTCAAATAAGCGCAACTATTTAATGAAGCTGGGCATTGCATTTACCACGGCAGTAAATAACAATATTGATGTACGTGACATACTTGATGCAATGCCGGAAAAAGAGACGAAGGAAAAAACTTATCGCAGTTTTGATGAATTATTTAACGATGCCGCCAACGCTAAGGCGCTGGGTGACTTTAAAAACACCCAAGCTCGTTTGATACAACAAAGTAAGTTAAACTATGAATTTAATGTATGGTTACAAGAAACCCAAGGTTGGGAATATGGAAATGAAGTTCAGTATAGAGAATTTCTAACTAAAAGGGTCTTTAAAGACTTTTTAGCATTTCAAGAACGGCAAAAACAACAACAAATAACTGATTTCGAAGCTGAAAAAGCAAGTTGGGGCATCGATATAACTGAACAAACGAAAAATGAGGAAACTGAAAGTAGCCAAGAAGTAATAATGATGGATAATAAAGTCGAGCAAAACAATTATTTGAAGTCTACTATAGAAGATTATTTGGTTGATGTAAAAACAGCATTCAATAACGATACCGATTACAGCAGAGCAGTTGAAATACTGGAAGCATATTTTAAGACTGAATCAACTGAAATTAGTCAATCTATATTTATAAAACAGGGATCTAAGAAGAAACTTGCTTTTGCGCTGGGGGAGATTTATAGAAGTCAGAAAAATGAGGCCTTATGCTTCGAATACTTAAATCTTTCACGAAATCTGTTTACTATTTTTAAACAAGAAGATTTGCCCAATGACCAGATAAATAAGAGCAATCTTTATAAATATTTCACAAGCAAACCTTAATACCTATAAGGCTTTCACCAAAGCCACTTTTACCATTTTTGTAGCCACTTTAACCACTTATGATTATTGCAGAAATGTTAATAAAAACTTTCTGCAATGGAAATTACATTCAACGAACTACCTAGAGCGATTTCACAGCTTTATGATAAGCTGACCGGTATCGAACAGCTTCTGCTTTCAAGAGAGCTATCGACAAAAACAGAATCCGATCAACTCCTAACCGTCCAGGAAACCGCCGACTTCCTTCACCTCTCAGTACCTACCATTTACGGTTTGAACAGTAAGGGAGAATTACCAGCATGTAAGCGTGGGAAACGGCTATATTTTTCTAAACAGGAACTAACTAACTGGATAAAGGCAGGCCGCAAGAAAACAAATTCAGAAATACAAGCTGAAGCAGATGTTTATGTACAGGGCACAAAAAAAGGAGGTAAATCATGAAACGGCCACGTATTACCTCCTTTGGATATAGACAATTCAAAGGTACGGAAAAAAAGCATAACACTGCTGATACTTCAATAAGTGCATACCGGATTTTAAAACAAAGCGGGCAATTGGACCGTGAACGTATTAAGGTATTTGCAGCAATCTGCCAGCATCAACCTTGCACTTCCCGCATGTTAGTAAAAATAACGGGCCTGGAACGTGGAAATATTACCCGCGCCATATATGATTTGGAAAATGCTGAACAGCCCCAAATTAAAGTTGCATTTAAGGATAAGTGTCCGGTAACAAATATTAGGGTAAAGTATTATTCAACTCTAAACTGGGTAAAAAATGAGCGAGAATAATATGCCACCCGGTTTACCTCCACTTTCTGAGCCTAACAATAATCCAGAAATAACGTTTTCGGAAATTGTGAACCACGTCAATGGAATATTTGAACAGGGCAGGCCTTTACCGCACGGGGAAATATTGGGCCGTCTGCTGGAAAAGGTAGAAAGGATAGATTTTCAGTTATTGGCATTCCCAGAAATATTCCAGCTCTGTAATGAGCTGAACAAGCTAGAAAGCCAGCTAACCGGTGAAAACGGGGTTTTACAGGATGATCAGGTAACCAGGGAGAAAATTAAAGCCCTAAAGAGCCAGCTGGACAAAAAGAAGCTTAAACAGCCTCATTACCTGATTATTTCCATTGAACAAATACTAGCCCTTGCCATACAAAATCAGTGGGACATCTGCCGCAAGCATAGTTTTATTTACCTGTTTAACGGCGCTTATTGGAGTTTATTAGACGATAACGAGCTAAAAACGTTCCTGGGTAAAGCAGCGGAACAAATGGGCGTTGAAAAATTTAAGGCCCGCTATTATCAATTCCGGGATCATCTGTTTAAACAGTTCCTTGCTACCGCTCATTTACCCACCCCGGAGCGGCCCAAGGATGCGGTATTTGTAAACCTGCAAAACGGCACCTTTGAAATTACGGGCCAGGGTACGAGGTTAAGGGAGTTCAGACGGGAAGACTTTATTACGTACCAGCTGCCTTTTGAATATGACGAAACGGCAAAAGCCCCTTTATTTGAACAGTACCTTAACCGGGTATTACCCGACAAAGACCGGCAAAAAATCCTGGCTGAATACCTGGGGTATGTGTTTATTCTCCCCAGCACCTTAAAGCTGGAAAAAACGTTGCTGCTGTATGGAACAGGAGCCAATGGCAAATCCGTTTTCTTTGAGATTGTAAATGCCCTGCTGGGCAGTGAAAACGTGTCCAGCTATTCCCTGCAAAGCCTTACCAATGATACTGGTTATTTCAGGGCCAAGCTGGCTAACATGCTGGTAAACTATGCTAGCGAAATCAACGGTAACCTGGAAACGTCCATTTTTAAACAGCTGGTATCCGGGGAGCCGGTAGAGGCCCGTTTGCCTTATGGGGAACCTTTTACCCTTACCCATTACGCCAAGCTGATATTTAACTGTAACGAGCTGCCAAAAGACGTAGAGCATAGTAACGCCTATTTCCGGCGCTTCCTGATTGTTCCCTTTGATGTGACTGTGCCGGAAGCCGAGCAGGACAAGGAACTAGCGGGAAAGATCATTAAACAGGAGCTATCCGGGGTTTTCAATTGGGTGCTGGATGGCTTAAACCGGCTATTGGGGCAAAAGCAGTTTACCGACTGTGAAGCGGTGCGCCTGCAGCTGGAACAATACAAAAAGCAATCCGACAGCGTGCAAATGTTCCTGGAAGATTATAACTATGTTGCCAGCTCCAGCAACTATAAAGCAGTTAAGGACCTGTACTGCGAATACCGGGTATTTTGCCAGGATGCCGGATATAAACCCGTTAACAATATCAATTTTAAAAAGCGCCTGCAGGCAGCCAGTATTGTGATTGAAAAAAAGAACATAGGGCAGGTAGCTTTTGTAGGGAGAGGGCAGACATTTTAAAAGAGAATGTTCAGCACACCACTTTTGTCACTTCTGTCACTTTTTTCAAGTGTTGCGCTTCCGGGATAGTGACGAAAGTGATAAAAGTGACGGTGTAAAAACAAACTATTTTTTTATGAACGAATACCGCTACATACTGGAACCCTATAAAGGTATGAACAGCCGCTATACCTGTCCCGACTGCGGGAAGCCTAAAGTATTTACCCGATATATGGATACTCAAACGGGCCAGTACCTACCGGAGCAATACGGGCGCTGTGAACGGTTGAATAACTGCCGGTACTTCCTGGACCCATATAAAGACGGCTATTCTAAGCAGGTGTGGCAGGTAGAAAAGGAGCAAGGGAACTATCATAGGCCCGGTAATCAGCCCATAAAGCCCCGGCAAACGGTTATTTCCTTTATTCCTGCCGACGTTTACCATAAAAGCCAGGCAGGTTATGATCAGAACAATTTTTGCCGGTATTTGTGTAGCCTGTTTCACAAGGAAACTGCCATGGCTTTAATGCAGCGGTTTAATGTCGGTACTTCCCGTTATTGGGCCGGTGCTACGGTGTTTTGGCAAATAGATACCAGGAGGCAGGTACGGGCAGGGAAAATAATGCTGTACAATAGCGGTACCGGCAAACGGGAAAAGGAAGTATTACCGGACGGCAGCAAAAGGAGCCTTATTACCTGGGTACACAGTGCTTTAAAACTATCCGATTTTACCCTGCAGCAGTGTTTGTTCGGATTGAAGCAGTTAACCACCTTCCCGGCCACTATGCTTGTGGCTATTGTTGAAAGCGAAAAAACGGCCATCATTGCCACTGTTTACCTGCCTGGGTTTATCTGGCTGGCCTGTGGGAGCCTTACCAACCTAACAAGGGAAAAGCTACAACCATTAGCGGGCCGCAAAATAGCCCTGTTCCCCGATTTGGGTGCATTCGACAGATGGCAGGCCGGGGCAAGGGAGATACAGAAGGCTTTTCCCTGTCAAATAACTGTTTCCGATTTATTGGAAACACGGGCCAGTGATGCGGACAAGGCGAACGGGCTTGATCTTGCGGATTACCTGGTTAAAAGAGACCCACGGGCAGGCTGGGCGCTTACCGATGAAGGCTATCCGTTATTCTGGGATAATCCTGTAATGTGCTGGAAAACGTGACTACCATTAACTTAACAATAAAGTTTTGTCAAGGCAATACCACAAAACGGGGTACGATTAGAATCAACCTGTTGGGACCAGCTGGATGGTATGGAGTGCAACTAGTTCTCGCTAGGCTGATGTCGGCAGTCCGTATAAAGAGCGTGCCTTTCTCTGAAATGATTGGTTGTGGATAATAGTGATAGTCTTTGCTTTTAAATCAGTAACAGTTTTGTATACCATAACGGTTCCATCGATTAACCGTTGATGTGGCATAAAACAATTCTGATCAAAAGCAGCTACTGCGACTATATCCTTTTCAATGCTTGATTCATCCGTATAAAGGGAAAATTTCCCAGCCGGAACAATTCTAAACCTCATTATTTAACAATTTCCCAAATATAACAAAATTATATGACAACATGAAGCAGATAGTCGCCATCAGTACCGAACAGTGGAAATACGGTATAGGATACCCCATGGCCGCTGAAAATGCCAAGGTACCTACATTATTTAATCCGTGAAGTGATATTAACCAACGTAACGGTACAACACTGTAGCGGTTACATAAATCAAGGTCTCATAGGTAGATTGGCTCTGCGAAAAAGAAACGATTTCAATAGGTTTGCCGACGGCCTGAACAGAGGTAAGTTGTCTATTTATAAGTCCTCCGATTTCTCCAATTGAGCCAGCAACAGTAAAAGATTGAATCATAAATAACGTGGGTTTTGATTATCAAATATAACGAATAGTGAACAACACAAAAATAGAACGGACAAACCACACCTTCAATTCCTGTTAGGGATGCGTGTAATGATGGCTACGGACGTAACATCGCACAATACTTTTCTTACAGTGTTGTCTTGATAAACTCTGATAGCTTGCTTTGCAGCCCTCTGAGCGCTGCATCTGGAAGAGAAGCAGCAGGATCACCTGACAACGATAGCTTGATTCCGCCGAGATAAATCCGAAATGCATCTAGCCGTTGGGATGCTTTAAAATCATAGTTTGCAAGTACACTTTCACACTCTTCGATCTTTTCAATTAGGTGACTGTTTAAGGCTACAACAGGCAAGTCACTTAAAGATGTTAGTATAGCCTGAAGTAGCTGTTTTTGAACTGACTTCATTTAGTAATAATTAATAATATAAATTATATATATGCGCGCTATCTACCGTCCATGGCTTGTAGCTGGTTGAAGTATACCAACGCGTGTGCCTGCGCAAAAGTAAACTTCGCTTCATCTGTGGGCCTTGATGAATCAACGTACCCTTCATAGAACGTAAAGTTATGTACAGACATACCAGGGTCTAAAAATTCAAAGGAATAAACCCCTTTCTCAGTTTCAGCAACGTTGACATTACCAGCATGTTTGGTATAGAATTGCTTTTGATACATGGAAGTAAAATTTGACTATAACAAATATATGACACTTAAACAACAAACCTGCATAAGCTAACAAGGTGCCGCCTGGTGGAATTGGGCGCAAAAACCAGTAGCTACTTTCTACCACATGCCTGTTAAGTTAGAAGTACAGCCCTTACATCTAGTACGGTTGGAGCTGCCAACGACCGAGCAGGCACAGAATGCGATTACGCGATTACACCATGACCACCGGATAGCGGATGGATCCCGGGAAGAAAATAACGGTGACTTATACACATGTATTGACTACCAAAAAACCTTCCATACAATAAAATGAGTTGCTTTTGAACGTATCTATACCCGCGTATTGACTGCGGAAAAATCTTCAGCTTTTTGATGGTTGTAAATGCTGATATTAGGAAAAAGTTAATAAAAGTTGTCATTTTGCTGAAAACAGCTCAAAAACTTAACAAAACTTAACATTTTTCGAATAGCAGACCTTTGATTATAGCCTTAAAGAAGGCCGCTACAATAAAGAAGGCCGATCATGGATTTGTCATTATATGCCTTTTTTTTGGGGGCATATTCCCTAGAAATTTAGGTTTATAAAACTGAATATGTATGGCAAGATTTCCAACATTCCCGACGACTTACGAAGAAAGAAAAAGCTTCTCTATTGCGGATTTGAAGAAATGGGGATACCTGGTACAGGGCCAATGGAAAAGGGGAACCATCAATTGGAGCCGAAACGGTAAGCCTAACGGCAGCATTAGTATATCCATAAATATGGACCATAAAGAGCCGTATTTAACGGTTGACTATATACTGAATAAAGAGAAGGAAGTGAGCTATAATATTTCCCTTGTAAGAGTCCTCAGCAATTTAGGCAAGGGCCATACCTGGTACTTCCGTTGTCCTTATACAAACCAGCTATGTCGAAAATTGTATTCAATAGATGGCTATTTTATGCATCGAGCGGCGATAAAAGGGTATTATGAAAAACAGATACAATCCAAACAATACCGGCAGCTGGAAAAGACCTTTGGCCCGGTTTTCCAGCGCGAGAAGCTATACGAGCAGTTATATGCGAAGCATTTCAGGAAATTCTATAACAGCAAACCTACTAAGCGATATTTGAAAATTTTGGCTAAACTCCGGACCGCTGCCAGTATCAACGAAGCAGATTTGATTAGTGCAATGGTCAAATAAAAAAGCAACCTGAAAAGGCTGCTTCACGGGTAAAGTGCTGTTAAGCCCCACTTTAGCCTCTTTTAGTTAACGTCAAATTCTCACTTAAGGGGCAACCAGGTATAAACCGCTTTGCCGCTTTCTTGGCGTCGAAAACCATCGTTAATTCTTTCATGTATGCTCAACTCAGATTCTTTACATTCTAAGTATGATAGCCTTTTCCTCCTCCGTTAGCCCCCGTACATACCATTTTTCCTTTAGCAATCTGTTAAGGAACTCGTTTAGCTCAGCATACCGTTTGTATAACTCCAAATATTTCTCATTAAGTAATTTAATGTCCCGCTGTTTGCAAGCGTATTTGAGTTTGAGGGCGGTATGTTTGTCCTTCAGGTCGCTATAGGCAAGTGATAGCCTTATTTCGTCATCCATCTTTTTTCCTGTAGTTATTAAAGTATTCTACTAGATTACTTAGTTTGCCAAATACCACCTTAATAATCATTCCCTTTTCGGCATTGCTTAATGCCGGAATAGTTTTACCAAACTGGTTTTTTTTATCCGCGGTACGCATTTTCCGGTAAAAAGTTGGAAGGGAAAAACCGCACTCGCTGCAGATAGCATCCCTAACTTCATTAGGGAATTCAATAAGCCGTGTATATGCATCTGAAAGTACATTTGCTTCAGGTTGTTTATTGAATTTTTTCATATTAGATATTATTTAGGATACAACTAATTTCAAATGACTTGCCTATCTTGTTTGCCATCTTTAACAGCCTATTTGTGAGTATGGCGTAAGCGGTAGAGATGGGAATTTCGCCCACTGTAGATATATTTATCAAGATAGCGGTACTCAACCTATTGTCTATAATAGGCAGGGTGATATAGTCTACAACATCTTCGGCAATTTCGGACAAGGCATCATACAGGCTAATCTCACCTATCCACGTATTAGGCAGATATAAATGTTCCGCATGGTCTAATCGGGTATATATTGATTCAAAAGAGTTAATTAGCTGGTAATACGGATTACGCTTATGAAGCCGGAATAGAATAAAGCGCATAAGGGGATTTTATTATTAGAATTTGGTTAGCTTAATTGAAGGGGTAGCTGGCGGGAAATAAAAAGGGTGTAGGTTAGTCCTTACCGTACCGAAGGGCTGCGACACCCCACCACGAAATAAGAACGCCTACACCAATATAGTATAGGCGATTTACCTTATTCTCTCGTGGGTCTGAAAGGTCGCAGTTTTCGGTACGAGAGCAAAGCAAACACGCTTAATATTTTTGGGCCTGTAAATTACAATTTGTTTACGAACTGTTGTAAAGGCACATTAACTTCATTTTTGTAACTATTTTTTCTTACTGAAACCAATACGCCGTTAAAGGTAGGAAAAAAATCAAAATGAGTACTTATTAGTACTCATTTTTTACAATTATTCTTTGATCATTTGTGCGAAATCAATACGGCGTACAAATGAGAACTGAAAGCGATGAACTGACACTTAAGAAATTTGGTGCTAACCTCAGAATGTTAAGGAAGGAAAAGGATTTAAGCATCAGGCAACTATCACATCTGTGTAAAGTAGATTATAGTAAGATAGGTGAAATAGAAAGAGGGCGCGTAAATTTGACTTTATTAACTATGAAAGAGCTGGCCCAGGCTCTAGATGTACCGCCTTCCAGGTTGTTAGATTTCAAATTTGAGTAGTAGTTGTGTTATTTCAATTTTGTTCCTTATTTGTACCTCAATAACAGAATCAGTTAATTAAGTATTTAATAATCATTATTTTATCTTTACAATTCAGTTTATCAAAGCAAAGCTGAAGCACGAACAATAAACAATAGTTTGAAAGTTTTAGGTTTAAGGGTTTGAAGGTATTACGAACAGGCGAGATACCTTCAAACCCTTAAACATTTAAACCTTTAAACTTTATTTTCCCTTAATTTTCTCTCTATGCGCCTTTCCCCAGCTGATCATTTCCAAAATGATATGGCCGAATGACTTACAGTAGTCCGTAGACCGGTATTCCACCTTCACAGGCGAATCTTCATCTTCCACCCTTTGCACCAGCCCGTTCAGTTCCATCTGCTTCAGCTCCCTGGAAAGCATGCGGGTAGTAATGCCCGGGATACTGCGCTCAATATCACGGAAACGTGTGGCGCCATTACAGATAGCATTGATGATAGGCAGCTTCCACTTCCCTCCTATTACATAGATCGTATCCTGTAAAGCCTGTACTTCTTCTGCCTGGTTCCTCGGGTTAGAGAGGATGGATTGCGCACTTTTCATGTTGGTATCATCCGTTATACTGGTTACAAAGTTATACCAAT
>Ga0102592_1003142_pt1 | contig 12925 bp, 9 predicted proteins | sample AraplaCol_mMF_r2_FD_76861 | JGI IMG/M metagenome (GOLD analysis project Ga0102592, IMG submission 76861) | Arabidopsis root microbial communities from North Carolina, USA - plate scrape MF_Col_mMF_r2 (SPADES assembly) (version 2) | ecosystem: Host-associated > Plants > Roots > Endosphere | place... | reverse complement strand
CGGCAACGACGTCGTGCTCAACGCAGCACGGGACATCAACCTCCAAAGCGCCCAGGATCTTACGCATCAGTCAAGTAGCAATAGCAGCAGTAATGCGAGCATCGGCGTCGGATTTGCACTGGGCGGGCAGCAGAACGGTTTCACCATCGAACTCGCGGCAAGCGCGGCCAAGGGCCATGCGAATGGCGACAGCGTAACGAATCGCGACACCCGGATTGCCGCCGCCGACAATCTGTCGATTACGAGCGGGCGCGATACGAACCTGCGTGGTGCGGAAGTTTCGGGCAAGACGGTCGATGCGAATGTTGGTCGTGACCTGAACATCCAGAGTGTGCAGGACACCAATACCTACGACAGCAAACAGGTGAGCGGCGGATTCAACATGAGCATCTGCGTGCCGCCGATCTGCTATGGCACGACGGTTAGCGGAAGCGCAAATGTCAGTGATCAGTGGATCAAGGACAACTACCGGTCGGTCGATCAGCAGAGCGGTATCTATGCTGGCAGCGGTGGGTTCAACGTCCAGGTTGGCAATCACACGCAGCTCGACGGCGGGGTGATTGGAAGCACGGCGACGGCAGACAAGAATGTATTGTCGACGCAGACGTTCGGCTACACGAACCTGGAGAACACGTCCGACTATTCCGGGGCGACGCTGGGCCTTAGCGTGAGCGGAGCAGCAGGCAAGAGCACGCCGCAAGGCACGACGTTCAGCGCACCCGTCCAGCCTAACGGTGTCGCAGGCGCAAGTCCCAATCAACTCGGGCCGTCCGGTTTCGGTATGGCCGGAGTGAGCGGCAGTCAGTCCGGAACGACGTACGCTGCGGTGAGTGCGGGAACGATCGTGGTGCGCGGTGATGCTGGGACTGGTCACGACAGCACGGCGGGTCTAAGCCGTGACGCTGCAAGTGCGAACGATGGCGCGGTGAAGAACACGTTCGATGCCCAGAAAGTGCAGAACGACATGGCGGTTCAGCAGGGCGCCGTACAGGTCGGGATGCAGGTTGTCGGGGATATTGCGACGAAGCTCGAAGACGACGCAGCGAAAAGGGCCGAGAAAGCGCAAGAGGCAAAAGATGCGGCAATAGCTGCGGGTGACACCAAGGCCGCAGCTCAGGCACAGGCCGATCTCGACGCGGCGAATCAGCAACTCGCGCTCTGGGGCAATGACGGCGCTGCTCGAATCGCGGCGCATGCCGCTATCGCTGGCGTAGGCGCCGCGTTGGGCGGGGGCAACGTGGCGGGTGCGGTGGGCGGCACCGTTGCGGGCGACATCGCCGGCAACGCGGTAGCCGGCGCAATGGGCGATTCAGCGGGTGGCAGTCTGGCTTCGAACATAGCGTCGGGGCTTGCGGGCGCGCTGGCAGGGGGCGCGCTGGGCGGTGCCGGCGGTGCGATGAGTGGGGCGAACGGTGCGCTCGGGGCGGACCTGTACAACCGACAACTACACCAGTCAGAAAGAGACTGGGCTAAGGCGAACGCGAAGAAGTACGCGGATTTCTATAAATCTCAGACTGGTCGCGATATCAGTGAGGAAGACGCGTACCGAAGTTTGCTGTCGGCGGGATACGCCATCGTGGACAACTATGCACAGAGCACGGGAGGCAGTGATGAAAAGGCAAAGCAATTCATTGCTCAAAATGCGGCACCAGGGATCTTTGATGCCACTCCGGAAGAGCGCGCTCACCCGTTGTGGGGCGGAAATGCCGACGGATCCATGACGCCAGAGCAACAGGCTCGCTGGGGAACTCAAAATCCGAGCGCAAACGGACAGAAACAATATTCCGATGTGTTGAAGTTGGCGCAGCAACCGTGCGCCGATGCATATTCCTGTGGGGCAAAAGTCGACGAGGTTACATCCGCAATCCAGGCTCTGCAGCAGGAGAAAGCGTTGTATGGAGATGATCCAGCGAAAAAGCAGCAGATCGAAGCACAAGAGCAACAGCTTCTGAGCGGTGTGACAAGCGCTGAATGGCAGCGTGCAAAGCTGGCGCAGGCCGACCAGTCCACATTGATCGAGGTGCTTGGATTCGTCAGTGCTCCTGCGCTGGCGGGTGATATCGCCGGTGCATTGGGAAGACTGGGGGTGAGCGGAGGCAAGGCGGCGGACTCTGTTGCTCAGGCAGGGGCGTCGACGGCCGGAGCCGTAGCCAGTCACACGGGGAGTGCGAAGGGATTAGCAGGTCTTGGAGATACCAGCGCCGTTTCGCCCACTGCTTCAGGGTACGTTAACGCAACCAAGGTCTGTCAGAGCAGTTGTGTCTTGGCGGCGCAGACCTCGGAGCAGCAAGCTCTCGTACAAACGATTCTCCGGGACGGTGACCGTGAGGGTCGGTTGACTGAGAAGTTAATCAATTCGATTGGAGCGAGCGAAGGGTACACGGTCTTATCGGGGGGGAAGTATGGCGCGAACAACGGTTTCGATCACGTATTCGAAAGTGCTTCCGGGGATGTCACGTTGGTTATCGACAGCAAGCAGATAAACAACGGGACATTTAAACTATCGCCAGACGGTGCTGGTGGGAACATGCAGCTTTCAAAAGAATGGATCGATGCCGTTTTGAACAAGCTGGATCCAATGTCGCCGGCCTATCAGGCGATCGAGCGCGCACAGGCAACGGGTACGCTGACCACCGCCATCGCAGGCGTCGACAAGACAACGGGACAGATTATTGCTGTTCCAGTGAAAATCAACATTCGTTAAGCGAGAGATGAAGCCGACAATGAACGAAGCGACGATGATCCAGCAAGGAATCAAGCATGTACAGGCGCATCAGCGGGCCCTCTCTGAAAAGCTGGATTTTTTTCTCAGCATTATCGACGGAGCCAAAGGGGATCCTGACTTTTGCTTGTTAAGGTTGGCATCGCATGCCTCGGCAACCGCGCTGACATCGTGGTATTTGAACGGTGATCTGGAATTGTTCAAGCAATGGTCCTATGTGAGCGGGAAGCTGGAATATGTGCAGTTCAAGCGGAACCCCGGGCGCTGGTTTCCGGCATACCTGCTATTGATGCCATTGATGTCCGACAACGAGGCGCTGATTCAGTGGTTTATGCACAACGACCTTTCCTTTGATATGGGAAAGGTAAGTGATTCAAGAACGGCGGAGTTCCACGCGTACCAGGCGCTACTGGCACTGAGAGGCGAATGGAAAGCACTCGAGGAGCGTAGCCTCAGTGTCATCGGCCATTCGGCAGCAAAGATGAAGAAATATGAGATCGATCATCGCTTCTACCTTGCTTTGTCACGGCACGACGTCGATGGCATGGAATCCGTTCTACAAGAACTGACGTCACCAAAAATCGCAAAAGTGCGTAATAGCGAACAAGCGTTTGGTTTTACGGAGAAGTTGATCGGTACACACGCGGTCATTTACGCGAAAATCGCATGGCGACATGGATTCAAATTGAAAGTCAATTCTCCTTGGATTCCTGAAGAGTGGTTGCCGGTTTCGCCTCTGTCTCACTATGTCGATCCTTATCGGTTTCTAGAAGATTTAGCTATCGTTTGAAAACCGATTTCATTGAGAATTTCAAATGGCTGAATTTATTTATGAATATGATGTGCCGCATGCAACTTCGTTACGGAGTGGACGGTGTAACGGCATTTAAAAAGAGCATCGGGAGGTAAGTGATGGACAGCAGGGACGTTCAGATTTGCAACGAGATCGGGCAGTTGCTTTATTCGGCAGCGCCAGACGAAGCAAAAATCATCGTGATGCAAGCGGACCTGAGTGACGAAGACGATCGCGCGCAATTTGCTTTCGACTTCGTAGACGGTATCGGTAACGAGTCGTGGTTTACCGGCGGTGCTAACGTGAATCGTCAGTTACTCAAGCTGGTTGTCGAGCATCGACGCTTCTTCGTTGCAAAGAATCAGCCACGATGGAAACGATGCAAATTTACTGTCGATGTCGAGGCCGGTAAATACTCGCTTGAACTCAAATACGAATAGAGATGCATAACACGCCAAAGACAGTACTCGCCGGATATGCGCTCGCTCTACTTGCCGGATGCAGCACCGTAGGCCATCCGTATCCTTTCCCCAAGGACTCGGAGCCATCCGCAGAACTTCAGATTCAAAGCAAGGCCGTCTACCTTCTGACTTTGAACGAGAAAGGTTGTTACACAGGTAAGACCTACGTCGACGGAAGCCCGGGTGCGATGCCGGTGAAGGTTGTCCCTGACAAGCCACTAGTGATCTCCTACGAGGAGAACGTATGCATGCTGCCTGCTACGTTCACGCCGCAGAGAGACGTTCATTACCGGCTGGTGGCTGTGGAGGGTCACAAGCCATCCGATCCGGGTGTCCCTTTCCTGCAGTCGATGATGCACATACACGACCGACAATGCATCGTGAGCGTGGTGGAGGTTGATGCAGATGGCCTGCCCGTCAAACCGGTCAAGGTAAAGGAATTGCGCCCACAGCAAGCCGGTATCACGTGCATCAAATTTCGCTAAAGCCGCTTAAAGAATCGCTCGATGTTGCCGTAGATTAATCAATTACCCACGATGAAAAAGAATGGGCGGCGCTGCGAAGACTACGACTCGGAGCGCATCCTTGCGAGCAAGAATCTTTCCTTTGTACTGCGACTTTGTCGCGCGTGGATTACGGTGTCATCAGGCACTTACCTGGCTGCGATCGAAGTGCAGACGAGTTTGGCGTCGTAAAGTAAGTTAATCGATCGTTTCTGACATTGGGATAGCGCGGGCATGTGAGCATCGCCAGTTGTTCTGTTCCGCTGCCGACACGGACTGTTCTTACGTCAATGTCGAAGCGAATGACGCTCGCACGACGTCAAAGTGACCCAATTTCTAAGCCGCTTTATACAAATAAACCAAGTTTCGGGGAAGAATAATGTATTTAGAATCGCACAGAGCAGCAGCGGCGCTCTTCACAGTAGCTGTCATCGTTTCGGTCTCAGCATGCACGTTTGTCCAACCCGCGCATCACGTTACGGAAACAAGTCCGAGCTACGATCCAGCGGTTTCATCTCGCATCCGATTTCTAACCGGAAACGGCACGAAAAGCACGTCGTTCCGCCCGAACAGCGTCTGCTACCGCAGTGCCTGGGAGAATGACCCTGATGCAGTCCGGGTGGATGACGGATACCTCGCTGCATGGAAGTATTCGTCACATAGCGTGACCATCGGTATGTCATCCAGTCCGCGTCCCTTCATGCGTGTCGAGGGTTTGAACTTCAAAGACATGATCAAGGAATACGTCGTTGAAGCAGGAAAGCCACTCACGATTTCGTCGAATGTGCAGTCGTCGACGGGGACGGTTTCCTACTCCTGCTCACCGCCTGCGATGACCTTCACACCTGTCGCAGGCCAGGATTACGACGTCTTCCAGGATTCCAACGGCAGACAGTGCTGGCTTTCGGCTCGCCGCATCGATGGTCACGGCATGGACGAACCCGTGAAGCTCTTACCTGCATCGAAATGCCCGGAAGATGACGCCGTGCGAGCCGCCCGGCCCGTCAAGACTGGTCCCTGAACGACGCAGAGATAAGGCGGGCACACGTATCTCCCGCCTTTCCGCTACACGCCATACACGCAAGTAATGAAAACCAGAAAGAGGCTGGCGGCACTCCCGCTCACAGCCTTGATATCACTAACGGGCCAGGCGCAGCAGGCGCCAACTCCTGCGGACACAGCTGCCGCCGCACGCGCGAGCGCTGAACAGAACCAGCAGGTGCAGCAGCAACGCGACGCACAACAGCGAGCCCAGGCGGTCAACGCGCCGGCAGTGCGCTCGACGGCACCGAAAGCGGACGGCTATCCCGTGCTTCCAACCGAATCACCATGCTTTCGCATCGATACGTTCGCGCTCGACGTGCCCGACACATTACCCGACGCGATCCGCAAGCAGGGCGCATCAGCGTTGCCACTCGACCGCTTTGCATTCGCGCGGGAATGGCTCAATCACTACGCGGGCCAATGCATCGGAAAGCAGGGCTTCGACATTCTCACCAAGGGCGTGCAGCAACTCATCCTGAGTCGCGGTTACGTCACGACCCGCGTGTTACTGCCCGAGCAGGACGTATCGAAAGGCACGCTGGCAGTCGGACTCGTACCGGGAGTCGTCCGTCATCTTCGTTTCGCGAATCCGGACACGCGCGGGACATGGAAATCTGCATTCCCCGCTCGCGACGGCGATATGCTGAATCTGCGCGACCTGGAACAGGGCCTCGAACAGATGAAGCGCGTCGCGAGTCAGGACGTTAACATGAAGGTCGAGCCAACTTCATCGCCTGGAGAAAGCGATGTGGTGATCGACGTGAAGCGCACGAAGCCATGGAATGTCGTCGTATCCGTCGACAACTCGGGCACGCGCGCGACGGGCAAACTGCAGGGCAATCTGAGCCTTGGCCTCGACAATCCGCTGGGCCTTAACGATGTGCTCGCATTGAGCGCCAATCAGGATCTCGAGTTGGGCGACAAACATTTGGGCTCGCACGGATTCAATGGCTCTTACTCCGTGCCATGGGGTTACTGGACAGCGACGCTCTCGGGCAACACCAATACCTACTACGAGCAGATCGCCGGCGTGAACCAGACGTTTGTGTCGAGCGGCAATTCGCAGACTGCAGCGTTCAGGCTGGCGCGCGTTCTCTCTCGCAGCCAGAACGATGTGTTCGGCATGCAGCTTCAGTTATCGAAGCGCTTCGGCGAAAGCTTTATCGACGACACAAGCATCCCGACACAGAAGCGCGACAACACCTTCATCGAAGCGGGCCTGACAGATCGTCATTACTTTGGTGCTGCGCAATTCGACGGCACGCTTGCGTATCGTCAGGGCGTCGGCGGTCTGGGCGCGACTTCAGATCCGTATCCTGATGGTCCGACGTATCGCTTCCATATGGCCGTGGTCGACGCGAATCTTTCCGTACCCTTCGCCGTTGCAAAGCAGAACTTCCGTTACGTGAGCACAGTGCACGGCCAGTTCACGAACGACACCTTGTTCTATATCGACGACCTGACTATCGGCAGCCGCTATACGGTTCGCGGTTTCGATGGCGAGACGATGCTCGCGGCGGAAAAGGGGTTTTACTGGCGCAATGAACTGCAATGGGCGATTGGACAGACGGGGCAAGCACTCTATGCCGGAATCGACTATGGACACGTCTACGGTCAGAACACGGCATTTCTCGCCGGGACCCAACTGGCGGGCGCAGTCATCGGCATTCGCGGCAGCTTGCCAACGCGTGTCGCCGGGTTTGCGTACGATCTGTTTGCGGGCACGCCCATTTACAAGCCGGACGGGTTTCCAACGGCTCGCGTAACAGTAGGATTTCAGATGACAGCTCAATTCTGAAAAGATATCGCCAGTGGCGGCACCAGATCTCCTTCAGGAGCCGATTCGACAACGGCAGGCAGGCTGTTGAACACTTTCACTCCCAACAACTGTGTGGAAGAGAACAACAGCCTGATCCTGGACTCAGGTGAAATAGCCGCTAACCTTACGGCTTCGCCACCTGCCCAATCGCATATCGGGAGTTGTCCGCTGTCTTGGCCGCGTAAAAAATTGTCCGCTTGTATAAGCTGCTACCCGAAATCGGCAGGAACACGATTGCCGCCTGACCATTAAAGGTTGTTCCCGACGGAGCCGAACACGAGCTCGCCGTCCCGCTTACGGTCACCGTAAACGTGTACAGGTTCTTGTTCGACAACGGCGTTGTCAGCACAAGCGTGCCTGACACAGGGCAGTTCGACATCGTTCCGGATACCGCACCCGCATTGTCCACGGTCAGCGAGGTGTTAGTCTCTGTCCAGGTACCGGTGACACTTGATTGGGTCACTGCAAGTGCATTCGCCGCGTCGTAGTTCCAGGCGAGGTTCACCGTGCTGCCGTTTGCAACGTAACTGCCGCTAAACGTCTGTTTGGCCGCAAACGCGCCGCTGCCCGATGAGGCCGTGTAGAAGAATCCCCCCGAATATTTGACGCCGGTATTGAGCACCCACGTTGTACTCGTTGGCACAATCGAACCGAAGAACTCGGTTGTCGCAATAGTCGCGATGCCATCGACGTATTGAAGATTATTTGTCGGGTCGATGGTCGCGTACGTGTGACTGGTACCGGATGTGGACCAGATGCCTTCGAGTCCATTGCCCGCATCGGCTGTTGAACCCGTTTGCGGATGCGCCAGATCGGGCAGCGATTCGCCGTCCACAACGGGGGTGGGCGAGGGCGTGCTGGCGGGTGTCGACGTAGGAGCCGGCGTCGTCGATTTGCTTGCGGTCGAGGAATCTCCGCCACCGCCACCACAAGCGGTCAGTGCAACAGTTGCGATAAGGGAAAGCAGGAACGGGGTCTGTATTTTCGTGTTCATGTTCAATGCGGACGGACTCTCTTCCGTCGCGCACTCCGTTTATAGATTGTAGAAAAGCACGAATCCACCGCTGAAGCAGTCCTTGTCCCTTTTCACATCGCCACCGGACAAGATAATGCGTATTTGCCAGCCATGAGTTACACGGCGGACTCGGGCTATAGATGTAAACGGATGCAGAACTGAAAACTTGAGTATTAATCCATCTAATGAGCAACAAAACAGAAAGTTGGTAAGACTCGCTATCGGCTCAGGGGGCTTGGATTTTCAGATGTAGAAGAACGATATGACATCAAGAATCGAATTGTCCGAGCTTTTGCTTGTTCTTCGCGCGAGCACTGCGCTTACAAAATAATAACTTGCGATATCCCTCTAATGCTCGCATTGCGCAAACCACCTGGCCTGTCTCTGCGGCGGAAGGGCCGGCGGGAACGTGCGTGTCGTCTGGTCCAGAGTTGGTAAAAGCCTACGCCGCGTGCCATGTAAATGTTAATGCGATCGCCGATGATTTCGGACATGGTCGCGCGCGTACCGACCGACTTAAATCCGTCAAGCATTGCAGCGACGTTTGCAGTTGCCGTTTGCACCGTTTCCGAAAAGACTCTTCGGTGCGGGCAGGCCAAGTGCGGCCATATTTTTCTGGAAGGCAGCAAATTCAGGGCATGCTGTTGCCACACGCTTATATTCCAAAGGCATGAATTGGGATAAATCGCGTGTCTGCGTACGGCGATGACAATCAACACCTTCAGGTGACTTCCCGATTGCCGGTGAAACCGATACCATGAACGCTGCATCTGGATCTGGACGAATCGGCCCGATCGCCGGTTCGGCGAAACGCCCGTTTCCGAGGCGCTGTGATGGCAATGCCGTGTTTTAGGCTTCCGCCGCGCCTCTCCGAACATCATCATGACCCGCGATTCCTCACACACCGCACTGCTCTGGATCGTCGCCGCTGCATTCTTCATGCAGGCGCTCGACACGACCATCGTCAACACTGCTCTGCCTTCGATGGCGCAAAGCCTGCACGCGTCGCCGCTCGCCATGCAACCCGTCGTCGTCTCGTACTCGCTGACGATGGCGCTTCTCACACCCGCCTCAGGCTGGTTCGCCGACCGCTTCGGCACGCGCCGCGTGTACCTCGCCGCGATTCTCGTATTCGTGCTCGGCTCGGTGTGCTGCGCGTGCGCGCACACGCTGGATCAACTCGTCATTGCGCGCGTGCTGCAAGGCGTCGGCGGTTCGATGCTGTTGCCTATCGGGCGGCTTGCCGTGTTGCGCAGCGTGCCGGGCGAGCAGTACGTATCGGCGCTTGCCTTCGTTTCGATTGCTGGGCAGGTCGGGCCGATCGTCGGGCCGACGCTGGGCGGCTGGCTCACGCAAGCCATTTCGTGGCACTGGATTTTCCTCGTCAACGTGCCCGTCGGCGCAATCGGGCTGATCGCCGTGCAGCGCTTTCTGCCGCACGACAACGCAAGCCACCCGCCGCCGTTCGATTTCATCGGCTGCGCTCTACTGTCGCTTGCGATGATCCTGCTGTCGCTCGCGATCGATCCGCCGATGAGCACCTATCGTGTCGAATGGTCGGTGGGTCTTGCGATGGCAGGCGTCGTCGCGGCGCTGGCTTACATTCCGCATGCACGCTCCAGCGCGCGGCCGCTGTTCAGGCTCGCGCTATTCAGCGAACCGAATTTCAGCGTCGGCCTGATCGGCAACCTGCTGTGCCGGATCGGATCGAGTGCGGTGCCGTTCATGCTGCCGCTGCTCATGCAGGTGCAGCTTGGCTATTCGCCGCTGCGCTCGGGGTTGATGATGCTGCCCGCCGCCATCGCCGGCACCGTGTCGAAGCGATGGATCGCGCCGCTCATCAAGCGCTTCGGCTATTCGGCGTTTCTGCTCGTCAATACGATGATTGTCGGCTCGACGATCATCGCGTTCGCGCTCGTGTCGAAACAGTCGACGCCGCTGCTGGAAATCGCGCTGCTCGCCGTGTTCGGCGCGGCCAACTCGATGCAGTACGCCGCGATGAACAGCGTGACCCTCAAGGGCCTGTCGCATGCGGATGCAGGCAGCGGCAACAGCCTGTTTTCGATGGTGCAGATGCTGGCGATCGCGCTGGGCGTGTCGATCGGCGGCGGGCTGGTCAACCTGTTTTCGGCGGGCGTGGGCTCGGCGTCGACGGGATTCATGCTGAGCTTCGTTTGCGTCGGCGTGATCACGCTGCTGTCGGCGCTCGTGTTCCGGCGGCTCGATGTTGCGCCTGCGCGGCCTGCCGTCGCGGCGCGCACGGCGCGCTGATGCGCATTTCATCGTGGCGCGTGCGTGCTCCGCGCGCGCTCGACGAGATGATCCACCATGCGCTGCGCGGCAGGCTGTAGCGATTCGAAATCGCGAAAGCAGACCACGAAATTCCGCTTCGCCCATTCGTCCGTCAACGGAATGACGCGCACGTCGAGAATGCGCGCGTAGGTGTCGCCGACCACCTGCGGAATCACGCTGATGCCGAGCTTCGCGGCCACCACGCGAAACGCGGCATCGAAATTCGATACCACGGCCCGGTAAGACACCGTGCCGCCCGCGCGTGCCGCGGCGCGCTGCAGCATCATGTGCACGGATGTCGTCGGCGGCAGTCCGACGTGCTCGTAGCCGAGCGTTTCGGTGAAGCGGAGCGTCGAGCGCTTCGCCAGCGGATGATCGGGATGCACGGCGAGCGCGAGCCGGTCCTCGCGATACGGCCGATGCTTCAGTCCTTCGAGATCCACGTTGTCCCAGCAAACACCGACGGACGCGGCGCCTTCGCGCAAGCGCCGCACGAGATCGTGCGACAGCCACTCTTCGACATGCACGCGAATGTTTTCATGCGCGGGCATGCTCATGAACGACGCAACATCGTCGAGCAGGCTTTCCGCAATCGCCGATGCCGACGCGCATACGCTCACGCTGCCGCGCAGGCCGCTGCCGAACGCGGCGACGTCGCTGGCAATCCGGTCCATCGTAAACAGCACGCTGCGCGCATGTTCGAGCAGCGCGACGCCGGCAGGTGTGGGTTGCACGCCACGCCGCGAGCGCGTGAAGAGCGGCACGCCCAGATCGCTTTCCAGTTGCGCGATCCGCTTGCTGACGGCGGAAGGCTCGATGTGCTGGTCGTGCGCTGCGCGCGCCATGTTCTTGTGCTCGCACACGGTCACCACGAGCCGCAAGGTTTTCAGGTCGATGTCGCGCATGCGCTGCGTCTCCTTGTGGGTTTCCGTTTCGGAAACCTGGCGCTTCCAAAATAGCGCTTTATGTATCGGATGGAATGTCTAAAGTTAGCACAACGCCGGCATGACCACGACCGGCACGCACGCAACTTTGTTGCATGGGACAGGAGTAAGCGCTGAAGCGCTAGCTCCTGTCGACACTGGAGACACCTTCCATGCCCCCATTCCCATCGAGCGTCGTGATCCGCGAAGTCGGCTTGCGCGACGGCCTGCAAAGCATCCAGACCATTCTTCCGACACAACGGAAAATCGAATGGATCGCCGATGCGTATGCCGCCGGTCAGCGCGAAATCGAAGTCGGTTCGTTCGTGCCCGCCCGTCTGTTGCCGCAACTGGCCGATACGGCGGAACTCGTCGCATACGCGAAGACCCTACCGGATTTGCGCGTGTCGGTGCTCGTGCCGAACCTGAAAGGCGCCGAGCGCGCCATCGATTCACGCGCCGACCTGATGCTCGTGCCGCTCTCGGCGAGTCGCGCCCACAGCCTCGCGAATCTGCGCAAGACGCCTGACGAAGTGATCGCCGACGTCGCGCGCATGCGGGCGGCGCGCGACGCCGCGGGTTCGAAGACGCGGATCGAAGGCGGCATCGGCACGGCGTTCGGCTGCACGATTCAGGGCGCCGTCGATCCGTCCGACGTGCTGCGTTGCATGCAGGCGCTGCTCGATGCAGGCGCGGATTGCGTGAGCATCGCGGACACCGTCGGCTATGCGAGCCCGGCCGCCGTGCGCGATCTGTTCGAGAAGGCGCGGCGCATCGCGGGCGAGCGCTTCTGCTGCGGCCATTTCCACGACACGCGCGGCCTCGCGCTCGCGAACGTATATGCGGCTTTGGAAGCGGGCGTGGCGCGCTTCGATGCGACGCTCGCGGGTATCGGCGGCTGTCCGCATGCGCCGGGCGCGAGCGGCAACGCGTCGAGCGAAGACCTCGCGTTCATGCTCGCGGACATGGGCATCGAAACGGGCATCGACATCGAACGGCTTCTCGCGTTGCGTGCGAAGGTCGCACGCTGGCTGCCGGACGAAACGCTGCGCGGCTCGATGTGGCTCGCGGGCTTGCCCAAAACCTTTGCTAACCACACTGCTATTGCCTGAGGGCCGCCATGAACGCTTCCACTCGACTGCCTCTCGACGGCGTGCGCGTCATCGAATTCACTCACATGGTCATGGGCCCGACATGCGGGATGATCCTCGCGGATCTCGGTGCGGAGGTCATCAAGATCGAGCCGCCGGGCGGCGACAAGACGCGCAGGCTGCCGGGACTGGGCATTGGCTTTTTCCGCACGTTCAATCGCAACAAGAAGAGCGTCGTGCTCGATATCAACACGCCCGAAGG
>Ga0102592_1003139_pt1 | contig 12930 bp, 16 predicted proteins | sample AraplaCol_mMF_r2_FD_76861 | JGI IMG/M metagenome (GOLD analysis project Ga0102592, IMG submission 76861) | Arabidopsis root microbial communities from North Carolina, USA - plate scrape MF_Col_mMF_r2 (SPADES assembly) (version 2) | ecosystem: Host-associated > Plants > Roots > Endosphere... | reverse complement strand
CGAACTGACGGTGGATCGTGTCCACACGGCGCTCGTCGCCATCTTCCGGGCGGCGAGTCCGGAGGAGCGGCTCGGCGTGCTGCGTGCCCATCCCGATCTTGCCGGACGTCTCGCGATAGCGGGTGAACTTACCGAAGATAGCAAGAAAGAGCAGGCCGGCGCCGGGCTCGATCGGCTGAGCGCCGCGGAACATGCCCGCTTCACCGAGCTCAACACGGCCTATGTCGAAAAGTTCGGCTTTCCCTTCATCATCGCGGTCAAGGGCCTGAACAAGGACGATATTCTGGCTGCCTTCGAAAAGCGCATCGACAACACGCGCGATGAAGAGTTCGAAACAGCCACCGCACAGGTCGAGCGTATCGCGTTTCTGCGCCTTGAAACGATGCTGCCTGGGCGTTGAGACAGGCAGCTCCTTGGTGCTTTTCTCTTTTGCGCCCGTGACCTATAGTTGCGCCATGAGGCCATCCGAAGTGCTGGAGAAGAACAGGCAGGCGATCCGCGAAGCGACGAAGCGCTTCAACGCGGCGAACCCGCGCGTCTTCGGCTCCGTGGCGCGCGGTGAAGACCGGCCGGACAGCGATCTGGATATCCTGGTGGATACCCTGCCGGGCACGACATTGTTCGATCTCGGCGGGTTGCTGGAGGAGTTGAAGGAGACGCTGGGCATCAAGGTCGACCTTGTAACGCCCGGCGGCCTGCCGGAGAAAATACGCGAACGCATTCTTTCGGAAGCGATCGTGGTATGAGCACGGAACGGCTGGTGGAATATATCGATAGCATGCAGCAAGCGGCCGAGCAGGCACGCGCGTTGACCGACGGTCTTACCGAAGAAGCCTTTCTGGCGGATCTCAGAACCCAACTGGCTGTGACAATGTCCCTGGTCCTTTTGGGAGAGGCAGCGGCTCGCATCAGCACGAACCACCCTGATTTCCCTCGCGATCATCCTGAACTCCCCTGGTCGAAGATAAGGGGAATGCGGAATCTGATTGTGCACGATTACTATCGCGCAGATCTTTCAGCGATTTGGGGTACGGTGCGTAGCGATCTGGCGGATCTTATCTCGCAGCTTCAATCGATACGCCATTGGCGCATCCAAGGCGAATAAACACATGTCTCAAATCCTCGATATTGTTCCGCTGACCAAATCCGCCTTTGCACACTTCGGGGATGTCATCGAAGCCGACCCGGCAACGATGCGCTATATCAACAACGGAACGACCGAGCGCTTCCATGCGCTCGCCGCCGCCGAAGCGGTGGGCGAGGGCGCGCGCATTATCATCAACCTCTTCCGCGGCCAGCCGCGCCGCTTTCCCTATGAAGTCGGTATGATGGAGCGTCATCCGTTCGGCAGCCAGAGCTTTTCGCCAATCTCCGGCCGTCCCTATCTCGTCGTCGTCTCCGAGGACGAGGGCGGCACGCCCGGTCGTCCGCGGGTGTTTCTGGCGCGGGGCGATCAGGGCGTGAACTATCGCCGCAATACCTGGCACCACCCGTTGATATCGCTCGGCGCCGTAAGCGATTTCCTTGTTGTCGACCGCGAGGGACCCGGCAACAATCTGGAAGAATACTTCTTCGAAACGTCCTTCATCATCAGCGAGCCGAGCCTATGACCGGACTGACCACCCACGTACTCGATACCGCGTCCGGCAAGCCGGCCGGGGGATTGCGGATCGATCTCTTTCATCTTGAAGGAGAGGTCCGTCGCCACGTGAAGACGGTCAGGACCAATTCCGACGGCCGTGTCGACGGCGGACCCATCCTCGTCGGCGATAGCTTCAAGGCGGGGACTTACGAACTCGTCTTTCATGCCGGCGACTATCTGCGCGCCGAGGGGATTGCGTTGCCACACCCAGCCTTTCTGGACCTCGTGCCCATCCGCTTCGGTATTGCCGACGTGACGGCGCATTACCACGTGCCCTTGTTGATCTCGCCTTACGGCTATTCGACCTATCGCGGTAGCTAGGTGATGCGGTTTGCGGCGATTGCGGACGTTCACGGCAACCATCTGGCGCTTGAGGCGGTGCTGGCTGATATCGCGGCGCAGGGCGTTACCGAGATCGTCAATCTCGGCGATTGTTTCAGCGGCCCGCTGACGGCAGGGCGAACCGCGGAGCTGCTGCGGGAGCGAGACATGCTAACCGTCCGCGGCAATCACGATCGCTATCTGATCGAACAGCAGCGCGAGGCCATGCATCTTTCGGACGCGGCAGCGTTTGATCAGCTGACGGCGGACGACCTGCAATGGTTGCGCGGCCTGCCGGCGAGCGCGGTTTATCGGAGCGAGGTCTACCTTTGCCACGCGACGCCTGCGAACGACAGCACCTATTGGCTGGAATCCGTGTCTACTGAAGGCCATGTCTTCCTGAAGCCGCTCGCAGAGATCGAGGCGTTGGCCACGGGCGCGGATTTCCCGCTGATCCTCTGTGGCCATAGCCATATCCCGCGACTGGTTCGCCTCAGCGACGACAGGCTGATCGTCAATCCCGGCAGCGTCGGCTGCCCGGCCTATGACGACGATCGACCACATTACCACAAGGTCGAGACCGGCCACCCGCTGGCGTCCTATTGTATCCTCGAGAAGGGCGAGGGCGGCTGGCTTCCTGTCTTCCGTACGGTCGCATACGACCACATGGCGATGTCGCGCCTCGCAAAAGAAAACGCACGCCCGGAATGGGCAGGCGCGCTCGCGACGGGATGGATACCGTAGTAGCTCTCTTACTGGCGACCGAGCAGGATCGACTTGTTGACGTCGTTGATGTCGCGCTTACCGCAAAGCGCCATGGTGACGTCCATTTCCTTGCGCAGGATGTTGAGGGCCAGCGTGACGCCTTCCTTGCCCATGGCGCCGAGGCCGTAGAGGAAGGGGCGGCCGATATAGGTGCCCTTGGCGCCGAGGGCGATTGCCTTCAACACGTCCTGACCGGAGCGGATGCCGCCGTCGAGATGCACTTCGACCTTATGGCCGACCGCATCGACGATTGGCTCCAGCATGCTGATCGACGACGGAGCGCCGTCGAGCTGACGGCCGCCGTGGTTGGAGACGATGATGGCGTCGGCGCCGGTTTCAGCCGCGGACCTGGCATCCTCGACGTCGCAGATACCCTTGATGATGAGCGGGCCGCCCCACTGTTCCTTGATCCAGGCAACGTCGGCCCAGGAGAGCTGCGGGTCGAATTGCTCGGCTGTCCAGGAGGAGAGCGAGGAAAGGTCGGAGACGTTCTTCGCGTGGCCGACGATGTTGCCGAAGCTGCGGCGCTTGGTCTGCAGCATGTCGAGGCACCAGAACGGGCGCGTCGCCATCTGCCAGATGTGCTTCGGGGTGAATTTCGGCGGGGCGGAAAGGCCGTTGCGCAGGTCCTTGTGGCGCTGGCCGAGGATCTGCAGGTCGGCAGTCAGCACCAGGGCCGAGCACTTCGCTGCCTTGGCGCGGTTGATCAGGTTGAGCACGAAATCCTTGTCGCGCATCACGTAGAGCTGGAACCAGAAGGGCTTGGTGGTGACCGAGGCGACATCCTCGATCGAGCAGATGCTCATCGTCGACAGCGTGAAGGGAACGCCGGCTTCCTCGGCGGCACGGGCGGCCAGCATTTCGCCGTCGGCGTGCTGCATGCCCGTGAGACCTGTCGGCGCCAGCGCCACCGGCATCGCAACCTTCTGGCCAATCATGGTGGTCTCCAGCGTCCGGTTCGTCATGTCGACGAGGACGCGCTGGCGCAGCTTGATCTTGGCAAAATCACTCTCGTTCGCCTGATAGGTCGACTCCGTCCAGGCACCGGAATCCGCATAGTCGAAAAACATCTTCGGGACGCGGCGCTGGGCGAGGTTCTTGAGGTCGGCGATCGTGAGAGGAGTGGCCATGGATAAGACTTTCACATCTGAATAACGCCATGGCCCTTAACATGATTTCCGAGGCTTTGTGTATCTCTTTCGTCGCCTATGGGACAAGAATCAGGCTGCCTGCGGCACCTCCCTCTTCGAGGAATTGATGGGCTTGCGCAGCCTCCTCAAGAGGGTATTGGCGGTCGATCGTCGCGGTTATGCCCGATGCCAGCATTTTGACGACGGCGTCGGCTGCGGTCAGGTAAGTGGGGGTGTCCGTAATGTAAGCCATGATGCTTGGATGCGTCAGCGATTTTCCGGGACGAAGTTCGTCGACCGAGACAGGCGGGATCGGCCCGCCGGCCTGTCCGATCGTTGCTACGACGCCGAATGGACGGACGGACTGGATGGATTTTGCGAGCATGTTGGCGCCGATCCCGTCATAGGCAACGTCGACGCCGTTATTATCCGTTAGCGCCTTAACGGCGGCGGCAACATCCGCGTTGCGGCCGACGATCACGTGATCGGCGCCGTAGCCGCGGGCAAGCTCAGCCTTCTCCTCCGAGCTTACGGTTCCGATGACTGTAGCGCCGAGGCGCTTGGTCCATCGCACGAGAATACTTCCGAGCCCACCGGCGGCGGCATGGACAAGAATAGTGGTTCCCGGCTCGACACGGTAGGTCTTCGTCAGCAGCATATAGGCTGTCAGTCCCTTCAGCATGGATGCCGCTGCGACGTTTGAGGGCACGCTATCTGGCAGGCGAATGGCGCGGACCGCCGGCAAGAGCCTTGTCGCGGCATAGGCGCCGACCGGTGCGCCAGCATAAGCAACGCGATCGCCGCGCTTGAGATCCGCGACCTCGCTTCCGACTGCTTCCACCGTGCCGGCGCCTTCGACGCCGAGTATGGCGGGATAGGCCGGCAGGGCGTAGAGCCCACGTCGGTGGTAGACGTCGAGGAAGTTCATGCCGATCGCGTCGTGGCGTATCCGGATCTCGTTTGCGCCAGGCTCCCGCGGCTGCTGTTCTGATACCTGTAGTTGCTCGATGCCTCCTGGTGCGAGAAGCGTAACGACCTTATCCATGAAACGTGCTCTCCGATTGCTGCTGCAGCCATCATCGCCCATGGCGTCATGGTCGAAAATTCCCTATCGTTTCTCATTGCATGGGAAAAAATGAACAATGATTGATTGGGAAAACCTTCGCTACTTCGCGGCGCTCGCTCGTGCCGGAACGTTGCTCGGAGCTGCGCGCGCCCTCGGAGTGGAGCACGCGACAGTTGCCCGTCGAGTGGCCGGGCTCGAGGAGCAGATGGGCGTGAAGCTCGTCGACCGACGTGGGCGCCGCATCGTGCTGACGCCGGAGGGCGAGCGGGTTGCCGGCATGGCGGAGCGGATGGGGCAGGAGGCGCAGGCCGTCGAACGGCTGGGGCTTGCCGCCGGTGCGACGCTTGCCGGAGAGATCAGGATCAGCGCGCCGCCGACACTTGCGGCAGCGATGCTGCCGGCAACGCTGGTTGCCTTGCGGGCAAGGCATCCGGATATCGGCATTACCATCGTCGGCGAGACGCGCTATGCCTCGCTCGACAGGCGAGAGGCGGATATAGCCGTTCGCATGACGAAGCCGGAGCAGGGCAATTTCGTCATCAGCAAACTCGGGGACATTGCCTTCGGCTTCTACGCCACGGCTGATTATCTGGCGGTGACACCGGAGGCGCAGAGGACCTTCATCGCTTATGATGAAACGATGACGAGCGCACCGCAGTCGATCCGGCTTGCCGAGATGGCCGAGGGGAGGAAGGTGGCGTTGAGAGCCACGACACTGGAATTCCAACTGGCAGCGGCGCGCGCCGGCGGCGGCATCGCCATGCTGCCGAATTTCATGCTCATTGGTGTTGACGATCTCATCGAGGTGATCCCGCGGCCTCAGCCTCTGATGCGGGAGCTGTGGCTGGTTGTGCACGCCGACATCCGCAACGTGCCGATCATCCGGGTTGTCATGGACGCGCTGAAATCGATCTCGTGGTCCAGCTAGCAGCTGCGCGCATTTCCGTGAGTAATAGTGAAAGTTGTCGGTCGGTGGTAGAGGCGGCCTGATGCGGCCGCCTTCAGCGTCAATATTCCTGCCTAGTCGGCCTGAACAGGATTTCGTTGACGTCGACGTTCTCCGGCTGGCTCATCGCGAAGGCCACCATGCTCGCGAAGGATTCGGCCGGGATCGCCAACTCGTAGACCTTGCGGATGCGCTCGGCGACGTCAGGTTCGGTGATGCTGTCGGGCAGCTCGGTCGCAACGGCCCCCGGCGAGATGATCGTCGTGCGGATGTTGTAGGGCTTCACCTCCTGCCGCAGCCCTTCGGAGATGACGCGCACGCCGTGTTTGGTCGCGGCATAAACGGCGCCACCCGGATTGACCTTGTGACCGGCCACCGACGAGACGTTGATGACATGGCCACTCTTCTGCTGCTTCATATAGGGCAGCGCTGCGGCAATGCCGTAGAGCACGCCCTTGAGGTTGACGTCGATCATCCGGTCCCAATCCTCGACCTTGCCGCGCTCCAGTGGCGAGTGCGGCATCAGGCCGGCATTGTTGATGATGACGTCGATGCGGCCATGCAGCCGGACTGCATGGTCGACCAGACGCTTGACCTGATCGACCTTAGTTACGTCGGTCTCGACGACGGCGTCGCTGCCGAGGCCGAGTTCGTCGGCGATCGCATTCAGCCGGTCGAGACGCCGGGCGCCGAGAACGAGTTTGGCGCCGTCTCGCGCCAGGCGTCTGGCCGCAGCTTCGCCAAGGCCGCTGCTGGCGCCGGTAATCACGACGACCTTGTCCTTGATGCCGTCAGTCATGACAGATCCTTTCCCTTCGCTTGGTCACCGCTCAGCGGTCGACCCTTGCCTGCAGGTGTGCCGGATAGCGGTCACCCTCGACCTTTATGCCGGCGAGCGCGGTTTCGATGGCGGCAAGGTTTTCCGCCGTCAGCTGCACGGCAGCGGCGCTGATGTTCTCTTCCAGACGGTGCATCTTTGTCGTTCCGGGGATCGGAACGATCCAGGGCTTGCGGGCCAGCAGCCAAGCAAGCGCGATCTGTGCCGGGGTCGCGCCCTTGTCGCGGGCGATCTCGCCGAGGCGATCGACGAGCGCCTGATTGGCCTTGCGGGCTTCGGCGGAAAAGCGCGGAACGAGGTTGCGGAAGTCCTTGCTGTCGAAGGTGGTCGTCTCGTTGATCGCGCCGGTCAGGAAACCCTTGCCGAGCGGGCTGAAGGGAACGAAGCCGATGCCTAGCTCCTCGAGCGTCGGGAGGATGTCCTGTTCCGGCTCGCGCCACCACAGCGAATATTCGCTCTGCAGGGCGGCTACCGGCTGCACCGCATGCGCGCGGCGGATCGTTCTGGCACCGGCTTCCGAAAGCCCGAAGTGCTTGACCTTGCCTTCGCTGATGAGGTCCTTGACCGTGCCGGCGACATCCTCGATCGGCACATCAGGATCGACGCGGTGCTGGTAGAAAAGGTCGATCACATCGGTGTTGAGGCGCTTCAGCGCCGCGTCGGCAACCTCTCTGATATGGGCCGGGCGGCTGTTCATGCCACTCTGGCCGCCGTCCGTGCCGAAGTTGAAGCCGAACTTGGTGGCGATGACGACCTTGTCGCGGAACGGCGCAAGCGCCTCACCGAGCAGAGTTTCGTTCTTGTAGGGGCCGTAGGCTTCCGCGGTGTCGAAGAAGGTGACGCCGCGTTCGAAGGCGGCGCGGATCAATTTGATTGCGTCCTGGGTGTCCGTGGCCGGGCCGTAGCCGTAGCTCAGGCCCATGCATCCGAGGCCGAGGGCGGAGACTTCGAGGCCGCTTTTTCCGAGTGTGCGCTTCTGCATGGAGTTTTCCTTTTCCTAGCCCTGATATTGTTCGTCGGTGACCTTTTCCATCCAGTCGACCACCTTTCCGTCGAGGGCTTCGCCGATCGCGATGTGGGTCATGGCAGCTGTTGCGGATGCGCCGTGCCAGTGCTTCTCGCCCGGTTCGAACCAGATGATGTCGCCGGCGCGAATTTCTTCCACAGGTCCGCCGTCACGCTGTGCGCGGCCGGTGCCGGAGAGGACGATCAGCGTCTGACCGAGCGGATGGGTGTGCCAGGCGGTGCGGGCACCGGGCTCGAAGGTCACCGTTGCACCGCCGACGCGTGCTGGCGCCGCCCCGTTGAACGGCGCATCAATGCGGACCGTCCCAGTGAAATAATCCGCCGGTCCCTTGGCGGATGGATCGGAGCCGTTTCGCTTGATTTTCATCATTCGTCCTTTCGTGAGCTCAGGAGCATGCTGCTCGGCCGACGTTCGGAAGAAGATCTAGTGCGGATGCTTTCCTGCGATTAGATGGTATAAACGGCATAAGCCTATGAGTGAGATTCATGAATGACGCGGCAATCGATCAACGACCTCATCGCCTTTCTGGCCGTGGCGCGGGAGAGAAGCTTCACGAAGGCCGCGGCCAAGCTCGGGGTATCGCAATCGGCGCTCAGCCATACGATCCGCGGCCTTGAGACACGCCTCGGTCTTCGGCTGCTGACGCGCACGACGCGTAGCGTGTCGCCGACCGAGGCAGGTGAGCGGCTGCTGGGATCGATCGGGCCGCGTTTCGACGAGATCGAGAGTGAACTGGCGGCACTGAGCGAATTTCGCGAGAAGCCGGCGGGTACGATCCGCATCACGGCAGGAGAGCATGCTGCCGACGCTATCCTCTGGCCGGCGCTGGAAAAGCTGCTGCCTGACTATCCCGATATCAATGTCGAGATCATCGTCGACTATGGGCTGACCGATATTGTCGCCGAGCGTTACGACGCCGGCGTTCGGCTGGGCGAGCAGGTCGCGAAGGACATGATCGCCGTGCGCATCGGGCCTGATATGCGGATGGCTGTTGTCGGAGCGCCTGCCTATTTCGAGCGGCGGCCGAAGCCGCAGACGCCTGCCGATCTCACCGACCATAACTGCATCAACCTGCGCCTGCCGACCTATGGCGGGGTCTATGCCTGGGAGTTCGAGAAGGAAGGGCGCGAAGTGAAGATGCGCGTGGAGGGGCAGCTGGTGTTCAACAACGCGCAGCTACGGCTGAACGCTGCATTTTCGGGGCTCGGTTTGGCGTTCGTGCCGGAAGCGCTGGTGCGGCAGCCTCTGTCCGATGGGCGACTCGTTCGCGTGCTTGAGGATTGGTGCGCGCCTTTCCCCGGATGCCACCTCTACTATCCGAGCCGCCGGCAGACGTCTCCGGCCTTCGCCCTGCTGGTCAATGCGCTTCGCTACCGGGGGTGAGGCACCAAATCCGCCCGCTGGTTACGGGCAGATGCCGACCTCCACGGGCAGATCTCAGATCGCACTTTTCGCTGCGACACCCGCCACGTAGGTTTCCGCGATCGCGCGGTCGTCGCCCATGGTCTGCAGCAGGAACAGCTCTTCCGGCAGCGTCTTCACGACCTCCATCTTCAGCGCCATGGCGGGTGTCGCGGCGGCATTGAGGACGACGATATCGGCGTCTGAGCCGACATCGAGCGTGCCGATCTGGTCGGCGAGCGACAGCGACCGGGCGTTGCCCAATGTCATGTGGTAGTAGCTTTCCAGCGGGTTCAGGCGTTCGCCGAGCAACTGCTGGATCTTGTAGGCCTCGTCCATGGTGCGCAGCATCGAATAGCTGGAGCCGCCGCCGATATCGGTCGCGACTCCGATGCGCACCGGCTTTTCGCGGCGCGCCAGCGCCTTCAGCGGGAAGAGACCGGAGCCGAGGAAGAGGTTCGAGGTCGGGCAATGCACCGCGACCGAGCCTGCTTCGCTCATAGCATCGGCCTCGCGATCCGAGAGGTGGATGCAGTGGCCGAAGAGCGTCTTGTCGCCGAGCAGGCCATAGCGCGCATAGATATCGGTGTAGTCTATCGCCTCGGGATAGAGCTCGCAGGTGAACTTGATCTCGTCGTGGTTCTCGGAGAGGTGAGTCTGGATGTGCAGCCCGGGAAACTCGCGGGCAAGCGCCTGGGTGGCCTCCATCTGTGCGGGCGTCGAGGTAATCGCGAAGCGCGGGGTGATGGCGACGTGGTTGCGGCCCTTGCCGTGCCACTCGGCAATAATCTGGCGGGTTTCGTCATAGCCCATCTGAGGCGTGTCGAGCAGGCCCTGCGGGGCATTGCGGTCCATCATCACCTTGCCGCCGACCATGCGCATGTTGCGTTTCAGGGCTTCGGCAAAGAAGGCGTCGGCGGAGGTCTTGTGGACAGAGCAGTAGGCGACGGCCGTCGTCGTGCCGTGGCGCACGAGCTCATCGTAGAAATGCGTGGCGATGCGCTGGGCGTGATCGCTTTCGACGAAGCGGCATTCCTCGGGGAATGTATAAGTGTTCAGCCATTCCAGCAGGTTTGCCGCGTATGAGGCAATCACCTGCATCTGCGGGAAATGCAGGTGCATGTCGATGAAGCCAGGCATGATCAGATGCGGGCGATGGTCGACGGTTACGGAATCGGCTGGGGCTTGCGGGCTCACCTTGTCATAGGCGCCGCAGGCAACGATCAGGCCATCCTTGATCAAGAGGCCGCCGTCGCTTTCGTAGAGGTAGCTTCCGGTGTCGCCAAGATCTTGAGGTGCGCGCAGGAAGGAGAGGAGGCGGCCGCGGAGAAGGGTGTGTGTCATGGCTTTCTGCCTCTGTCGATCGTCTTGTTTTCGCGGCGTTCGCGTCAGGGGGCCGGCTGTGCGGCGATGGCCGCCGGAGTGTCGGCGCAGCCGTACATGGTCTTGTCTCCGAATACCAGAACCGCGTTCAGCGTGTAGTGGCGATCGGACATGCCGTCTGAGCAATCCCCTTTGGTCAGCGTCAGCTTGAATGGTGCCGGCCCGTCGGCGATCGTCCATGTGGCACGATCGTTCTCGATGACCGGACCGGGGTTGGCGCTTTTGACGTCCTCGATACCTGGACGGCTGAACGTGAGTCCGTCGGTGCGGATCTTGATCGCCCAGAAGGGCTCGGTGCCATGGGCGTTGAGATCTCCGGAAAAATTGCCAGCAGGCGGTTTCGCGCCGCCCTCCGATCCCGAGGCACCCGCACCACTCTGCCCGCAGGCGGTCAGGGTGGCAGCGAGGAGCAGGGCGCGAAGGGCGGCTGAGATCATTCCTGTTTGCCTTCGACTGCGCTTTCGAACCAGGCGACGAGCAGCTTCCGCTCATCCGGGGTGATATCGGTCACGTTGCCGGGCGGCATGGCGTGGCTGCGGCCCGCCTGTATATAGATCTCGCGCGCATGAGCGGCAATTTCCGCATCGGTTTCGAGGACGACTTCCTTTGGCGGCCGCGCTAGCCCTTCATAGACCGGTTCGGCGGCATGGCACATGGAACAGCGCGTGCCGACAAGCTGCTTGACCGCGGGGAAATGTGGGTCGCCGGCGAATTGCTGAAAGGCGGGGGCAACCGCTTGCGCATCCTTCTCGCCGGTTAGCACCTTCGGCGCCGTGGACAGCCACATGATCAGGATGAAAAGGATCACCGTGACGATCCAGGTCCAGGTCGGGCGGCCTTTCCTCGCATGCGTCGTGTTGAACCAGTGGCGAATGGTGACGCCCATCAAGAAGACGAGGGCGGCGATTACCCAGTTATAGGCGGTGCCAAAGGCGAGCGGATAGTGGTTCGACAGCATGAAGAAGATCACGGGCAGCGTCAGGTAGTTGTTGTGGAGTGAGCGCTGCTTGGCGATCGCGCCGTACTTGGCATCGGGCGTGCGCCCGGCGATCAGGTCGGCGACGACGATCTTCTGGTTCGGGATGATGATCATGAAAACGTTGGCCGACATGATCGTTGCCGTAAAGGCGCCGAGATGCAGGAAGGCGGCGCGGCCCGTAAAGAGCTGCGTATAGCCCCAGCCCATGAAGACGATCACGGCGTAGAGCACCGCCATCAGCCCCCAGGTGTTCTTGCCGAGCGGCGACTTGCACAAGAGGTCGTAGATGATCCAGCCAACGGCAAGCGAGGCGAGCGAGATCAGGATCGCGACCGGAGCGCTGATGTCGAGCACATGGCGGTCGATGAGGAAGAGATCGGCGCCGCCATAGTAGACGATGCAGAGCATCAGGAAGCCGGAGAGCCAGGTAAAATAGCTTTCGTATTTGAACCAGGTCAGGTGCTCGGGCATCTGCGCGGGCGCCACCAGATACTTCTGGATGTGATAGAAGCCGCCGCCGTGAACCTGCCATTCCTCGCCATAGGCGCCGGGCGGAAGGTGCGGCCGCTTCACTAGGCCGAGGTCGAGCGCAATGAAATAAAAGGACGAGCCGATCCACGCAATCGCGGTAATGACGTGAAACCAGCGGGCCGCAAAAGCCAACCATTCCCACGCTATGGCATATTCATACATAGAGTTCCCCTGTTCTTCCCTCGACTCGTCACTTTGCAGAAAGACGCGCCCGGAGGAAAGAGGATTGCGGTTACTCGGAGCTATTGCCGAGAATAACGTAGAGCCGATCACGGTAACGAACTTTTGAAAAGGCGGCGTGCGATCCGTCCGCGCACGCTCGAGGCTCGAAACCTGCCGGTAGAGCCAGGTGGTTCCCTTCATGTTCGTTGAGGAGATCAAGGTTGCGGGAGCGACCTACCCGGAGCATGTCGACGTGGGAGCCGGTGATGGACAGCACCGCCCAACTCCCTTCGTCGCCCTTGTAACCGATCGTGTCGAGTGTCTCGTTGACCTGTCCCGGCCCTCGAACGCGAAGAAAATCCGATCCTGATAAGGCTGCAATACATAAACCATATCAACGCCGTTTTCCGGGCTGCTCACCTTGCGGACCTCGCCGACGTCGATCGCCATCAGATCCTCTACCTGAAGCCTGCGCTCCTGGGCATGCAGCGCGAGCGGCATCGAGACAAAGCATACTAGGCCAACATGTCGACGTTTTTTCATTGGATGCTCTCTGTGCCGGCGACGCTCGGCACTCTAGAGACCGCTTGCCGGCTGTCGAGAGGTGGGCGCGCGAAATGGTACGGCGCCCGCGAACAAAGGGGGCTGTCAGCGCCGCTGTGCAGCATGGAAAGTGGCTTGAAATGTCACGTTTCGATTACAATTTCATTTTGAGGCCGTCGGGCTGAGGTGGAAACCG
>Ga0102592_1003127_pt1 | contig 12978 bp, 13 predicted proteins | sample AraplaCol_mMF_r2_FD_76861 | JGI IMG/M metagenome (GOLD analysis project Ga0102592, IMG submission 76861) | Arabidopsis root microbial communities from North Carolina, USA - plate scrape MF_Col_mMF_r2 (SPADES assembly) (version 2) | ecosystem: Host-associated > Plants > Roots > Endosphere... | reverse complement strand
CCTCGATGTTCTGGCGCTGGCGCACCCGCATGTTGTAGGCGCGGCGCGTGTTGTTGCGGCCGACCAGCACCTGGTCGGCGCCCATGACGCGGTCGGGATCGAGCTCCTTCCGCGACACCACCTCGCTCTCGCCGTAGCGGCCGATATCGAGCTCGCGGCCCTCGCGCACGTCCATCGACATCCGCACGATCGGATCGTCCTGGGCCTGGCGATGCACTTCGGTCAGCATCGCATCGGGCTCGACATTGGTGAAGAAGCCGCCGCCCTGGATCGGCGGCAGCTGCGCGGGATCGCCCAGCACCAGCAGCGGACAGTCGAACGACATCAGGTCGCGCCCGAGCTCGGCATCGACCATCGAGCATTCGTCGATCACGATCAGCTTGGCCTTCGAGGCCGGTGCGTCGTCCCACAATTCGAAGCTCGGCTGCTCCTCGCCGGATTCGCGGGCGCGGTAGATCAGCGAATGGATGGTGGAGGCCTCGTCGCAGCCCTTGTTGCGCATGACGAGAGCCGCCTTGCCGGTGAAGGCGGCGAATTTCACCTCGCCATCGACGCCTTCGGCGATATGCCGCGCCAGCGTGGTCTTGCCGGTGCCGGCAAAGCCGAACAGGCGGAAGACGGGCGGCGTGCCGTTACGGCCCGGCTTGGCCTTGAGCCAATCGCCGACGGCCTTGAGCGCAGCATCCTGATGCGGGGTGAAAGTGGCCATGTCTGTCTTGAGGAAGGGCGAAACGAGGCGATTCGCCGTTCCCCAAAACTAACCATTCGCCCCGAGGGTTCAAGCGGGGCGAATCCGGCTGTCCGACCCCTACTGCCAGCCGGGAACGCCGCGCATGTCGGGCAGCTGGTGGGCGATGCCCTTGTGGCAGTCGATGCAGGTCTTTTCCTTGGTGAACAGGAAGCGCTGGTGCGCCACCGAGGCCCGCGGCGATTGCTTGGTGATGTCCATGGAATCGGCACTGTGGCAGTTGCGGCATTCCAGGGAATCGTTGGCCTTGAAGCGCGCCCATTCGTGGGCGGCCAGCTCGAGCCGGTGATCCAGGAACTTCTCCCGCGTGTCGATCGTGCCGAAAATCTTGCCCCAGACTTCCTTGGAGGCCTGCATCTTGCGCGCGATCTTGTCGGTCCAGTTGTGCGGCACGTGGCAATCCGGGCAGGTCGCGCGCACGCCGGAGCGGTTGGTGAAGTGGATGGTCGACTTCAGCTCGGCGAAGACGTTGTCCTTCATCTCGTGGCAGCCGGTACAGAACTTCTCGGTGTTGGTCAGTTCCAGCGCGGTGTTGAAGCCGCCCCAGAAGATCACGCCGGCCACGAAGCCGGCCAGCACCAGCGTGCCGAGCGCGAACACCGAGCTCGGCCGGATCAGCACGCCCCAGAGCTCGAGCAGGAAATCCCAGCAGCGCAGGAGAAAGCCGCGCTTGGTCTCCAGCTTGTCCTTGGGCTCGTCAGCAGTTGTCGTCATCGCCGGCCACCGGGGCTTGCACGCGACAGCAACGTGTCGATGTCGGTGAAATCGTTGCTGACGGGCGGATTGGCCGTGTTCTGCGGCACGTGGCATTCGGTGCAGAAGAAGCGGCGCGGCGAGATCGCGGCCAGGAACTGGCCGTCGCGATCCATGAAATGCGTGATCGACACCATCGGCGCCTGTGATTCCGCGGTCCGTGCCCGCGCGTGGCAGGACAGGCACTTGTTGCCGTTGAGGTCGATCTGATAGCCGTCGATCGTGTGCGGAATGACGGGCGGCTGCTCCGGATAGTTGCGCACCTCCTTCTCGGAGGTGTTGCGGTTGGGCAGCATCGGCGGCGCCGGGCCCTCGTCGTTGAGCGGCGCCGCGCCGCGCAGCCCGGAGGACACCGTCTGCGCGGTGAGCGAGCCCGTGCCTGCGGCAATCGCGGCCGCGAGCAGGGCGATACCAAATCGCTTCATCATGACAGGTTCACCCGCTCGATGCGCACGGCGCATTTCTTGAAGTCGGTCTGCAGGGAGATCGGATCGGTGGCGTCCAGCGTCACCTTGTTGATCAGCTTGGATTCGTCGAACCAGGGCACGAAGACGAGGCCGCGCGGCGGCCGGTCGCGGCCGCGCGTCTCGACGCGGGCGCGGATGAAGCCGCGGCGCGACACCACTTTGACTTCGTCGCCGCGCCGGAGCTTGGCCTCCGACGCGTCGTCGGGATGCATGAAGCAGACGGCTTCGGGGAACGCCTTGTAGAGCTCGGGCACGCGGCGCGTCATGGTGCCGGAATGCCAGTGCTCCAGCACGCGGCCGGTCGAGAGCCAGAACGGATATTCGTTGTCGGGCGATTCCGCCGCCGGCTCGAAGGGCAGCGCGAAGATGCGCGCCTTGCCGTCGGGATAGCCGTAGAACTGCACGTCGGTGCCCTGCTTGACGTAGGGGTCGCTGCCCTCGCGGAAGCGCCACTTGGTCTCCTGGCCGTTGACGACCGGCCAGCGCAGGCCGCGCTCCCGGTGATAGGTGTCGAACGGCGCGAGGTCGTGGCCATGGCCGCGGCCGAACTGGGCATATTCCTCGAACAGGCCCTTCTGCACGTAGAAGCCGAACGCCTTGGCTTCCTCGTTGGCATAGCCCGCCTCGATCTCGGTCGCGGGGAATTTGTCGACCTGGCCGTTCTTGTAGAGCACGTCGAACAGCGTCTTGCCGCGATAGTCCGGCTTCTTGGCGATCAGCTCCTCGGGCCAGACTTCCTCGATCTTGAAGCGTTTTGAAAATTCCATGAGCTGCCAGAGATCGGACTTGGCTTCGCCCGGCGCGGTGACGAGCTGGTGCCAGAACTGGGTGCGCCGCTCGGCATTGCCGTAGGCGCCTTCCTTCTCGACCCACATCGCGGTCGGCAGGATCAGGTCGGCGGCGAGCGCGGTCACGGTCGGATAGGCATCCGAGACCACGATGAAATTGTCGGGGTTGCGGAAGCCCGGATAGGTCTCCTCGTTGACGTTGGGGCCGGCCTGCAGGTTGTTGTTGACCTGCACCCAATAGGCGTTGATCAGGCCGTCCTTCAGCATCCGGCTCTGCAGCACGGCATGTGCGCCGTTCTTGTCGGGAATGGTGCCCTCGGGCAGCTGCCAGATGTGCTCGGCGTGATCGCGGTGCGCCTTGTTGGTCACGACCATGTCGGCGGGCAGGCGGTGCGAGAAGGTGCCGACCTCGCGCGCGGTGCCGCAGGCCGAAGGCTGGCCGGTCAGGGAGAACGGGCTGTTGCCGGGCGAGGAGATCTTTCCGGTCAGCAGATGGATGTTGTAGACGAGGTTGTTGGCCCAGACGCCGCGGGTGTGCTGGTTGAAGCCCATGGTCCAGAACGAGACCACCTTGGTCTTGGGATCGGCATAGAGCTCCGCCAGCGCCTCCAGGCGATTGAGCGGCACGCCGGACATTTTCGCCGCCTTCTCCAGCGTGTAGTCCGAGATGAACTTGACGTATTCGTCGTAGCTCATGTCGGTGGAGTCGTTGGCCTTGGCCGCGCCGGTCGCCTTCTTCTGGAGCGGATGCTCGGGCCGGAGGCCATAACCGATGTCGGTCTGGCCGCGCCTGAAGATGGTGTGGGCGTTGACGAAGTCCTTGTTGACGCGGCCGGTCGTGATGATGTGGTTCGCGATCGCGTTGAGGATGTAGAGATCGGTCTGCGGCACGAACACCATGCCGATGTCGGCAAGGTCGAACGAGCGGTGCTCGAAGGTCGAGAGCACGGCGACGCGGACATGCGGCGCGGACAGCCGGCGATCGGCAAGCCGCGTCCACAGGATGGGGTGCATCTCCGCCATGTTGGAGCCCCACAGCACGAAGGCGTCGGTGGCTTCGATGTCGTCATAGCAGCCGGCCGGCTCGTCGATGCCGAAGGTGCGCATCATGCCGGCGACGGCCGAGGCCATGCAGTGCCGCGCATTGGGGTCGATGTTGTTGGTGCGGAAGCCGGCCTTGAACAGCTTGGAGGCCGCATAGCCTTCCCAGATCGTCCACTGGCCGGAGCCGAACATGGCGACGCCGTTCGGCCCGCGCTTCTTGATCGCCTCCTTCCACTTCTGCTCCATGATGTCGAAGGCTTCGGTCCAGGACACGGGCGTGAAGTCGCCGTTCTTGTCGTACTTGCCGCCAGTCTTGCGCAGCATCGGCTGCGTCAGGCGGTCGTGGCCGTACATGATCTTGGACAGGAAGTAGCCCTTGACGCAGTTGAGGCCGCGATTGACCTCGGCCTTGATGTCGCCATGCGTGGCGACGACGCGGTTGTCCTTGGTCGCGACCATCACGGAGCAGCCGGTGCCGCAGAAGCGGCAGGCGGCCTTGTCCCATTTCATTTCGCTCACCTCGCGCTCGGCGGCGAGGTTGGCGGCGAGCGCCGGGGCCGGGAGGCCGGCGGCGGCCGCGGCGATCGCGGCGGCCTCGAGCTTCAGCATCTGACGGCGGTCGAGCTTCGGCGATGTCATGATGGCTCTCCGTCTCAGGCGGTTTCGATGGCGTGGAAGACCAGCGCGGCGGAATAGACGTGCGGCAGCGACTGGATGGTGTTGAGCATGGTGCCGAGGCCGCCGGCGTCGGGCGCCTCGGTGACGACGACGAGCTTGCCGCGCGCGTCGCGGGCGTAGATCTCGCAGCCCGGAAGCGCGGCGATCTCCGCTTCCAGCTCGGCAAGTCGCTCGGGACGCGCCTGCACGATGATGCTGGCGATCTCGGCGCCCGGCGGGGAGATGACGCGCTCGGTGCTGAGCACGCGGCCGGTGATCAGGGCGCGGCGGTTGAGTTTGGCACTGCTGCGTGTGGCGCTGCTGGATGTGGCTTGGGCCATGATGCCTGTCTTTCGCTTCAAGGGGGATCAATGCGGGGAGGAGGGAGGTCCCGGTGGGCCGGCGAACATCTGGTAGATCCAGACGCCGAGCCCGTAGGAGCCCACCGTTCCGACCGCGAGGGCGGGCATTACGATCGCGGTCAGGAACAGGAACGCAAAAATCTCCATGCGCTTACGGCGCACGCGCGAAGTCGTGTCGTCAGGGGCCGACATATTCGGTCTCTCTGAAATATTGGGATTCGGGACGGCATCCGGGCCGTTGCCTTGCTGCACTTTTGAGGCATCCGGGCCTGTGCGGCCTTGATCTGGATCAAGCTACCGCTCGGCGCGGATGTCGCAGCGGCTGCGTCGCGGTGGGCACCGTGTTGCTGCGCTCAGGCGCGGAATGCTTCTCCCGCGCGGCGGAATTGCTGCTCCGTAGACAGCGCCGCCTCGCACCTTAAGATGAGCTCAACAACAATAAGCGGGCAAGGAAACTGGGAGAGGCGTCATGAAGTTCGGCATCTTCTACGAGCTGCAGCTGCCACGGCCCTGGGTGGCCGGCGACGAGCTCAAGCTCTACCAGAACGCGCTCTCGCAGATGGAACTCGCCGACCGGCTCGGCTACGACCACGCCTGGGTCGTCGAGCATCACTTCCTCGAAGAGTACTCGCACTCGCCTTCGCCGGAATCCTTCCTCGCCGCCGCCAGCCAGCGCACCAAGAACATCCGGCTCGGCCACGGCATCCTCCAGCTCACCACCAACCATCCGGCCCGCGTCGCCGAGCGCGTCGCGGTGCTGGATCTGCTCTCTAACGGCCGCTGCGAATTCGGCATGGGCGAGAGCGCGTCGATCACCGAGCTCACGCCGTTCGGCCGCGACATGGAGACCAAGAAGGAGGTGTTCGAGGAAGCCGTCGCCGCGATCTTCCCGATGTTCAAGGACGCGGGCAGCGAGCATCACGGCAAGTATTTCGACATCCCCTTGCGCAACGTCGTGCCGAAGCCCGTGCAGAAGCCGCATCCGCCGCTGTGGATGGCCTGCTCGCAACTGCCGACCATCGAGCGTGCCGGCCGCCACGGCTTCGGCGCGCTCGGCTTCCAGTTCGTCAGCGCGGATGCTGCGCATGCCTGGGTGCACGCCTACTACAACGCCATGACCAAGCGGCTGCACAAGCTCGCCGACTACGAGATCAACCCGAACATGGCGCTGGTCTCGTTCTTCATGTGCGCGAAGACGGACGAAGAGGCCCGTGCGCGCGCCGACGGCGCCACCTTCTTCCAGTTCGCGCTGCGCTTCTACGGCGCCTCGCAGAACCGCCAGCGTCCCGCGCCCTACACCGTCAACATGTGGGACGAGTACAACAAGTGGAAGCGCGACAATCCGGAGGCGCAGGAGGCGGCGCTGCGCGGCGGCCTGATCGGCTCGCCCGAAACGATCCGCAAGAAGCTGAAGCGCTTCCAGTCCTCGCATATCGACCAGGTCATCCTGCTCAACCAGGCCGGCAAGAACAGCCACGAGCATATCTGTGAATCGCTCGAGCTGTTCGGTCGCGAGGTGATGCCGGAGTTCCAGAACGATCCGGCGCAGGCGGCCTGGAAACAGGGCGTGATGAGCGGCGAGATCAAGCTGGAAGAGATCGACACTGTGGCTTTTACGGATCGCTACGGCAAGCTTGCGATCAATGTCGCTCCGGCGAAAGCGGCCGCGGAATAGATTGAGCGCGGGGTCATGTTGCTGACGCAATCTCTGTCTTAACAGCGACAACGTAAAACACTGCGTGGGAACCGCTCAGGTTCGCACAACGGTTCCATAGCCAAGGGGTTGGCTCGAATCCGCAAAGTACCGGCGCAAGATTCATGAACGCTTCGGCGTTCGCTTGCGCTGTGCGGTGCCGGGAACCGGACGACGAAAATCACAGGAGATATGATGCTGTTCCACTCGAGCGCCGCAGCTTGCGGCGCCCTGGTTGCGCTTGCCGTTTCCGTCACTGTTGCCCGAAGTGAGTCGCGTGTAGTTCACGCAAATACCGTCGTCGAAGCCGCCTCCGGGGATGCGGTCGTCGGCGCGGCTTCCATGTACAATCCGTTCAGGCCCGGCAGGGAGGAAGGCGGACCGAAGACAGCTTCCGGCGAGCGGTATAATCCCTCTGCCTGGTCGGCTGCCATCAAGACGAGCTTGCGCGGAAAATTTGGCGGGGTCCAATTCGGTGAGAGGCCGAAATTCGCGCTCGTCGAGGCCGCGGGCAAGAAGGTCATCGTCAAGATCAATGACGTCGGTCCGCTCAGGCCCGGCCGCGTCATCGACTTCAACGAGCGCACGATGCGCCATTTCGATCCGAGCCTGGAGCGCGGCGTCATCAAGAACGTCAAGGTCAGCCCGCTGTCGGGGGACGATTGGACACCGGGGCCGGTGGGCTGAACATCCCGTGCGGAAGCGGTCGTGCAAGCCCTGGACGAAATGACCGCTTCAGCTGAGACGGCCTTTGATCCGCGGGCGGAGGCGGCGAACATAAGGAGCTGGACGCGGGCTCAAGTCCTGAACTTTGTCTTGCTCGGACAATCGCATCACGGACTAACGCGGCAGCTTCAACTGCTGCCGTGCTGGTCTTGATCGTAGGACTGCAGGATCCGGACAAAATCAGCCATGCTGGATCGATCCTGGTTTTCGGCAAAAGCCGCAACCTGAGGATTGGACGCGGGCTGGCTCCCCTGCCAAAACCGCATCAGGAGATCGGCGATGTTTCTCATGGCGTGTTCTCTGCAGTTGATCGTGGCAGTAGACACCAATTGAGCGGCAACGCGCCGCTAAAGCATGATCCGGACCCGAAGGACCGCGTTAGCGCAAAGTGCGAAGCGGTCTTCCGGAACGATCATGCGTAAACAACAACCTGAATGTCGAGAAAGACCGGCGGGCGTTACGCCGCTGACCTTGCTCCGCAACTGCCGGCTCGCAAGACCGGTTCCGCTGCTTTTCACTCTGGACTGATCGGTAGCATCGGGCACCCGGTTGGCGCCATTACGCACGGGTATGAAGGGGGCATACCTAGGTAGGCTTGGACTGGTGAATCGAAATCAGTCGACCCGTATCGACGTCCGTTGATGCCTGGTAGCCAGCCAGCCTGCCCAGTGCTTCTTGTCGAAGATCGCTGAGCCCATAGCGGGCATTAAGACGCAGCTTCGGACATTGTTGTTTTGCCCATTCTCACTGGCTGTCTCGCCGCAAAATGCTAGGCTTTGGACATGGACGGACGTTTCCTCCGTGCCTACGCTCGGGTTGGGAGCATCGGGGATTGGCGATGCGGCGGCGGGAGTTCATCGCGCTTGTGAGCGGTGCGGCAGCGGCCTTGCCGCTCGCTGGGCGCGCGCAGCAGGCGCGGCGGCAACACCGCATTGCGTTGGTTCATTCGGGTATCCCCGCCGATCAACTGACCGAGACTGCTGGCCCCTTCTGGGTGCGGCGGTTTTATCAAGCGCTGCGTGGGCTCGGTTATGCCGAAGGAAGCAATATTGTCGTCGAGCGTTATTCGGCCGAGGGGCGCTCGCTACACTTTACTTCTCTTGCCGCTGCCGTCGTTGGCAGCCACCCGCAGGTCATCGTTGTAAATCTTAACGAACTGATCAAAGCGTTCACCGCGGCCACGACAACGATACCGATTGTCGCGATCATGGGAGATCCGATCGCGACAGGATTGGTTGCAAACCTCGCGCATCCCGGAGGCAACCTGACGGGTGTCAGCGTCGATGCAGGCTACGAAATCGTCGCGAAACGCCTGCAAATCCTGAAGGAGGCGATGCCCTCGGCCGCCAAGGTCGCTTACCTGACATCGTCGCGGGCCTTGATGGATACTCCCCTGGGGCTCTCGCTTCAGAAGGCAGGGCAGGCCCTGGGCATCGTGCTGAGCTGGAAGTTCTTTCCAGAGGTGAATGATGCGCAACTCCATCGTACCTTTGCCGAGCTGACGTCACAGCAGTTCGACGCTGCCATGGTTGACGCGAGCGGCAGCTTTCTGGCACGACGCGACTCGATCACCGAACTAGCCGGGAAACTTCATCTTCCGGTGATCTATCCCTTCCGCGACTATGCGGATTCAGGTGGGCTGATCAGCTATGCGCCGGATCTCGGTGAGCTTGCCGAACGACTCGCCGTTGATGTGCACCAGATCCTCAGCGGGACCAGGCCGGGCGACATCCCGATCTACCGGCCCAACAAATTCCAACTGGTGATCAATCTGAAGGCCGCCAACGCGCTGAGCCTCAAAATACCTCCGATGCTGCTCGTCCGCGCCGACGAGGTCATCGAATGAGGAAGCCATTTGCGGCCCAGGTCCGCAGACACAGGCCCCTCCGTCTTCCGCGGAAATCACCTTGCTGCTATCCTCGCGCAAAACAACGGCTTTTCGGAGGAAGCGATGCGGTCTCGGGCGGTGCCTTCAAATCCGTCGGCGGGTGATGTCACCTCCGCGGTGCTCGCCATCGGCCGCCCCGATTTTCCAGACGTCCTGATCGACACGCTGCGCCGGCAGGCCGAGGTCGGCCATTGCATGGTGTTCGCGCTGAGCCGCGCCGGTGCCGCCGACTGCCTGCTCGATGCCGGCAACATCCCGATCGGCGGCGATCTCGGCGCGGCCTATGCCGGCCAGTTTCACGAATCCGATCCCAACCGCGATGCGCTGTTCGAGGGCGAAGGCGCTGCGCCGATCATGCTGCCGGCGTTCGCGCCGCGCATGTACGGTGCGCGTTACCGCAAGATCTTCTTCCAGGATTCCGGCATCGTCGACAAATGCGCGACCGCGATCTGGACCGGCGACACCTGCTTCTACGTCAATTTCTATCGCATCGCCGCGCAGGGCCGTTTCAGCGCCGCGCAGCGCGAGCGGCTCGAGGCGATCGCGCCGGCGATCGCGGCGAGCGTGGCCCGCCATTTCCAGACGTCGGCGCCGGACCAGTCCCTTGCTGCCTTGTTCGCCACGAGAGCGCCGCTCGCCGCGCTCACGCCGCGCGAGCAGGAGGTTTGCCGGCGCATCCTCGCGGGCTTCAGCTCCGAGGCGATTGCGCAGGCGCTCGGCATCAGCCTGCATTCGACGCTGACCTACCGCAAGCGCGCCTATGAGCGGCTCGGCATCTCCTCGCAGAGCGAGCTGTTTGCGATCGTGCTGCGATTGCTGGCGCCCAGCCTGAACTGACGGCGCCGGCCGCCAGGCATCGCTATGCGGAAAGCCGCGACCGGTAGGGTGCGGTGAGCAGCAGCATGAAAAGCGCTCTTTCGGCCCGGTACTTTGCGGCGGGCCGGCTGGATTCGCGGCCCCGCATCACGACCGTTCCCTGGACGATGCTGACGCTCCAGGTCCATTTCCCGCGCCTTTGCCGTGCCAGGCTCATTTCGAAAATCGGGAATTCCGGTCTCGCCATCCCTGCCGTTCTCGTCAGACTCCTGTAGCGGAGTTGAACCCGGAGCGGCGGCCTGTGTCTTCACCCATTTGGGTGAAGAGGCCGCTCGGCTCATGGCAAGGTAAACCCGATCCGGCAGGGGCCGCCTTCAATCCGGAAGCGGCAGTTTGGGGATGGCGCCGAACAGCGCAGCCGCGCTTTTCTGGTTGCGCGTTCCCGTCTTGGCAAGCACGGCCTTGATCTGCGTGCGGATCGTTTCGCGGCTGAGGCCGTGATGCGCCGCGATGTCGCCGATCGTCTGCCCTTGCGCGATTCCGCGCGCCACGCGCGCCTCGCTGGGGGTGAGGTCGAACAGCCCGCGAATGAGCGCCAGGCTCGGTGCCTGGGAGGCGGTGACCGGCGTCGCGATCAGGAGGCCGACCGCCCCGTCGAACAGGTCGCGTGCTTCGCCCGGCATCGACACGAGATGGAAGACGATCCGGTCGAGGTCGCTCGAGCCGCGCGCGGCAAAGGAGCGCACGGCTTTTTCCGGTGAATCGAGTTGAGCCAGGCTGGCGCGGAGCAGCGTGTCGGCCGCGCGGTCCCTGACGGCGATCCGGTCCTTCGGCAACCATTGCAGCACGTCCGTCATGCCCTCAATCAGGGCGTTCGCCGCCAGGACCCGCCCGGAGCGCGAAATCGCGAGGGCCGGCAAGCCGACGAGCGACAGCGCCTCGGTCGCCGCCCGCATCCGGGTGAGACGCCAGCGCGTCGACAGCAGGGCGGCCCGCGCCAGATGGGGGCGAAACCGGTCGAGAAAGCCGAGATCCTGCCGCGAAAAGGCGGGCCGGCCGGCCAGCCGTTCCATATGGAAAACGATGATCTCACCGGAAGGGCTGCGCACGGCCGTCGCACAGGCGTGCTCGAAGCCCCATTTCTTGTTCCACTCCACCCGATAGGGATCACGCTCCCATTCTTCCAGCGAGAAGACATCCTGCTCGCTGACGAAGCCGGGGTGATCGAGTGCCAGGAGCCGCGGTGTCGTCTCCGTACGGCCGGCGAGGCCATCGCGCATGAACGCCGAGAATGCCTCGCGGATCGATGGCGACGTCACGACTCCATTCCAGACGCCGGACCATTGATCGGAATCCGAGGTGATCATGACCATGCCATGCGCGCCCGCGGCATGGGCGATGTCTTCCAGAACCTCCGGCCAGAGCTCTGGAACGGTCGACGCCTCGTGGATGCGATCCACGATGCGCTCGAAATCGATGTCCGTCATTGGCAGCGATAGACCCATCAGATTTGACCGCGCTTCGCTTGTCCAAGGACCTTGATACCAACACCCCGGCGAGCGGAACTCAATTGCAACTATTTCCCGGGGGGCGGGATCGACGCGTAGCAGAGATTATGTTCCTATTTCAACCGTTTGACAGTTCCGGAATTGTCCGGAGTTCCCGAGGCACGGTTCCCGGCCGCCGGTGCCGGCGGCGCCATTTGTCGTAATGAAACAGGCCGATAAAATGGAAAGGCGCCGGCTATCGCGCCCGGGTCGCCGAAGATGCGCACTGGGCAAGCCGAAGCGATGGGGGAATGCGTGTGTGGCAATCCAGGCTATCTCATCGGCTGATGGCGGCCAGACGGGGCCGGCGCTGCCGCCGCTCTCTCTTGATGAAGCCCTTCATCTTTCCCGGAATGCCCGCGCGACCTGATCGCGCATCGGCTTGACGAGGTAAGACATCACCGTGCGCCTGCCGGTCTGGATGAAAGCTTCGACCGGCATGCCGGGAAGCAGCGTCGTGCCGTTGAGGCGTGCGACCTCATTGTCCGGAACCGTAATGCGCACCGTGAAGTGGTTCGCACCGGTCTTGGTGTCCGCGGATTGTGCCGGCGAGCCGGGCGGTGCTTTCATCGCGCGTCTCCCGCCAGCCTGACAGGCATCGGCGCGTCGGGTCGCAGTTGCGTCACCTTGGCGAGAACGCTGTCGCGCGGGCCGAAGAGCTGGGCGCGGCCATGGGCGAGGACCGGGACCTGATCGACCGCGGTGGCGCGCCGGGCTCGCGCTAGCGTTCGCGCCAAGCGCGCATCAACTGATCGGAGAGCGGCTTGACGAGGTACGACATCACCGTGCGCTGACCGGTCTGGATGAAGGCTTCGACCGGCATGCCGGCGATCAGCTTCAGTTCGCCCAGGCGTGCGATCTCCGCCTCGGGAACGGCGATGCGGGCGACGTAGAAGCTCGCCGGGCTTTTCTGGTCGACTGAGACGTCGGCGGAGATGTTGCTCACCTCGCCGTTGAGCTGAGGCGTGGTGCGCTGGTTGAAGGTCGTAAAGCGCAGCAGCACCGGCTGGCCAACCGACAGACGATCGATCTCATGCGGGGGAATCCGTACCTCGACGACGAGCGCATCATGGGCGGGGACGATGAGCATGATCTGCTCGCCGGGGCTGATGACGCCGCCGACGGTATGCAGCGCCAGTTGATGCACGGTGCCGTCCTGCGGCGCCCGAATATCGATGCGCTTGAGTTGATCCTCGGCGGCCACGCGCTTCTCGACCAGCTCCGAGGACTTGGCGCGGATCTCGGCGAGATCCTTTCCGACCTCGCTGCGCAGATCCTGATCGATCTGCATGATTTGCAGTGTGGTCTCGGTGATCCGGCCCCTGGCTTCGGCGATGGCGGCGACCAGCGCGCCGCGTTCGCCATGCACACGCACCGCGTCGCGCTCGAGCGTGGTCAGGCGCGAGATCTGAATCAGATTCTTTCGCCATAGATCGCGCACGCCCAGCAGTTCCTGGTCGATGAAGGTGGTTTCCCTGTCTTTCGCCTG
>Ga0102592_1003125_pt1 | contig 12986 bp, 20 predicted proteins | sample AraplaCol_mMF_r2_FD_76861 | JGI IMG/M metagenome (GOLD analysis project Ga0102592, IMG submission 76861) | Arabidopsis root microbial communities from North Carolina, USA - plate scrape MF_Col_mMF_r2 (SPADES assembly) (version 2) | ecosystem: Host-associated > Plants > Roots > Endosphere... | reverse complement strand
GCGGCAAGGATAGGCGCCGCATCGCCGGGATCGACTGCAGCCGCATTGCGGCCATCGTGGATCAGCCAGAGGTAGTTATCCTTGAAAGCAGGAACGGTCAGGACGGAAACAGGTTTGCTCATGGGCTCAATAAAGGGAATGCATGGATAGCGCAACATCCGACGAATCCATTATAGCGTTCGACAAATGGCTTGAAACACCGCCGGGTGCATACGTGCGCGCCTGGGAACAGGCGTGCCTGGACAAAATGGTAGCCGATATCTTCGGCTTCAATGCCGTGCAGATCGGCATGCCGCAGCTCGACGCGCTGGCGGCGAACCGCATGCCGCACCAATGGCTGGCCGACATCCGCCTGCACCCGCGCCAATCCGGCAGCAACCGCGCGGTGGCGGTCACCCTGGACAGCGTTGAACTGCCATTTGCCACCAACAGCATGGACCTGGTGGTGCTGCCGCACGTGCTGGAATTTTCCGCCGAGCCGCACCAGGTGCTGCGCGAAGTCGAGAGGGTGCTGATCCCGGAAGGCCAGGTAATCGTCTGCGGCTTCAACCCAGCCAGCCTGTGGGGACTGCGCCAGTTAAGCGGTCGCCTGACCGGATCGCATTACCTGCCGAAAGCGGGCGAGTTCATCTCCATGCCTCGCATCAAAGACTGGCTAAAATTGCTGAATATGGGCGTCAGCCACACGCACCTGGGCTGCTATGCGCCAGCCTGCCGCACCGAACGCTGGCTGCAACGCTACAACTTCATGGACCGCGCCGGCCCCAATTACTGGCCGTATTTCGGCGCGGTCTACATGGTGCAGGCGATCAAGCGCGTGAAGGGCATGCGCCTGATCGGTCCGGCCTGGAAACAGAAAACGGCCAAGGCAGGTGTACCTGTCCCGGCCACCAACAAACACAAAGAAAGACTCGATGGATAAAGTAGAGATTTATACCGACGGTGCATGCAAGGGCAATCCCGGCACCGGTGGCTGGGGCGCGCTGATGATCGCAGGCGACGCCAAGAAGGAATTGTTCGGCGGCGAGCTGAACACCACCAACAACCGCATGGAACTGACCGCAGTGATCGAATCGCTGAAAGCCCTGAAGCGCCCGTGCGAAGTGGTCCTGCACACCGACAGCCAGTACGTCCAGAAAGGCATCAGCGAATGGATCCACGGCTGGAAAGCGCGCGGCTGGAAGACTTCGACCAAGGAGCCGGTCAAGAACGCCGACCTGTGGCAGGCGCTCGACGCCGCGCAAGCCGTGCACACGGTCGATTGGCGCTGGGTGCGCGGCCATAACGGCCACCCGGGCAATGAGCGCGCCGACCAGTTGGCCAACCTGGGTGTGGAATCGGTCCGCCGCAAATAAGGCCTGTTATACTTCGCCGCTTGCTACGAACACATTCGTGAATTTATGCGTCAAATCGTCCTCGATACCGAAACTACCGGCATTAACCCGAAACAGGGTAACCGAATCATTGAAATTGGCTGCGTTGAGCTTTTTGAGCGCAAGCTGACCGGGAATAACTTCCACCGCTACATCAATCCTGAGCGCGATTCGGAAGAGGGCGCATTGGCGGTCCACGGCCTGACCACCGAATTCCTGCGCGATAAACCGCGCTTCCATGAAGTGGTGGAGGAACTGCGTGAATACATCCAGGGTGCTGAAGTCATCATCCATAACGCGCCGTTCGACCTTGGTTTCCTGAACCACGAATTCAACCTGCTCAAGCTGCCGACTTTCGATTCCCATATCAATGGCGTGATCGACACCCTGGTGCAGGCGAAGGAAATGCGCCCCGGTAAGCGCAACTCGCTGGACGCGCTGTGCGAACACTTCGGCATCTCGAACGCCCACCGCAAGCTGCACGGCGCATTGCTTGACGCGGAATTGCTGGCAGATGTTTATCTGGCAATGACCCGTGGCCAGAACAGCCTGGGCATGGACATCGTCATCGAAGAAACCGGCAGCGGCATCGCCATGGCTGAAATCGCACTGGCGGATGTGATCGTGTTGCGCGCAAGTGAAACGGAAGAAGCCGAGCACATTGCGTTGCTGGATGGCCTGGACAAAGCGGTCAAGGGAACTTGTGTTTGGCGCAACCCTAGTCTATAATAGCGCCACTTCGGGAGGTTAGCTCAGGGGTAGAGCACTGCATTCACACTGCAGGGGTCACAAGTTCGAAACTTGTACTTCCCACCAGGAATACTCAAACAAATCAAAGGCTTGCGAGATCAATTCGCAGGCCTTTTTTGTTTGGTGTGGAAAAAGTGTGGAAAAATGATTTCAGCCGCATTTTTCGATTCGGAAGAGGGTGGTTGCTGACGCTTCCCGCTGACTCAAGAAGTAACGACATTTCGATGCCAGATCGGAAATACAAAAGGCCCCGCGCTCGGTCATCTAAGCCGAGGGTCGCAGGTTCGATTCCTGCAGGGCAGGCCAATAAAATCAATAACTTAAAACGTTTTATCGAACCTCACTTTGAGGCGAAATGGCCTCGCGTAGGCACTGCGTAGGCAAATTCGAGAAACGCATCGCCAGGCGTCTCCAAGTAGGACTCGCGAAAAATGCGCGGTTTGGTGGCGTGGTGTTTCAGATGCGCAAGACGGTGCCGGGAATCGAATCGGCACCGATTTGCGTTCAGCGAGGAAAGGGCAGCTAGGTCACTGAGGGTGGATCGGACGTCAGGCGCCCATGGTTAATGCTTGCGCAACTGCCGCCACGGGCCATAAGAGCAGTTTGCCACGCTTGACAGGTCGCACTCCAAAGCACTCGCCGGTCAGGCAATGGTTCTTGTGCACGGTGGCCACGGCGCGGCACATGGCGTGCGCGAATTCTTCCGTTCTGATGTAGTCGCGTCCTTGGGCAACTTCCGCCAAACCAGGTGGGATGGCCGTTGGCGGTTGGAATTCATTGGCCGGCATGGAGCTCTCCTTAAGCAAGATTCGAAGAAAATTGGGCGCCGACTGGAATGCCAGTCCATGGCTTAAGAAAGATGCGAAGGGATTGTCGGCGAGTGAAGCCGTTTGCTGCGGGAGTTCGCTCATCTTCGCCAGGATTGGTTAAAACCACTCTTTGGAGATTTAATATTCATGGTATGTGGTGTAGCGAACAACACTCGTGTTGATGTGGGCGTAGGGTCGTAGACATGAATAGGCGAACCGACTACATCACTGCTGAGAAGGTACTACAGGTATTGCGCATCCGAGCCGAGAGTGGCCTCGATGCGGCGGTGCGTTATGCAGCGTATATCCACTTACCGAAAAAACTTGCCGCCGATGTCTTCTCAAGGCGGAAAGGCGAGGTGCGCGCTGATGTTCCCTGGGACGACGTCACGTGCGGTCGTAGACGGGCGGATCGTCGGAACAACTAGGCTGCAATGCAAAGTCATCGAGGTCGTCCAAAACGCGGGCGATCGCTTGGCCGAAATCAATTCTGAACGCTGCAGCGAATTCCAGGCCGTGGCTGCACACCAGCTCATAGATCAGTAGTGTTTCAGCTTCCACTTGGCGAAATGCCGGTCGTTGACGAGTGCTCGATTCCATAGTGACCTCCACAGAACTGAATGTTGGGTAAACATAGCTTGTCTGTCTTCGACCAAGTTTGCGCGACGTCAAAAGTTGCTCGAACTTTCATGTCAATCGAGATTTCTGGATCAATACTACTCCTCAGCCACCACCGCTCTCGGGAGCAGTCGCGGCGGCTCCTCCAATGTTTCGGTCACCGAACGGATCGGGCACGCATCACCCTCTCACGCTAGCCTGCCGGCCGTCGTCACGCAGTGGGCACACTGCAATTGGGCCGGAAGGATTATCGACCCCGGTGGATCGCAATTGGGTTAAGAAAGGATTGACTTCGCGATTTATGCATTTGCGATGAACTTGAGGCAATACTGCTTTGAAGATGCAGATATGCGATGCAAGAATAAGGATGCTTGCTGCGAGAATCGCTCTGACAACGCTCTTGCAGCGCTCCAGGAGACATGTATCGATGCTATGCATTTGCGTTGAACTTGCAGGATTGGCGCCTTGAACACGCGGGTAGGTGGTGCAAGAATATGGATGCTTACTGTGAGAATCGCTCTCACAACGCTCTTGCAGCGCTCCATCGCGGAGTTGCCGCGAGATCCTCCAGCAGAGATGCCGAAGGCGTTGCGGTCGTCACCCGTCCTCAAATCTCCAGGTAATTTACTGGAGTTTCCGCCCTCGTGCGGCAGATGTTGACCCGGTTTAGGCTGGGTTTGACGGTGCTGGTGCTTCCAGCACCATCGGAAACGGAAACCTCCCGCTTCCAAGGTTAAGGCCCTGAATCGTCAGATTCCTGGGCCTTATTTTTGCCCATATCGGGCGCAAATCCCAATGTCGCTTCTAGCGTCATGGTTCGGGGACACCAGCATCCCCGTCAGGGGCATGCTGTTTCCTCGTCGTTCTAAGGAGAAGCATCATGTCTCAGGCAATCAATCAAGAAGTGCAGTGCGGTTCGTTGTGCTTTTTGCTGGTAGGACTGGTCGCACTACGACCGCAGGAGGAAGGCGCGCCGGTACGGGCGGCCGTGATTGGGCAGGCTGGTGGCGCACCGACCAGAGGTTCTTCGGCGCAGCGCTGCGTTCTGCTGCAGCCCAAAGCACGTCATCCAATCCTCAGCCTGGCGCACGCAGTTCGTCGTGCCATTCGTGGATGGAGGGAATGATGGCCGGGTATGTCTACTATGGATCTTGCGTCGAACCCGGTGGCTTTGAGCTGGACGATGTCATATGCAACGACATCTGCCCGCAGTGCCAGAGTAATGAAGCGGTGTATCGGTACTGGGAAACGAACGACGGTGGCTGCATCAATCGCCACTGGCGGGTTCGTTGCCCGGCATGTGGCCACTCCGACAGCGATCCTTTTGTTGACGACGACCAGATGATCGCGGAGCTGCATTTGGCTGGAGACGGTGATGACCAGGCAGCTATTCCTTGAATCGAGCAAATGTCCTCGATGCTGGCACCGGAACGCGCGCTACCGCATTTGTTGGGACGACAAAGCGCCCTGCAATGAGTTTCGTTGGCACGTCTCCTGTCCGGACTGCGGTCATCTGGATTGCGATCCGGTCTCGGCGCGATTCAACGACAACGTGCTGCTCGCTGTGGACGAGGATCCCTGGGAGTATGCAAAGTTCGTGAACTGTCCTTCATGCTCGTTTGAGCGAGCGGTGCGACGTACTTGGGAGTCGGTGGAGTTTGGAGTCGTGAACGGGCACTGGAATTTGCGCTGCTCGGCGTGCGGCTTTTACCAAAGCGATCCGTTCCTCGAAGACGAAGAGCGAATCAAACGTGAGAGGGAAGGAACGAACGACTGATGGCGGGTATTTCGAGCCCGCAAACGTTAATTTTCCGCTTTGGCGGGAGCAGCAAGCTCCCGTATGGGGCACGGTGCTCCCGCAAATCTTTTGGAGGGCACCATGGAAAATGAGCATCGTCGAGGAAGCAGGAAAGAGCGGTGGACGAACCGCGAAGAGGAGCGGGTTTGGATCGGTTTTTACCGGAGAGTAGGTGATCCGGAGGTCGCTTCTGACCTGATCGAGCAGATGGAAGCTGACCGCGAGGTCAAGGCCCGGCATCTTGGGCTCTATCTGCGCTGCAAACAGTCTCTGCGCCGAGAAAAGGCCAGGCGTGCAAGAGCGAAAGCGATCGCGCATGCGGTAGAAGCGCTACTGCGATTCCTGGTGATTGCACCTGCTGCGCGCTTGGTTGGCTTTTGGAACTTCATCGGTGCGATTTGCCTGAACTGGTTGCCGGGGACGAGTGAGCCTGCAACAACGCAGATGCGGAAAATTCGCAAGGCAGGCGCAGCTAAAACGTCGAGCCGTGCTGAAGTTGAGCATGAAGCGGCAGCAAAGCAGGCCTGACTACAGGTCACCTGTGCCGGTGCAACGAAGCAGAGCGTCGTCGATCAGTTGGTGCAATGCCACTGTATCTTTCGAGGTCCCCCAGTAATAGCGCTTGCAGCGCTTGACGTACAAATGAAGGTCGTCGAGCTTCTTGATCCCTTCCGGGGCAAAACCGGTGATGAGGGTGAAGTGCTCGACTTCCTTCGAAGTCAATCGAACGTGTTGTCCCAGTCGCAGCATATGTGATTGCCTCCGCGGCAGTCTCCCCAGTTGGCTGGTTGGCAGGCGTGGATGAGGCCGAACCAACTCGCTGTTCATGATAAGCACGGAAAACCCTGGTTTCAACGGCGCGCTTTTCTTTTGCTTGTACTTGGAATCCGATGGGACGATGTCTTTATGCGCGGTCGAGGATGCACAACGTGTTTGGAAGTGGAGGTCATCATGAAATCAAACTGTTCTGTATTAATCGAAGCGGCGATGCGCGCTGCGGATACTGCCTGCAATGATCCAGCCGTTGTTCAGTTGGAGGCGTTGCGTCCGGGATGCCGGCTGCTGTCGAAGGACGGCACGCCGTTCATCCGTACCAACCGCACTTGCATTTGCTTCTGTAACCTGAAGACTGGCGTATTGTGCTCGGCACGTGACATCTGCTTGCATTATGGCGGCGTCGACGAGCAGTCGTTGCACAGTGAGCCCGAGGACTGTGGTCATGACCGCGCTGCCTGACGCGGACGCCTGGCGCGCTTTGGCGCAGGCAAAGGTGGACGACGACGTCGAGTTGGCACCAGGCGAGATGGAATGCCGCGAATTCGAGCTCGCGCGCGCTGCATTCGATTTACGCTATCCGGAGTCCGAGGTGCGCATGGCTGCGGCTTTCATACGCTTCCATCAACTCGGCTTCGAAGCGTTCTTCCAAGGAGCGTCGTCTGTTCCCATGGCGATTGCTAGCCGGCCGCAACTGGCAAGCATGTGGATGGATGGTTTTCTCACAGCACGCATGGCGGCGTTGGCGAAACGGTGCGATTGCGATTGTTCGCGCCGCTATCGTTGGGGGCAGGGCTACGAGGAATGCCCTCGGCGCCAGTTTGCGCTTAATCAGAAATCCTTGAAAGTTTTTACGGCGTTAAGAGCATAAGTTCCCTCCTTACCCGGCGCTAGGTTCCTGACCGCTTCGCGGCTTGGCCGGCGCCGGTCCTTTTTTCCCTTTCTTCCGTCTCTCATCGGGCCCGAGCTTGCCGTTTTCTCAACAGTGTGGGCAGGGTGAATCAAAAATAGTTATCATGGGAAATTGATTAATTGGCAATTAGCTTGGAATTCTTTCGGGCGGATGGAGGGTGTAGTTGACGATCATTGGTTTTATCGTGCTAGGCGATCGGACATCGCATGGCGGCGTGGTTATCTCCGGGGACCCCACATGGACTATTGACGGGCAGCCGGTTGCTCGGGTTGGCGACAAGGTAACCTGCCCTCGCTGCAAGCGCACCTCAACTATCGTCAGCAGTCGCTTTCGCACTGTCATCGATTTTGGTAAGCCAGCGGCCTTCGACCAGGACACGACAGATTGCGGAGCGTTGCTCTATTCGCGCCATAACAATCACGCGGGATGGGGCGATGACAGTGGCGAAGCGAGCACACATGACGTTAACGACGCAGGCATCAGCCAGGCGACTTCCGCAGCTCCCGTTGAAGAGTATTTGCCAAAGAAAGCTCCCCGCTTCCAAGAACACTTCATTTTGCTCAGTAGTGAGACCGGGGAGCTGCTGACTGGCGTCCCTTACACGATCAAGACCGGCGACGGGCAAGTCGTCGAGGGGCAAACCGATTCAAATGGGCGGACAAGTGTGGTCTGGACCGATTCCCCCTTGCCTGTCGAAGTCGTCGCCCATCCAAAGCCTTCGGAAGGGGAGGACCCATACCACTATATCGAACCTGCAGGGGAAATCTAATGGCACGACCTGCAGGTAGATCTAGTACACACACCGGAGCGCAAGGCGAAGTTCTGACCCTCACGGATCCGATCGACACAGGGTATCTGTGTGCCCACATTTGCCGATGCAAGAACACATCCCTGAAAGACTGCGAGGGTAGAACACTAAGGCAGCGATGTACGACTCAAGGTATCTGGTTTGATGAAGAGGTGAATCAGCTCGTTTGGCGATATAAGGCCGAAGTCGGCTATAACATGAAGGCATCGCCGCCGGCGCCGCTAATGAGCCGTGAGCAACCGAATCGACCAAGCCGGTTCCCACTTGGGCGTGCCGTTTGCGACGGGCTGCTGAAGCGTGACTTTGAGGGGGGCCCTCAAAAGGGACTGGTTCGAATACCTGATTGCATCATCCTCAAGGTGACCGGTGCAGAGTTGGCCACCATGCGCGCTGCTGGCGTCATCGACTGGACTCGATTGATCCCGACTCAGTCGAACATCGATACTGTGGTGGAAATTAAGTTTGATAATGACGAACTGAAGAAGGAACAGCTCCTAAGCTATCGAAAGATTGCGGGTAGTGTCGAGAAGTTTAGGCTGCTCGAAGCACAGGATTGCGACTGTGGAGAAAGGCGGAGACCTGCGACCGAGCCGGTGCGGTCCCCTGTAACGACACCAATGCAATTGGAGTCCTCTGAGAAGCGGCGATGGTATCAACCACCGCCACCGAAGCCCGTGCCGGTTCCTGCACCGCAGCCCGTGCGCCCACAGTATGGACCAGTCACCGGAAAGGAAGAAGGCACACCGCTGGCTGACCACTTAAAAACGGCTGCGGTCGTGGCTGGCTGCATTTTGGTGGGTATCATTGCTGTCGAACTCATTCCTGTCGGTGCCGTCGTGGTCGGTGCCGCCCGCTTGATTGTTATCGCTGCAGGCGCTATGAAGACCGCTGCAGCAGCCCCGAATAGAAAAAAGGAGAAGTAAGTTGGCAATGAAAGTGGATCAAATCGAAGACCTGGTGCATGACTTCCAGTACGTAGAAGATGACCGCATCGTTACGACGGTTGGTTTTGTTGCCACGTTCTACTTCTGGGGCGGGCATACCAAGGAAAAGCGTCAAGCTTTGGTTCGCTGCATCCAAGCCTTTGAAGAGCGTTACGGCAGCGAGTTAAAATGGGGGTGTGATCCAGAGAGCTGGAAAACAAAACGCCTCAAAGATAAAGAGCTGCCCAAGTTGAATGACTACGTTTCATCGCTGGATGAAGACGATTGCATCGAATGGCATCTCTCTTCAAGCGATCATAGGGAAGAAGTAGCCGACTTCTCCATTACTTGCATGACGGAGCGAGGATGGCAGGACGACCAGATATCCTGGCTGACCTTTCACTTACCACGTCGTCACGCCTTTGACAGCGAACAGCGCCAGAAACTCGAGTCGTTGCTCTCCATCTGTATTGAAGAATTGGAACCGCTGCACGGACACGCAGGGTTGGCAGCGGTCACGCCTCTGCTGGAAGTCCCTTTCGAGGGAGATGTCTTCGATGTGGCGACTCGTTACCGAACACTCTATATTGAAGGCGCTGCGGACCTCTTGTGTGCTGCCCATGGTCCGAAAAGCGTTAGCTGGCTCACCATCATTGGTGATGTCCTGGCTGAGCGATTGGGAGGGCAACAAGCTTACGCAAACTACTGCCGCAACTTGGGCGTTGATACTGCACGCCTCGGTAAAACCCTCGTCATTCGGTCTGGAGACGTTCCGGAAATCGGCCCTGTGTCCGAATCTCCCCCTGAAGGCTATGTGCGAGCGAATGCAGCCCTACGTCCGTTGCGTGATGGGGCCTATGATTCGATGGGGGGCGGTTCCATCCATGGTGAGGTACGTTTCAACCGCTGCACGTCTGACCTGTGGATTCGCAGGCTTGACGTACCGAATACGTGGCCGCCACTGTCCTTCGCTGGGCTCGGCAAGGAACCGTTGGGGCAGCTACCCTCGAAGAACGTGAGGCTTAAGGCCGGCGAGCGCTGCAAGACTTATGGGCGATATAAACGCACCGGTGCCGATACGCCGGAACTGGTTTTGCTGCCCGACGACGTTGCGCCTTTCCATGTTCTATGCGGAGCGCACGGTCAGTTCGTCGGCCGTGAAGCCGCAACCTGGGAGCTAGTAGCCACGCTATGACTTTGGGCATGTGGACACACGGGGGATCGGTGTCATGTCAGGTGCGGGAATCGCATAGGAGACGCTTCCATACGTCTGGATCTACCGTCGGCGGCGCGGAACGCTGTGCTTTGAGGCTGCTGCCGGTACTGTTACGATTGAATAGTGCAATTGGCTTGCTCCTATTTGCAGGCTTTGCCTTCGCTAACGACGTCGCGGTGGAACCCCTCGTCGACCCGCTTGCAAAGTACCGAAACAATGAATTGAATCACGGGTTATACGAGATTCGGGCAGAGGCGAAGGACTTCCTCGACCGGCAGAACGCACGGGAAGGAACTGACTGGCGACCTATCGATCCGGATATTCGGATTATGGTCGATCGGTGCGCAATCCCGTTGCGGAGCGAATGGACCATATTTGAATCGCGCACAAGCGTGCTGGTCAGCTGCGGTCGGACGGTTGCAGCAGCCTCTCAACGGCGCTGGGACTTGCCGGTATCCATCGGAAGCGACCGGCTGCAGCGCAACTTCGACATCCACGAGGCCGCGCAGGCATTCGTGCGTTCGGAAGCGAATCGCGACCGCGCACAGGACGCGGGATATCCATCAGCATCCACAATGGTATACAAGTGCGCGGTGCCGCTGAAAGTCGAATGGCGCAAAAATGACATCGGTAGGAGCGTCGACGTTATCTGCACCAGGACGATTGATTCCGCACCGCAGCCAAGGGCGTGGCGGGTTCAGGTTCCAATTACGTAGCGTGGCCGATCCAGGCCAACTCGCTGAAACGCCGCTGAAAACGATGGGCGCCTTCGTTCTGTCTGCTTCACTGCCCTGTGAAAGGCTGGAAAGCGACACTCAGGTTTCTGATGTCGATTGGACACCATCGTTCGCGCAAGGGTTTAGCGTTGGGTAATGGGTATTGGTGCCGACCTCTTGCTGTCCAAATTGAATACCACTCCTTGAGCGGACAGCTCTCCGCGAGAGAATAGCTCGTACAGAAGCTGTGCGGCGTTACGGGCAGCAAAATCATTGACGAAAAGTCCCTGCGATGCAAGGGAGATTCGGACCGAACACGATTGCTCGGTTGCTTCCGTTTGCGCGTCTTCGAACAGTTCGGGGTAGAGCTCAGTCACGCATGGAAGACGGTTATTGCATACGGCGGATAATGTTCGGCCGTTCTTGGCGGGTTCGCCAAGAACAACTTGTCCATCGTGGTCGCTGTTACCGAGGTCGAGCCAGTAGCAGTATCGTCCGCCTGCGAACAGGTGTTCATGGAATGTGCGCCGTGCCGCACGGCTGTCCACGCAGCTGATCAGAATATCGCCATCCCGTCCCCGGCTTTGCTGAGAACGATTCCAGTATTGCTCGATTCGGCAGGTACTCGCATCCCAGTCTAGCCCGTAGAAGTGATTGAGTCGTGTCATCGTGACGACGGCCTTGGACGCTCCAATGTCGGAAGGGCTGTAAAGCTGGCGTCCGACATTGGATTCCGTGACGACGTCAGGGTCGAAAGCGTGCACGAACAGCCCATGCGGATGGCCGAGTGCCCGAATCGCGATGTCGAGCCGGGCCAGACACGCCGCCATTTGCGCGCCGCTGCCACCGACGCCCGCGATGTGGACGGTAACACGGCGGTCAAGTAGCCTCGGGTCAATGTGATGGACGAACCTGACCATTTTATCCTCCCTTATCTATCATCATTTCGCACCGTACAGATGGCGCTCGACCAGTTCCCCTAATGTGGCACCTGCGCGCACCAGAGCGCGCTGGGGAAAGGCTGCCGGTGGCATTTCGACCATTTCGGTCCAGAAGGCATATGCACCGCCCGGATGGTTGACGAGCCCTTTCGGAACGTTGGGGTGGGTGAAGTAGGAGCGGAAGAATACATCCTCCCACTCGGTGATCCTGTCTGACGTCGCGCCGATTGGGGTGACGACGTTCCCCCGGCAAATCGCTCCGTCCGCGCCCACGTTAAAGTACGGTGCGCGCCACATGGGACTTTCCGGCACCGGGCGTTTGCGTCCTTTGTGTGCCCAGACGAGCCAACTGCTGCCAGACACCATAAACACCAAGGCAGGGTGGGGAACGACGGTGCTGCGCTCACAAAGCGCGGTCGCGGGACAGCGGAACGCGATGTGGCGACGACGCGGCGGCACCCACCAGACCAAAGCATCGCTATCGGCGTAGAGCACATTGCCGGGCAGGTACCCGACATGCGAAGAACTAGCGGAAAGATCGCCGGAAAGCCGCCGCACCGCACCCGGTGTAACAGGTTTGCCAGCTTGAATGACGGGGCTCCCGTTGTCCAGTGCGACCCGATGAACGCTCGCGAAGCAGCGGGATTCCCCCGCTCCCGCCGAGCGGTAGATCAGGATGGCCTGCCTCAATGTCAGGTTGGCGGTCTCGTGCAGGTTCAGGCGAAAGCGGGCGTGTGGCATGTGGTCTACCTCCTTGCATCTATTCTCTCTCGGCGAGATGCAGGAGCAACCCGTCCAGCAGCCGGATGGCCGTGAGGTTCGGGGCGACCTTGCGCATCCAGCGCCGCAATGCGTCAGGCTCCCTGAGTGGGAAGGCCGCCTTCCCGATCTCGTCGCAGTATTCCGACTGCCAAGCGAGGTTGGCGTAATCGTCGGAAATCTGCACGGAGAGGTCGCCGTCGTGCCAGCACAGGACTGCGCCGAAGCCGATGAACATTCCTTCCTCCTCGGGGCAGTATTGCGCCGTCGTCCGTGTACTGTCCAACGCGGCGGCGAGCCCTCCTGCGCGTTGAACATATGGGCACGGAAACTGCGACGTCAGTCGAACCAGTTCCGCGTGCGTAAGACGCGGCCTGTTGTAATCAAGCGCCCATGAAGGGAAAGCAGCTTCGATGGTGGCGCGGGTAATCATGTCGCTTGCCATGGCCTCGCGGGCCTCCTTGTCGTCACCGCAGTCCTCATCGAGTACGAGCGTCTCATCATCCTCGCCGCGCCAATAGAGGTAGGACGCCTCATCGAGCGCCATGCTTGGCGTGAACAGTGGGTAAGCGTGGGCGCCTTTGCGCT
>Ga0102592_1003120_pt1 | contig 13004 bp, 29 predicted proteins | sample AraplaCol_mMF_r2_FD_76861 | JGI IMG/M metagenome (GOLD analysis project Ga0102592, IMG submission 76861) | Arabidopsis root microbial communities from North Carolina, USA - plate scrape MF_Col_mMF_r2 (SPADES assembly) (version 2) | ecosystem: Host-associated > Plants > Roots > Endosphere... | reverse complement strand
CGAACATGCCCATATGCACATCAGCGCCGACGCCAATCAGCTTGAGAGCATTGGTGACAGCATCGGTGAACGCCTTCTTGAAGGCCTCGTCGTCCGTGCTAAGGCCATACTTGTTCTTCCCAGCAACCTTGTCGCCGCCGACGCCGAAAACGCGCTGCTCGGGCTTCTCGTGCCAAATGGACACGGTGCAATAAACGAGGATCTCCTCGCCAGCCGGAACGACTTGGAACGACGGTTCGCCAATACCCCAACCAATCCCGCAGGGGCCAAATTCTTCCGTCATGCGGCGGTAGGAGAACATCGGCTTGATGGCCGTACCCTTGAAGCCACCAGCGCGGCTGAATTCCTTCGTGTGGGCTGGATCGGTCTTGCCGAGTTTGTCCCAAAGAGCTGTCTTGTCGGTCATCACTTCACCCTTACTGTTAGGCCAACGTCGCCCATGACGAGCTGTGCGCCGGGGATTGCGTTCCCGCTTTCGAGAGCGGTCTTGATTTCTGCTGTGAGAGCCTTGCGCTCGGTCTTGAAGAAGCCTTGGGGCAGGGCGTCGAGATCGGTCACGTCAACGGACACGCGCGGTTTGGTGATCGACAGCGTGGCCTCTGGAAGCGTGATCTTCTCCTGCTGCGCTGCTTCCATGAGCTGCAGAATGATCTTCTTCACACCGGCAGACTTGCGCTCGAAACGCTTGCGGCGCTCCTGCATGTCGCCTTCACGTTCCTTGATGGCGGAGGCCATGGTTTCGGCCTCACGGCGCTCTCCGAGGAGCTTTTCGAGGACGCGATGAAGATCGGTCTCGCCCTCAAGGCTATCGGCCAGCAGCGTCGCGTCTTCCTCAAGCTCTGGATAGGCGACGATCAGCGCCAGGATCTGTGTGCGGACGTTCTGAGCGTCCTTGAAGACGAACGAGCCCATCACGCGGCCTCCTGCTCACGGTCGGCGCGGCGCGCTTCCCACTCTTCGGCAAAGTCCGCTTCACGCTCGTAGAAGTCGGCATGATCTTCGCGGCTCTGGGCGCACTTCAGGAGATACGACTTGCGCGGCTCCTTCTCGGTGACGGCTTCGACGCGGTATTCTGCAGCCATGACACGGGCGACGGCGGCGTATGCTCTGTAGTCACTTGGAGGCAACATGTTCTTGCTCCTGTCGATCGAGTTGTTGACGGTGAAAGCCCTTGTCGGCCTCGTTCAGCGCCCAGTAGGCGACCAGCGTCACGACTACGGCTGATGTGAAGATCCGGATGAAATCACCACGGCGTGCGGCAATCGTCGGGACCGGCGTCGGCTGCTGCTGGCACGTTCCGGCAGGGCAATCACATTCCCGGTATGTGCGGAGATCACAACGCATCGGCCATCTCCTCGATTTGCGCGTCGATATCTGCCTTGGCCTCATCGAGAGTGCGGGAAAAGCCGTGACGCGGATCGTCTACGTCGATGTCCTTGTGGTTCCACGCGTAGCCGATGCAGTATTCGTGGCGGATGTAGTAGCCGCGATATTCGATGTTATGCATAGCTAGCCTCTTTCGTGTTCAGATGATCCACAACCTCCTGCCATCCTTCTCGGTCGGCTTCGTCCTTGGCTTTCGCTAGGTGCTCTTCGGCGTGGCGGAGGAGTTGGGACTTCATGGTGAAGTCTTCGGGCTCATCGTCCATCACGGCCTCCTATTCCGCAGCGTGAAGGTATTCGAGGCGAGCCTCGGCGTTGTGGACAGTGAAGCGGGAGGAAGCGTCTTGGCTCCAGCAAGCCCAAGAAATGCTATTGCGGACGTAGGCCGGGAACAGGCGCTCGTCGTCGAGGCCGAATTCCTCGTTGTTAGCTCGGTAGAGCCAGTGACTGGCAACTTCCTCGGTGATGTCTTCGGAAACCATCGTCTCGGGCGTCAGGCGGAAAATCCGCTGCACCTGATCACCAAACTCGTCGATGATGTGCTCGACCTTGTAGGAGCGTCCGTGGAACGGGCTTTCGCCAAAGAACGGCTTGCCGTCAGCGAATTGCTCAAGCGTGATGTAGGTTTCGGTTGCTTCGATGATGTGCTTGCGCATTGCCGTGCTCTCACCCTCTGTTCGATGCCGATCGACGTTTCTCTGAGCCCTGGGGCTAGTCAGTCGTTGATTGGCTGGTGAGTACAGTTGTAACAGTTTATGCGACAGTGTCAACTGTGTGTAACATGTAATGACGCAAAATATTTGACATTGCTGCGCGCATGTAGCAAAAAGAAAGCGCCGGCGGGATGATCCGACCGGCGCTCAAAGCAGCGTTATTGATACAATCGACTTAACACATCACAACAATTGATGGAAGTCGAAAGCTGCCGAGAGGTGCTGAAAAGCGCAAAATCTTGGGTCTGCTCGGAGGTTCCCGCCAAGATGATGTGCTTAGAGGTTCAAAGGCAGCGGTTTTTCAAGGGCATTGTCCCGCGCCGCCGATCATTCCGGTAAATCAATCCCAACGCGGTACTGGCGCCAGTCTCACCAGGCGGAATCGAACGGGGTTGATGGCCCGCCGGATCAACGAGTTTGCAGCTCGCCGGGAAACTGAAGCAGCTTATACCGAGTGCCGAAGAAAAGGCGCTTGCTCGTATCGGGGATAAATGAGCCTGACCAGCTCGATAAAAAGCCTTCCCCCGGTGTTAGACCCAGTAGCGGCTGGGAAATCAAACCGAGCTTCAGATGAGGTTGGTTCCACGGATGCTAGGTGCTGGTCAGTCAGCACAAGGTTGGATGTCTCTGTGTTAGAGACCATCCTAATGCCTAGGTTATACCTAAAGACCAGACGCAGCTTCGATCTTCTCGATAATCGACCGCCAAAATCGTGCCTGATCGTCGATCGGCGCCATCCTCACCAAATCAGCGATATCTCGAATGTATTCATCGACGATGGCTTCGGGCGGGTAGGTTCGCTCTAGGAGCGTCAGCAGCTCGGCGTTGACCGATCGATCATTCTTCTCTGCAACCAGACGGATTCTTTCCTTGAGCCCATCCGGTAAACGGATGATGATCTTGTCCAGAGATCGGCTAGGGCTTTGATCAGTCATGCGAAATGCATAGCGGTTGCAATTAACCAAATAAATATTGGCCACTGGCCATACGCTTGAACTACTGGAACCGGGGGCGCTGGTTTATTACGATAGGTTGAGCAGTCCAAAGGGAGGAGAAGACCGCCGGGGAAAAGAGGAGAGGGCGAGGCCCGTTAGAATATTGGCCTTGTTTTCAAATGGGATAACGCAATTAAGAATGGAATTTTCAACATGCGAATGCAGACTACTATTGTTGTGCGTGTTTCTGCAATTCCCAATTGTGAGAATCAGAAGACATGCTGTCGGTTGGTCTCCCCTCTTGTTATGGGGGGTGCAAAATGAATTTAGATGGTAGGGCGACTTCGGTCGCGGTTTTGAACGACAGGTTCCGTGTTCACCCAGTTTTCGGGGACGTGATGGAGCCAGCACTTCGTGGGGGGCGAGACTACGTGCTCACCGCTCCGGTAACGTCATATGAAGGCGAGGGCGTGTACCTCGTCGATGCGGGGCTCGGAATTGAACTATTTCGGGTCACTAATGTTCTCGGCCCAGATGGCGGATTGCTGCTCTCGCGAGAGAACACCATCTACCGATCCCATCGCATGACGCGGGAAGAGTTCGACGACGTTGTGGTCGGCAAGGTTGTCGCGGATATCCGCATCAGAGACGAGCGTCGGTTCATAGCCTACGGATGAAGCCTAGGGCGGTCATGCCGCCCTTTTCGGTTAGATCGTAAAGCGGCCGATATAGCGGCCCACGATCTGGATCTCATCGAGATTTAACTCGCGCGTCGTGTGTCGCGGGTTGTCAGAAGAGATCTGAACCGTAATCCTCTCGTCGCCAGGGCGAGACGTGACCTCAAGCCTCTTCACGACCACACCGCCGAATTCATCAGCCAGCGCATAGATGCCAGGAGGCGAGGGAACGCGGTGACGGGTATCGACAAATACCACATCCCCATCTTCGATCGTTGGAGTCATGGAATCGCCCCGTGAAGGAAAAGCCGCGACGTGCTGAGGGCGAACGCCCATGCGGCCTAGCATCCACTCAGGAAGGCGCCAGTGATCGCGGACAGCCTCCTGCGCAAACGAGATGCCATTGCGACTGGACACTTCCAGAGCCGCAAATCCACCGCCGCCAAGACCGGCAATCAAATCGATCTCTGGGATATCCTTGGCAGTGGTTTCCGGCTTTGAATCTTCATGGCGATCCTCATGGGTATCCGGGTCGAATGACGTCAAAAGGGATGCATCGACTTTCGGAGGCCGGTTGAGCATCAGCGCCTCTACGGTCGTCCCAAGGATCGGGGCCATCTTCTCGGCGCGATCTCTCTTGAGCTGATCATGATCATTAGCAAGCCGGTTGATAGTCGCACGCGAAACATCCAATGCTTCAGCGAGCGCTTCTTGTGAGCCAATTTTTGATGCTTTGAGAAAAGGATCGAGCCAATTTTTCGACATGACGATTTTATCCGTCATCTCTGGCAAACGATCTATGCCATAAAATGCTACACACCCGTTGACATTGCGTTAAGAGTGTAGCAATAATTGCGACATGACCCTTGAAGATTATATCCACGAGCACACCACTGTAACAGCTTTTGCGGCATTGCTGGGCAAGAGCCGGGCACAAGTGCACCGGTATATGCGCGGTGAGAATCTCAGCAAGAGCGTCATCGAGGAAATCTGCCGCGCAACTGGCGGGGCAGTGCAGCCGAAGTCGTTTTTCCAAACAGAGAACGCAGCATGACCTCAGTTCGCTTGAGATTTATCGACGGGCTTCGTCGCTTCTTTGATCATGTTGTCAAGAGCCGTGCGCAGTCCTTGGGCGGTAACAATATCCAGCCTCAGTCTGGCGCAGACTTCTACAACAGGGGCGTTGCCAAACTCAGCAATGAGGGAGCCGAGAGACAGGTAAACAACGCCATTCAAATGGCGAACCTCTGTCAGGATGTTAACAAAGTTGACCCCTCCGGACTTGTCAATGATCTCAGCTTTTTCGTCGCCCAGAGTAAGCGTCTTACCGCTGCGAATAACTACGTCGTTCATCAAAGCCCCCAAAGTAAGAATCATCCTGATCTGGAGAGATTGAATGCTCGCAACGCGGGAGTCGAGTCATGACCTCCTCCCGATCATTTGCAACACCTTCCACCCACAGAGAGGGCATGAAATGAAAATCGCACTAGCACTTTCATCACTTCTCATAGCTTCCCCTGCAATGGCTGAAGGAAGCCTACGGACTGCTGCTCTCACTGCAGTTGGCATCGAGGTATGTGGAGCGCAGGTACAGAAGGGCGTCCTTACTGAACTGGTCGTTCGCGGCGCAGAGGAAACCGGCATCCCGGCAGAAACAGCGGCATACATCGCCCTCGGCATGAAGCTGGCATACACGGACATCATCGCGCGCACCAACACTGCTGCTGAGTTTTGCGCTGGTTCCAAGACGGCGAGGATTGGGCAGTGATCAGGCTACTTGCATATCGAATATCAAACATCGTTGATCTCGTCGGCATGTGGCTCATTGGCTACTGCGCGGCATCTGGCCGTCCACTGACGGTTCTCGCGATCTTCGCAATCGGCCTGCCGCTTTCGGTCATCGTCGAGGAAATCGAGCGTAGGAGACAAGCATGAGCAACGACGCATTCATGATCCTCCTCGCTGTCGGCGTCCCTGCCGTGGCTATCACCGGCCTAGCTCTGGCGATCTGCAAGAAGTCGGGACAGTGCGCTCGGCAAGAGGAAAAGGTTCTGACAGCGGCGTGCATCAAGGCGGTGGAGCGCGAGCTTGTCGACCAGTACTGCGCCGCAGAGGGCGCGACCATCCGTTTCAAACCTGAGACTCAGTCTTCCTCCCGGCTTTGAGGTCTCGGTAGCTGGTGCCGGTCGTACTCCTCTCGGATCGGCACCAGCGACATTCTCGGCAGCGTCCAAGCTGCCATCAATCGAACGGCGATCGAGCCAATGGGTACGAATGAACTTTCCCCATCTGGCTCGACCGCATCAACCGAAGCAACAGGCGGCGGAGCGCTTCGGTAGACTTGAATTACTGGCTTTCCGGTTCCCCGGCGGGCCTCGTGAGACGAAGGGCTAGAGGCCCCGGCAAGGGTCGGTCCTTCGTCTCCAATGTGAATGTGCTTCGACATCTGTGTGGGCTCCTTAAGCACGAGCAACCTCGCACGGAGACGAATGCAGGATGTGCAAAGAAACAAAGCATTTGGAGCAAGAAATGAGTTCCGCGGTAAAAACCCAGAGCTACATTTGCCGGATGGTCGAGAAAGAGACCAAGGGCTGGGGCGACACTTTGCCCGCTCTAGAGCGGCTGGCCAACCGGTACGCGATTCCCTTTTGGACAATGAATAACATAAGAATTGGCCGCGCGAAGACCGTCGAGGGCGGGATTATGCGTAGGGTCAAACTGGCTTACCTCGACATGTGCGAGCGCCAGCTCAAGAACCTCCAACACGAGCTCGAATTAGAAGGAGGAGACACAGCAGATGATTTGGATGCGGATCTGCTGGCTGAGGTTCAAAGCCTCGCTGCGAAAGTTACTCAAGCGAAAAAGGGAATAAGGGCATGAGCAACCTGATTTCGATTGAGGAGTTGCGTGAAAACTATCTCTACGACCCGAAATCAGGGATCGTTTACTCGAAGAAGAACAATCGGGGAGGGGATATTTCCCCTCCCAAGCCGGCCGGCACACTTTGGTCGCACGGATACCTCGTCATTAGAAAATCGGGGAAGGCATACCCCGCGCACAGGGTAGCGTGGGCGTTATTCCACGGAAAATGGCCAAGCCAGAATATCGACCACATCAACGGGGTTAGAGACGACAACAGGATCGAAAACCTTCGAGACGTCTCGTTCTCCGATAATTCTAAAAACATGCGCCTCTTGTCACGCAACAAAACCGGCGTGCCTGGGGTTTCCTGGTCGGCTTCCAAGCAAAAGTGGATAGCCCAGATCACTCACCGCCGGAAACAGATTCACCTGGGTACGTATTCCTCATTCGAAGAGGCCGTCTCAGCTAGAAAAACCGCAGAGATTTCGTGGGGATTCCACGAGAACCACGGACAGCGATCCCGGCCAACATACCACAACTACAACTGACATTCCCCCGGTGGCCCATACCTCCGGTCACCGCAACTGCCGCGCAAATGCGGGATCTTCTCAACGAGGCGGATATGACGAAGCTCAAGGTTCTCGATCTCTTCAGCGGCATAGGCGGCTTCTCGCTGGGCCTGGAGCGTACGGGCGGCTTCGAAACGGTCGCCTTCTGTGAAATCGAGGAATTCCCTCGTCGAGTGCTCAAGAAACACTGGCCAGAGGTGCCCTGCTACCATGACGTACGAGAACTCACAGCAGACGTTCTTCGACGAGACGGAATTTCCGTTGATGTCATCTGCGGAGGCTTCCCCTGCCAGGATATCTCAAGCGCAGGGAAAATGGCAGGTATTGACGGAGAGCGAAGCGGTCTATGGGGCCAAATCGTCCGCCTTTGTGGCGAGCTTCAGCCAGGTTACGTCATTGTGGAGAACGTCTCAAACCTCCTTACAGGAGGGAAGGGAAGCTGGTTCGCAAGAGTTCTCAGTGACCTGGCCACGATCGGGTACGATGCGACATGGCACTGTATCCCAGCTTCCCACCTTGGCGCACTCCATCAACGAGACCGTGTCTGGATCGTCGCTTATCCCAACTCCGACAGCCTGCGACTACAAGGGTTCCGGCGTCCCAAGGATCGGCCGTGGACCGAAGAACAATTTGCGGGATTGGTTCAAGTGGCACTTCAGGCTGCAGTACCCACCCGTAATGGCGGTGGAATACATGATGGGGTTTCCAATCGGGCACACAGACTTAGAGCCCTAGGAAATTCGATCGTTCCCCAGATCCCCGAACTTATCGGCCACGCCATCCTCCAAGCAGAGAGGGCCGCAGCATGACACAGAAGCTCCTCGACCTCTTCCGCGCTCCCCACAACATGGACACTGCCCAGATCGCCGCACACCTCGGCGGCGAGGCTGCCGGATGGACAGAGGGCCGCGTCTACAACGTCATCAACGCCGAACGCCGAGAAGAACGCGCCGTCCCGGTCACATGGAAAGACGTTGAGCCGAAAGAGCGAAAGCACGCTCCCACGGCCAAGCTCCGCAAGCTCGTCCCGTTCGCTGGCTATGACGGCAAGGAGGAACGGATCTGATGACGCGCTTAGAACTTCCCTTTCCCTTGCCCGTCTCGGCCTGCTTCGAAAACGTCCCAAAGGTCGGCCGTCGCGCCACAGCTCGTTACCGTGAATGGACCAACGAAGCCTTGTGGATGATCCACAGCCAGAAGCCACAGAAGTTCGCAGGTGAGGTTTCTATCTCCATCGGCCTCGTAGCCCCAGACAAGCGCGCTCGTGACGCTGACAACGCCTTGAAGGGCTGCCTCGACGTTCTCGTCAAGTCCGGCGTCATCCGTGACGACTCCAACCGGTATGTGCGCCGCCTGACGGTTCAGTGGGTGGCATCTGGCGCTCCCTGTACCGTGCTCATCTCTGAATATGAGGATCAAGCAGCATGACAACGTTCGCAGAATTCTATCAGCAGTTCCCACGAAAAAAGGCCCGTGGCGATGCCCAGAAGGCTTGGGATCAGGCCCTGAAGAAGGGCTATAGCGCCGACGAGATCATGGCGGGCCTGATGCGCAACCTTGCTGATCTCCAGCGCCGTGAGCCTCAGTTTGTGCCGTATCCGGCAACCTGGCTTCGCGCTGAGGGCTTCTTCGACGAGCCCGACCCCATCCGCAGCAACACTGGCAGAAGGACGATAGCCGATGCCGCAAGGGACTTCCTCAGCAACGATTATCGCGGCGATGCTTTCGGGGTTCCCAGCATCGGCCGCCATTGATCCTGACATGGCAATCCGAGCCTACCTCATGGCCGTTGAAGGCATAGCGCAGGAGGCAATAGCCCGAGCAGCGCGTCTCTTCATCACAGGACAGGTGAAGGACCAGAACCGGGATTTCGCCCCGTCCTGCGCCGCCTTTGCCGAACAATGCCGGTATCAGCAAGCATCGATCGACGCAGAGCGCCGGCCACGCATCGAGGCCAAGCCCAAGGTCGAAGGCCCGAGAGTGGCTGAATGGAAGCTGGATCTGCTCAACGCCGCTCTCAAGGGCGACAACAAAGCCCGCGCCAAGCTTCGAACCATGTTCCCTCAAATTGACATCCCAGACGCGCCAGAACCGCAGGAGGCAGCAGAATGAACGCCCGCCCAGACATCAACATGAATACAGCCGCCAAGGCGAAGGGCCGGTATTTTAAGCCAAATGTGACGCCGCACGCTGATATAGACGTCGAGAAGGCAGCAAAGCTGTGGAGCGAAGGCAAGTCGATGGACCAGATCGCCATGCTTCTCCGCACCAACAAATATTCCGTCCGCACTCTAACGTTGAAGAACAGAGATCTTTTCCCAAAGAGGCAAAGAGCGGAATCGGATTGGACGGACGCCAAGATCAAAGAAGCTGCCAGGATGTGGGCGGATGGCATGTCGCCAGCAGAGATTGGAAAGAAATTCCATAGCACCAAGGGCGGCATTATCGGGCTTGCATATCGCAATCGCGATCTGTTCCCGGCTCGCGGAACTGGCCGGAAGACCGCCGAAGGGAAACCGAGACGATCAGTTACGATCATCCCGAAGGCGAAACAGAAGAGGATGGTTGAGCCTGACTTCGGCCCCGCAGAGCCGCAAATCCCGGCGACGGAATACGACCTCATGCGCCTCCCGCACGCAAAGTCGCTCATCGATCTTGAGCCGTGCGAATGCAAGTGGCCCCTCACATCAGGTGGTCCCTTCATGTTCTGCGCTGAGACGACGGAAAGTCGCGCATCCTACTGCACCAACCATCTGGAGCGGTCTTTGCCTCGGCCAGAACATCGACGACTGAAAGCAGCGGCATAACGAGGAACAGGCGGCATGAAGATCAAGGCGGCGAAATGGTATGCAATCCGGCTCAAGCCGAGCGCGCAACGTCCAGCGAAACAGGACCCGCGCATCACCAACATAGAGTTCTCCCTACGGCAGGAGGGCTTTGAGCATTACATGCCTCTGGAGCGGCGGGAAATAGTGCACCACCGCACAAAGAAGCCGATCGACAAGCAGTACCCGCTCATCCCAGGCTATGCCTTCGTATGCGAGCCCCACGACTGGCTGAGGCTCGCCAAGTGCGATTTCGTCGCTGGCGTGCTCGGAGTGAGGGGAACGCCCATTCCTCTGATCCCTACCGTCATCGACGCCGTTCGTGATGCCGAGGCTGTCATCCTCTCCGAATACGAGAGGCAGAAGGCCATGCGACGCCAGCGCGAGAAGGAGCAGGCAGACCGTCTACAGCACATCCCGCAGCGGCGCGCCCGCCAGATGTACCCCGCAGGAACGCCGATCGTCATCGACCGCACGCACGTACTCCTCGGCGGCATGAAGGGCAGGGTAGTGGACGCAACCGGGCGGCAGACCATCAAGGCAGTGATTGAAACGCTTAACGGCATGGTGAATGCAGAGCTGTCGTTGGCATTTGTGGAGAAGGTGGCGTGATGTTGGCTATCATTTACGCCATGATCGCTTGCGGCGTGGAGAGCGCCACGGGCAGCTTTTGGAAAGCGACTATATGGCCGTATCATGTCGGTGTGGTTATAGGAAAGGCTGTGAATGCCCATAAGTGCGCCTTGAAATCATAACCAAATCAGCATATAAATCGCTCAGTGATTTGATGGGTTGTTCTGCTAGCGGATAATCGCCGGACCCACTGGAGAGCTTCACGGCTCCAGCATCAGCAGAAATTTGCCTGAAACGCACCCGCCACGCCTCTTAACAATGCGCACCCCGGCGGGTTTTCTTTTGGGAACGAGATGCCCGACGAAGACGCATTCTCCCCTCTAGAATCCCACTGCTATCTCCGAGAAGCAACCTACGACGGCATCCAAGGCTTCGCCCTCATGGACTGCGACGGAGAGATGGAGATATTCGCAGAGAACCGCTCCGACGTGTTCTTCTACGCAAGGGAGCATGACCTAACCGTGGTGAGGCTGAATTGACGGTATCAGGACTTTCGTACAGCCTCGGTGCTGCCGCCAAGGAAAAGGCCGAGGGCCAATTGCGTGACTACATGGATCGCCAGGCTAAGGTCGCCGCCGATCGCGCGAAAATCCGGTCTGAGAAGATGAAAGCAGTGTGGGCAAAGAAGAAGGCCGCGCAAGCTTCACGATGACTAGTAAGTTATTGCTTTTCCTAGCAATTCTTTCCCTCTCCTCATGCCAAGCCCCGCAGATATGCAAACACTGCTGGGTGGCTCTGTGATCATCGATCTCAACGCAGAACGCGACAAGCGCAACGCTCCAGACCCACAACACATCCTCACCGACCAATTCGGCATCCCAATGTTCGAATACCTCTGCGACTACAGAATGAACGATTCATCCTGGTCCCTTCGCCTCTGGGCATACTCGATCGAAGACGCAGAAGCAGGGATTGAGGCGATCAGGGGCTCGCTAGGATATCTCGGGCAGGTTTATACGGTCGTTTCGTAGAAAACCATTCCGGCAAGTATCGGATTTTACCGCCTTAGTATCCAAGACGGCGGAATATCATTCTATCGCACCAACCTTTCCAAAGGAGTGCATCAATGAAAACAACTGGATGGCCGTTTTAAAATGGCCGGCAATCAAAACAGCGGTCGCAAGCAAGAGAAGCCATTCAGGGATGCCCTGAGGATCGAGCTTGCAAAACTGCAAGACGACGATCAGCGCGGCCTTCGCAAGATTGCTCGCTCTCTCATCGAGGCAGCAGAAGAAGGCAAGATGGACGCCGTTAGGGAAATCGCCGACAGAATGGACGGCAAGGTTGCCCAAGCGATCATCGGCGATGAGGAAAACCCTGTGAACCTCGTCCACGTCATCAAGCGAGAGATTGTCCGTGCGGGCACTCGCGATACAGACGGCTGAGGTTTTCGAGCCTCTGCTAGAACCGGCCCGCGACAAAGGGGCATGGGGCGGTCGAGGATCGGGAAAGTCTCACTTCTTCGCTGAGCTGTTGGTTGAGGATGCCTTGCGCTTCCCAGGCGATGCGAACGAAGGGATGCGTGCCATTTGTGGCCGCGAGATCCAAAAGAGCCTGAAGGACTCGGCCAAGTTCCTCATCGAGAGCAAGCTGAACAAGTTCGGCCTCGGTGAAGCTGAAGGCTTCAAGGTCTTCATGGACAAGATCGAAACGCCAGGAGACGGCGTGATTATCTTCCAAGGCCTTCAAGATCACACGACGGATTCAATCAAGTCGTTCGAAGGCTTTCACCGGTTCTGGGGCGAAGAAGCGCACGGTATCAGTACTCGATCGGTTGGCCTGATCCGCCCGACAATGCGTTGGGAGAGCAAGCGCCTCGGCCTCGCGTCGGAAATGTGGTGGTCATGGAACCCACTACGCCGCATGGATGCAGTCGATGTCATGCTCCGAGGCGATGGCCTTCCAACTGGCGCTGCTGTCGTTCGGGCGAACTGGTCGGACAATCCGTGGTTCCCGAAGGTTCTTGAGCAAGAGCGTCTGGACTGCCTCTCAAACACGCCTGATCAATACGACCACATATGGGAAGGCGGATACGCAACGGTCTTGAGTGGCGCCTATTACGCTCAAGCGCTTCAGATAGCCAAGGCAGAGGGCCGCATCGGTCGCGTAGCCGCTGACCCGCTCATGACCATCCGGCTCGTCTGCGATATCGGCGGCACTGGCGCACGAGCTGACGCATTCACGATCTGGGCATGCCAATTCATCGGCAAGGAGATCCGGTGGCTCGATTACTACGAGGCGGTTGGACAGCCGCTGGCATCGCATCTCAACTGGTGCAGGTCAAAAGGCTACACGCCGGACAGGGCGCAATTCTGGCTGCCGCACGATGGCTCGACCAACGACAAGGTCTACGACGTTTCCTACGAAAGCGCGCTTCGTGAGGCTGGCTATCGGGTGACGGTCGTTC
>Ga0102592_1003113_pt1 | contig 13024 bp, 10 predicted proteins | sample AraplaCol_mMF_r2_FD_76861 | JGI IMG/M metagenome (GOLD analysis project Ga0102592, IMG submission 76861) | Arabidopsis root microbial communities from North Carolina, USA - plate scrape MF_Col_mMF_r2 (SPADES assembly) (version 2) | ecosystem: Host-associated > Plants > Roots > Endosphere... | reverse complement strand
GCAAACCATAGTCACTGCCTCAAACAGCGCCAACTCACGCTTTTTTACCGATTGTTACCCCAAACCTGCCGTATTCGCGCCAAGGCTTAACCAAATTGCGCCGAGGTTTTGGGTCGCTGCCGGCAGTTTGACTGAACACCCAAACACGTAATTAATGATTTAAAATCAGTTGTTTGGCTGCGCAATCCGGGCATGCACGGGACAAAAGGAAAGGTCCCGGCAAGCTTGTTGCCGGGACCTGTTTTCGTCCGCCTTATTGTAACAATCCTCAGGTCGCCTGCCGCCGCAGGAAGGCCGGGATATCAAGATGGTCGTCACCCTGTGGCGCGGGCGCAACAGGCGCGGGACGGCCGTGCATGTCCAGGCCCTGCGGCGCGGGACGGCGAGCATACTCCGATACCGGCTCGCTCGATGCGATCTGCTGCGCCACGGTCTTTTGCGGCCGGCGCTCGGGCAGCGGCGGCATTGCGGGACCAGCGGTGCGGGCCGCGACCGGAGCTTCGCTCTCCTCGTCACGACGGCCGAGGCCGACATTGGCGAGGCGCTGCAGCAGCGACAGGCGGCTCTTCGGCGGCGTCTCCTCCTCGACCTCGCCGCGAGCCTGGCGAAGCTCGGCCTGGGCCGGCATCGGCAGCTCGTCGATACGCGGCATCCTGGGCGCGCGGACAGGGCGCTCGGCCTGCGGCGGGATGAAGGTCTCGGGCGTCATCGGCTCCTGCATCGCGACCGGGGCCTGCTCGGGCTCCGGAAACAGGGTCGGCTTCTGAGCGATCGGGCGCACGGTGACGTCGCCGTAGGTCTGCATCGGCGCCGGTGCCTGCGGAACGTCCGCAACGGCAGCCGCGATGGCGGCGAGCGCGGCGCGCTCGACGTTCGGACGGGGCGCGGCAGCGACCGGAGCCTGTGCGGCCGGCATCTGCGCTTCCAGCTTCTGGGCGCGCTCGGCCATGCGCTGATTGTCGGCGCGGAGCCGCGCGGTCAGGTCGGCGAGACGGCTCTCGGCAGCCACGGGCGGCGCTGCGGGAGCCTGCTGTGCCTGCGGCGCCGCGTTCGCGACCGGAGCGGAGGTCGCCTGGCTGTTGCGGGCGATCGCGGCCTGCTCGATGCCGGTGGCAACGACCGAGACGCGGATCAGGCCGTCGAGCGCTTCGTCGAAGGTCGCGCCGACGATGATGTTGGCGTCCTGGTCGACTTCCTCGCGGATGCGGGTCGCGGCTTCGTCGACCTCGAACAGCGTGAGGTCCTTGCCGCCGGTGATGGAGATGAGGAGGCCCTTGGCGCCCTTCATCGAGCTGTCGTCGATCAGCGGGTTGGCGATCGCGGCTTCCGCGGCGGTCAGCGCGCGCTTGTCGCCGGAGGCTTCGCCCGTGCCCATCATCGCCTTGCCCATCTCCTTCATCACCGCCCTCACGTCGGCGAAGTCGAGGTTGATCAGGCCTTCCTTGACCATCAGGTCGGTGATGCAGGCAACGCCGGAATAGAGCACCTGGTCGGCCATCGCGAAGGCGTCGGCGAAGGTGGTCTTCTCGTTGGCGACCCGGAACAGGTTCTGGTTCGGGATGATCAGCAGGGTATCGACCACTTTATGCAGCTCGGCGATACCGGCTTCCGCCGTGCGCATGCGGCGGGCGCCCTCGAAGTGGAACGGCTTGGTCACGACGCCGACGGTGAGGATGCCCATGTCGCGCGCGATCCTGGCGATCACGGGAGCAGCACCCGTGCCGGTGCCGCCGCCCATGCCGGCGGTGACGAACACCATGTTGGCGCCGGAGAGATGGTCGCGCAGCTCGTCGATCACCTCTTCCGCCGCGGTGGCGCCGACGTTCGGCTGCGAACCTGCGCCGAGGCCCTGCGTGACCACCGTGCCCATCTGCACGATGCGCTGCGCCTTCGACATCGTCAGCGCCTGCGCGTCGGTGTTGGCGACCACGAAGTCGACGCCCTGAAGGCCCGCCGTGATCATGTTGTTGACGGCGTTGCCACCGGCGCCACCGACGCCGAACACGGTGATCCGGGGCTTCAGTTCGTGAATATCAGGAACGTTGATGCTGATGGTCATGGTTGCTGCCTCTCGATCACGCGCGCGTGGGTTCGCCCCGGCCGGTGGCCGCGGGAGTTGGTGAAAATCGATCATTGCGGACAGGAGTCATCAGAAGCCCTCGCGTAGCCATCGTCCGACCTTTCCGAAATAGCCGCCCGTCCCCGTCTTGACCTGCTGCCGCGTATGCCGCGGTTCGACATGTTCGAGGTGAACATATTGCGGGTAGACGAGGAGTCCGGCCGGCACCGCGAACGCGGCGTTCTTCGCCTCGTTGGGCAGCCGGCCAAAGCCGAGCGGACGTCCGACCCGCACGGGCCGGCCGAGAATCTGGGTTCCGAGTTCGACGAGGCCGGTGAGCTGCGAGGCTCCGCCCGACAGCACGACGCGGCCGTTGGGCTCCGAGGCGAAGGGCGAATCCTTCAACTTGTCCCGAACCATTTCGAAGACTTCCTCGGCACGGTGCTTGACGATGTTGGCGATGGTGGCGCGGGAGACGATCTGCGGCAGATCCTGCTCGTCACCGGCTGTCGGCACAGACATCAGCTCACGCGAGTCCGATCCGCCGGTGATGACGGTGCCGTATAACGTCTTGATTCGCTCGGCATCGGCAATGGTCGCCGAGAGTCCGCGCGCAAGATCCATCGTGATGTGTTGCCCGCCGACCGCAAAACCGGCCGCATGCACGAAACGGCCGCCTGAATAAACGGCAATCGTGGTGGTGCCCGCACCCATCTCGACGACGGCAGCACCAAGGTCGGCCTCGTCGTCGGTCAGCACGGAGAGGCCGGCCACATAGGGGCTCGCCGCCATGGCTTCGACATTGATGTGGCAGCGCTCGACCGCCAGCATCAGGTTCCGCGCCACGGTGGCGTCGCAGGTGACGACGTTCATGTCGACGCCGAATTGATGGGCGACCATGCCGCGGGGATCGCGGATGCCCTTGACGCCGTCGAGCGTGTAGCCGACCGGCAGCGCGTGCAGAACGGTGCGGCCCTCGCCGGTGGCGTGGCGCATGCCGGTGGAGGTGACGCGGCTGACATCGGCCTGCGTCACGGCGCCGCCACGGATGTCCGCGGCGGCCTCGACCAGCTGACCGGACAGCCGGCCGCCGGAGACCGAAAGCAGCACGGACTCGACCCGCACCTTCGCCATCTTCTCCGCGAGCGCCACGGCCTGGCGCACCGCCTGCTCGCATTCGCCAAGGTCGATCACCGCGCCGGCCTTCATGCCGCGCGACTGGATCTGGCTGTATCCGATCAATTCCACCGCATGGGTGCGGCCGCGCAGCGCCTCGCTCGGCGCCGACGGCTTCAGCCGCGCGATCATGCAGGCAATCTTGCTGGTGCCGATGTCGAGGCAGGCGACGAGGCCGCCGCGCTTGTGCGGCATCGGGCGCGTCTTCGGTGTCTGGGTACGATCGAGACCGGTCATGCGGAATCCCCGGCCTTCTTTTTCTTCTTGTCCTTGAACAGATCTTCGCGCGCCTTGGCGGCGTCCTCGGACAGCTGCACCACCAGGCGATCGGGCAGGCGCATGTCGACGGCGACGATATCGCGGGAGAACAGCCTGTCCTCCTTGTCGAGCTTGGACAGCATCGCCAGCGCGTTGCCGACGTCCTGTTCGGGCAGTCGGATGTCGAGGCCGTCCTTGAGGCGCAGATTCCAGCGCCGCTCGCCGACGTAAATCGCGGCCTTCGTCACCGCATTGACCTGCGGATAGCGGGCCAGCAGCGCGAGGAAATCGCGGGCCTGGGTTTCCGCGCCCTTGCCGACCACGAGCGGCAGCGACAGGAAGCGGCGCGAGACATAGGGCTCGAGCACGGCGCCGTCGTCGGCGATGACCGAGAGCCGGCCGGCCTCCTGCCACAGCGCGAACGCCTTGCGCTCGGTGAGCTCGATCATGAGCTGGCCCGGATAGAGCTTCAGCACGGTCGCATCCGCGATCCAGGGATTGGCCTTGAGCTTGTCGCGCACCGCGTCGGCGTCGAGGAACAGCAGAGAGGAGCGGCCGCTGACGCCGCCGATCGCCAGGATCTCGTCCTGGGTAAGTTGCTTGCGCCCGTTGATCACGACGGAGGTGATGCGGAACCCGGCGGAATTGGCCATGGCGTTGCGGGCATCGCTGACCGCGGTGATGAAATCCTGGAGATGGCCGCCCTTGACGATGCCGAAGCCGCAGCTTCCGATCAGCAGCAGCACGGTCATGCTGATTCCGACCCGGCGCGGCAGATAGCGCTCGATCAGCGCAACCACGCGCGGCGGCGGCTCGCGCTCGACGATGGCTTTTGCTCTGGACTTGACCTTGGCGGCAGCGCGCTGCTCGTCGCGCTTGTCCTGCAGCCACTCGCGCAGAAGCACGACCGCTCCGATCGCGGCCGCCTTCAGGTCGGCTTGGGGCCTCAGCGATCTGAAAAGCGACCGGGTGAGGCTTCCTGCTCCATCCATTGCACGAGCTCGTCAACAGTTTGCCCGCGACATCGCGCGGATCCTGGCGAACATGACGTCTTGAACATGCCGGGCCGGGTGCTGGTCTTCAGCAGAAGAAAACCTCTCCCCTTCAAAGCGTTCGCTGGAGGGGACATCACCCGCGACAGCTCACGCGCCGGCAGCCAAAGCGCCATATGCGCCGCCAGCGTTAACCTTCGGACGTCCTGGTAAACAAAAGGTAAAGTTCGTTAACGTCCGGCGCATTTTGCCCCGGTGTGTGAGGCATTTATGCCGCGATGTCCGGCATTTTACCGGTTTTGGGCGCCAAACCGGCCCGTTTTGCCCATTTGGCCGTTAACCAGTCCTAATTATTTCCGCACGCCCCGCCCGGCGAGCTCCACCAGGCCGCGCAGGAAGTCGACGAAGGCAATGCCCTCGGCCTTCAGCGCCTTGGGGTAGAGCGAGGACTTGGTCAGCCCGGGCAGCGTGTTGGTCTCGAGATAAATGAGACCCCGATCCGAGACGATGAAGTCCGACCGGGAATAGCCGGTGCAGGACATCGCGCGGTGCGCCAGCATCGCCTGCGCCTTCAGCGCGGCGATGATCTCGGGTGCGAAACGGCCCGGGCAGATCTCCTGGGTCGACTTCAGCAGATATTTTGCGGCGTAGTCGAAATTGCCCTCGCCCGGAATGATCTCGATCGGCGGCAGCGCGATGATCGAGCCATCGGTGCGCTCCAGCACGCCGCAGGTCGCCTCGACGCCGGCGATATAGGGCTCGATGACATAGTCTTCGTGCTTCGCCGCATTGCGGACGGCGACGAGATCCTGCTTCGCGTTGACGAAGATCAGGCCGTAGCTCGATCCGTCGCGCGCCGGCTTTGCGATCAGCTTTCCGTACTCGGCAAAGGCTTCGTCGATGTTGGCGAGTGCAATGTTCGCCGGCGGCGTCACGCCGCCGAGCGCGGCGAAATGCTTGGCCGCGATCTTGTCGAACGCCAGATGCGAGGACGCCGAGCCCGATCCGGTGAAGGGCACGCCGCGCGCCTCGCACATCACCTGCAATTCGCCGTTCTCGGCCCGCCCGCCATGCAGGCCCAGCACCAGCACGCGGTTCTCGGCCTTGGCCTGATCCAGCGCCTGCTCCAGCGGAATGCCCCGCGTGCCGGGCTTGAACTCGTCTTCGAAGGGGCGAGCATGTTCGAGCAGTTGCTTGGACTGCACGACATGCACCTTGTCCTCGACGTCCCACCACCACAGGTCAGCCTCGGGCAAGGCCTGATGCAGCGCCTGGGCCGAGGCGACCGAGACGAGACGCTCGCGGTTGGAGCCGCCGAAGAGGATCGTGATGCGCATGGTCTCTCGTCGCCTGTCCAGGTTAACCGGGAATTCCGATCCGCTTGATTTCCCAGTGTAGCTCAATTCCGGAATTTGCCTTCACACGTTCGCGTACGGTCTCGCCCAGTGTCTCGATATCGTGCGCGGTGGCATCGCCGGTGTTGATCAGGAAATTGCAGTGCATCTCCGAGACCTGCGCCCCGCCGACGCGCAAGCCCCGGCAGCCGGCGGCGTCGACCAGCTTCCAGGCGGAATGGCCGGGCGGATTCTTGAAGGTCGATCCGCCGGTCTTCTCGCGGATCGGCTGCGCAGTCTCGCGGTGGCTTTGCACCTCCGCCATGCGCGCGCGGATCACTTCCGCATCCCGGATCTCGCCGCGAAACCGTGCGGAGGTGAAGATGATGGAGGGATCGAGGCCGCTACTCCGATAGACGAACTTCATCTCGGCATTGGAGAACACGTGCTTGGTGCCGTCGCGCCCGACGCCGCGTGCCTCAATCAACACGTCCTTGGTCTCGCCGCCATTGGCGCCGGCATTCATCCGCAGCGCGCCGCCGATCGTCCCGGGAATGCCGAAATAGAATTCGAGCCCGCCGATCTTGGCGGAAGCTGCCACTTCCGCCACGCGCTTGTCGAGTGCGGCCGCGCCGGCGGTGACGACGTCGCCGCTCGCGCTCGCTTCGCCGAAGGCGCGCGGCGCCAGGCGGATCACCACGCCGGAAATGCCGCCGTCGCGCACGATGAGGTTGGAGCCCACGCCGACGACAGTGACGGGGATGTCGGACGCGAGATGCGCCAGGAAGTAAGCGAGATCGTCCTCGTCTGCCGGCGTGAACAGCACCTGCGCCGGACCGCCGACACGAAACCAGGTGAGCTCGGCCAGCGACTGGTTGGCGAGCAGCCGGCCGCGAAGTTGCGGCATCGCGGTTTTGAGGTCGGACGTGATGTCGGGGAAGCTCACCGCCTACCCCAACGCCTTCAACTGATCCGGCAGGGCATACGCCCATTGCGTGATGTTGCCGGCGCCCAGGCACACGACAAGATCGCCGGACCTCGCGAGCCGCTTGACGATGCCCGCGAGCTCCGGTGCCGCCGGCAGCGGCACCACCTCGCGATGCCCATGGGCGCGCAGGCCTTCCACGAAATGATCGCGATCGATGCCGTCGATGGGCGCCTCGCCGGCGGCATAGACATCGGCGACAACGACCGCATCCGCGTCGTTGAAGCAGGTGCAGAATTCCTCGAACAGTGATTGCAAGCGGGTGTAACGATGCGGCTGCACCACGGCGATCACCTTGCCGGTGTAGGAATCGCGTGCCGCTTTCAGCACCGCCGCGATCTCCACGGGGTGATGGCCGTAATCGTCGATGACGGTGACGCCGTTCCACTCGCCGGTTTTGGTGAAGCGGCGCTTGACGCCGCCGAAGCCGGCCATTGCCTTGCGGATCGCATCGTCCGACACACCGAGCGCATGCGCGACCGCAATCGCTGCCGTCGCGTTCGACGCATTGTGCCGGCCCGGCATCGGCAGCGCGAGATCGGCGATCTCATGCGTGGTGCCGGCCTTGCGGTCGCGGATCACGACCTTGAATTTCGAGCCGCCGCCGCCCGCGGTGAGATCGACCAGCCGCGCGTCGGCCTGCGGGTTCTCGCCATAGGTGATGATGCGGCGATCCTCGATCTTGCCGACAAGAGTCTGCACCACGGGATGGTCGATACACATCACGGCAAAGCCGTAGAACGGCAAATTCTCGACGAAATGGCGGAAGGCGTCCTGCACGGCCTCGAAGGTCTTGAAGTGGTCGAGATGCTCGGGGTCGACATTGGTGACGATCGCGACGTCGGTCGGCAGTTTCAGGAAGGTGCCGTCGCTCTCGTCCGCCTCCACCACCATCCAGTCACCGGCGCCCAAACGGGCGTTGGAGCCGTAGGCGTTGATGATACCGCCGTTGATGACGGTGGGATCGAGGCCGCCGGCGTCGAGCAGCGTTGCCACCATCGTCGTCGTCGTGGTCTTGCCGTGGGTACCGGCAATGGCGACGCAGCTCTTCAGCCGCATCAGCTCGGCCAGCATCTCGGCACGCCGCACCACGGGAATGCGCCGCTCGCGCGCCGCCATCAGTTCCGGATTGTCGCGCTTGATCGCGGTGGAGACCACGACGACCTCCGCGCCATCGACGTTCTCGGCCTTGTGGCCGACCGAGACCTTTGCACCCTTCTTGCGCAGCCGGTCGAGATTGTAATTGTCGGAGGCGTCGGAGCCCTGCACCGCATAGCCGAGATTGACCAGCACCTCGGCAATGCCGCTCATGCCGATCCCGCCGATCCCGACGAAGTGGATGGGTCCGATCTCGCGCGGCAGTCTCATGCTCTGTTCCCTGACCTCGCCGCCTTGCCCAGGCGGTATCTGGCGAAGGTCACGGCCAAATCAGCCGCGTGCCTTTCCTACTGGATGCCCCGCTTTAGAAGGCGAAGACAAGGGCTTTTTCGCGTCAGAGTCCCGCGACCTTGACCACCAGATCGGCCAACCGCTCGGCCGCATCGAGCCGCCCTGCCCCCTTCGCGGCCGCCGCCATGGCGGCGAGGCGCGCGGGCTCGGCTGCGAAAGCGGAGATCTCGGACGCCAGCCGGTCCGAGGTGAACTCGGTCTGGGGGATACGGATCGCGCCGTCGACCTTGGCCAGCACGCCGGCATTGGCGAACTGGTCCTGATCGATCGAGCCCGGGAGCGGCACCAGGATCGAGGGCCGGCCGATCGCCGCGAGCTCAGCCACCGTGCCGGCGCCGGAGCGCGACACGATCAGGTGGTTGGCGGCAAGCCGCGCCGGCAGATCGGTAAAGAACGGCGCGAGCTCCACCTTGATCTTGAGCTTGTCGTAGACCGCGCGGACACGGCTCATGTCCTCGTCGCGCACCTGCTGGGTGAGGATCAGCCGGCTCCACAGCGCGGGCTCCAGCCGCTCGATCGCGCCCGGCACGATGTCGGCCATGATGCGCGCGCCCTGGCTGCCGCCGACCACGAGCAGGCGCAGCGGGCCGTTCACCTCGGGCGCAGCATAGGGCACGGCGGCGGCTGCGAGCACCGCGGGCCGCATCGGCGTGCCGACCGTGGTGGTCTTGCCTGACAGCGCGGGATCGCGGTCGAGCACGCCGGGCAGCGACGTCGCGATGGCGCGCACGCGGCTCGACAGGAAGCGGTTGGCACGGCCGAGCACCGCGTTGGCGTCGTGGATGATGCCGGGCACGCCGGCGAATTTTGCCGCGACCAGCGGCGGCAGCGTCGGATAGCCGCCGAAGCCGACGACGGCGACCGGCTTCAGGCGCTTGATCAGCGCGTAGGCCGACAGCGTGCCGGCAACGAGCGTGAGACCGGCATAGGCGAGCTGCAACGGATTGCGGCCGCGCGCGGTCTCGCTGGCCACGACGTCGATCATGTCCTTGCTGAACAGCCCGCTATAGCGCAGCGCGCGCTCGTCCGTGACGAGGCGGACGCGATAGCCGCGCCGGATCAGCTCGACGCCGAGCGCCTCGGCCGGAAACAGATGGCCGCCGGTGCCGCCCGCGGCGAGAAGAATCAGGGGGGAATTGTCCATGGATAGGCCTTTTACAAGGTCTTTCCTGTCATTGCGAGCGAAGCGAAAAGTCCGAAGCCCGGATGGAGCGAGCCGTAATCCGGGGTTTCGCCGCTTGGATGGAATCCCGGATTGCGCTCCGCTCCATCCGGGCTACACGCTCCTCGCTATGACGCCTTACGCGTAACTGCGCATCGCCTCGGCGTGGCCGCTGGCTTCCACCTCGGTGCGCGGGCGCAGCCGCGTCAGCGCCAGCATCATGCCGACGCCGTATGCCAGCGACACGATCGAGGAGCCGCCATAGGAGATGAACGGCAGCGTCATGCCCTTGGCGGGAATGAGCTGGAGGTTCACCGACATGTTGATCGCGGCTTGCACGCCGAACAGGATCGCTAGACCCGAGGCGGCAAAACGCGAGAACATGTCTTCATTGGCATAAGCGCGCGACAGCGTGCGGATGACGACGAAAGCGAACAGCGCCAGCATCGCAAGGCACAGGATGATGCCGAACTCTTCGGCCGCGACCGCGAACACGAAGTCGGTGTGGCTGTCCGGCAGACTGCGTTTGGCGATGCCCTCGCCCGGCCCGAGGCCGAACCAACCGCCGTTGTAGAAGGCCTCCATGGCGGTATCGACCTGGAAGGTGTCGCCGGAGGCCGGGTTCATGAAGCGCTTGATGCGACCTGCGACGTGCGGAACGAACAGATAGGCGCTGAACAGGCCGGCCGCGCCGAGGCCTGCCAGTCCGAACACCCAGATCATGCGCATGCCCGCGATGAAGAACAGCGAACCCCACACCATGAGGATCAGCATGGTCTGCCCGAAATCCGGCTCCATCACCAGCAGCGCGACCAGCATCATGAGCAACACCAGCGCCATCGTGGTCGCCGGCATCTCAGGCCGCTTGGTCGATTCCGCGAACAGCCAGGCGGCGATGACGACGAAGGACGGCTTTGCGATTTCAGAGGCCTGGATGTTGACGCCGAGCAGCGTGATCCAGCGCCGCGAGCCCTTTACCTCCGGGCCGATCGCGAGCGTGAGCACGATCAGGACGATGCTGGCGGTGAAGATGATCAGCGCCGAGCGGCGGATCGATCGCGGCGACAGGAAGGAGACGCCGAGCAGCACGATGCAAGACGGCACCAGGAACAGCACGTGGCGGCTGAAGAAATGGAAGGGATCGAGCCCGATGCGGGTCGCGACCGGCGGGCTCGCCGCCAGCGACAGGATCACGCCGGTCAGCATCAGCGCCAAAATGGCGCCCATCAGCGGCTTGTCGACGGTCCACCACCACTCGGAAAAGGGGGTGCGTTCTTCACGGGAGAGCATGGGCGGCCGCTTTCGGACAGAGGTCGTCCATTGGTCGCCGAGGTTGGTTACCGCAGGGTTAAGGAAGTGGATGAAGTTGTGCACAGTCTCGTGCCCCGGACGCAGCGCAGCGCGCCGCCTCTTCGCGGCGCGGTGCGTTGCAGAGCCGGGGCCCATTGCCGCTCCTGGGTCCCGGCTCTGCGGAGCGTCACTTCGTGCCGCACCGCGTCCGGGACACGAGACCTTGCGGATCTGCCCTATTCGTAATTGATCGCAACATCGCCCGCGCGCGGATTGCGCTTGTAGATCTGCTCAGGTCCGGGAATGAACCCGACCCTGACTGCCCGCTCGCTGCTCCAGACGACGACAGGTTCAAGATGCCCGCGCACGCTGACGAAGGTCGGCGTGCTCTCGGGCGAAAACGTCCGGCCGCGCGCGATGATGCTGGCTTGCGTGCTGTCGGGCACCGTGGCTCCGCACGACTTCCAGACCACGACGACCAGCTGGCTGCCGCTGGGCGAGGCGAAGGCGCGCTGGCTAACGACGCGGCACGCGCCGAATCCGTTCATGATGATGTCGGCGAGCACAACGAAGAGAAAGCCTGCGACGACAAGCACAACGGCGATCAACGCGATCCAGCGTCGCCGCGACATCCTCACACCACCGGTTTCACGCCCGGCAGCGCCTGCACCAGCTCGCGGAACTTGGTGCCGCGGATCTCGAAGTTGCGATACTGGTCGAAAGAGGCGCAGGCCGGCGACAGCAGCACGACGGCATCGGTGATGCCTGATGCTTCCGCATCGCGCGCGGCGTGCGCGACGGCAACGTCCAGCGTCTGGCTGATCTCGTGCGCGACACCACCGAGCGTGGCGGAAAATTCCTGCGCGGCCTCGCCGATCAGATAGGCCTTTCGGATGCGCGGGAAGTAGCCGGAGAGGCCAGTGATGCCGCCCGCCTTGGGCTTGCCGCCGGCGATCCAGAAGATGTCGGAAAAGGACGACAGCGCACGCGCGGTGGCATCCGCGTTGGTGCCCTTGGAATCGTTGACGAACAGCACGTTGCCGCGGCGGCCGACCTGCTCCATGCGATGCGCAAGGCCTGGAAAGCTACGCAGGCCGTTTTGCAGCACCTCCAAGCTGATACCCATCGCGAGCGCGGCGGCGGCGGCACAGGCCGCATTCTGCGCGTTGTGCTGGCCGCGCAGCGAACCGATGCCGCCGAGCTTTGCAACCTCGTTGCGCGCGCCGCCCGCCGTGCGCACGATATGACCGTGCTCGACATGGATGCCTGATGCCAGCGGGTTCTTGACGGAGATGCGCACCACGGTCTTGCCGGCGCGGTCGAGCCGGTCGGCGATGTCACGACAGAAGCCGTCATCGACGCCGACGATCGCGGTGCCGCCATCCTGCACGCCGGCAACGAGGCGCTCCTTCACCGCGGCATAATGTTCGATGGTGCCGTGACGATCGATATGGTCCTCGCTGACATTGAGCAAAATGCCGACGGAGGGATCGAGTGAAGGCGTGAGGTCGATCTGGTAGGACGACATCTCGATCACATGGACGCGGCCCATGCGCGGCGGCTCCAGCGACAGGATCGCCGTGCCGATATTGCCGCCCATCTGGGTGTCGTAGCCGGCGACCTTGGTCAGATGCGCGATCAGCGCCGTCGTGGTCGACTTGCCGTTGGTGCCGGTGATGGCGACGAACGGCGCGTTCGGCGCGTGGCGCCGCCGCTCGCGGCAGAACAGCTCGATGTCGCCGATCACCTCGACGCCGGCTTCGCGCGCCTTCAGCACGCTCCAATGCGGCACCGGATGGGTGAGCGGCACGCCAGGCGCGAGCACAAGCGCGGCGAAATTCGCCCAGGACACGTTGCGCAAATCCGCGGTGATGAAACCGGCCTGCGCGGCCTTGGCGACATTCTCGGCATTGTCATCGGCGGCAATCACCTCGGCGCCGCCGGCCTTCAGCGCGTGGCAGGAGGCGAGCCCGGAGCCGCCGAGGCCGAACACCGCGACGGTCTTGCCGGCGAAGGATGTGACCGGGATCATCGAGCGATCACCGCAGCTTCAGCGTCGACAGGCCGGCGAGCGCCAGCATCACCGAGATGATCCAGAACCGGATCACGATCTGCGGCTCGGTCCAGCCGAGTTGCTCGAAATGGTGATGGATCGGCGCCATGCGGAAGATGCGCTTTCCGGTGAGCTTGAACGACACCACCTGCACGATGACGGAGACCGCCTCCAGCACGAACAGGCCGCCGATCACCGCGAGCACGATCTCGTGCTTCACCGCGACCGCGATGGCGCCCAGCATACCGCCGAGCGCGAGCGAGCCG
>Ga0102592_1003108_pt1 | contig 13045 bp, 8 predicted proteins | sample AraplaCol_mMF_r2_FD_76861 | JGI IMG/M metagenome (GOLD analysis project Ga0102592, IMG submission 76861) | Arabidopsis root microbial communities from North Carolina, USA - plate scrape MF_Col_mMF_r2 (SPADES assembly) (version 2) | ecosystem: Host-associated > Plants > Roots > Endosphere | place... | reverse complement strand
AAGGCTGCTTTCCCGGCCTGGTCGCGCTCCGGCATCTGGGAGCGTCATGTCATCCTGAAGAAGGCCGGCGACGAGATCATGGCTCGCAAGGACGAGCTCGGCGCTCTGCTGGCCCGCGAAGAAGGCAAGACGCTTCCCGAGGCGATCGGCGAGACCATTCGTGCGTCGCAGATCTTTGAATTCTTTGCCGGCGAAGCGCTGCGTCTTGCGGGCGAGGTCATCCCGTCCGTTCGCCCGAATATTGGCGTCGAGATCACGCGTGACCCGCTCGGCGTCATCGGTATCATCACGCCTTGGAATTTCCCGATCGCGATCCCCGCCTGGAAGATCGCACCGGCGCTCTGCTACGGCAACACCATCGTCTTCAAGCCGGCGGAACTCGTTCCGGGCTGTTCGTGGGCGATCGTCGACATCCTGCATCGTGCCGGCCTGCCAAAGGGCGTGCTGAACCTCGTCATGGGCAGGGGTTCGGTTGTCGGCCAGGCTATGCTCGACAGTCCTGATGTTACGGGCATCACCTTTACCGGTTCCACCGGTACGGGCCGCCGCGTCGCCAGCGCCTCGATCGAGCATAACCGCAAGTTCCAGCTGGAAATGGGTGGCAAGAACCCGATGGTCGTCCTCGACGATGCCGACCTTGGCGTCGCCGTCGAAGCAGCCGCCAATTCCGGTTTCTTCTCCACCGGCCAGCGTTGCACGGCGTCTTCTCGCCTGATCGTTACCGAAGGCATCCACGACAAGTTCGTCGCGGCGCTAACGGAAAAGCTGCAGACGCTTGTTGTCGACAATGCGTTGAAATCGGGCACGCACATCGGCCCCGTGGTCGATGAAAAGCAGCTGAAGACCGACACCGACTATATCGAGATCGGCAAGAAGGAGGGCGCCAAGCTCGCCTTCGGCGGCGAACTCGTCACCCGCGAAACGCCCGGCTTCTACCTGCAGCCGACGCTGTTCACGGAGGCCACGAACCAGATGCGCATTTCGCGCGAGGAAATCTTCGGACCGGTTGTCTCGGTCATCCGCGTCAAGGACTACGAAGAAGCGCTGGCAACCGCCAACGACACGCCATTCGGCCTGTCTGCCGGTATCGCCACGACGAGCCTCAAGCACGCGACGCATTTCAAGCGAAACTCCGAAGCGGGCATGGTGATGGTCAACCTGCCGACCGCAGGCGTGGATTTCCACGTTCCGTTCGGTGGCCGCAAGGGATCGTCCTACGGTCCGCGCGAGCAGGGCAAATACGCGGCCGAGTTTTACACGAGCGTCAAGACGGCCTATACGCTGGCCTAACGATGGCCCAAAACGATCCGAGCCGCTATGCGGCGGCTCGGACAACGGTATCTCGATATGAGTTCTTCGGAAGCCAGCCCTTCAGCTCTGGCTCTGGCTTTGCATCTGCCCCCGATCTTCAACCTTGACCACGACAGAGAGCTTTTCCCCCGGCGTGCCGATGCGCATGCCTGAAACGGGAGCCGCATCGCGGTAGCAGAGGCCGGAGGCGACACGCACATAGCGTGCGTCGGGGCAGATATTGTTGGCCGGATCGAAGCCGACCCAACCGAGGCCCGGGAGGTGCGCTTCGGCCCAGGCGTGGGTCGCCGACTGCTCGATCTTCTCTTCCATCATCAGGTAGCCGGAAACGTAGCGGGCCGGCACGCCGAGGCTGCGTGCGGCGGCGACAAAAATATGGGCATGGTCCTGGCAGACGCCGCTCTTCTTCTCAAGCGCTTGCTCAGCCGTGGTCTCCGTGTCGCTGGTCCCAGGCAAGTAGGTCACGGTCTCATGTATGCCGGACATTAGCGCGTGCATGCGAGCAAGCTCGTTCTCGCCGCTCACACCCTTGGCGAGTTCCTTGATCAGCTTTCCGGACTTCGTCCTCGGCGTTTCACGCAGGAAAAGCCAGAGCGGGCAGAAGCCGCTATGGGGGCCGAGTACCCCATTTCGATCTTCCGTTTCGACCTCGCCTTCGGCCACGATGCGTGTCGCCCGCTGCTCGCCTTCCAGCGAGACGAGGTTGACGTGGTTGCCAAACTGATCGTCGTATTCGACTTCGGGCCTAGCGCCCTCAACCTGCAGCGACCAGTTGATGACTGACTGTCCGGGAACGGAGAGCGGCGTCAGCCGCAGCCGCTGCAGCGAGAAGGCCGCCGGTTCTTCGTAGTGATATTCGGTGACGTGGCTTATCTTAAGCTTCATCTCATGCCCGCCTATGCATAGAACCGGTAACCATCGGAAATTTCCATGCCGAGCTGGTTGTTGCGTGTGACGAAATCTTCCAGAAATTCATGCAGGCCCTGATCCATGATCTCCTTGATGGCACGTGTCTGGAGTGTCTTGCGGATGGAATCGGCCGTATCATGCGCCGGCAGCCGCTCACCGTAATCCTTGGCGAGATAGCCGAGTTCGCTGACGATCTTCTCGTAGCAATAGGCGAGCGAACGCGGCATCTGGCCGTTCAGGATCAGGAAGTCGGCGATATTCATCGACCGATATTCGCCGTCATACGCCCAGCTGTAGGAGCGGTGGGCGGAGACGGAACGCAGGATCGATTCCCACTGGATGTTGTCGATCGACGTGCCGACGGCCGAGACCGAGGGCAGGAGCACATAATACTTCACGTCGAGAATACGGCTCGTATTGTCCGCGCGCTCGATGAAGGTTCCGATGCGGGCGAAATTGTAGAGTTCGTTTCTGAGCATCGAGCCGTGGAAGGCACCGCGGATCAGCCCGGCGCGATGCTTGATGGCATCGATTGCCTCCGGCATCTCGGCGGCCTTCAGCCGCTTCGAAAGTAGCGATTTTAGCTCGATCCAGAACTCATTGGTCGCTTCCCAGGTCTCGCGGGTCAGGGCGGTGCGCACCATGCGGGCGTTGTTTCGCCCGTAGTCGACGCAGGACATGACGCTTGAGGGATTGGAGCGGTCTCGCAGCAGGTAGTCGATCGCGTCGGCGCTCGTCAGCTTGCTGTGCCCCTCGTCAAAGGTCTCGCGCACGCCGGCGCTTTGCAGGACGCCGTCCCAGTCGTCGTCGCCGGTTCCGCTTCGGGTCAGCGACATGCGCAGGCCGGCATCGATGAGGCGCGCTATGTTTTCTGCGCGTTCGATGTAACGGAACATCCAGTAGAGTCCGTTTGCAGTTCTTCCGAGCATCAGTCCTCCAATACCCAGGTATCTTTTGTGCCGCCGCCCTGGCTGGAATTGACCACCAGCGAACCCTCTTTCAGGGCCACGCGCGTCAATCCGCCGGGAATGATCTGCACCTTGTCGGAGACGAGAACATATGGCCGCAAGTCCACGTGACGTGGCGCAATGCCTTTGTTGACGAGGATCGGCACGGTCGACAGCGAAAGTGTTGGCTGCGCGATGTAGTTGGCGGGCTTCGCCTTCAACTTCTCGGCAAAATCGGCGCGCTCCTTCTTGGTCGCCGTCGGGCCGACCAGCATGCCGTAGCCGCCGGAGCCGTGTACCTCCTTGACCACGAGTTCCTCGAGGTGCTCGAGCACGTATTTGAGGCTCTGCGGCTCGGAACAGCGCCAGGTCGGCACGTTTTCGAGGATCGGCTTGCGTCCGGTATAGAATTCGACGATCTCGGGCATGTAGGAATAGATCGCCTTGTCGTCCGATATGCCGGTGCCCGGCGCATTGGCGATGGTGATGTTGCCGGAACGATAGACATCCATGATGCCGGGGATGCCGAGTGCTGAATCCGGCCGGAAGGTGAGGGGATCGAGGAAGTCGTCGTCGACGCGGCGGTAGAGCACGTCGATCGCCTCATAGCCGCGGGTCGTGCGCATCTTCACCTTGCCGTCGATGACGCGGAGGTCCGAGCCTTCGACAAGCTCGACGCCCATCGTGTCAGCCAGGAACGAGTGCTCGTAATAAGCCGAGTTGTAGATGCCGGGTGTCAGGACCGCAACGCGTGGCTTGCCCTTGCAGCCCGGAGGCGCGAGCGATGCCAGGCTCTGGCGCAGCAGATAGGGATAGTCTTCGACCGGCCGGACCTTGTTGGCATGAAACAGGTCCGGAAACATCTGCATCATCGTTTCACGGTTTTCCAGCATGTAGCTGACACCGGAGGGTGTGCGGGCGTTGTCCTCCAGCACGTAGAACTCGTCCTCGCCGGTGCGCACGATATCAGTGCCAACGATATGCGTGTAGACGCCGCCGGGCGGCCGGAAGCCGATCATCTCGGGCAGGAAGGCGTCATTCCTCTCGATCAGTTCGCGCGGTATGCGACCGGCGCGGATGATTTCCTGCTTGTGGTAGATGTCATCGAGAAAAGCGTTGAGGGCGATTACCCGCTGCTCGATACCCTGTGCGAGCTTGCGCCATTCGCGACCTGAGATGATGCGGGGGATGATGTCGAAGGGAATGAGCTTTTCGGAAGAGTCTGCGTGTCCGTAGACCGCGAAGGTAATGCCAGTCTTGCGGAAGATGTTCTCCGCGTCCCGGGATTTTGCAATCAGATGCGCTCGATCTTGGTTACTGTACCACTCAAAGTATTTTTCATATGGCTGTCGCGGACTTTCGCCCCCGGTGATCATTTCATCAAATGCCAAAGGTGTGGCTCCCCTTTTTTGTTCATTTGAATACAACGCAAATGGCAATGCAAGAACCATGCACAGTTTGAACGCGAGATTCGTGAATCCTTCTCGAGGGCCAAAACAGACGAAAAACTGGGCATTTATCGATAGCTGGCGTCGACACGCCCGCCGTCAATCCTCAGCGTCCGCTCAAAATGTGAGCAGATGAACATTTTCGAGCCGAAAACCGATTCAATTTCGGGCTGAGCGCCGGGTATACGGTTGCGCGAGCATCAGGGAAACTTCAGGTAAGCATCAATGCTTCAGATACGACCGAGCTGCAGCGGGCTTAGGTCGCCTCGCCTGAAAACGCGATCAGGTTTCCGTCGGGGTCCTGCACGATGAAGCTGCGTGCGCCCCATGGCTCGGTGCGCAGGGGCTGGTGGAACGATGCGCCGGCGGCCTGATACTCCAGGAACAGCCGCTTCGGATCGTCGGCCGTTAACGTTGCGGAGAGGGCGTCGACTTCTCGCGCTCTGAAGCCAGCGTCGAAGACCGGCCCGCCGACCTTTCGCAGGTTCAGGCGCGCGCCGTCGCGAAACACCTGGGCATAAAATGGCGGCTCTCCGTACTGGAACGCCACTTCAAAACCCAGTTTCCGAACATAGAACTGGCACGAGGCAATGATATCGGAGACGAAGAGTTGCGGCTCCGCGGAGAGGACGAGCGGACGTCTACTGTCCGACGCTTTCGATTTCGTCATGGTTTCGATCCCTTTGACCAGCGCCGGCCAATCCGTAAAGCCATGCTTTCGGGCAACAAGCTCCTGAGCATCGCTGAGCTTGAAGTCGGCGTCCAATATTTCTCGATCGCTTTGATCTCGATATCTGGGCAGGATCCACCTGATCTGCGCCGCAACCGGATAGTACCGTTCGCGATGCCATCGCAGGTATGTCTTGGCTTGTTTTCTGAGGTTTTCGATATTTGGCATGGGCGCGGCTTACGTTTGACTTTGTCGTACGTAGGCGGGCAATGCCCCTCCGGCCCGAAGCCGACGCGCCCTACAGCAGCACCAGCATGCTAATGCAATGGGCCAATTGCCACAAGGCGAGATTGTAGGGCCGCGCGATCATTTGGCGTCGTGAGACGCGTATTGCAAAGGGCGGGATTTCTCCCGCCCTTTCTTTTTTCAATTAGGCGCGTTCACGGCGCTGACCGTTGCCACCGCGCGACGGACCGCCGCGACGGTTTCCGCCGTTGCCTTCGCGACGTTCGCCGCCGTGGGCCTGCGCGCCACGATCTTCACCGTGTTTGCGGGCCGGGCGGCCGTGCGCATTGCGGGCGCCGCCGCCGGGATGATGACGGTTCTCGCCATTGGCATGGTTGCCATGCTGGGGGCGCTGCGGCTTGCGGGCCGGACGGAAGTCCGACGTTGCCGCCAGATCGTTGTCGGGGCCGGACGTCATCGGCGTAGCCTCGCCACGGCGCTGGCCGCGGAAGTCTTCGTTGCGCTGGGTTTGGCGCTCAGGACGCGGACGACGCTCGCGGCGCTCCTCATTGTTGGCGCGGACTTCGTCGCCAGCTTCAGGGCGCGGACGACGCTCCGGGCGGCCACCTGCACGATGGCCTTCGCCACGGCGCTCACCGCCACGGTTTTCACCACCACGACCCTGGCCGCGGTTGCCGCCATTGCCATTGCTGTTGCCACTGCCATTGCCGCGGCGCGGAGTGGCGTTCATGTTGGCAGGCGCTTCACCACTGGCTACAGCGATGTTGATGTTCATCAGGCGTTCGATGTCGCGCAGGAGACGGGTTTCGTCAGGTGCACAGAAGGCGATCGCGATGCCGTCACGACCAGCGCGGGCCGTACGGCCGATGCGGTGGACGTAGGCATCCGGAACTTCCGGCAGGTCGTAGTTGTAGACGTGGCTGACGGCCGGGATGTCGATGCCGCGGGCGGCAACGTCGGTCGCAATCAGCGTCTTGACGTCGCCGTCACGGAAGGCCTTGAGGGCGCGCTCGCGCTGGCCCTGGCTCTTGTTGCCATGGATGGAAGTGACCGAATAGCCAACGTGGTCGAGGTGCTTCATCAGCTTCTCGGCGCCGTGCTTGGTGCGCAGGAAGACGATCGCGCGTCCGTCAGGGTTCTCGGTGAGTGACTTCTTTAGGAGGTCCGTCTTGTCGTTCTTGCCGTTGACGAAGTGGACATACTGCTCGACCTTGTCGGCAGCCTTGCCCGGAGGTGTCACTTCGACGGTGACCGGGTCCGTCAGGTATTCGCCGGCGAGGTCGGCGATCGATTTCGGCATGGTTGCCGAAAACAGCATCGTCTGGCGCTTCTTCGGCACCATCTTGGCGATCTTGCGCAGGTCGTGGACGAAGCCGAGGTCGAGCATCTGGTCGGCCTCGTCGAGAACGAGGTAGCGTACGGCGGTGAGGCCGATGGCGCGGCGGGCGACGAGGTCGAGCAGGCGGCCGGGCGTGGCAACGAGGATGTCGGTGCCCTTTTCGAGCTGCAGCTGCTGCTTGTTGATCGAGACGCCGCCCACGACGACGTTGATGCGCAGGTGCGACTTGCGCAGGAAGTTCTTAAGGTTCTGGGCGATCTGGTTCACCAGTTCGCGGGTTGGGGCGAGGATCAGCGTACGGGTGGTACGGTTGTCCGGACGCCGCTCTTCAGGGATGATCTTTTCGATGATCGGCAGGCCGAAGGCGGCCGTCTTGCCGGTGCCTGTCTGAGCAAGGCCGATAAGGTCGCGGCCTTCGAGAAGAAGCGGGATCGCCTTTTCCTGAATGGGGGTCGGCTTTTCGATGCCGAGCTGGAAAAGTGTGGCGACGATCGGCTTGGAGATGCCAAGCGATTCAAAATTGGTCAAGTCATAACCTTTTAGGGCGCGCCAAAAAAATCGGCCGGGTCGCAAAGTGCAGCCCGGTGTCATTCTGGCGTCAAGAACCCCGCGTGAAGTGGGAACTTGTCTTGTTGGAAAAAGCTTTCCAGCGCTTCTGCCGCGTCTTGGGTGCGGTCTATTCGAAATGCGCTTTTGCCCTTCTTCCTGCATCCTATTTACTGGCAGGGGCACGCTCACGCGGCGGCCGGAAGGTGAAAGCTGGCCTGCATTTGGTCTAGTTGGGGCCAAAAGTCAAGAGCACAGGCTCAACGCCCACCGCAGCGACACCCTATGCCAGCGCCGTTCTCAGTAGCAGACCCGTGTCCGGTAAGCGTCGCCCCAACCGTTGTGCCGCCATACGATATGGCACCGAGGCGCATAGTAGTACCGCGAGTAAGGCCTGTAATAGCTCCGATATGCCGGCCCGTAGTAGCCCCCATAATAGGGTTGGTAGCCATAGTACGGCCTATAGTAGGACCTGTAATACGGCCGATAGTACGGCCGGTAGTATGGGCCCGGATAGCCGTAATAGGCGTAGGGGCGCCCAACCTGCGACAGCAGCAGGCCGCCGACTGCTCCAACGGCAACGCCTCCCCAGAAGTCATGATTGGCGTTCGCGGGCGTTGCCGGGATGAGGGTTGTACCCGTCAGGGTCAATGCCATTAAGCCCGCCGCCATGCTTTTATGAAGTACGGACATGGTCGTCTCCTTTCGTAGACGATGCTTGTTCTTGAAGCCGTCAGGCGAAACCGTTCGGGTATACGGGCCAACTGAACGAGTTCATTGTAGAAACGAGTGAAACTATACCACAGTTCCGCAAGGTTTACGCGGTTCGAACTGCTGCCGCCGATCATCTCAGCGGCCGCGTCGGCGCCAGAGCACAGGTTACCTGCGTCCTGCAGCGTGCCGCTGGATTATGGTTAAAGGGTTGTTAAAGAGCGCCCGTTATACTTGCTCGACGAGTGAGCTTTTCCTGACTGAGGACCAACCTTGACACCGAGCGGGGACCTTCTCGAGCTGGCCTGCCGCCGGATCGCGGATCTGGAGCGCCCTGCCTATGTCAAGAACAGCGAGCTTCGCTATGTGGCCGTCAACGAGGCCTATGCATCCTTCTTCGGAAGGGAGATCCCTGATTTCATCGGCTGCCGGAGCCGAGAACTTATCGATACGCCGGAAGAGGAGGCCCGCGAAGACAAGGAGCGGCGCGCGCTCGTCTTCGCGAGTGAGGAAAGTGCCGTTTGTTTGGACAGCAGGGGCTTCGGGCGCGAGCGGGTGCGGATCGAGAGTTTCTCGCCGTCCGAAGACCGCGTCTATGTGCTCGGTATTTTTGAAAGGACAGCTCCACATCAAGACGGCGGCGATCAGCTGACAGGGGCCAAGCCGACCCTTTCGGCATCCGACTTGGCTCGCAGCCGGGCGCTGACGGACGATCTTGAAGGCATTCTTCGTGCTCTCCCAGTCGGTGTCATGATCCTCGACGAAGAGCGCAACGTCCTCTACGCCAATGACGAGTTCTACGATGTCTGGGATCTACCACGTGACGACCGCTTCGACGGCTTGGCCTTCATCGACGTCATCCGTCGCAATCACCAACTCGGTCGCTATGGCGACCGGTTCACGCCGGAGCAGATCCTTGCCCGGCGCGAGAAGCATTTTTCTGCCGCGGAACAGCAGCCGCCAATAGAACTGGGCTGGGTCAACGGCAAGCGGGTCCTCTTCGAGGGCGGCCGCCTTGCCAACGGTCGCGTCCTGCTTTCCTATACTGATGTCACAGCAGTCCGCCAGCGGGAGAAGGAAATTCACGAAACGCGGGCGGCTCTCGCGCATCTCGGCGACTTGATGGAAGACGCGACACGGGCGATGTCGCAGGGTCTCTTGATCGTTCAGGACGGTAACATCCTGCTTGCCAGCGAGCCACTCAGCGAGATCCTCGCCATACCACCTGAATATCTCGCAGTTGGACGGGGGTGGATCGATCTGTTCCGGTTTTGCGCCGAACGTGGCGACTTTCACGGACAGGAAGATGAAATCCTGCAGAGCTGGCGCGCTAACATCGCGGCCAAGAAGCCGATTTCGACCCCGTTCCATGTCGCCGGAGAGCGTTGGGTTAACCTGGACGCGACGATCAGCGAGCGGCAGCACTGGGTTGCGCTGTTCACCGATGTCACCGAAGCGAAGCAGCGTGAGGCCGAGCTTGAGCGGCTGCTATCCCGGGCGGAAGCCGCCGATCGCGTCAAGTCGGAGTTCCTGGCGAATATGAGCCATGAGATCCGAACGCCGATGAACGGCGTTCTCGGCATGGCAGAATTGCTGGCGAAGACCAATCTCGACACGCGCCAAAAGACGTTCATCGATATCATCGCCAAGTCAGGCAACGCCTTGGTGACGATCATCAACGACATTCTCGACTTCTCCAAGATCGACGCCGGCCAGATGACCCTTAGACGCACGACGTTCGACCTGGTCGAGGCGATCGAGGACGTTGCAACGCTCCTGTCTTCGCCAGCGACTGAGAAGAACATAGAGCTGCTGGTGCGCGCGGCACCCGATCTGCCGTCGGCCGTGATCGGTGACGCCGGCCGCTTCCGCCAGATCATCACCAATCTCGTCGGCAACGCCATAAAGTTCACCGAGCGCGGTCACGTCCTTGTGGACGTCGGCTTTACGCAGGGCGCCGAAGACGAAATCATGGCGCGCATCCGGGTCGAGGATACCGGCATCGGCATCCCGGGCGACAAGCTCGACTCCATTTTCGACAAGTTCTCGCAGATTGACTCGTCCTCCACGCGTCGCCATGAGGGAACCGGGCTTGGCCTTGCCATTACGGCAGGGCTGGTCGATCTGTTCGGCGGCTATCTCGAGGTGGACAGCGAACCGGGGGAGGGCTCGGTCTTTACGGTAAACCTGCCTCTCACCGTGGCAGCGGCGCGCCTTGCTCCAAAGCCCTTGCCAGTCAACGTCATGGGCGCGCGTGTTCTCATCGTCGACGACAACGCGGTCAACCGACAGATTTTGGCCGAGCAATTGGACCTCTGGGGCTTCGATGGGGCCGCCGCCGAGGACGGACCGGCGGCCATGGCAATAATCGCCGCAGCGAACGAGTTGGGCATCGAGATCGATGCGGTCGTGCTCGATTACCAGATGCCGGGCATGAACGGCGCCGACATCGCAGGGAAGCTGCGCGCCGACAGCCGCTTCGAACGTCTGCCGATCATCTTCCTGACCTCAATGGACGTTTCCGGGACCGAGAAAGAGTTCGCTGCGCTTAACGGTCAAGCCTATCTGATGAAGCCCGCGCGGGCCAACGTGCTGCGAAACACCATCGTTGACGTCGTGCGGACAAGTCGCACGAAACAGATCGCTGCGGCGGTGAAGATGGTTCCGGAGGCAGCGCCGCCGCTCGCCAAAGATGAGCCTTCCGATTGGCCGCCGGCGGAGTTCATCGACGTGCTGGTCGCGGAAGACAACGAAGTCAACCAGATCGTCTTTACGCAGATATTGCAGGAAACCGGCCTCAGTTTTCTCGTCGTCGGCAACGGCGAGGAGGCGGTCGAGGCATGGGATCGCTACGCACCACGCATCATCATGATGGATGTCTCGATGCCTGTCATGAACGGCCACGACGCGACGCGCGCAATACGCGATCGCGAACGCGGACAGGGCCATCGCGTGCCGATCATCGGAGTGACGGCGCATACGCTGGAGGTCGACCGCGACCTCTGCCTGGACGCCGGCATGGACGATTACATGTCAAAACCGATCAGCCCGGAACTGCTCGAAGAGAAGCTGGGATTGTGGTTGCTCAGGAGCGAGCAGCACGCGGGGTCTAGGATTTGATGCCGCAAAGCATCTCGCGCTTGCCGGCAAAGCCGCTGCGACGCTCCACCGCAAAGCCGGCTGCGATCAGGTTGCGCCGGACGAAGCCGGCCGCCGCATAGGTCGCGAAGGTCCCGTTCGGCTTCGTCTTTTTGCAGACGAGGCGCATCAATTCCTCAGACCACATGTCGGCATTGCGCGAGGGGGCGAAGCCATCGAGATACCAGGCGTCGAAGCCTGCCTCCACCGCTGCGACACCTTCGAGAGCATGGCCGCTGATAACGCTGAGCGATGTCTGGTCATCGAGCCGCAGGAAGACGCTTGCTTCCGGCGTTTCCGGCCAGGCGGCCGCCAGGGCTTGCCGCTCGGTGTCGATCTCGGTCCAATGAGAAAGCGCACGGTCGATTTCCTCGCGCCGCATCGGGTAAAGCTCAAACGACATGAAGTGCAGGTGCTGTCCGTTGTGCCGGTTGAGTTTCCATTGCCGCCACGTTTCGGCGAAATTCAAACCGGTGCCGAAGCCGAGCTCACCGATCAGGAAATTGTCCTGATCCTGCCAGCGCTGCGGCAGGCCGTTGCCGGCTAGGAAGACGTGTCCGCATTCCAACCTGCCATCGGTCTGGCAATAAAAATGGTCGCCAAACGCCGGTGAATAGGGCATATCGCCGTCGCGCCACTCTAGCGGCTGGTGGGCGCCAGCACTCTTTTCGGGATCCGTATCTGTCATGCCAAAAGCCGATAGTCCGACCGCGCGTTCCGGTCAATCATCGACTGCCCTGCTGATCATCGGCGGCGGCATCATGGGATTATGGGCAGCGGTTCAGGCGGAACGCCTGGGCCTCGATGCATTGCTAATCGAGGCCGGCCGTCTCGGTCATGGTGCGAGCGGCGGCCTGCTCGGGGCGCTGATGCCCCACATGCCGGACAAGTGGAATGCCAAGAAGCAATTCCAGTTCGATGCGCTCGTTTCGCTGGAGGCGGAGATTGCAGCGCTGGAACAGCAGACTGGTCTATCCGCCGGCTATCGCCGCTCGGGCCGCCTCATTCCGCTGCCGAAGCCGCATTTGCGCGAGATCGCGCTTGGTCATTCCCGTGATGCCGAGGATCGCTGGATCGCCGGCGAGCAGCGCTACCACTGGCAAGTGCTCGACAATCCTCCCCAGGACAACTGGCTGGACGCAGCAGCAGGTGAAAGCGGCTTTGTGCACGACACGCTTGCCGCCAGAGTGGCGCCGCGGTCGCTTATCGCGCTGCTAGAAGCATCGCTACGAGAGGCACGGCATGTGCGGGTTGCCGAAAACGTATCGGCCAACGATCTCGATCTTGAGCGCAAGGTTGCGATTACCAATGCAGGTGACATTGCGTTCGGACACTGCATTGTCGCTGCCGGCCACCAATCCTTTCCATTGCTGCAGCGGCACACCGGGGGCCTCGTGAAGCCGCTGGGCCAGCCCGTCAAAGGCCAGGCAGCCCTGCTGAAAGTCGACATAGACCCGTCCTTGCCGACGATCTTCCGCGACGGGCTTTATATCGTTGCGCATGAGGGCGGCCATGTCGCCGTCGGTAGCACAAGCGAGAATCGCTTCGACGAGCCATTCTCGACGGATGCGCAGCTCGACATGTTGCTTGAGGCAGCCGCGCAACTGGTGCCGGCATTGCAAAGCGCGCCCGTTGTTGAGCGGTGGGCCGGTCTGCGGCCGAAGGTGATCGATCGTGATCCGATGATCGGCGTCCATCCCGACCATGCCGGCCTGATCGCATTGACCGGCGGCTTCAAGGTCAGCTTCGGCCTGGCGCACCGTCTGGCTGCGGCAGCGAT
>Ga0102592_1003107_pt1 | contig 13047 bp, 22 predicted proteins | sample AraplaCol_mMF_r2_FD_76861 | JGI IMG/M metagenome (GOLD analysis project Ga0102592, IMG submission 76861) | Arabidopsis root microbial communities from North Carolina, USA - plate scrape MF_Col_mMF_r2 (SPADES assembly) (version 2) | ecosystem: Host-associated > Plants > Roots > Endosphere... | reverse complement strand
GCAATACGCCGACATCATGCCCATCGTCGTCATCTCCCTGCTGCTGTCCTTCCTGGCCACCATCTACCCCAGCTGGCGCGCCAGCCGCGTGAACCCCGCCGAGGCCCTGCGCTATGAGTGAGCTCAAAAACGATATGACCGCAACGCTGCAAAGCACAAATGTCAACGGCAAAGTGGTGCTCAAGGCCAGCGCCCTCACCAAACGCTTCCACGAAGGCCGCATAGACCTGACCGTGCTGCACGGCGTGGACCTGCAAGTCCACGCCGGCGAAACCCTGGCCATCGTCGGCGCCTCGGGCTCCGGCAAAAGCACGCTGCTGCATTTGATGGGCGGCCTGGACGCGCCCACCAGCGGCCAGGTGGAACTTAAGGGCCAGGCGCTGTCGGCCCTGTCGCCGCAGCAGCAGGGCGACCTGCGAAACCAGCATTTAGGTTTTGTCTACCAGTTCCACCACCTGCTGCCCGAATTCAGCGCCCTCGACAACGTCGCCATGCCCCTGTGGATACGCCGCCAAGCCCCCGCCGAATCGGCGCGCATCGCCACCGTCATGCTCGCGGCCGTCGGCCTCAAAGACCGCATTCACCACCGTCCGGCGGAACTCTCAGGTGGAGAACGCCAGCGCGTCGCGATTGCGCGTGCGCTGGTGACGCAGCCGGCCTGCGTGCTCGCCGACGAGCCCACAGGCAACCTGGACCGGTCGACCGCCGACGGCGTGTTCGAACTGATGCTGCAACTCGCGCGCGATTTCGGCACGGCCTTTGTACTGGTCACCCATGATGAGACGCTGGCGGCGCGTTGTGGGCGGCGATTCAGATTGGTTTCGGGGCGCTTGTCGGAGTGGGGTTGAGCGGCTGCGTCAATCTGGCGAAAACGGAGGGATTCGAACCCCGCCAACCACACTAAATGAAACCGGCAACAGCCAGTTTTCCTTCGCGTTTGCCCTGATATTGCTAGGCCTCGGTCGGAATACCCATGCCTTGGTGAGGAGGATGGGGCGAGGCTAGAAGGTCAACGTTTTCGTTCCATGCAAGCATGCGAGATCGAGCATGGAAGCCCGCCGAGACATCGTGAATCTCGAACTCCCACTCTTCGCTGGAGGGGTTGAATGTAACCTGCAAATTTTGGGCATTCCACGATGTGGGGCCGGAGATTTGCTCGCAAGCAGCGAGAGTGATTACGACGTTTTGTAAGCCCGCAGGCTCTCCCACCAAGAGCTCAAAGGTCTTGTGTGAGACCGAATATGACCACCACCGGCCGCCACTGGAACGGCGAACTTTGAGCGCGGCATTGAGGCGGTGGACCTTTTCGGCGGCTTGCGATTCTTGGGTCGAGGGCATGTGTTTGTGCGGCCTAACGTGAAGGTGAGTCGCGACCAATAACAGGTACGCGTGAAGCGCGTCGACGCTCTTGGGCGTCCATTTGGACCGACATGTTATATCTCACTCGGGCGCTCCTTGCCGAGAGAAAGCCCGCGCTCCGCAAGTTTTTCAGCAACTCGGGAAATTACTTCTCCAGGTGGGCCGTCAAACTCGCCTTCAACCTCACTCAGCGAGAACCACTGACGATTCAGCGCGAGTTGGGCCGTTCGACCCTGATGTGGCCATGCCTTGATTTCGACGTTGCCTTGGTGTTGCGGCAGTGTGATCCAGATGCAGTCGTGGTACAGAGCGTGCTCGACTCCCACTGCGCGTAGAGCGGTCGACAACTCTTCCAGACCGTCAGTGTGAGACATAACGTAGAAGTGACCGGCGGACAGCAGGCGGGCGAAAGCCCGCCGATTGGGCGTCCGCGTCGACTGCCATGTTAGAGCTCAATCACCCCTCTACGTCTTGAGACGATGAACGAGATGTCAGCCGCGTCAGCGAAGGCAACAACATGTAGAAGGGTAGGCTGTGTAAAGCCAATACAACTGCAAAAACAGGCAATCCGAATAAAGGATTGGCATTCAGCATTCCCACGGCTAGGACCGGGAGGAAAACGATGAGCACCATCAAACTCGGCGTGGTTACAACGCGCCCCAGTGCGACCAGGAGCAAAACGGTCGCTAGGCCAAGTGCGGTGGCTGCAGCAATTCTGGTTCTACTGTTCATTTCGGGTCCCTGTAGCTCTAACGTAATGTATACCGCAAGGTCTGCGGCATAACATGACGCCTGCGGCATAACCTGACCGCCAAAAAACCAGCCAAGTGCTGGTTATTAAAAGATTTATTGCCCATTGTGAATTTCGTTCAGGTCGATAAAAGAATGCCCAACCCTGAAAACCGATTCTAGGCGGGCATTGTGGTTACCGCCTCCTCAATATGGACGAGCGCAGCTGTACCTGCGGCCGACCTGCGGGCGGCAAGTACCAAACAAGGTCATTTCCCGGCCGCCAGCCCCATTGCGCCGGACAGGCATAATCCTTGATCCCTCCGCCGCGCGCGCAGGTGTATCCCCTCACTTCGTGAGTCTTTCAACATGCCGTGCAGTTCCCTGCCTCCGGTTCAGGACACAGCACCTTCGCATGACTGATCACTACACCGCCCTCGGGCTCGACAGCGCCGCAACGCTGGCCGATGTCAAAAAAGCCTTTCGCCTGAAGGCCTCCTTCTGGCACCCGGACAAAAATGCCGACCCCGAGGCGCCCGGGCGTTTCAGGGCGGTGCAGCAGGCCTATGAGGTGCTGTCGGATGCGGACAAGCGCCAGGCCTATGACGACAACCGCCGCCGCAGCCTGCTCGACAGCCCGATAGACACGGCGCGTGTCATCTGGGCCGATTACCTCAACCCGCTCCTCTGACCCTTGCTGACCGAAAGAAGAACACCCCATGAAAAACCCGGCAGCATGAGCGTCTCCCCCTATTTCCTCGACCTGGGCTCCGCCTACCAGTCCGAGATGGATGACCTGCGATTCGACTCCGAGGGGCAGGATGTGCTGCACCAGCGCCTGGCCGGCAAACGCCAGGAGATGGCCTTTCTGGTCCAGATGATGGACACCAGCCCCGAGATGGTGGCGGTGGTGTTTCACCAGGGTTTTGATTTCACGGAAAAAACCGTGATGGAGCACCTGCTCACCCACGATGTCGATGCCGATGGCTTTCCGGCCTGGAGCAGCCTGGCGGATGGCTTTGTGCTGGCGCCCTGGGCCCAGGAGCTGGCGCACATCGTTCTGCAGGCACCTGGCGGCGAGAAATTCCTGACGCTGACGGCGGGGCTGGAATACATGGCGGGCCTGCCGGTGGCCGCCTCCATCGTGAGCGCCGAAGATAACGACGACGCTGACGATGAACACAGTGATGAGAACGGCGACGGCCCCCTGGTGATATTTGAGGGCGATGACGAGGGTGAGCAAAGCGGGGATGCCCGGGCGCGCCACGAGGCAGGTTCCGACTGGCTGGTCCAGCAGGGCTTTGACGCCAAAGACTGATGCAAGCAAGCGTGAACTGGAAAGTAAAACCCTGATGACGAACCCTCTCGCCCTGATAGCAAAAACCCAAAGCCTGATTGCGGCCGGCGACATCGTCGGCGCCGAGGCTGCGCTGGTCGGGCTGGCCGACGACGAAGGCGATGCCGCGCTGATGGTGGTGCTCGATCAACTGCCACCCAAGGACGTCCTGGCCGTCATTCGCGAGTACGACAACTCCCGGGCGTCGGTGGTCAGCCTGTTGCTCACACCCGCGCAGTTTGCCCGCGCCGTGGTGATTGAAAAGCTCTACAAGGACCTGACCCGCACGCACCTGCGCGGCATGGTCAATGCGGTGATCTTCCGGGAAGACGCGGACCCGGTGGAATTTCTCACCGCGATCGGCGACCTGGAGGGTGGCAGCGAAGCCCTCGCCGATTATTTTTCCGACCAGTGGAGCCGCGTCGAGGGCTTTGCGCGCAGCGGCGGCTTTGACCCGGCCGACGAGTACGGCAAGATGCTGTCCCAGTCCGCCCTGCTGGCCTCTGCCTACGAAAGACCGCGTGTCCAGCAGGAGGAGATCGCCGACCAGGACTGGATGCAGCTCGCCTGGCTGCTGCGCTACGAACTGCCGGACCTGTTCATCGAAATGCTGATGGTGCTGCGCGCCAAGGGCAGTGCCCACAAGGCGGCTTCCGATGAGGAGGAGGGCGAGGATGAGGACGATGCGCAGAACGACGGCAAGGTCGAGACCGGCGACACCGATCGCGGCAGGGCCACACCGACGGCGCGCGAGTCCGACGAGGAATCGGCGATCTGAATTTGCAAACGCCCATGTCTTCACCTTCCACCATCTCGCTCTACGATGCGCGCCCTTTTTTCGAGAAGGCGCTGCAGTATGGCGTGCGGCACGGCATCATCGGTGCCGAAAAAATCGAAGCCATGCGGGTCGAAGGCCCCAAGGGCATGGTGCAGATCGCGCGTTATTTCGGCAATGAATTTTTGCGCCCGGACCTTGAACAAGCCCGCGACCGCATGGTGAACCTGATCAGCCTGTACCTCGAACATTCCTGCCAAGGCGACCTGCAACAGGCGGCTGAATCGCTGCGCGATTTCTCGCTGCTGTCGCGCTCCAAGGGCGGCTCGGACATGCTCAAGGCCCTGATCGCCATGCCGCAAAACAGCCACTTCGGCATGAATGAACGCGGCGGCTTCACCGACGAGCACATTCCGCTGCTGGCCAAATGGTCGCTGCGCAGCCTGGCCGACTACCAGGCCGAACTGGCCAGGCGCAGCCAGGTGGCGCAGGTGGTGGATGCGGCCGTCTGGCTTGCCGGGGAACTGGGCATGGACGCGGCCGAACTCGAAGACGCGGGTGCGGATGCCGAAGCGGTGATTCGCACCGCCTTGCTGGTGCTGGCAACGGGTCGCACCGAGATGCCCGACTGGGTCGCGTTCGAGAAGACGATCACCGCCTTGCGCAAAAAACACGGGGCCGTTCCGACTGCGGTTGCGGCTGCGCTGCCCCTCGCAGTCCCGAAAAAGCTGCCTGCCCATCTGTGGGATGTGGTGGAGGCAGTGCGGCAGTCCATGATGGCCGACGCGCCAAAACTACTCGATCCGGCCTTGCCGCCGCGCCAGCTGTTCGACCGCAGCCCGGCCTTCATGGGCCGCTATTTCTGGGTGGAAGACGGGCTGAACGAGGTTGATCACCATGACCGCCAGGCATCCGCCGTGTGGAGCAAGGTGACGGGCGGCAATGCGGACGATGGTTCGCTGCTGACCCTGTTCCTGTGCGTGGCCGCTGGTTCCGCGCCCAAGACCGTGCTGACCGAAAAAAGCGCCGCGACCCTGCTGCGCAAGATCCGAAAATCTGGTTTCAAGCCCGAGCTGGCCCACCAGTACCTCCTAGCCCACGCCCCGGTGCAGCACCAGGACGCCTACGCCAGCTTGTGGGATGACTTTGTGGAAGAGGCGCAGGCCACGCTGCAAAGCGATGCCGTTCATGCGCTCCACGACGCGCTGGCCTTGCTGCGGCGGGAATGCCATGTGCAATAGGCGGTTGTTGCCTGCGGTGGCGGGAACGCGGGTTTTATGTGTTTTCTTCGATTTATGCGAATTGCCCGGTTGACGAACTCATGCGATGGAAGGCCTGGCCTTTGTCTACCAGTTCCACCACCTGCCGCCTGAATTCAGCGCGCTAGATAATATCGCCATGCCGCTGTGGATACGTCGCCAGGCGCCTGCCGAGTCGTCACGCATCGCGACCGAGATGTTGGCCGCCGTCGGCCTCAAGGACAGCATCCACCACCGCCCCGCCGAACTCTCAGGCGGCGAACGCCAGCGCGTCGCGATTGCGCGCGCCCTGGTCACCCAGCCCGCCCGCCTGCGTGCTGGCCGACGAACCCACCGGCAACCTGGACCGTTCCACGGCCGACGGCGTGTTTGAACTGATGCTCAAACTCGCGCGCGATTTCGGCACGGCTTTTGTGCTGGTCACACATGATGAAACGCTGGCCTCGCGCTGCGGGCGGCGGTTCAGGCTGGTGTCGGGGAGGCTGTCGGAGTGGGCTTGAGCCTCGACCGGGCTTAATCTTTTTTGCCGCCACGTGGCTTGGCCCGCGACCGTGTGCGGCTGTCCTCGCCGAGTGAATCCCGCCAGTGCTTCAGCTCGTCACTCGCAAGCGGCCGGCCGGGTTCTTCCGTGCCGTGCGGGGCCAGCTTTTCCTGCAAGTCCCTGACTCGCAAAAAATTCCTGAGCGAAGCGCGAATCTGATCGAGCGCGGTGCTGCCTTTTTCACGCTTGTCTTTGGGAGCCATGCGCTCCGAGCATATTCGCCGCTATGTCAAAAGACATCGATGAATGTCATCTTTGGATGTAGGACGAGGCTGACACAGCAGGGCCGCGAGGGACCTGTACCACTCGATCATCTCCGCCACCGCAGGACGGTTTTGCAATAGCCACAAGACTTCGGATTGAAATTTCCAGGCGGAGTGCGGTTGCAGACGGGGCATCGGTACTTTGTTTCACCAATGGCTAAAAGCGTGAAGGCAATACCGAATATCGCAAGCTGCAGCCATGTAGAGGCGGCCATCACAACTGAAACAATTGCCGCAAGCAAGGCAACCATGCCGGGCACAAGGTAGCAGGCAAGCAGCCTGACACGCAATTTCTGAAAGCGGATGGCCCGCTTTTTGACGTAGTCGTTGCGTGAACGTGCCATAAGGTTTGATGCCGGGGGGTGTGTGAATTTTAGAAAGGTTCGCTCAATGGAGGGGCTTCTATGAGGGGACTGTTCGTGACTCGAGCCAACGCTCAAGCCTCAACATAAAAATACCGGTCCGCATTAAGTTTGTCGACTAACAGCACTTTCTCGCGAACATCTTTGCCTGATGCGCAATTGGGGCATTCTTTCATTCCAGGCATTGAGGTTCATACTTTGCAGGTTCCCGCAGCAGGGATCAAGGCTCGGCGTACTCGCTTGGAATGAAGTTGCCAGGCACGAGGAGCAGAGCGAGGATAAGCAGAGGATTCAGCGGCGGCACAAACCATAACAAGGCTATGCCTATGCAAAACGGACCATACAGACCTATGTCGCGTAATCTGGGAAGAATGGCGCGCGAGAAGAAAAAATAGACCGTCGGCAAGAGCAGGATGAACACCACAAGCACAAGGAACAAGGCCAGGTAGGCGTTGTCTCGAGCGGCCAAGATTTGACTCACTTTTGCCGTGATCAATAGCGCCGACAGCGCAGCGTATGCAAGCACAAAGCGAAGCAGAAAAGCCAGCCGTGAAATTTTTGACTTGTTGCCTGTGGTGGATGGATTCATCGCCCGCTGTTCCCGAGGTAATTACCGGTGGCCCTGCGACGGCTTTGCAGCCAGGATCCGAACAGCGACCACAAACCTACTGCGATGATCAAATTAAGCACCATGCAGACAGCGAACCCCAGAGGCGACGCCTGGTAGGACAACGCAAGAGGACCGCTCTTTTGCTTGAAACTCAGGATGAATAAAACCTCGCCTGATACAAGCCCGAGGAGAAAACTGGCTGTTGAGAAGACGGCGAGAAAAAGTACGCCCCAACCCGTCAATGACAGGACTCGCCACCAGGGCGCTGGTTCCCCGGCGACGGCGAACCTAACGCCCAATTTTCGGGGCATTTTCATTCATGCGCTCCTGTGGCAGACCGAGCGAACCGTCTTCGTTTACCCGATGAAAGCCTAACTCGGATAACTTCCACGATTGCGCAGCTGGTTTGAGCATGTCCTCGGGCACAAAGCCTATGCCGCATGCCTCGCAATAAAAGCCGGAGACAAACTGTTGAAGCGGTCCGTCAGCCACCAATTCAGGCTTCAGTCCGTCAATACTGAGGCCACCTTCGCACGCACAGGAAGAGCGTTCGTTGGGGTGGTGCTTCAGATGCTGGGCGTTGAGCTTGTCGACCAACAGTACTTTCTCGCGAACATCATTGCTTGATGCGCAACGTGGGCATTCGGTTGAAGGCATTGTTTTGTTGATAGATGATTATTCGATTAGGGCGCTACCCCGTAAAGAACATCAGAGCGCAGTACGTACTTTGTTCCCTCCTCGACGGTTGCGCCCTCGTGCCAGGTGTCATGGATAAAAAGCAGGGCACGGCCGGTCTGCGGCAGGATTTTGAAGTCCCGGAAATCGGTTTCCCCGCCAACGAAGTTTTCGTTGAGGTAGACCAGGAAAGTCAGTCGACTTGTGAAGCCGCCTTCCAACCACGGGCCGTCCTTGTGCATTTTGAAGCGCTGCCCCGGCGAATACCTGTAGAACCGAAGGTCCTTGGGCAGTCCCACAGCCTTTTGCCCTTGCAGGATCGGCAGCGCGGCTCCCGCCAGCCCCTCCCATAAGCGTTGCACCCAGCGAGGCGACTCAAACAAGGTGCGCTCATTGTTGCGCACCAGGGGCATGGATCGCTGGCCCCCGGCAGTGCGCACACCCGCCGCTTCGAATCCATGCTCATCGGCCAAACCCATCAGTTCGGCACAGTCCGCCTCGGCAAGAAAATGGTCAATGCTGAAAACCCGCTCTGAATGGGTGACCAGAGACGGCGGTGTCATTCCGTTCATGCCTGAAGTATGCACTGTGGATTCAACAGTGATTTGGTTTGCTGTCTGGCGGGCGGCGGTTCAGCCATCCGTGCGCCTGAAGAAAAATCCGATGGCTGTGCCAGCCAGCGCAAAAACCAAGGTGTTTACCGCTGCGCTAATGTAGCCGGCCGGGCGCCCGGACCCTATCAAGTGCACACCGAGTCCAAGAGCTGAGATGGCCAGGTAGAGCGCGCCGGCTCGAGCGATGGGCTTGTGATAGCGGCTTGAATAGCGCGCAAAGAACAGCGTCGTGAGAACAGGAACCAGCATGACGGGGGATGTGGCCATTCCCTCCGCCGCCGTCCGGAAGCCGCCGCGCAACAGCATATGCGCCACCAGGGTGGTGGCCACGCCCAGCAGCATCGCGCAAAGCAAGTAGCCGACCGCCCATTTAAGCAGGACGGCGAAATCTGACTCGTCGCGCTTCCCGGAACCTGGAGCGTCCGGTTCAGTGAAGATGCCGCAACCACAGGCGGAACAGGCCAGAAGCGCATCCGGCGCAGGCGACTTGCATTCGGCGCAAATTTTCATCTTGAGGCCTAAGTTCGTGTATCCAGCAAGGTCTAGTTGTCGCTCACAGTGAGCGCCCGAATACATTTTTGATCCGGCGCGGTCAGCCTGACGACAACATCGCGATTTCCCTCCTTGGGGCACATCATCCCTTGCAGGCTCAAGGTCTGAGGAGACCCCGGCATGGTGATTCCAGGCGCCATATAGGGTTTCGCGAATGTGCACCGGGGCGATGAGACGGCTGCCTGCATAGGGACACACGGTCCATTGCTGCTGAACATGATGTGCAGCACCCTTTGTGGCTTGTTGGAGCCTGCTTGCGTCTGGATCAAACTTGTCCCGGCGGCGTCCAGAAACTGCGGCACGGAAGCCGCACCGGCCAAATTGATCGTTCCCTCAGGACCTTTGAGTTCCATGGCTTGCCGAAAAGTCACGTTGAGTTTGGACTCGAGAGACTTTGCGGGAAATCCATCCCGGATATCGCCTGCCGTCACCCACAAGATGCGATCTTGCAGGTATTTCACCGGGTCATTCACAGGCTCCACAGCATGCGCCGCGCAGGAGCAGGCAAGCAGCAGGCTTGCGAAGGTCGCACTCGACAGGTAATTCATGATCTGGTCCCTTGATTTATGGTTGATGAGGCCAGCGGCAGCCTTCTCTCCATCACCTCATCGTAAGTGCTGTCATGACGGTTTGGGGCAGTTGGCCCATTCATTTTCAGAGGGCTTTCACGGGTGTTCCCTATGTAAAACCCCGCTCTGAAGAATCAAGCCGGAGTCCCCCTCCGGCTCACCCGCCTTGATTTCTTCACTCACTTGCCAATGTAAGAAATCGCCGCGAACCTTTGCCGATCCGAGCACGATCTGGCCGTTCCTTGCGCTTGTCACCGTGAGCACGGCGTTCCCGCCAAGCACAAGGCCTTTGACGCTAGCTTCGCCTCCCTCGTTCACGCGCCCGCAGCCAGGCGTTGCCATGGCGTGATCGCCAACGATTTTGGTGCCTGTTTGCGACAGCTTAAAAACGGCCGTGCCGCATTCGACCTTGTCTTCTTTTCAGCAGGTGTCCTGAGGTCTATGGACCATGTTCCGGTGAAGGGTGTGGAGCGGCCTTGGGCTTTGGCCGGTGCGCAAAGCGCGAGCCCGAGGCAGGCCAGGATTTGAAGGAAGTGAATCCGCATGGGCAGTTTTTTGGGATAGGGGCTTAGACCGGTCCTGTTACTTTCTTCTTCCGGCGCAACCACCCCAGAGGCCAGGCAACACCAAAGGCAATGGGCAAAGCAAGGCCCAGCGAAAGAACCCCCGACAGGAACAGGACACTTCCAACACTTTCCCGCTTGTCCCGCAAGTCGTAATAGCGCCGCATGGTAGCGACCGAGGGCTTCCGTGTGTCGTAGGCCACCTCCACAACAGGCTCGGTGACGTACCGGCGGGCACCGGCTTCGTCTGTGGAGGTGGTCGTGGTGCGATAGGCCACGCCGTCAACCACATACTTGAAGTGGACCCGGTACGAGTCCCCGTGCTTGCCTGATACCTTGATCATGCCGTCCGGTGTGGCGCGGGCAAAGCCCGGTGACCTGGCGACCGAAGCCATGGTTTCAGCACGCTCCTTCTCTTCGGAGCCAAAAAGATAGAACAGGCCGGAGAAAATCACCAAAAGCAGCGCGATGAATTTCATGATGGATCCGCCGCCTTCTCCTGGCCTGCGCCAAAAAAGACCAGCAGCAAGGAAAGTACCGGAAGCAGGAAAAGGTTGAGATACCCGGGGATCCACGCAGTGAAGCCCGTGTTGGTGGGAATAAAGGCCGACAACAGGAACAGCGGGGTCAAAAAACCGGCCTGGATGCGCGCCTCAAAAAGCAGAAAGGTAAAAATGTTCAGCAGGTGCAGCGCCGCAAGCAGAACGATGGGGATCAGGAGAGCTCGCGAAAGCTGTTTACCGGAGAACAGGCAGTAGGCCGCCCCAAAACAAAGGGCGGCCATCGCGATGTTCAATGCGGCCGGAATGGTGCGCCCGGTGTGGGCGATCCACTGCACGCCGCCTATGGTCGACCCCAGAAAGAAGAAGGCCGCCAGCCAGCCCAGGCCTGCCGCGGTCCATGTCATCGCGCGCATATGTTTCATGTGATTTCCAATGGTTTGCCGGAACCATACCGCACCCGGCGCGCAAAGCCCGGAATATTTCTATCCCATGCGCTCATGCGGCGGACTGCCGGCACTCAAGCCTCTACATAAAAATAGCGATCCGCGTTCTCGCAAAGATGCCTGACCAGGCGCGGAATGCGTTCCCAGTCATCCTTCCAGGGATTGTCCACGGCCTCATATGCGGCCTCGATGCTGTCGTAGTCCTGCGGTGTCTGGACATACTGCGCCAGCATGCGCTCCAGCGCCGTGGCTTCTTCGGGCATGCCCGCTTCGGCATAGGCTTTGGCCGCGGCCTGCACCAGCGCCAGCCCCGAGTTGTCGGTACCCGTCTTGAATCCCTCGCCGGCGCGGCTAGCCTCCCATAAGAAGATGGAATACACCATCCTGTAGCCGGGCGGGAGCTGGGCCAGAAGCGCGTCGGCATTTTCGACGTCCAACTCCGACGCCAGCTGGTACATGCCTTCTTCCGGCGTGCCCTCGCTGTCTGATTGCCAGAAAGGGGAGACGTCAGAGCCCGCGGAGCTGGAGGCTTCCTCGACCATCTCGAGGACCAGTGGGGGAATGATGCGTGTCATGTTGAGCGACCTGTTGATGCTGCATTGAAATGTGTGCTGCTGTGGTTTATTGCACCGCGGCTCACAATGGACTGCAGCCCAAAAGACATGGGTTGCCTGGAGACCTCAGCCATCACGGCTGGCCGTCAAAAGCTTCCAGTTCCGCCGGAAACGTCACCCATGAAAGACAACGCTGCGTCCAGATTTGCCGCTGCGGGGCGCCCAATTCATGGCGCTGCTTCAGCGTGCCGATGCGCAGCGAGTAGGCCTGCGGGTTCTCCGCCGCGCAGGCATACAGGGGACTGCCGCAGACCTCGCAAAACGCGAGAATGCGCTTGGAGCCGCTGGCCGCCGTCTTGATGTAGGTCCGGGGTGTGCCCTTCACCAGCCGGAAAGTGCCGGCGGGCGCGGGGATGTTGGCCCGAAATACCGAGCCGGACTGCGTCTGGCAGTCGGTGCAATGGCAGACCGTGATGGTGCCCGGCTGGACTTGCGCTTCGTACTCAATCGCGCCGCAATGGCATTGACCTTGAACTTTCAATGACAGCTCCTGAGGATCGCAATGGTTGATTCTGGCTCAGGTCGCCATCTTACCGGCGCTTGCAATGGGGCCAGCCGGTCATTGGGCCGCATGGGGCAAGCCTCGTGTGTTCCCATTTTGTGCCTGGGCGGGAGCTGGGCCAGCAGCTGGTCGGCGTTCTCGACATCCAGTTCAGACGCCAGCTGATACATGCCTTCTTCCTGCGTGCCCTCGCTGTCTGATTGCCAGAAGGGGGAAATGTCGGAACCGGCGGAGCTGGAGGCTTCTTCGACCATCTCGCAGACCAGCGGGGGAATGATGCGTGCCATGTGTAGAGCGCTTTGGGTGCCGCTTATGCCCCAAGCATCCTGCTCAATGAGCCGAATCGGTAGAAGGCAAAGCCGGCCATCAACAGCAGGAACAGCACAAAGGCAATAAAGGTTTTCCGGTTCTCGCGGCGGGCGTACTTCAAGGCGTCGGCATTGGATGCCTGCAACTCGCTGGCCTGGTCCATGGCCAACAGGCTCCGGCCCATGGTCTCGACGTTCATGGCCTTGATATCGGCGATGAGCGCGTTTTGCTCTTTCAGGAGATCGCGGATTTCCGATAGCAGCGCTGTCTGGTTGTTGTCCATGTATTTCCCTCTTTTTGGCTTCTGTTGGCTAAGCAGGTGCGACGATAAACCCTGGAAATGATTCTAGGTGGGCGATCGCCTAATCTTCATACCTTGCTTTCACATCGAGCCAGCCGTTGGCTTCCAGCAATTTGTGCGCCGCGGCCATGACTTCGAGCCAGACAGGCGACTCAAGCATCTCGGAAA
>Ga0102592_1003106_pt1 | contig 13047 bp, 10 predicted proteins | sample AraplaCol_mMF_r2_FD_76861 | JGI IMG/M metagenome (GOLD analysis project Ga0102592, IMG submission 76861) | Arabidopsis root microbial communities from North Carolina, USA - plate scrape MF_Col_mMF_r2 (SPADES assembly) (version 2) | ecosystem: Host-associated > Plants > Roots > Endosphere... | reverse complement strand
GGCGTCGAGCGAAAGCAGGCGAGTCAGCCATTCGACGTTGATATCCATGAATCGCTGCACCTCGACCTTGACCTCCTCGGGAAGATCGTGATGCTCGGCAGCCATGATGCCGCTCAGGCACATGCGGTTGTCGTTTTCGAGGGCGGCTCGAAACACCTTGATGTAGTGGTCGAAAGTCGCGCGCTCGCTCCTGTGCTCCTCTAACAATCCGTCCAGAAAGGCGACCGCGTCGTCGCTGTACTGCCGCGCGAGCGCCGCGCCGAGGTCGCCCTTGGTCGGGTAGTGATGGTGAACGGCGGGGCCCTTGATGCCGACTTCGTTCGCCACCTCGCGAATGCTGAGCGCGTTGTATCCGTGGGCCTGCACCATGCGGCGCGCAACCGCAAGGATGCGGCTTTTCGTGTCGGGAGTATCCATGCGCGCAATCATAGCAGATTGCTTACCAACTGATCGGTAAACTTACTTATCGATAAGTAAGGCTTGACACGATGCCTCGATCCTCTCTACGATTCGTTCGCACTTACTTAGCGGTTGGTAAGTTAACTTCGATCAAGGATCAGGTATGAAAATCTATGACATCCCCGGGTTTCCGAACCCATTGCGCATTCGCATCGTGCTGGCGGAGAAGCAGCTCGCTTCTCAGGTCGAGTTCATCAAGGTGGATCTGCCTGCGGCGGAACACAAACAGGCCGCGTTTTTGAAGATCAATCCGACAGGTACGGTGCCGGTGCTCGAACTCGACGATGGCACGCGAATCGCCGAATGTACGGCGATTACCGAGTATCTCGACAATCTGGACGGCAACCCGATCCTCACGGGCACGACAGCACGCGACAAGGGTGTGATTCACATGATGCAAAAGCGCGCGGAGTCGGAGCTTATCGACCCCGTCGGCATTTACTTTCATCATGCGACAGATGGGTTGGGCGATGCGCTGCGCGAATTCAAACATCCGCAGTGGACGTCTCGCGCCGAGTGGGGGACGCTTCAGGGCGAAAGGGCCGTTGCGGGCATGCGCTATTTCGATAGCGTGCTGGAAGCCCAGCCTTATGTCGCGGGTGATGCGTTTTCGATGGCGGACATCACCGTCTGGGCCGGGCTGCTGTTTGCGCACTTCGCGAAGATCGAGGTGCCGGCCGATTGCAACGCGCTTCGTGCCTGGAAAGTCAAGGTCGATGGGCGGGCGTCGGTGGTGAATCCGGCGTAGAAGCCGATCAGGTTTTTCCGCAATCCTCGCTGAGGGTCGTCAGGACGTCGGCGTACCATGCACAGTTCAAGCCAAGGCTTTCGTCGACGTGCAGGTCACGCGTTCCCATGTCGAATGCGGTCGAATGAACGCCGAGAAGCCCCCAGGAGAGGTCATCCCGCTGTGCGCCCGTTCGATTCGATGAGCGGCGGATCACCACGGGTGCACCACTTGTCCCTCGATGGGTCCGTGCGTCGGTAATGAAACATCCCTTACCCTGGAAACGCAGGCCGAAGGTGGAAGCGACCACGCCGTGCCTTACTACCGGTAAGTGATGCAACGAGTCGTGAAAACTCAGGGGAAAACCGACGATCAGTACCGATGCGCCGATCGGGACGGAATCTCCAGACGTCACAATGTGTTCGGGACCGAAAGCACGGAAGACGGCGCCGCGGGGTAGTTGTGCGCGCGGAATTTCCAGAAGAGCGACGTCGATCTCGCCGCCCGTATCGGCTGCCTGACGCCACAGACTCATCCCCTCGACGTAAAGAGGCAAGGAAATCCACGCTGACGCGCCCAGATTGCTGGGGTCAACATGCATTTCCATCTCAAGGCGATCGGGAAAATGCTGACTGGGCGTGTCAGCCATCACGTGGCGGCTCGTTACCAGGAAGAGGCGATCTTCCCGCGCGAAAAGGAATCCACTTGCGCCGGTAAGTCGGCGCGTTCGCACAAAGGTTCGGACCTGGACGACGCTAAGCAACAAAGAGTCTGCCTGGACGTCCGACTGCACCTGTCGCTCTGGAACTGGCGCGCTGGATGCCAGCGTTCCTGCAGAGAGCAACTCATGTAGCGCGTCTTGCTGCGGTCCTCGATACCCGTCGCCGGTCGTGTTGAGAAACGCGTCGACGGAAACATCAGATACAGCTCCGCCCGACGGGGCGTTGGCCACATGTCGGACGAACGGCGCCTGCTGTTCTCCAGAGCACAGCAGCCAGCGATCACCGTTAGGGCTACGGTAGATGAGAGTGGTATTCATTGTGCTCGATATAGGGCTACCGCCCAGTTAGTAGCGTGGTCCATCTGGCGACGGGTATAAAGATGACGAGCCAATCATCACTCGCGCGTGCTGGAAGGATGTCGGTACGACCGAAAAATGCGCGTGGTGGATGGTGAGGGGCGTGGCTTCAACGGGAATTGCTGATCCCAGTGTACGTTCGTCTGCGCGCTAAAAGGATGTCACGCCTGCAATAGGTGATCTTCGCTTATTTCAGCGCATCTTCCAGGTGATGTCACTCGCACCAGTTTCTCTGGCTTGACGCACGCACGTTACGGAAGCGTAATCGAGTGCTTGTCACCGGGCATGCAACGGAGCAGTCAGTTGACGTGCAGCGGTAAGCGTTCGAGAAAGCGGATTTGATGCCGTGATCGGGTCGCAGAGCTATACGCGCGCTAACGCATCTCCAATAGGCACGTCTCCTCCGACAAAACCAATTACCTTGTTCACCAGGCGCGCCTTGAGCGCATCGAGAAGGACTTCGGCCACATCTTCACGCGCCACCGGGTCGCCCGCAGAGTCGACATCCGACACGACCTGGATGGTTCCGACCCCCGGCTCCATTGTGAGCGTGCCGGGGCGTAGCACAAGGTAATCCAGCCCGCTAGCAATCACGTAGTCGTCCGATTCGCGTTTCATTTGCGCGTAGTGTTGCAGTGCTTGCGGCGAGCGTTCCGGCGCGTACGCAAGCAATGCACTGACAACGACAAAAAGGCCTGCGCCGCTTTGCTTGGCGTAATCGACCGACTTGATGATCGAGTCGCGGTCGATCAGGCGTTCGTGCTCCGCGCCCTCGGTTTCAGCCGAGCCGGCGGCATAAATGACAGTATGGATACCGTTGAATACATGCGAGAAATCGCCAGACAGGTCGGCAATGAGCGGTCGCACGCCGAACCGCTCGAAAGCATCGCTTTTTGCCGTGTTGCGTATCAACGGACGGAACGGGATGGCGGAGGCATGCAATTTTTCGGCTACTAGCCGACCCGTTCTCCCGCTTGCGCCAATCAATAGAGTGCTCATGACATTTCTCCTGGAAGGATGCGTGCGTTGTAGCGTGTTTTCACAGTCTAGTATCAGAACGCGAAAGTTTTCTGTATCCATCAGCCGGGGGCAAGTCGCAACGGCGGGCGCAACCGCTATTCTTCGTCACCGGGTTTCTCTGGTGCCGTCGGCGCAGTCTTCTGTGTAGTGCCAAACGTCGACAGTACAGTTTGCTAACGGTCATCTCTTCCCGGCTCGTGCGCAGTTATTTCGAAATTCTGCTCACTCGCGACCGCACGCGAGGCCTCGACTGGACGGCATCGTGGGCACGTGGCGCGGTGTTACCGCGAAGACCTTCCTTCTAACCGATTCAGTAATTCAGGTGGCTCGCGATGAAGCAAGATTTCGACACGTTTTGACGGAAACTGGAAAAGTGCCGCCCCTTCACCCTCGACTTAATCCCGTCGCTCGGAGGGGACGGTGCAAATAGCGATCAACGAATCGGTTAGCGCTCTGACTTCCCGATTTGGGCACTGGAGATGGACAAGCTGATGAGTCTGGACGGTCTGTTCGCCGGACGTCATTGTGACCGTGACGCGATGACTTTTCGTATGCGCTGGTATCTGGGCTACAAGCTCGGCCTGCGCGAGCTCTTCAAGTTGATGGCTGAACGAGGGATGCCGCTGCGCCCGACGTATGAAATACCGTCCTGTCTGATTGATAAGGTATCCTGCTTATACGGAACCTCTCAGTCGGTTTACCTATTTGCACCAGAAGCCTGCGAGCCATCTGCATATGTAGCACTGCCGCTATTGGCTTTGAGCGAAAGGAAGTCGGCGAACTGAAGGAGTCGCGCGCGGTGTTTCAGACTGCAGACGGGCGGCGCGCTTGCAGTGCCATGTATTCCATAATCATATAGATGAGCCATTATTCTTCATTGTAAAGGCATGGCGATCGCCGCTAGCATGGAGACTCCTGACTGCCCCTCACGCATAAACCCGACAGGCTGATGGCGTCCCATGCGCGGCGTCGCCGCGCTGGACCACCGCGGAAGGGCCGAACCAACCAATCCATGATACGCAGCGTCGTCGAAGGCGCAGCGAGCGTGCGGAGGAGACTCGAACGTGAAAATGACCTTTCGCTGGTATGGCGACACCGACCCCGTGCCGCTCGCTTACATCCGTCAGATTCCGGGGATGGTCGGGGTCGTCTCAGCGATCTATGACGTGCGTGTGGGCGAGGTCTGGCCGATCGACAGGATCCTGTCGCTGAAAGAGAAGATAGAGGCTCACGGCCTGACGCTGGAAGTGATCGAAAGCGTGCCGGTGCACGAGGACATCAAGCTCGGCAAACCGACGCGCGACACGCTCATCGCGAACTACGGCCAGACACTACGTAACCTCGGCGCCTGCGGTGTGAAGGTGGTTTGCTACAACTTCATGCCGGTTTTCGACTGGACCCGCACCTCGCTGGAAATGCCCCTGCCTGATGGATCGACGACGCTCGCGTTCGACACGCAAGTGATCCGCGAACTCGACGTGAGCGACGGTATCCAGCTACCCGGCTGGGACGCGAGCTATCGGCCCGAGCAATTGAAAGCCCTGTTGCACGACTACGAAGCGCTTGACGAAGCCGGTCTTTGGGCCAACCTCGACTACTTCCTGCGCGCGATCATTCCAGTCGCCAAAGAAGCAGGCATCAAAATGGCGATCCACCCCGACGATCCACCGCGGCCTATTTTCGGGCTGCCGCGCATCGTGAAGAATCGCGCAGACCTGCAGCGCGTGCTCGCTATCGTCGACGATCCGGCCAACGGCCTGACGCTGTGTTCGGGGTCGCTGGGCGCGGACCTGCAGAACGATATTCCGGCACTGGTACGCGAGTTCGGCGCGCGTGGCCGGATTCATTTTGCCCACCTGCGCAACGTGAAAGCCGATGCGTCGGGCGATTTTCATGAGACCTCGCATCGCTCGGCCGACGGCTCACTCGACATGGCGGAGATCGTCAAAGCCTATTTCGAAACTGGCTTTGAAGGCTATGCACGGCCGGACCATGGGCGAATGATCTGGGGCGAAACGGGCCGCGCGGGCTATGGGCTGTTCGACAGAGCGCTCGGTGCGGTGTATCTGAACGGCATCTGGGAAGGTCTCGCTAAACATCCGGCCGATCATGCGGCTGAGTAATGCAGCCCTGGCATCGCTCGCGACGCGCGCTGCTGGCGAAGTCGTCGTTCCCGCCTACGATCGCGCGAGCCTTGCACCAGGCATCGTCCATCTGGGCCTCGGGGCGTTTCATCGCGCGCACCAGGCCGTGTACACGGAGCACGCGTTGCGCGCTGGCGATCACCGCTGGGGCATCGTCGGCGTGTCGTTGCGAAGGGCGGACACGTCGGAGGCGCTTACTCCGCAGGATCTCCTGTATGCCTTGGATGTGCGCGACGGCGCCGCTGATTCGTTGCAGGTGATCGGTGCGTTGGTCGCCTCGCTGGTCGCGCCGCAGTCGCCCGCCGCCGTGCTCGATGCGATGACCGATCCGCGCTGCCATATCGTCAGCTTGACGATCACCGAGAAGGGCTATTGCCGCAATCCGGCCAACGGCGCGTTGCAGTTCGATCATCCCGACATTGCCCATGATCTGCGCGAGGCCGCTGCGCCGCGTAGCGCGATCGGCTTCGTCGTACGCGCGCTGGCGCTGCGCCGCGCGGCAGGTCTGGGCCCGTTCACCGTGCTGTCGTGCGACAACCTGCCGTCCAACGGCGACACCATGCGCGCGTTGACGCTGGCGTTCGCGCGCCAAACGGATGCCGTGCTGGCCGACTGGATCGCGCAAGAGGGCGCATTTCCCAACACGATGGTGGACCGGATTGTGCCACTCACCACCGACGCCGATCGCGCGCGCGTCGCGAAGCAACTCGGCGCTGACGACGCCTGGCCGGTGATGACCGAGCCGTTCTCGCAATGGGTGATCGAGGACCGCTTTGCAGGACCGCGGCCGGCGTGGGAGGGCGCAGGCGCGATGCTCGTGCGTGACGCGCGTTCCTACGAGCAGGCTAAATTGCGGATGTTGAATGGTGCGCATTCGGTGCTCGCGTACCTCGGGTCGCTGATTGGCTATGGCACGGTCGATCAGGCGATCGGCGCGCCTGCCGTGCTGAATTTTGTCGAAAGCATGTTGCGCGACGAGGTGGAGCCGACGCTGTCGCGACCCGCTTTGGCCAGCTATCGCGCTGAACTGTTCGCGCGTTTTCGCAACACCGCGCTCGATCACCGCTTGCAGCAGATCGCGACCGACGGCTCGCAGAAGTTGCCGCAGCGCTGGCTGGAAAGCGTGCGCGCCAACCTGAAAAGGGGCGCGCCGACCGAACGTCTTGCCTTTGCGCTGGCCGGGTGGATCGCGTACCTCAGCGGTCAGGACGAGACAGGGCGCAATTACGCGATCGCGGATCCCCTCGCCGACACACTGACGGAAGCGGTCCGCGCGACCTTGCACGCGGATGCCGTTGATGCGGTACGAACACTGTTCGAAATCGAGTCGATTTTCGGATGCGATCTGCGTGCACATACGCGATTTGTCTCGCAAGTCGCACGCCATCTGGAAGCGATTCGCAAACAAGGCGTCGTCAAAGCGATGGGCGCTCTGGTCGCTTGAGGCCATTCACGTGTTCGCCGCGACCGCCCAGTTCTGCCGCTTGGCAAACCTGAATAATTGGAGGAAGACATGAGCGACCTGCTCGTCAAACCGTCGACGCATGCCGAAGACGGCCAGATCATCCACGTCACGCCAGCGAGCGCCGGCTGGAAATACGTCGGCTTCGACGTTTTCGACCTTAAGGTCGGCGCCACGGTCACGCGGGAGACGGGTGATCGCGAAGTCGTAGTCGTACTCGTTAAGGGGCACGCGATGGTCGGTTGCGAAGGGCTCGCGAGTCGCGCGATCGGCGCACGGATGACGCCGTTCGATGGCGCGCCGTGGTCCATGTATGTGCCGCCGCACACGCGCTACACGATCGTGGCGACGGACGACGTCGAACTCGGCATCTGCTCAGCGCCCGCGAAGGGCGGTCTGCCGCCGCGCTTCATTGCACCTGAGGAGGTCAAGCAGGAAACCCGCGGCGCGGGCGCCAACCTGCGTCACGTGCGCCACATCCTGCCGGAAACCGAGCCTGCGGAGAGCTTGCTGGTGGTGGAATCGGTGACGCCCGCAGGCAACTGGTCGAGCTACCCGCCGCATCGGCACGATACCGATCATGGCGAGCAGCAGATCTATCTCGAGGAAACCTATTACCACCGCGTCTCGCCGCCGCAGGGCTTCGCGATCCAGCGCGTCTACACCGACGACCGCAGTCTCGACGAAACGCTCGCGGCGTACGACAAGCACGTCGTGCTGGTGCCGCGCGGCTATCACCCGGTTGCCGCGGCGCACGGCTACGACCTCTACTATTTGAATGTGATGGCGGGTCCGCGCCGCACCTGGCACGTACACAACGAACCGGCGCATGAGTGGTTGCTACAGCCCGGCGCAAGCGTTGCGGTGGACGGCGCGCGCTGAGTCCGGGCGCGGCATGTCAGTCGCTGTCGGCGTCGGGGCCTTGGGTGTCGAATCCGGCGGCCTCGCGCAGCGCTTGCAGCATCGCCCGCGCACCCGGTGAGAGCCTGTCGCCGCGCCGTGTGACGATGCCGGCCGGTCCGAGCTTCAGATGGAGTTCGAACGGTAGCGGTTCGAGCGCGCCGGCAATGCAATACGGCCGCACCGGCTCGCGCGCAAGCGGCGCGATCATATCGCTCATCTGCAGCAGACTCGTGATGACAGGCAGGGACGAGCTCTCGACCACATCCGTCGGCAACGCGAGCTGCCGTTCGAGAAAAAGTTGCGTGAACTGATTGCGCATCACGTTGCCTTTGGGTGGCAGGATCCACGTTTGCGGCGCCAGTTCGTTCCAGCTCAGACTCTTGCGCTTGCCGAGCGGATGGCCAGCGCGTGCGAATAGCCCGTGCTGTGCTTCCGCCAGCGGGGCGTAGTGCAGTTCCGCGAGATCGTCTGGATTGCGGATTCGCGCGACGATCATATCCAGCTTGCCTTCCTGCAAACGCTGCACCAGCACCTCGCTGAACTCCATCTCGATGCTGATGCGAATCTGCGGAAAGCGCTTCTTGAGTAGCGCGACGGCCTTCGGCACAAGGTTGGTGGCGGCCGTGACCTCGGTGCCGATCATCGCCTGCCCGGTCAAGCCGGCTTTGAGCGCGGATACTTCGTCGTACGCGTGCCGCAACTCCGCCAGCACGCTGCGCGCATGGCGGATCAGCACCTCGCCGTACCAGTTGGGCTCGACACCGCGCGGATGCCGTTCGAACAACGGCACACCCATCGTCTCTTCCAGTTCCCGCAGCAACTTGGTCGCCGCGGGCTGGGTCATGTGCGCGGCGTCTGCCGCGCGCAATACCGAGCGATGAGTGTCGAGATGAACGATCAGGGCCAATTGGCGTGTCTTCAGACGCGTGGGGTCGAAGCGGCCCGTCGCGATGGCAGCTGTGCCGTCGTCAGGATGCATTGCCGAGGTCAAGATGTGGCCTCCATGTATTCCGTATTGATATAGATTTCGCGTTATTTTTCATTATAAAAGCATATCTGTCGATTCTACTATGCAGAGGACGTCCTGCATTCCAAGGCGACCGGTTTCCCATCATGGGCATCGAGAACGGGCTGCATCCAGCATCCGAGCATGCAGCCGCACAGGAGACGAAAAGGCAATGAACATCCGTACCGCAAACATCCCGCCGGAAGGCATCACTACCGACGAGTTCCTCGGTCGCGTCGCCAAGGTCCGCAGCGCACTCGACAAGGCGGGCCTGGTCGGCCTGCTCGCTTTCGGCGATTGCTGGCGTGGCGCGAACATCAGCTACTTCACCGAGTTCCGTCCGCTCGACGGCGTATCAGACATTGCCAACGCGATCCTGCTGCTGTCCGTGGATGGCGACCCCGTGCTGTTCGTGTCGGATCAATGCTTCGACTACGCGACGAGCGTGACCGCCTTCGAGGTGCGTAGCCTGCGTGAAGTCACGCAACAGGTGCAGGCGTTTTCCGCGCGGCACGGCAGCGGTACGGTCGGCCTCGCCGGCGCCGCCTATATTCCCGCGGATTTGCTGCAGCGCCTGAATGCCGGTCTCGGCAAACTGAAGCTCGAGCCCACGATGGTGCTGGCCGAAATCAAGGCGATCAAGAGCGACGCCGAAGTGGCGCTGATGCGCAAAGCGGCCGCCTTGACCGATTCGGCGATGGCCGCGATTCGCGACGCGCTCGCCGACGGCCGCCCCTACACCGAGCGTGAACTCGCTCTCATCGCGGACCGCGCGATGCTCGCGGGAGGAGCGGAGCGGACCGCGTTCGATTCGATGGTGCAATCCGGTCCGCGCTCGGCGTATAACCTGGCGCGTCCCACCGACCGTATCCTGCAGCCGGGCGACCTGATCATGACCGACATCGGCGCCCGTTATCGTGGCTACGTCGCCGATGGCGGACGCGGTTTCACTTACGGTCCGGCGAGTGCCGAGAAGACGGCGATCGTCGCGGCAGCAGCGCGCGCGGTCGAAGCGGGGCTTGCCGCCGCGCGTCCCGGCATGGCGGCGATGGAACTGAACGCGGTGATCCAGCAGGCGCTGGTGAAGTCGAACTACGAGCAATACTCGAGCGAAGCGCGCGGCCATGGCACCGGTCACGGCACCGGCATGGACCCCGAAGAAGAAGCACCCTGGATCGGGCCGGGCAACAGGACCGTGCTGCAGGAAAACATGGTCTTCACCCTGAAGGCGACGATCACGGTGCCGAACGTCGGCGGTTTGCGCACGGAACGGATCGTGCGGTTGACCTCGGGCGGCGTCGAAACGCTCGACCAGTTCCCGATGGAACTGCACTGGTGAGCGCAGCGAATTTACCGTAACGTGCCGCCGAATCTGCGCCGCCGGCACCCAGCAGTTCAAGACATAGATTCCCAGAGAAGGGAGGAGACATGAATACATCGCCTGTATCGTCCGGCAACGCGCCTGTTATCAGCCGGTCGGCCGTCAACCGTGTGCTGGTCGCTTCGGTGGTCGGGACCGCCATCGAGTGGTACGACTTTTTTCTCTATGCCACCGCTTCCGCGCTGGTCTTCGCCAAGCTGTTTTTCCCCTCGTTCGATCCCGTGGTCGGCACCATCGCGGCGTTCGGCAGTTTTGCGGTCGGCTATCTCGCGCGGCCTTTCGGCGCCGTGTTTTTCGGGCACTTTGGCGATCGTATCGGACGTAAGGCGACGCTCGTCGCGACGCTGACGATCATGGGCGTCAGCACCTTCGTGATCGGCCTGCTGCCCACCTACGCCTCGATTGGCGTGTGGGCGCCGATTCTGCTGGTGGCGATGCGCTTCATGCAAGGGCTCGGCGTCGGCGGCGAATGGGGCGGCGCGGTGCTGATGGTGGTGGAAACGGCGCCCGCCAGGAAGCGGGGCTTTTTCGGCGCGTTTCCGCAATTGGGCGTGCCGCTCGGGCTGATGCTCTCGACCGCGGTGTTCAAAGCCGTGTCGAGTATGCCGTCGGACGCGTTCTTTTCATGGGGCTGGCGCCTGCCGTTCCTGCTGAGCGTCGCGCTGATCGCGATCGGCCTGTTCATCCGCCTGCGCGTCATGGAGTCACCGGTATTCGAACAGATCAAGGCGAGCAGGCAGGTCGTGAAGGCGCCGCTGATCGAATTGCTGCGCCGGCACCCGAAAGACCTCGTGCTGACGATCGGCACTCGCTTCGCGGTCGACATCACCTTCAACGTCATCAACGTGTTCGTGCTGGTGTACGGAACGACGCGGCTCGGCTTGTCGCGTGGGCTACTGCTGAACGCCATCATTGTGGGCTGCGCGTTTGCGCTGATCACGCTGCCGCTGTTCGGAAAACTGTCGGACGTGATCGGACGCCGGACCGTGTTCATGCTCGGCGCGGTGTTCGTCGCCATTTATGGATTCGCCTTCTTTCCGTTGCTCGAGACACGCAATCCGACCTTGATTTTCGTGGCGTACGCCTGCGGTATCGCGTTGAGCCAGGCATCGGTGTACGGCGTGCAATCGACGTGGTTCGCGGAACTGTTCGGTACGCGGGTGCGCTATACGGGGGCGTCGCTGCCGTATCAGATCGCCGGCATCATCACGTCAGGACCGACACCACTGATCGCCACGTATCTTTTCGCTACGTATGGCCAGACGCTGCCTATTTCGATCTATATCGCGGCAACGGGGGTGCTGAGCCTGGTGTGTGCGTTTTTCCTCGCGGAGACTTTCAGGCGGGATCTGTCCGCAGAGCCGGAAGATGAAGCGGCCGCAGCGCTGGGCGCGCGTGCTTCCGCGCACTCGCCGCATCCTTTGACGCGCTGAGCGCAAATCGATCCGGTTGCCATGCCGCGCTTGACCTGGCCGATCGGCAAGCCAGGTCAAGCGCGGATCGGATACCAGCGCCACGGAAACGGCCCACCATGGCAGCACTGCGGTCGAGGGGGTGGTAGCGACAATGGCCGAGATCGATCAAAGTTCTGCGCGCATCGGCGACATAATCGCGATCATCGAAGGCATTGCGTTTCAGACCAATATCCTTGCCCTCAATGCGGCTGTCGAAGCCGCGCGTGCAGGTGAGCAGGGGCGCGGATTCGCGGTGGTGGCCTCCGAAGTGCGAACGCTGGCGCAGCGCTCGTCGTCGGCGGCCAAGGAAATCAAGGAACTGATCGAGACGTCGAGCGAAAAAGTGCAGGCCGGAGGCGCGCTGGTGAACCAGGCAGGCGGCCGCATGCAGGCAATCCTCACCAGTGTGAAGCGCGTGGCCGATATCATGGGCGAGATATCGGCCGCTTCTTCCGAGCAAAGCTCAGGTATTGAACAGGTCGCTCTCGCGGTAGCGCAGATGGATACGGCGACTCAACAGAATGCCACACTGGTCGAGCAGGCGGCGGCAGCGGCGCAGTTGCTCGAGCAACAGGCGGGGCAGTTGAAAGAAACGGTCGCGGTGTTTCGCCTCTAGCAGGCTGTTGAAATACCTCTCGCGCACGTCATCCGCACGGGAGGGGTAAGCGTTGACGCGAAGCATCGGACAACACTGAGGCTGAAGCGATGCGCGGAGTGGACGGCTATACCGGGTCGATGTTCACGATGTCCAGACTGGATGACTTCGTTTCGGCCAATCACCCGCTGCGACCGGTTCGGCTGTCATTGAGCGATTATCCGTCAGCACGTAATTGACCAGCATCGTTGAAAAGAATGCCCAATCACTCGAGCGCAACCAGGTTCGAGCGAGTCTCGTCACGCCAGGCTCTTTGAACTGCTCCCGCAGAGGCCGTCCATCTCAGCGACGGGCTCAAGGCCCGTCGCTTGAGGCAGACACAGGTGCGCCTGTGCTAGTGGTGTGCGTATAGCGGCAGGAATGGGTCTTTTGCTCGCGGTGAGCCTTCGCTCGATGGTCTCGGTTCACCGCCCGCCGCGACGGGTTGAGGACATTGTGGGATGTCAGTGCGGGGTGTCGCAAGACTCAGCATCTTTGCGAAGTCGTCCGCAGCGCTCACACGCGCGGTCAAATTGAGCTCCCCGTTGAGACCGAGCAGCTTGTCCGTCGTCTTCAGAATCGACGTGTGGTCATACTGCGAATGGTCAATGGTCCCGGCCGGAACGAAGGGGGAGACCACAATAGCAGGTACACGTACACCCAGCCTGTCAAAGCCGAAGTTGTGTGTCTTCAGGTGACCGTTCTCGGCCGAGCCGGGCGGTTTGGCAATGGGAGGTGTCACATGGTCAAAGAAGCCGCCATGCTCATCGAAGACGATG
>Ga0102592_1003093_pt1 | contig 13105 bp, 18 predicted proteins | sample AraplaCol_mMF_r2_FD_76861 | JGI IMG/M metagenome (GOLD analysis project Ga0102592, IMG submission 76861) | Arabidopsis root microbial communities from North Carolina, USA - plate scrape MF_Col_mMF_r2 (SPADES assembly) (version 2) | ecosystem: Host-associated > Plants > Roots > Endosphere... | reverse complement strand
CCGACGTGACCGGCTCCATCGAGCTGCCAGCGGACAAAGAAATGGTTATGCCAGGCGACAACGTCTCCATCACCGTTAAGCTGATCTCCCCGATCGCTATGGAAGAAGGCCTGCGTTTCGCAATCCGTGAAGGCGGCCGTACCGTCGGCGCGGGCGTTGTAGCCAAGATCATCGACTAATAGTTTTTTAGTCTGATCGTAAACGGGCCGGCATGTGCTATCATGTCGGCCCGTCGTAGTATTTACATACATTGCCGGAAACATATTGTTGCCGGTTCGTTCTTTTAAGGAATAAGCATGTCCGCTCCAAACCAAAAGATCCGTATCCGCCTGAAGGCTTTCGACTACAAGCTGATCGACCAGTCCGCACTGGAAATCGTTGACACCGCCAAGCGCACCGGCGCCGTGGTAAAAGGCCCAGTTCCTCTGCCAACCCGTATCCAGCGTTACGACGTGCTGCGTTCCCCGCACGTGAACAAGACCTCGCGCGACCAGTTCGAAATCCGCACCCACCAGCGCCTGATGGACATCGTGGACCCAACCGACAAGACTGTTGACGCCCTGATGAAGCTGGACCTGCCAGCTGGCGTGGACGTCGAAATCAAACTGCAGTAATACCGGTTTCGTCGCAAGACACCTGAAAAGCCCGCTCCTGAGCGGGCTTTTCTTTTTTCGGGAGAAATGCATGAAACGCTTTGCACTATGCGCCGCCGTCGCGGCACTGTCCCTGCTGGCCGCCTGCGGCAAGAAGAACCCGGCCGACCAGGCGGCGCAGGATATCAAGGCCATGGGCGCCCAGCGCGACAAGGCGCAGGACGCCATGAAGGCAATGGAAGAGGCGCAGCAAAAGCAGAAAGAAGAAGCCGACAAGAACTGACGCGCTATACTGCCGCGCATGAGCGAAAAGACCATCCTGATCGTCGAAGACGAGCAAGCCATTGCAGACAGTATTGCCTTTGCCCTCGGCAAGGAGGGCTTTGCCCCGCACCATGTGATGCTGGGCGAGCAGGCCTTGGCTGCCGCGCGCGAACTGGCGCCGGCCCTGGTGATCCTCGATGTCGGCCTGCCCGATATCAGCGGCCTCGATGTGTGCCGCCGCCTGCGCCAGTTCTCCGAGGTGCCGGTGATCTTCCTCACCGCGCGCAGCGATGAGATCGACCGCATCGTCGGCCTCGAGATCGGCGCCGACGATTACGTCACCAAGCCGTTCTCGCCGCGCGAACTGGTGGCGCGCGTGCGGGTGATCCTGCGCCGTGCCGGCAATGGCAACGCGCCTGCCGCGGCAGCCGCGGCGCCGGCGCCAGCGGCCACGCGCACGCCTGGCTTCGAACTGCGTGCGGCCGAAGCGCGCATCCTGTTCGCCGGCCAGCCGCTCGACCTGACCCGTTACGAATACCTGCTGTTGAAAACCCTGGTCGAGCATCCCGGCCACGTGCTGTCGCGCGCCCAGTTGATGGACCGTGTCTGGTGCGACGCACCGGAAACGCTGGACCGCACGGTCGATGCCCACGTCAAATCCCTGCGTGCCAAGTTGCGCGCCATCGACGACAACGCCGACCCGATCCAGACCCATCGCGGCATGGGCTACAGCCTGCAGACCGGCGCATGAAAATCGGCCTGCGCATCCTGCTGGGCTACTTCCTGATCGTCGGCCTGGCGGCCTGGTTCCTGCTCAATGTCTTCGTACAGGAGGTCAAACCCGGCGCCCGCTCCACCCTGGAGGCGGCGATGAACGACACGGCACAGTTGCTGGCCCAGGTGGTTGCCGACGACGTGAAGGAGGGCGCTTCCGAACCGGCCTTGCTGGCCAAGATCGCCGCCGCCAGCCGCAACACCGACTACCGCATCACCATCACCGACGCGCAGGGCATTGTGCGTTTCGATTCGGCCGGCAAGGCCGTCGGCAAGGACTACTCGCAATGGAACGATGTGTTCCTGACCCTGCGCGGCAAATACGGCGCCCGCATGTCGAGCGACGCGCCGCGTGAGTACGGCGGCCTGGCAATGTACGTCGCCGCGCCGGTGCGCGATGGCGCGAACATCATCGGCGCGCTGACCGTCTCCAAACCCATCTCCAGCGTGCAGGGCCTCATCGAGCGCAGCCAGCGCAAGATCCTCAAGTGGGGCGTGGTGCTGCTTGGCCTGTCGCTGCTGATCGGCATTGCCATCACCTGGCGCATGGCCAGCACCGTCAACAAGCTGATGGTGTTCGTGGAAGACGTGCAGGCTGGCCGCAAAGCTGTCATGCCCAAGCTGGGCAGCAGCGAGATCAGTACCCTCGGCCACGCGCTGGAAGCGATGCGCGCCAAGCTGGAAGGCAAGGATTACGTCGAGACCCTGATGCACACGCTGACGCATGAATTGAAAAGCCCGATCGCCGCCATCCAGGCCACCGCCGAACTGCTGGAAGAGGACATGCCGCCCGAGCAGCGGCGCCAGTTCCTGTCCACCATCCAGGCCCAGAACGCCCGCCAGCGCGACCTGATCGACAAGCTGCTGGCATTGGTACGCGTCGAAAAGCAGCAGCGCATCGACGATGCTGCGCCGCTCGACCTGGCCGGCCTGCTGCAGGACGTGGCGGGCGACTTCCAGGCCCGCCTTGCGGCGCGCAAGCTGACCCTGGAGATCTCGGCTGCCGCCGAGTTGCAGTTGCGCGGCGACGCCTTGCTGTTGCGGCAGGCGCTGGGCAACCTGCTGGACAATGCCATTGGCTTTGCGCCGCCTGGCAGCACCATCAAGCTGGCTGCGCAGCGCAGCGACGGCCACGTTGAAATCAGCGTACGCGATGCCGGGCCCGGCATTCCCGTTTACGCCGAGGCGCGACTCTTCGAGCGCTTCTACTCCCTGCCGCGTCCCGATGGCGCCAAGAGCACCGGCCTTGGCCTGCCCTTCGTGCGCGAAGTTGCCGCCCTGCATGGCGGCAGCGCACAAGTGGCGAATGGGGAGGGCGGCGGCTGCCGCGCCGCCATGCTGCTGCCGCTTCACACGGAACGCATCGCCAGCGCATAAACGCTCCCCACACTGGCGCTATTTGCGTAAGTGATGGAGCACTCTTGAAACGAAAATCGATCTTCTTTGCGGTAGCGCTGCTTGGCCTGGCGCTTCTCGCTTCCAGCATCTGGGTCTGGCAGCGCAATGGCGCCTACGGCTTCAATGTCCTGAAGCGGCGCGGTGGAACCTACTGGATAAAGATGGGCGCCGACGACGCCCGGCTGCCGCCGTCGATGCGGGAAGCGCTCAAGGAGCGCGTGCCGGCAGTTTCGTCCGGCCAGTTTTACTGGCGCGAGTTTGAGCCCGGCTACGAGGTCGCCGAAATGCCGGTGATGTCGGCCGCCGGTGAGGTAGACCGCATCCTGCTCAACCGAATCGATCCGCAGCATTTTCGCTTCGTGCTGCGCAGCGCGCCAGAGGGCGACAAGGGCCTCGACGAATGGGAGCGTGCCCTGCCCAGCGCAGTGCTGATCGTGAACGGCAGCTATTTCGGCCTCAAGGGCGAGCCTGATACGCCGTTCCTCAGCGAAGGCGAACAGCTTGGCCCACGCCGGTACAAGGCTCGCGCCGGCGCCTTTGTTGCGCGGGAAGATGGCAGTGCTGGCTTGCACGACCTGACACACGCCGATTGGCAAGGCGCTTTCACGGGCGCGCGCAATGCGATGGTCTCGTATCCGCTCTTGCTGGGCGAAGATGGGCAGAGTCACGTGAACGTGAAAAGCCGCTGGCTCGCTAACCGCACATTCGTGGCGCAGGACCGGGCGGGCCGTATCCTGGTCGGCACCACGAAGGAAGCATTCTTCTCGCTTGACCGTCTGGCAAGCTTTCTCCGCGATGCGCCCCTGGATATCGCGCTGGCGCTCAACCTGGACGGCGGTCCGATTGCGTGCCAGAGCGTGCGCCTGGATGGATTCCAGCGCAGGTTCTACGCGCAATGGGAAGCGCAGGTGCGCGAGGGAGCGCCGCAGGGTAGCGAGGTGAGCTTGCTGCGCTGGCCAATTTCCCAGGCGACATGGGCCATGCCGGTCGTGTTGACGGTCGAGCGCTCGCGCTGAGCCGGGGTGACAAAAAAGCAGCTGCCTTCACACGGAATGCATCTTCCCTGCACACCAGCTTTCTACACTGGCGCAACCATAACAACAGGAAGCTCCCCGCCATGCAAAAGAAACTCCTCTTCAAAGCCCTAGTCGTCGGTTTGCTGATGCTGCTGCTCGGCGTTCCGCTGGCCATGATCCAGTCCACCATCAGCGAGCGCATCGCCTACCGCGACGAAGCCGCGCGCAGCATCGCCGCCGATTCGGTGGGAGAGCAGCATATCTATGGTCCGGTGCTGGTCATGCCGTACACTGAGCTGTACACCGTCGAAGAGAAGGACAAGGACGGCAAGCCGGAGATGAGGCGCTACCGCAAGCAATCGCAGCACCTGGTATTCCCCAACGAGCTCGAAGTCCTGTCGAACCTCGGCACCGAGCGCCGCCACCGCGGCATCCACCAGGTCCTGATGTTCAATGGCGCCCACAAGATCAACGGCGACTTCATCGTGCCGGCAGTGGCTGAACTGCCCCACACGGAAACCGGGTCGCAGATCACGCCCGAACGCCCGTATGTTGCGTTGGCAGTGGCCGACGTGCGCGGCGTACGCGACATTCCGCGCCTTGTCTGGGGCACTCGCAGCTTCGAATTCGAGCAGGGTTCCGGCCTGCGCTCCTCGCGCCAGGGCTTGCATGCCTTGCTGTCGATGGAAGATGCCGCGGCTGGGCAGGTGAAGTTCAGCTTTAACCTGAACCTGGCGGGCATGGATAGCCAGGCCTTTGTTCCGCTGGCGCGCAATAACCGCTTCGCCATGTCTTCGCCGTGGCCGCACCCGCAGTTCAGCGGGCGCTTCCTGCCGGAGCAATACAGTGTCGGCGACAAGGGCTTCCAGGCCGTGTGGCGCATTTCCTCGCTGGCCAGCGAGGCACAGGCGCAGCTCCGCCTGCGCGAACAATCGGCAGGGCAGAGCGAAAACGCCGTGCCGGCGCTCGACACCATCCAGGCCGCGTTCATCGAGCCGGTCAACGTGTACTCGATGGCCGACCGCGCCACCAAGTACGGCTTGCTGTTTGTTGCGCTGACCTTCGCCGCCTTCTTCCTGTTCGAAGTGATGAAGCGGCTGCCGATCCACCCGGTGCAGTACTTGCTGGTGGGACTGGCACTGGCGCTGTTCTTCCTGCTGCTGGTCAGCCTGTCCGAGCATTACAGTTTCGTCGCGTCCTACCTTGCCGCCAGCGCGGCTTGCATCGTGCTGATTGCTTACTACCTGATGCATGTGCTGCACGACTGGAAGCGTGGCCTCGGCTTTGGCGGCGCCTTGTGCGCCTTGTACGGCATCCTGTTTGGCCTGCTCAATTCGGAGAACAATGCGCTGATGCTGGGCGCGATCCTGCTGTTCGCCGTACTGGCCGCCATCATGGTTGCCACCCGCAAGGTTGACTGGTACAGCCTGGGCAGCCCGGCGCCAGTGCCCGCGGAGCAAGCGTGATGCTGCCGGGCGGACTGCTGGCGCCATCCCTCGCCGAGGGTGCGCAACTGGTGGTGCTGTCCGGCTATACGGCCAGCCAGCCCGTCGGTCCTGTGCGGGTAGTACTGGACCAGCGCGGCGCGCGTGTGGTGCTGGTGCTGGCCAGCTATGAGACTGTGGCGTGGCAGCTGGATGTCCGCCCCGGCACGGAGTTGGCCGCCGTGGTGGTCAGTGCCTACCGCGAGGTTGTGGTGGCCGGGCATGGCAGCGCGCCGGCCTACCGCCTGGCCCTGCCGTGCGCACCAGCGCCTGGTAGTGCTGCGTATCGGGACCTGATGCAGGTCCTGCAGGCGCGGCTCGGACGAGACCAGCCGGATACGTTCCGTGGCTACATCCGTTTGCCGGAACAGGTGGCGATCGCTTCCTGCGGATCAGCCGTGGCGCTCGCGGCGCAGCCAGAGCCAGGCATACAGCACAAGGTTCACGCCCAGCACGACGCCCGCCAGTATGTATTGCACGGCAGGCGTCAGCCCGGCAGGGTAGATCAAGGGAAGGAGGTAATGCTCGATGAATCCCTCCGCATAGCCTTGCTGGCCTGCGCGCATGCGTAGATCGTTTTCCAGATAGGTGAGTGGACAGACTGCGCCCATCAGCTCAATGCCGACCGCCCACAGGGCAGCCGGCAAGTGAATCCGCCAAATGCGCGGCCAGCGCAGCGCCAGGACGGCGCCGCACAAGGCAAACAGGATGAAGGCCAGGTGCAGCAGCAGGACTGCATCGGCAGCGAGGCGAAAGAGCATCGCTGCATTTTACGCGGCTGCTCCGGACGAGCCCGTGTCAACCAAAGAGCCTGACCCCAAGGTTGACACGGGCGCGGCTGTGGTTATGGGCGGGTGAAGCTCCATTGCTGGTTGGTGCCGTTGTTCAGCGACCATTGGATGATCTGGGCGTTTTCGGCGGTGCTCTTGTTTTGCACGTCGACCACGTAGCCGCTCAGCAGGTTCTTGACCGTGTACCAGCCGCTTGCCGGGCTGGCGAAGCTCCAGTGCTGGCCGTTGCCGGCCCAGTACGACCATTGCGCGATATTGGTGCCGGCCGTGGTGGAGTTTTCCCAGTTGTCGAGGCTGAGCAGGCTGCCGGCGTTGATGATGCTGTACTGGCCGTCGCCATGCCCGATCAAATACCATTGCTGGTGCTTGCCGCCGCTGTAGGTTTGCTGCTGCACCATGGCGCCGTTGCTGGTGGAGGCGTTGGCGACCGCCAGCGCTTTGCCGCTCAGGCGCGACTTGATTACGTAGGGGCCGTCGCTCATGCCGCCGCAGCCGGCGAAGTTGGTGAAGTTGCGCGTCAGGCTGGGCCAGCCGCCGCTATACGTCATGCGCAGGATATCGAGCTTGGCATTGCCGCCGTCGTTCAGGTCGTAGTAGTGGATGGAGGTGAAGTTGCAGCCATCCTGCTTCAGTACGCCGATGTGGCCGGGGCCTTTGTATTTGCCGTCGACATTCGGCAGCACGGTGCGGGTGCCGGAGTAAGGGCCGGTAATGCTGGTGGCGCGCTGTACTTCGACGTAGTAGGTGCTGTTGCTGCCTTTGCAGCAGGCGCCGCGGTTGACGAACAGGTAGTAGTAGCCGCCGTCGCGGGTGATGTAGGGCGCTTCGATGTCCTGCCCGTTGCCGCCCCAGATCTTGGTGACATTGCCGGCCAGCTTGCCGGTCGACTGGTTGATCTCCGCCACGCCGATGCCGCCGAAGAAGGAGCCGTAGCTCATGTACACCTTGCCGTCATGATCGCGGTACAGGGCCGGGTCGATGGCGTTGATCTCGCTGCTGCCGCCAAATGATTCGACCACGATGCCCAGGTCGGTCCAGGCCGGGTTCTTCAGCGAGGCCGTGCGGGCCACGCCGATCGCGGAGCTGGAGGTGCCGAAAGTCGAGACCGAGTAGTAAATATAGTAATACCCGTTCATGTGGATCACGTCCGGCGCCCAGAACGAGCCGCTGAAGTTGGGGATCTTGTTGGCGATCCAGCTCGGGTAGGTGCTGAACACCGGCCCCGGGCCGCCCTGCCAGGTGGTCAGGTCGGTCGAGGTGGAATACCAGATCCCGGTGCCGGTGGTGAAGTTGAAATAGGTGTCGCCGTCCTTGGTGATGGTGCCTGGGTCATGGGCGTTCTGCAGCCCGGCGAGGTTGATGGCCTGCGCCGCCAGGGCGTGCAGGCACAGGCAGAGTACTGCCAGCAGCTTTTTCATTCGGTCTCCTTATCTATTTATAGGGCGCACTAGCCCATCAACAGGTTAGGAGGCGTTGCCCCAAGGCACCAATGAGTTTTTTATCCGCTGCGATACCGTTTCCGGCATAGTCCGAGCAGGCCCAGCCCGGCGCCCAGCATGCCCCAGTTGGCCGGCTCGGGCACCGGCGAGAGCGCGTCGACCATCAGGTTGGTTCGCCACAGCAGTTGCTGGTTGTAGGCAGTGTCGTTGTGCCAACCCAGCGAGAAGCTGTCGGTGAACCCGCCCGGTTCTGCGCCCAGCGTACTGCCGCGCTTGTAGCCCGGTTCGCAAGTGGTGGGAGCCAGGTCGAGGCAGATGCCGGCGAAGCCGCTGCTCTTGGCGCCGCCCGTGGTGCTGTCGTGGAAGGCCAGTTGCAGGCGGCCGCTGACGGTCACGCTGGCGCCCGGGGCCAGATTGAGAAGAATGTCGGTCCACAGGCTGCTTTCGCCGCTGCGCCAGGCGCCGTCGCCTTCGGCCATGTCGACCGCCAGGCTGCCGCCGTCGGCCAGCGGGTTCCAGCCGCCCACGGCCTGTGAGCCGTTGTGGGCGGCGTCAGTGGCCAGCGGTTGCCAGCTGTCCTTGTCGATGGCCCATTCGGCAATGTCCTTGTATGTGTCGACGTTGACGATGCGCGAATACAGTTTGCGATGGTCCGGCTGCACGGTGTAGTTGCCACTGCCTTGCAGCTGCAGCTGGTCGACCGTGAGGGTGGCGCCGACGTTGCCGGCGTGGGTCAGGGGAGCGGCCAGCAAGCCGGCCAGGAGTGCGGGAATTGCCAGTTTTACCATGGGAACCTCCGTACACAAAGGAGGCAATCTTATCCGCGAGTTAACAAGCGGCGGCGCTCGCTTGCCGCCAGGCCAGAACATTTGACATACCTCGTACAAAGCTGTTGCGTCAAGGGGGAAATATCGGTACACTAGCCGGCTTCGGTATGGGTTCGTCTTTTTTGCCCGTATCTTTTTTTGTAGTTAAACAAAGCCCCGCCCAATCGTAGGTGGGAATGGAGAAAAAATGAGCCTTGGCCTCCTCGGTCGCAAGGTTGGTATGATGCGCATCTTCAACGATGACGGGGATTCGATCCCAGTCACCGTGTTGGACGTGTCGAACAACCGTGTTGCGCAAATCAAAACTCCTGAAGTGGATGGTTATTCCGCTGTTCAGGTTGTCTTCGGTCAGCGTCGCGCATCCCGCGTGACTAAAGCTGCTGCCGGTCACTACGCTAAAGCAGGTGTTGAAGCTGGTTCCTTCATCAAGGAATTCCGCGTTGACGCAGCTAAGGCAAACGAACTGAAAGCCGGTGAAGTTATCGCCGCTTCCCTGTTCGAAGTCGGTCAGAAGATCGACGTGCAAGGTGTGTCGATTGGTAAAGGCTATGCCGGTACCATCAAGCGTCACAACTTCGCATCGGGTCGTCAAACCCACGGTAACTCCCGTTCGCACAACGTACCAGGTTCCATCGGTATGGCGCAGGATCCAGGCCGTGTGTTCCCAGGCAAGCGCATGACCGGTCACATGGGCGACGTCACCGTCACCACCCAGAACCTGGAAATCGCTCGTATCGACGCTGATCGCCAGCTGCTGCTGGTGAAGGGTGCAGTACCAGGCGCGAAAAACGGCCAGGTTGTTGTATCGCCAGCTGTTAAAGTTAAAGCAAAGAAGGGAGCTTAATCGATGGAACTGAAGCTCTTGAACGCGCAAGGTCAAGTTGCGTCGAACGTAGCTGCCGCTGACACCGTCTTCGGCCGTGACTACAACGAAGCGCTGATCCACCAAGTCGTCGTTGCTTACGCTGCTAACGCACGTAGCGGTAACCGCAAGCAAAAAGACCGTGAAGAAGTCCACCACACGACCAAGAAGCCATGGCGCCAAAAAGGCACCGGCCGTGCTCGTGCTGGTATGTCCTCCTCCCCGCTGTGGCGCGGTGGTGGTCGCATCTTCCCGAACTCCCCTGACGAGAACTTCTCGCACAAGGTCAACAAGAAGATGTATCGCGCAGGTATCTGCTCGATCCTGTCCCAACTGGCCCGCGAAGAGCGCCTGGTTGTGATCGAAGACCTGTCGATCGAAGCTCCTAAGACCAAGCTGCTGTCGCAAAAGCTGACCGGCATGGGTCTGGATTCGGTCCTGATCGTTACCGACACCATCCAGGAAAACCTGGAACTGGCTTCCCGCAACCTGCCGAACGTGCTGGTTGTCGAGCCGCGTCACGCTGACCCAATGTCCCTGGTCTTCTACAAGAAGGTCCTGGTCACCAAGGCAGCTCTGGCACAGATTGAGGAGATGCTGGCATGAGCGCAGTTATCAAACACAGCGAAGAGCGCCTGATGAAGGTGCTGCTGGCTCCGGTCATTTCCGAAAAAGCCACCATGGTTGCGGAAAAGAACGAGCAGATCGTGTTCCTGGTTACCAAGGACGCGACCAAGCCAGAAATCAAGGCCGCCGTTGAACTGCTGTTCAAGGTTGAAGTGGAATCGGTGCAGACCGTGAACCGCGAAGGTAAGGTCAAGCGTTCCGGCCGTTTCATCGGTCGCCGCAACCACACCAAGCGTGCTTTCGTGTGCCTGAAGCCAGGCCAGGAAATCAATTTCACCGAGGAGGCTAAATAATGGCACTCGTTAAGATGAAGCCAACCTCCCCAGGCCGTCGCGGCATGGTGAAGGTTGTGAACGCCGACCTGTACAAAGGCCGTCCGTTCGCCGCCCTGCTGGAGAAGAAGTCCAAGACTGCTGGCCGTAACAACAACGGTCACATCACCACCCGCCACATCGGCGGTGGCCACAAGCACCACTACCGTGTTGTGGACTTCAAGCGCACCAAGGATGGCATCCCTGCGAAAGTGGAACGTATCGAATACGATCCAAACCGTACCGCACACATCGCCCTGCTGTGCTACGCCGACGGCGAGCGCAAGTACATCATCGCCCCTAAAGGCGTTGCTGTCGGCGACACCCTGCTGAACGGTTCGGAAGCGCCGATCAAGGCCGGCAACTGCCTGCCAATCCGCAACATCCCAGTCGGCACCAACATCCACTGCGTGGAAATGCTGCCAGGTAAAGGCGCCCAGATGGCCCGTACCGCTGGTGCCGTTGTGGTCCTGATGGCCCGTGAAGGTACCTACGCCCAGGTTCGCCTGCGCTCCGGCGAAGTGCGCCGCGTGCACATCGAGTGCCGCGCCACCATCGGCGAAGTCGGCAATGCTGAGCACAGCCTGCGCAAGATCGGTAAAGCCGGTGCCATGCGCTGGCGCGGTGTTCGCCCAACCGTCCGCGGTGTGGTGATGAACCCGATCGACCACCCGCACGGTGGTGGTGAAGGCCGTACCGCAGCTGGTCGTCATCCAGTGTCCCCATGGGGCCAGCAGACCAAGGGTAAGAAGACTCGCTCGAACAAGCGTACTTCTTCGATGATCGTCTCTCGCCGCGGCAAGAAATAAGGATAAACCATGACTCGTTCATTGAAAAAAGGGCCGTTCTGCGACGCCCACCTGGTGAAGAAAGTCGAAGCCGCGCAAGCGTCGAAAGACAAAAAGCCAATCAAAACCTGGTCCCGTCGTTCGACGATCATGCCTGACTTCATCGGTCTGACCATTGCCGTGCACAACGGCAAGGTGCACGTGCCTGTGTACGTTTCCGAGAACATGGTTGGTCACAAGCTCGGCGAATTCGCGCTGACCCGTACCTTCAAGGGCCACGCTGCTGACAAAAAGGCTAAGAAATAATGGAAACTAAAGCTATCCTCAAAGGCGTGCGCCTGTCGGATCAAAAAGGTCGCCTGATCGCTGACCTGATCCGCGGCAAGAAGGTCGACGCTGCGCTGAACATCCTGCAGTTCAGCCCTAAGAAAGGCGCGTTCATCGTCAAGAAAGTGCTGGAGTCCGCAATTGCGAACGCCGAGCACAACGACGGTGCCGACATCGACGAACTGTTCGTAAAGACCATTTACGTCGAAAAGGGCCCGATCCTGAAGCGCTTCACCGCGCGTGCAAAGGGTCGCGGCGACCGTATCTCGAAACAATCCTGTCACATTTACGTGACTGTCGGTAACTAAGGAGCTGCGATGGGTCAGAAAATTCATCCAACCGGTTTCCGTCTGGCGGTCACCCGTAACTGGGCATCTCGCTGGTACGCAACCAACGGTAACTTCGCTTCGATGCTGAACGAAGACCTGAAGGCACGTGCTTTCCTGAAGAAGAAGCTGAAAAACGCTTCCGTGGGCCGCATCGTGATCGAGCGTCCTGCCAAGAACGCACGCTTCACCGTGTACAGCTCGCGTCCTGGCGTCGTGATCGGCAAGAAGGGCGAGGACATCGAAGTCCTGAAGTCCGCCCTGACCAAGATCATGGGCGTGCCAGTGCACGTGAACATCGAAGAAATCCGTAAGCCGGAAATCGACGCTCAGCTGATCGCTGACTCGATCTCCCAGCAGCTGGAAAAGCGTATTATGTTCCGCCGCGCCATGAAGCGCGCCATGCAGAACGCAATGCGCCTGGGCGCCCAGGGCATCAAGATCATGTCCTCCGGTCGTCTGAACGGCATCGAGATCGCCCGTACCGAATGGTATCGCGAAGGCCGCGTGCCTCTGCATACCCTGAAGGCGGACATCGACTACGGTACCTCCGAAGCCTCCACCACCTACGGCATCATCGGTGTCAAGGTGTGGGTGTACAAGGGTGACCGCTCCGCCACCGGCGAAGCACCAGTCATCGACACCCCGGCTGAAGAGAAGAAGCCACGTGGCCCGCGCCGCGACGACGGTAAGCCAGCTGGCCGCCGTCCAGCTCCAGGCGCCAAAGCCCCAGCCGCCCGCCGCGCTGCCAAGCCGGCTGCAGCTGACAAAGCAGGAGAATAAGCATGCTGCAACCAAGCCGCAGGAAATATCGTAAAGAGCAGAAAGGCCGCAACACCGGCATTTCGCACTCCACCGGCACTAACGTGTCGTTCGGTGAGTTCGGCCTGAAGGCCGTGGCTCGTGGCCGTATCACTGCACGTCAAATCGAGTCCGCTCGTCGTGCAATGACCCGTCACATCAAGCGTGGTGGCCGTATCTGGATCCGTGTTTTCCCAGACAAGCCGATCTCCAACAAGCCTGCCGAAGTCCGTATGGGTAACGGTAAAGGTAACCCGGAGTACTACGTTGCCGAAATCCGTCCAGGCAAAGTCCTGTACGAAATGGATGGCGTTGGCGAAGAACTGGCACGCGAAGCGTTCCGTCTGGCTGCTGCTAAACTGCCTCTGGCTACCACCTTCGTGGTGCGCCAGGTTGGCCAATAATTGGAGTGAAATATGAAAGCATCTGAACTCCGTGGCAAAGACCAGGCTGCACTGCAGAAAGAACTGAACGACC
>Ga0102592_1003063_pt1 | contig 13211 bp, 15 predicted proteins | sample AraplaCol_mMF_r2_FD_76861 | JGI IMG/M metagenome (GOLD analysis project Ga0102592, IMG submission 76861) | Arabidopsis root microbial communities from North Carolina, USA - plate scrape MF_Col_mMF_r2 (SPADES assembly) (version 2) | ecosystem: Host-associated > Plants > Roots > Endosphere... | reverse complement strand
GGCGATCGATGTGTTCGATGTCGAACCCTTGCCTGTAAGTCCTTTGTTGCAGGATTGCCCCAACTTGTTGTTAACCCCCCACATCTCAGGTGTCAGCGCGCAGTCCAATGCGCGCGTATCGGTGATGATCGCCGACAAGGTTCTGGAAAGTTTTTCGTAAATGGCGCATTTGACTCTTGAAGAAGCTACCCGCCTTGGCGCGCGGGCCCTGCGCCACGCGGGCGCGTCTGAAGACATGGCGCTCAGCACCGCAAAGGCGCTGGTCCGCGCGGATGCGCAAGGCCTGGCCTCGCATGGCCTGAGCCGCGTGCCGCAATACGCCACCCACCTGCGCAACGGGCGCGCCGACGGCAATGCCGTGCCTGCGGTGGCGCGGAAGAAAGGTGCGGCCGTACTGGTCGATGCGGGGGAAGGCCTGGCATTTCCGGCCTGCGACTTGGCGATCGACACCGCCATCGCCACAGCGCGGGAGATGGGCGTGTGTTTTGTGGGCATCACCAACAGCCACCACTGCGGCGTACTGATAGACCACCTGCGCGCGGCGGCCGATGCCGGCATGGTGGGCCTGGGCTTTGCCAATGCGCCCGCAGCCATGCCGGCGGCGGGCGGCAAGCACCCGGTGTTCGGCACCAACCCCTTGGCCGCGATCTTTCCGCGCCGGGATGCCGACCCGCTGATGATCGACCTCTCGCTCAGCGAAGTCGCACGCGGCAAGGTCATGCTGGCCGCAAAGGAAGGCAAGCCCATTCCGCTGGGCTGGGCGCTGGATACCGAAGGCCGGCCGACCACGGACGCACAGGCGGCGCTGGAAGGTTCCATGCTGCCGGTGGGTGCGGTGAGCAGTCCCAAGGGCTCCATGCTGGCGCTGGTCGTGGAGCTGCTTGTCACGGCCGTGATAGGTGCACGCTTTTCTTTTGAGGCATCCTCGTTTTTTGTCGACGAAGGCAACCAGCCGCGCATAGGCCAGGCCTTCATCCTGATAGACCCCGGTGCCCTTGCCGGCGCCGACACCTACTTTGAACGCATGGAAACCCTGATCGCCGAAATGCTGCGGGACGACGGCGTGCGCCTGGCCGGCGCACGGCGCATCGCCCAGGAAGCCAAAGCGCAGCAGGCGGGGATCACCATTCCCGATGCGCTCAAATCTCAATTGGAGCAGTTTGTTAGTGAGGGATCGATCGTTTAGTTAAAACTCAAGGAGTAAAGCATGAAGCGTCGTGACATCGTGTTGGCATCTGCAGGTGCGGCCCTGACGGGTATTCCGGGCCTGGGCCTCGCCCAACAGACTTTTCCCAAACCGGGCACCAACATCAAGTATGTGGTCCCATTTACGCCCGGAGGCCTGACCGACATCATGGCCCGCACGATTGCGCAAAAGCTGACCGAAGCGTGGAAAGTTCCAGTGATTGTCGACAACAAGGCCGGCGGAAACGCGCAGATCGGCGCCGAGTTCGTCGCCAAGTCACCGCCCGACGGCAACACGCTGCTGGCCATCACGTTGACGCATGCGGCGAACGTGTCCCTTTATCCCAACGCCCCCTACAGCTTCACCAAGGACTTGCGTCCGGTCGCCCTGCTGGCCAATTCGCCGATGCTTGTTGTTGTTCCCGCCGCCAGCCCGATCAAGGACTTCAAGGACCTGATAGCGGTCTCCAAGACCAAGCAGTTGAGCGCGGGTTCAAGCGGCAACGGCACGCCGGCGCACCTGACCATGGCCTTGTTCTGTGAACTGAACAAGACCAAGATGGTCCATGTCCCCTACCGCGGCGGCGCGCCGTCGATGGTCGACCTGATCGGCGGCCAGCTGGACGTGATTTTTTCCAACTTCCCGGAATCGATCAGCCATGTCAAGAGCGGCAAATTGCGCGCGATCGCTATCTGCAGCCTGGGCCGGCACCCGGGGGTGCCAGACGTGCCGACGGCCTTTGAAGCCGGCATGCCCGGCCTCTTCGTCGAAAACTGGACTGGGGCCATGCTCCCGGCCAAGACCCCCGACGATATCGTGGACAGGTATTCGCGCGAGATGATCAAGATCATGTACAGCGCCGAAGTGGAAGAGCGCGCCAAGCAACAAGGCTTTCGCGTCTCACAAAAAGGTTCTGACGAGTTCGCCCGCTTCCTCAAAAGCGAAATCGACCGCTGGAGCCGGATTATCAAGACTGCGAAAATCACGCCGACCTGAGGCCTGCCCAAGGCAGCCGCATCGGCGACGGGCTTGGCTTTGTGAAAGGCCACGGCTGTATTAAAGTGGGCGGAAAGGCGCCTGGCGCGCCCTTTCCTCACAGGAGACAGACATGGACAACACCGCGCATACCAGCGAAAGCCCCGACACCTCCGGCGCTTTGGCCGGATCCCGCAAGGTCGACCAGCTACTGGCGCACTACGGCGAAAGCCACCGGAACCCGCGCAACGAGCTGATCCACTTCATCGCCATTCCCCTCATCATGCTGAGCCTGGTCGGCATGATGTTCGCGCTGCACCCCTATGTGGCTTATGCCTTTATCGCAGCCAGCATGGTGTATTACGCCCGCCTCTCCGCGGTGTTCTTCGTGACCATGGCGGTATGGTCGGTGCTCTTCATGGCCCTGGTGTTTGCCATGGGATCCCAGGTATTGCCCATCTGCGTTGCGATTTTTGTCGGCGCGTGGATTCTGCAGTTCATAGGCCACAAGATAGAAGGCAAGAAGCCCTCGTTTTTCGAGGATATCCAGTACCTCTGGGTCGGCCCCTTGTTTGTGCTGAGCAAGCTGTTCGGCCGGCTGGGCATCCGCTGGTGAAGAATCCGGTTTGCTGGCCGGCTTGAATAAGCAGCGCCCGCCTCCATATGTGAGGTTTAAACCTTTTCACGGGTGTTCCGCTTGATCGGCAAAATTCTGCGTTTTTTCCTCAGACTGGTGCTGGGCCTGTTTGCGGCGGTATTTGCCGTCAGCCTGCTGGTGGCCGCGCTGATCGTCGTCGCGCTGAGCCTGCTCAAATCCCTTGTTACAGGCCGCAAACCGGCCCCGGCCATGGTATTTGGCCGTTTCCAGCGTTATTCACCCCAGGGCATGTGGCCGGGCGGTGCCGGCCGTGACGCTGGCAACGCACCCCGTGCCAGCGACGTGGTGGACGTCGAGGTGCGGGAAGTTCGCGACGACAGGCGGCTGCCCTGAGCACCCACCGGGGGATAGTGGGTAATCAAAAGCATTACCTGGCTTTTACACCCAGAAACCCAAATCCCCTGAACCAAACCTGGCAGGCTGAGTCCCAATAGAGCTAGGGTTATTACCTATTAGTCCCGCGCTATCCGAGCCATTGAACCTATTGCTTAGCACTCGCTCTAACAGAGTGCTAATATTTAGCGCTAGAGAAAAGGAGTTCTGCAGTGTCATATGCTCTTTCCCCCCAATCGCTGACCACTGCCATGGCCGTGCCCCAATCGGGCGCCGTCGCAGCCGTCAACCCTTGGTCGCTGGTTCCCCCACTGGGCAACCTGGACGCCTACATTTCCGCCGTCAATCGCCTGCCCATGCTCACCTTGGAGCAGGAGCAGGAATATGCCAAAAACCTCAAAGAAAACAACGACTTGGATGCAGCCGGAAAGTTAGTGCTCTCTCACTTGCGCCTGGTGGTATCGATTTCGCGTAAATACCTGGGTTACGGCCTGCCTCATGGAGACCTGATCCAGGAAGGCAATATCGGCCTGATGAAGGCCGTCAAGCGTTTCGACCCTAGCCAGAATGTGCGCCTGGTGAGCTATGCCATGCATTGGATCAAGGCAGAGATCCATGAGTACATCCTGAGGAACTGGCGCATGGTCAAGGTCGCCACGACCAAGGCCCAGCGCAAGCTGTTTTTCAACCTGCGCTCCATGAAGCAGGGGTTCAAGGATGACGCCGACGTGGCGACGCACCGCGACACCCTGACCGAAGGCCAGATTGACTCCATGGCCAGGACGCTGAACGTCAAGCGCGAGGAAGTCATCGAGATGGAACAGCGCATGTCGGGCGGCGATGTGTTGCTGGATCCAAGCCCCGGCGACGACGGCGAGGACGCCTTCGGCCCCATCGCCTACCTGGCCGATGCAACGCAGGAGCCGACCGCGCTGATGGAATCGCGCCAGCGCGACAACCTGGCTTCGGACGGTATCACGGCCGCGCTGGAGGAACTGGACCCGCGCGCCCGGCGCATCGTGGAAGAGCGCTGGCTCAAGGTGAACGACGACGGCTCGGGCGGCATGACGCTGCACGACCTGGCTGCCGAGTACAAGGTCAGCGCTGAGCGTATCCGCCAGATCGAAGTGGCGGCGATGAAGAAGATGAAGAAGGTGCTTGCGGCTTACGCATAAGCGAAGACGCATAAACCAAGGCGCCGGCCTGGCAGGCCGAGCCATCCCCAAAGCCCGCCTTTCAAAGTGCGGGCTTTTTTGTGGGCCATGCGCACCGTTTTCAGGTTCTTGCTGCAAAAAATGCCGTTGTGCGCGCACACCACTTGGCCGGGGCGCGGGAAGTCCATGCAAATTTAGTACGTTTTTACTCACGCGCAGCCGCACAATGAATGCGTGCTGATTCATCCTGCGCTCCCCGGCAAACCCGGACGCTTTCAGCAGTTCGTGTGCGCCCTCCTCTGCGGCAACGCCATCAGGGGAGTGCTGGCGGCGTGCCTGCTGGCCTGGGCTGCGGCGGGGTGGGCACAGCCCGGCGCCGACGCACGGCTACCCGTGCTCCAGCTCGATGCACCCGACGGCCAGATTGCCCTGGCCGAACACAGCCAGTTCTGGATCGATACAAGCGGCAAGGCCCTGCTGGAGCAAGTGGAAGCCTGGGAGTATGACCTGCCGTTCACGACACGCCCCGCCGGCCACACCGCCATGCTTGGCGGCCAGGTGATGTGGATACGTTTTAACGCCATGCAGCCGGACCTGTCGCAGCGCTGGGCACTGGAGATCAGCAGTGCGGGCGTGGACCGCGCGAGCCTGTACTACCGCAACACCGCCGGCGAGTGGGTCGAGCAGAAGGCAGGCGACAAGATCCCGGTCAGCCAATGGCCGCGCCCTGACCGCTTCCCGGTCTTCGACCTGGACAGCGAGCAGGCCCAGCCGGTCACCTACTTCATACGCATAGAACAGGCGCGCAGGCCGTTTTCAGCGCCGATCTTTATTTACAACCAGCCCGCCCTGCTGGCGCAGCGCATGCAGGAGCAATTCCTGCTGGGTGCTTATTTTGGACTCGCGCTGTTGATGGCCTTGCTGGCGAGCGCCAATGCGGTGGCCTTCAGGGACAGGCGTTTCGCAGCCTATGCCGTGTATATCGCCGCGTTGGCGGCAGCGCAGGCCGGGCTGCTGGGCATAGGCGGGCAATACCTCTGGCCGGATTCACCGGTATGGAACGACCTTTCGGCTTTCCTGCTGCCGGTGGCGGCGGCTTGCAGCGGCATCTGGTTTGCGCGTGTGGTGACCCGGCCGCGGCAATTCTCGGCCGCGCTGGACTGGCTCTCTCTCAAACTGTTCGCCGTGCTGGCACTGGCGGCCGCGCTTGACACATTGATGCCGACACATGCGGGCCTCCTCGCCGTCACGGCCCTGATCATCGCGGCCTTCGCGCTGATCTGCGTGATGGTCTTCATCGCATGGCGAGGCGGGGATCCGACCATGCGCTGGATTGCTCTGGGGTTTGTGCCGGTCGCGGTCATGGTACCTTTCCCCGTACTGCGCAACCTGGGCCTGATCCCGATCAGTTTCCTCACGCAGTACGGACTCACGCTGGGTGTTGCGCTGCAGACACCGCTGCTGTTCTACGGCCTGCTGCGCCGGACCGCCCAGCGCCGCGAAGCCCGGGCGCGCGCCGCGGCGCTGGCGCAGACCGAGCCGCTCACCGGCTTGAGCAACCAGCACACTTTCGAGGCGCGATTGCAGGAGGCGCTGCTGCGCTCCAAGCGCTACCAGCATCGCAGCGCGCTGCTGATGGTTGACCTTTCCAATCACGGCTGGTTCGCCAAGGAACACGGCCGGCAAATCGCCGACTACGCCCTGGTGCTGACGAGCTCCTGCCTGCGCAAGCTGGCTCGCGACATCGACATCGCGGCGCGCGTCGGCGACAGCGAGTTCGCTTTGCTGATCGAGGGGCCGGTGACGGCCGCGCAGGCCGTGGCCGCTGCCACACAATTGGTGGCGCACGCGCTGCAGCCCTCTGATTTACTGCCCGTGGGTTCGCACCTGAAGCTGCATGTAGCGATTGCCATGGTGCCGGACGCGCAGTGCGGCGCGCAGCCGGACGCGGCGCTGCACCTGGCCTATATGCTCAAGTCCCTGCGGGAGATGCCGGCCAATACGCGCAAGTCAATCAAGACCGTGAACTTTTGAGCCGGTCTTTTGAGCGGGCCGTTCAGGAGTCCTTCAGCAGCAGGCGGATATCAGACGCCAGCGCTTCCGCGCCACCGCCATAGCGGTTGTAGAGGCGGATACGGCCCTTGCCATCGAAGACATAGCTGCCCGCGGAGTGGTCCATGGTGTAGCTGCCGGGCGTCTTGCCGTCGACCTTCTTGTAGTAGACCTTGAAGTCCTTGGCGACCTCGGGCAGCTGGGCCATGGTGGGACGCAGCGCGAGAAAGCCCGGGTCGAAGTTGCCCATATAAGCCTTGAGCAGCTCGGGCGTGTCGCGCTCCGGGTCGACGGTGATGAAGATGGCCTGCAGCTTGTCGCCGTCAGGGCCCAGCAGTTGCTTGACCTGGGCCAGCTCGGCCATGGAGGTCGGGCAGACGTCGGGGCATTGCGTGAAGCCGAAAAACACCACAACAACCTTGCCCGGAAAATCCTTGAGCGTACGCACCTGGCCGTTGTGGTCTGCCAGCGTAAAACCCTGCGCATAGTCGGCGCCGGTCAGGTCTATGCTTTTGAACTGCGGCTTGTCGGGTGCGCAGGCCACGAGCAGGCCGGCCGTGGCCGCGAGTGCCGCCGCGCCAGCCAGGGTTTTAACCGCGCTGCGGCGCGTGGGCAAAATCTTTGGGGGGTTCATGCGAGGTCAGACGAGGTAGTGGTCCAGCAGCAAAGCCGCGAACAGGACCGAAAGGTGGATGAGCGAAAACCGGAAGGTCTTGCGCGCAAGTGCATCGGAATAATTGCGCCACAGCCGCCAGCCGTACCCGCTGAAACCTATGCTCAGCGCCACGGCGGCCACCAGGTAGAGCCAGCCGCTCATCTTGAAGATAAAAGGCATCAGGCAGGCCGGAAACAGCACCAGCGTGTACAGGAACACCTGCAGGCGCGTGAACTCGTTGCCATGGGTGACGGGCAGCATGGGCAGGCCGGACTTGCGGTAATCCTCGACGCGGTACAGCGCCAGCGCCCAGAAATGCGGCGGCGTCCAGAGGAAGATGATCAGGAAGAGGATCAAGGCCTCAGGCCCCACGGCGCCGGTCATCGCGGCCCAGCCCAGCACCGGCGGCATGGCGCCCGAAGCACCGCCTATCACGATGTTCTGCGGCGTCATGGGTTTGAGGATCACGGTGTAAATCACCGCATAGCCGATGAAGGTGGCAAAGGTCAGCCACATGGTGAGCGGGTTCACCCATACGTACAAAATCCAGGAGCCGAGGGCGCACAGCGCGGCTGAAAACGCCAGCGTGAGCGGATTGCTGAGCTCGCCCTTGGCCGTGGGGCGCCAGGCCGTGCGGCGCATGCGCGCATCGATCTGCTGCTCGACCAGGCAATTGAAAGCGGCGGCGGCCCCCGCGACCAGCCAGATGCCGGCGCAGGCGATCAGCGCGAGCTTGACATCGGGCCAGGTCGGCACACCGGGAACGGCCAGCACCATGCCGATGAGCGCGCAGAACACGATGAGTTGCACCACGCGCGGCTTGGTCAGCGCATAGAACTGCGCGAACTTCGACGGAAGGCGGGGCGCTGTGGAAGCCGGGGCGGCGGACGGGGTGCTGGGGTTCATGGGAAATCGTTAGACGTTCAATTTTGACGCATGTGGCACAGAGGCCTCGCCGCGCCCGGAAAAAACCACGCCACCGAGGACAACGACGAGCGCCGCTGCACCGCCGGTGTGCATGACGGCGGCCAGCAAAGGCCAGCCCAGCACGGCGTTGCTGATGCCCGTGGCGGCCTGCAGCATGATGAGCCCGGCCAGCCAGCGCGCGGCCGTGCGAAACGCCGGCAGCCGGTGCAGATGCCAGGCCAGCGCGAGGAAGACGGCAAACACGAGATAGGCCGTAAGGCGGTGCACATAGTGGATGGCGGTGAGCGCCTGGAAGCTGATGTTGGCACCATCACGGCCCGCTCCCAGCTCGCGCCACAGCGTGAAGCCCTGGCGGAAATCCATGGCCGGCCACAGAGAATTCTGGCAACCCGGAAAGTCTGTGCAGGCCAGCACTGCATAGTTGGTGCTGACCCAGCCGCCGAGGGCAATCTGCAGCCACAGCAAGGCAAAAGCAGCCAGTGCGGCAAAGCGCAGGCCGGCGCCCAAAGCCCGGGCCGGCGGTGCCTGCAGTTCGGCATAACGCAGCGACTGCGCACGCAACAGCGCCAGCAGCACCAAGCCTCCCAGCAGGTGCAGGGTGACGATAGCGGGGAAGAGCTTCATGGTGACGGTCAGCGCGCCAAACGCACCTTGCAAACATACCCAAGCCAATGTGATGGTGGGCCACCAAGGCGAGACCGGCGTGCGCTTGCGCTCCAGCCACCCGGTGATCGTCAGCGTAAGAATCAGCACGCCGACGCCAGTGGCGAGATAGCGATGGATCATCTCGACCCAGGCCTTGGAATGCGTCACCGGCCCCGTGGGCATGGCGGTTTGCGCCGCCTCGATATGCACCTGTGCACCCACTGGGCTCGCGCTGCCATAGCAGCCAGGCCAGTCGGGACAGCCCAGGCCCGAATCCGTGAGCCGGGTAAAGGCGCCGAAGATCACCAGGTCAAACGTGAGGAACAAAGTGACCAATGTGAGCACACGCAGGCGCTGCGCCACCGGTGCATTCTTGTTGTGCACCCACACCCAGGCCAGCGGCCCCAGTGCGACCACCAGGCCCATGATCATCAGGCGCAGGGCGGGGCTCAGGTCGTACAGTTGGGTGCTTGACATGGCGATGTGAAATTTGAAGCTTGAACCGGCTTTGCCGGTTCAACGTCCTTCCTTGTCCCAGCTGCTCGAAGCCCGCATCAGGCGCTCCAGGTCGCGCTTGGCCTTCGCGGCGGCGGCCGCGTCCATGTCGGCGGGGAAGCGCATCATCCAGTTGCCGATAGGGTCGACCAGGTAGAGATGGTCTTCGAGGCGCTTGCCCGCGGCGGGCTGCAGCCACTGCGCGAGCTCGGTCGGCGCCACGCGCAGCACGGTCGAGGAAGCCAGCGCCGGTAACAAGGCGTCGCGCACAGGCGCCTCGTCGGCGACCAGCCAGACGCGGTCCAGCCGCTCTTTCTCCTTGCCCAGTGACTCGCGCAGCTGGCGCTGGAAATACAGGTTTTGCTCGCAGCGTGCATCGCAGGCGCCGCCGGCCACGCTGATGAGCAGCCACTGGTCCTTGAGCGCCGTCAGTGTGCCGGTGCGGCCGTCGAGCGCCCGCGTGGCCAGCGGCGGCAACGGCCGCTGCGGGTCTATCAGTTCGCCGAAATTGCGACGGCCTTCAGGCCGGACCACGTAGTAGGTGAAATAGGAAGCGATCACCGGGGCGGCGCACACCAGCAGCACGGCCAGCATTTTCCAGCGGCCCGCGGCGGTGTTCGGCTCGCGCAGGCTGGAGGAGTCCGGCACCGGCATGGCATGCACGGTCAGGCCCAGGGGATGGTCCTGCGGGGCGGGCGCAACGGCGGGATGGGAAGAAGGGTCAGGCGTAGTTGTCACGGCAGTTGATCGCGGCTTTTTGGGCGGCGTGAATGGGAACGGGCACGAAGAGGAAGAACCAGCTGAAACCAGCCATAAAGAATGAACACCAGGGCGCACAGGCCGAACCACTGGAAGGCATAGCCGTAATGCTTGTCCACGCCAAGATTGGGTGCGACCCATTCGCGCAACAGGCCTTCGCTGGCCGCGCCGGTCTGCAGCAGCGAGACCTCCAGCAGTGGCAGGCCGGTCTGCGCCCGATAAGCCTGCAAGTCGAGATTTTGCCGTATGCGGCCGCTCTCTACGCCCTGGAACTCATAAAGCCTGGAGGGCGGCGCGGCAATGCGGCCCTCGACCGTCACGGTGCCCGTTGGCGTTGCCACCTCCGGCAGGCGGGCGCGGTCGGCAAAATTGCGCGGCACCCAGCCACGCTGCACCACGATGGCTTGCGTGCCCCCCTCCAGCACCAGCGGCGTGAGCACCACAAAGCCGGTCTTGCCGGCCATGGGCCGGTTGTCAAGGTAGACCGTGTGTTCCGGCCTCCAGCTACCCTTGAGCACGGCCGGCCGGTGGATTTCCTGCGCCATGTCAGGGCTGGCAATCAGCGTCCGTGTATCCAGGGCTGGAAGCCGGCCCTTGGATTCGACGGCGGCCTGCAACGCCTCTTTTTGCGCGGCACGGCGCAACTGCCACTGCCCGAGCGAAAAGGTGGTGCCGGCCACCAGCACGGCGGCCGCGGTCAGCAGCCAGAAACGTGGGGAATGCAAAGCCGGTGTCATGCGCCGATAATCCTCTTCATGAACTACCTTGTTGCACTGGCGTTTGTCGCCATCCTGGCCAGCCTGGCCACCGCACTTTTCTTCATGCTCAAGGGCAACGGCGACAACAAGGACGGCAAACGCAAAACCAGCAATATGGCGCGCGCGCTGGCTTTCCGTATCGGGTTCTCGGTGCTGCTGTTCATCTGCATTCTGCTTGCATGGAAGCTTGGTTATATCCAGCCCACAGGAATCCCGGCAGGCAAATAGGCATCAATCGGCGATAAATAAAAAGCACAAAGGCCGCATCAAGCGGCCTTTGGTTGAGCGGCCTTGGCCGCGATTGGTTCCGTCTTAGAGCCAGTACACCAGGATGTAAAGGCCCAGCCACACCACGTCCACGAAGTGCCAGTACCAGGCGGCACCTTCGAAGCCGAAATGCTTTTCAGGCGTGAAGTGGCCTTTTTGCAGGCGCAGCGTGATGAACAGCAGCATCAGCATGCCGACAAACACGTGGAAGCCGTGGAAACCGGTGAGCATGAAGAAGGTCGAGCCGTACACGCCGGAAGACAGCTTCAGGTTCATCTCATGGTAAGCGTGGAAGTACTCATAGCCCTGCACGAACAGGAAGACCACGCCGAGCAGAACCGTTGCCCACATGAAGGCAATGGTGCGGGCGCGCTTGCCTTCGATCAGCGCGTGGTGGGCGATGGTGATGGTGACGCCCGAGCTCAGCAGCAGGGCCGTGTTGACCGTCGGCAGGGAGCCCATGATGGTGGCCCAGATGCCGCCGCCCACAGCCAGCGGCTTCATGGCGGTGAAGGGTTCGATGATGTCGGCGGGCGAGGCGGTCACGCCGGCCGCCAGGCTGGGCCAGACGGCCTTGAAGTCGGGCCAGAGCAGCGCGTTGTCCAGGCTTCCCAGCGCGGGCAGCGAGTGCGCGCGGGCCCACCACAGGGCGGTGAAGAAGGCACCGAAGAACATCACTTCAGAGAAGATGAACCAGCTCATGCTCCAGCGGAAGGACATATCGATCTTGCGGCCGTACATGCCGCCTTCGCTCTCGCCAATGGACTGGCTGAACCAGCGGTACAGCGTCATCAGCCACCAGATCATGCCGAAGGCCAGCGACCACTTGCCCCAATCGTGGCCGTTGATCCATTGGCTGGCGCCCAGGATGACAAAAAACAGGCCGATGGATGCCATCACCGGGTGGCTCGATGGGCTGGGAACGAAATAGTGGGGGGTTGACCCGTGGGTTGCTGATGACATCGCTGGACTCCTGTTTTTCTCTCGAATTTCCAATAATTTCTTAACTTGCACCGTGATGCGTTGGCGGGCGGCGCGGCCTCAGCGCGCGACCATCCATTTGGCCAGCAGCACCAGCACAACGACAAACACCACCACGGCGATCAGCCCGACCACAATGATGTGGATGGGGTTCAAATTCTTCACGTCTTCCTCGTAATCACCACGCGCGCGCAGTCCCACGAAGGACCAGGCCACGGCCTTGACGGTGCGCAGGAAAGAGGGCTTTTTGGCGGGTGCGGTAGCCATGCTCATGCGCCCGCCTGCTTGTCGGCTGCCACACCGGCCGTCGTCGCCTTGGGGGCAGCCGGTGCGGTCGGCGTTTTACCGCCAACCTCAAAGAAGGTGTAAGACAGCGTGATAGTGCTCACGTCTTTCGACAGCTTGGGGTCGATGACAAAGGCCACCGGCCACTGCTTTTTCTCGCCCGGCGCCAGGGTGTACTGGCTGAAGCAGAAGCATTCCAGCTTGTTGAAGTGCGCGCCGGCCTGCGCCGGTGCGTAGCTGGGGATGGCCTGGGCCGACATGGTCCGGTTCTGCACGTTCTGGAATTCGTACATCACCGTGGTCAGCTCGCCCGGATGCACCTGCAGGGTGTTTGTCGCCGGCTTGAACTGCCAGGGGCCACGCGAGTTCGCGTCGAATTCGACGGTGATGGTGCGGGTACGGTCCACTTGCGTGTTGGCCGGCAGCGCGGAGGTCGCACCGGGAATCTGGCGATCGCCCAGAGCCAGCACGTTGATGCCGGTCATCTCGCAAATCGCCTTGTAAATGGGCACCAGCGCATAGCCAAAACAGAACATGCCCAGCACGATCACGCCGAGCTTGCCCATCATGTTGAGGTTTTCGCGCTTGAGCCGCATCACAGGGTACCGATTGAGCCTGGTTTCCGACGGTTGGGCTCAGTGGCCCAGGAAAATCATCTTGGCCATGAAGCCAAGAAAAAAGACCAGCGCGACCGAGGCCAGTATCAAGGCCAGCCTCAGGTTGCTTTTCTTTTGTTCAGGAGTCGTCATGGCTGTTGACCAATGGGCTTGAATCAACCGATCACGCGGGTTGCCGAGGCATCGAGCTTGGGCGGGGTTTCATAGGTATGGAAAGGCGCGGGAGACGGGACTTCCCACTCCAGGCCTTCGGCGCCCTTGCCGCCTTCATCCACCCAGGGGTTTTGTTTTGCAGGGGCACCCTGGCCGCGCATCGTGGGCAGCACGATGAACAGGAAGAAATAAACCTGCGCGAAACCGAAGAAGAAGGCGCCCACGCTGGCCACGGCGTTGAAGTCGGCGAACTGCATGGGGTAGTCGGCATAGCGGCGCGGCATGCCGGCCAGGCCCAGGAAGTGCATCGG
>Ga0102592_1003058_pt1 | contig 13235 bp, 13 predicted proteins | sample AraplaCol_mMF_r2_FD_76861 | JGI IMG/M metagenome (GOLD analysis project Ga0102592, IMG submission 76861) | Arabidopsis root microbial communities from North Carolina, USA - plate scrape MF_Col_mMF_r2 (SPADES assembly) (version 2) | ecosystem: Host-associated > Plants > Roots > Endosphere... | reverse complement strand
TGGTCCAGTGCCTCCATCCCCAGATTCAGGAAGAAGAGTCCTACGAGGCCCAACACGATGCCGAGAAGGACCGCTCCCAATGTCACCTTTTCGGGCGGGTCCCGAACGATCCAGATCATCGCTGTGACGATGGAACCACACACCACCATTACCGCGAACTTTCCACTAGCTACCACGATCAGAAGTCCCTTTATGTTCAGTGGTTGATTGCAGCCGTGCATACGTCCGCAACGGGTCGAAAGCGGACATTAGCATCGTGGGCGCGATCAGTCCGGACCACCGCGAGCCGCGCGGGCGAGACGTGCCCGGCTAGAGCTTTACCACCTCTACTGGGCCGTCGCCGACCTCTTCGGTCAGCTGACTCGCAAGCAGGACTGCATCCTCGACAGTTTCGTCGTCGCCATGCGACGCAGTGAGCATGAAATACGGATCTGTCCCAGCGCCGATGCACAGATCGTCAATGATGTCTTCGAGGCGCGACGCATCTGCTCCGATCACGCCAACGTACTTGATACCTTCTTCAATCCAGCCAGCAACCAGCGCGTCCAACTCGCGCTTGTAGCCTTGCGTCGAAACAAGAACGATTTTCCTGGGGGCGGCCATACGCTCCTACCGGGGTCAATGTCCGCTTGGGGTCGAAAGCGGACATTAGCACCGCTGAGGCCGCTCGCTCAGTCGAACGTCCGCTATCGGCCAGAAGCGGACGTCCGCCTGCTACTGGTCCGACCTAAACCTAAAAGTCCTGATCCAGTCTGATGCCTGCCTGGCCGTGACATGACATCGAGCTTCAAGTTCTTCTTGCAGCCCGGGGCAATGCGGCACGACGATATAGCCCGTCTCCAGATTTCCCACCATCAAACAGTCGCTTCCTCCAGCCATATGCACCGCGACGAGCAAGCAAAGGCACGCATCCAGCTTGTCCTGATCGCCTTTTCTAGGCTTCGGCAAGTCGCGAACCTCATCCGCCCAGCGGGCTATATCAACCAAGCCACGGCTCTGGAACTCGGCTGAAACCTTCTCGCAAAGGTGCTGCCAGTCGGCCAAACAAAACGTCTTCGTCCGCTCGGGATTGTATTTCAAGAGCCGCCCCTTGACCCTCGAATCTTCACGTATCCAACCAAGCGCGATCATTCCAAGCACCGGATAGGTCTCGAAGACGGCGTCATGGTGCGAACTGGCGGACAACGGATCCGCAGCACCGCCATACCGGGAGAGGAAAGCCCATATCGGTGCGTCCCGACCAAACATCTCCGCTCTTGAAGTGTTAGCAGGCTGCATTCCGCCACGGCGAAGGCTGACACTCGAACATGCCAAGTGCTCCACCGGCCGCTGCCCTTCACTGTTCCTCACGATGGTTGGCTGATCCACCAGAACGATCGTCGACGTAGGTGAATGTTCCTCCTGCCAACTGCATATTGCGTCACCGGCTTCACGGAAGTCCGCCAAGATAGGACTTCCCAAATTCCGGAACGAGCCATTCTCATGCTGGATGGCTGCAACGATCGCGCCACGCTTACCGGGCGTCCACGCGGAGTCAAAGCCAATAAGCAGGCTGGTCATCATCCGCGCCTCCCGTTCAGTGCCGCGGCGGCTCGGCACCGAAGTTACCACCAGACCACCCGTCCGTCGGGTTCAAGGTCCGCAAGCGGCCAGGAACAGACATCAAAGCTGACCGGGCTGGCTTCTTTCCGACGATCGGGAGCTTGGCGGCCAAACGCCAGGTGCAGAATCCCGAGTCCATGCCGAAAGACGGATCGGGATCGTGGCCACCAAGACGATAAGGAAATCGCTGACGACAGCGCAGATTCGCGAAGGTGTCGGAGCCGAGCTGCTCAGCCTCCTCGACGGCATTACCGACGATGGAAAGCTAACGGAGGCAGAGCTTCGGGAGTTGCGAGAGTGGCTCCAGGAGAACGGCGAGGCAGACCTTCCTGCGGTCAACGTGCTGGAAACCGAGGTGTATCGGATCCTGGCCGATGGTGTTGTAACGCAGGAGGAGTTGGACACCCTGCATAAGGTCGTCGAGTCGGTACTCCCCATTGAGCTTCGAAAGGAGTCCAAGGAGAAGCGCAAGCTGCTTGCGGCGGAAGCAAAGAGTATGGCGCGCGAAGCCCGCGAGCGCTCGCGTCGCATCGACTCCTACAACTTCATGGTGGCGGGTGCCCATCTCGATGACCGTCAGCGTCTGATCGAGGCGAACGTGGCGCAAGGAAACCCCATCTGGCTGTTCCGTGAGCCAACCAATCGCTACGACCGAAACGCGATCTGCGTCGTGACACAGGCTGGCCACCTCATCGGCTATGTGCCCCGTGATGACGCGGTCGATCTGGCTCCCCTGCTGGACGCCGAGGGTAAGTACACCGCGTATGTAACGAAGATCCTCGGCTACCAGAAGATTATTCCCGTCGTACAGGCCGACATCTACGGCCCAATGGCGGAAGACTCAAAGGTGGGCCGGCCCCTCTATGCATGCCCGGTCGCACACGCGGGCTCTGGACGGCCGGGTCAGCCACCGGGCACGCGCCGTGTTCCGTCGTGGCTGGTGATTGGTATCGCGGTCCTGGCAGTACTGATCTTGCTAAACATGTGCTCAAACTAGGACGGCTCGACTTCGCCATTGGCGTGTCGCTACTGGCTGAAGACGCTCGTCTGCTTCGTATGACAGCAATGACGCGCATAGACGCCGCGACAGCGCTCAAGCACCCCAGAAGAATGAACACAAAGCCTGCTCGGTGTGTACCGCAGCCCTATCCGAGGGGAACGTCCGCTACCGGCCAGAAGCGGACGTTCTCCTCGCGAACATAGCCCTTGGCACAGAGGCCAGCTGTGGAAAGCGATATGGCTTCCCGAGCTCGGCCGTCACACCAGGTCACCAGTGTCGGGATCAAGGACTTCCCAAGGGAGCTCGGAGCCGTCCCAGGTTTGATCGCCGTTTACGACGATCTCCAGATACAGGACCTTACCGTTCTCAATCTCGACACAGAACGATGCACCAGCATCCAGCCCATCCATATCGAACTGACTGTACGGCCCCAGGTCGAGCTGGCCATCCGCCCGCTGCACATGACCTTCATGCTTGAAGTAGGTAAAGCGGCCTACGCTCGAACTTTGTCGAAATTCCACACGGATTCCCTCAGGCGGAGGGAATCCCAGTTGTTTGTATCGTGAATGGAAGCGATCGAGCAGATCAAGCTCGAGCGGTGTCAGCGCACTATTCAACGCGGTGTCCATCACGGCAACCCGTACCTCATATACAAACAAACCCCCTTGAGCTTGCGCCGCTGCCGATTCCAAGAAGCGATGTCCGCTTTGGGTCGAAAGCGGACATTAGCACCGCCCCGCTCGATCGAACATGCCGGCTAGATCGGCCTGATCTTGCGGAACTTCATGTCGCGCAGCGCGTGGTCCAGGTCGTCGCACAGGCGCTGGAATACGGTCGCCAGCGCGCTGGAGGACAGTTCCAGTTCGTCGGCGTCGTGGTCGATGCGCGCGGCGCACAGGCGGGCCAATAGCAGCAGGTGATCACGGGCGCGGACAACGGTGTCGCGCGCGTTGTCGCTGATGACGTAAGCATGGGTCCGGGCCGGGGCCGGACGTCGGGTCTTTCGCATGGGCCGCCCCTTTGACGGGGAAAGCCTTGCGGCCACGCCGCAAGGGTGTCGGTAGGCTAAGAGCCGCACGTAGTCGGCGGGCAGTTTTCCCCTTTCGGGTGTCGTATGGCTGCCGCCCTCCCGACGCGGAACGACTGCGTCGATTTTGCGCCCGAAAGAATTCGGGCACAAAAAACCCACCGGTAATACGGAGGTGAATACCACTACGTGCGAAGTTCCTAGGCTCCGTAGAGCAAGTGTTCGACCACACACAAACCCCATCTATGCGAAGAACTCGCGAACGGTAGCTGCGTCCCAGATTTCGTTCGTCGCTGTTCTCGCAGCCTGGACCCAGCCTTGCCGGGACGACGATCGTCATTCCTCAAGGCACACACGCGACCTCGGTGTTCTCGACGACTTCGGATTTCACGGCGAATGCGAGCCAGCAACCGTCATCCCAGATGATCGCCCGCGGCTTTCCGTCGACTTGCTCCATCTTCAACGCTGGACCGTAAAGACGCTGGACCTCCGCCAGGCGCATGCCCGGGCATGCGCCTGCAGCAGTGCAGTAACGGCGGCTGGACGAGAACATGCGGCCAACCCCCTGCTCGTCCAGATCGATGGTGAAGCCCGGATACGTGAGGGTGATCGGCAGGTAATCGCTGGATTCGCGGACGCTGCGGCTTGTCGGCTTCCCAAGCGCGTGGATCACGGAAGCTTCCGACTGCCCAAGCTCGATACCACCGACGATCAACGCACGTCCGCTTTCGGACGATGGGCTCAAGGCCGCCAAGGCAAGCAGAAGTGCGACTTTCATTCGTCCCTCCAACAGCGATGCCGAACAAGTGCGATGCGGTCGTGTCTCGATGCCATCAGCTGAGAATGCGCCGCCCCCCATGACCGCATGGCAGGTTCCGCAAGCCCCATGGCGTCGCGCATCCCTGGCACCACTTGTGGACGTAAGCAGCGGCGAGATTAGGCAGGGCCGACGCGGCTGGCAAGCCGGTTCTGGCAGGCCCGAGGCGTGAGAGGCGCCGATGCGGCACCGCACGCTGCGGGCCTGGGTCCCGGCCTTCGGCGGGATGACGGAATCCCGGAGGAACCCGAACGCGGCCGCATCTGTGCCGTTCCTGCCGGCACGCGAAACCCTCCGACCAATGCCCGGATGCAGCCGCGCTGCCGCGATATTCTCGGGGCGTACCCACCGGAGTCTCCCGTGCGCCACCTCATCCCCGCCCTCGCCTGCCTGGCCGCCGCGCCGGCGCTTGCCCAGACTGCTCCGCCTCCGGCCGGGAAGCCGGAACTCCACCAGATCGGTACCGCGCCTTCGGCCGTGCATATCGAAGCCGACATCCGCAAGCTCGTCTTGTTCGGCACGCGGCATACGCTGTCCAGCCAGACCGATCCGGTGCGTGGCGTCGGTGCGGCGACGCGCTGGGTGCATGACGAATTCGAACGCATCTCGCGCGACTGCGGCGGCTGCCTCGAAGTGCGCTACGTGAAAGGCACGGTGAAAGGCGAGCCGCGCATCCCGGGCCCGGTCGAGGTGGTCAGCGTCATCGCGATCCAGCGTGGCACGGCCGATGCGAACCGCTACGTCATCATGAGCGGCGACATCGATTCGCGCGTGAGCGACGTGATGAACGCCACCGCCGACGCGCCCGGCGCGAACGACAACGCCTCCGGCGTGGCGGGCACCCTGGAAGCCGCGCGCGTGCTCACGAAGTACAAGTTCGCAGGTTCGGTTGTCTACGCCGTGCTGTCCGGCGAGGAACAGGGCCTGTTCGGCGGCAAGTTCCTGGCCGAGGAAGCGAAGAAGAACGGCTGGCGCGTGCAGGCGGTGCTCAACAACGACATGATCGGGAACGTCGCCGGCATCAACGGCGTGACCGACAACACCACCGCGCGCGTGTTCTCCGACGGCCTGCGCGCGAACGAGACGGCCGAGGAGGCGCGCCAGCGCCGCTTCACCGGTGGCGAAGTCGATTCGCCTTCGCGCAACCTCGCGCGCTACATGGACCGCATGGCCGATTACGTTCCGAACCTGGACGTGATGATGGTCTATCGCCTCGATCGCTTCGGTCGTGGCGGCCACCATCGTCCGTTCAACGACGTGGGCTTCCCCGCCGTGCGCGTGATGGAAACCAACGAGAACTACGATCGCCAGCACCAGGACCTGCGCACCGAAAACGGCCGCGTGTTCGGCGACACCATCGAAGGCGTGGACTTCGGCTATACCGCCAAGCTCACCGCGCTCAACGCCGTGAGCCTGGCCGGCATGGCGTTCGCGCCGCCGCCGCCGGCGAAGGTGACCATCGAAGGCGCGGTGACCGCCGACACGACGCTGAAGTGGACGCGCCCGTCGGCCGCGCAGGCGCCGAACCTCGCCGGTTACAAGGTCTACTGGCGCCTCACCACGGATTCGCAGTGGACGCGCAGCCGCTGGGTGGGGGACGTCACCGAGTTCACGCTGAGGAACACGGTGATCGACAACTACTTCTTCGGCGTGGCCGCGGTAGCGAAGGACGGCACCGAAAGCCCGGTGGTGTTCCCGGGCGCGCCGGGCAGCTTCGGCGGGTACTGAGCCTCCCCTGCCCGCCTCCGCGGTGGTCGCCTTATCATTAAAAAGAATTGGCGAAGCCGATGCGCAGTGCGATAAAGGCCCCCACGCGGCGTTGAACGCATGGCGATGGGCTGATGGATCGCGCAGCAGCGACCACGAGGATCACGACCCTGCGGCGCATCGCGGTGCTGCCGGCGCTTGCGTTCGCCTCGCTCGCGGGCGCGCAGGAGATCGAACCGCGCGCGTATTCCAATGCGCCGGTGGGCGTGAACTTCGCCATCGTCGGCATCGCCTACACGCAAGGCGGCTTGAGTTTCGACGCCACGGTGCCGATCACCAACGAGGACCTGCGCACGACGAGCCTGATCGTGGCGTACGCACGCACGCTGTCGTTGTGGGGCCGCTCGGGCAAGTTCGACGCGATCGTGCCGTACACCTGGCTTGACGGCACGGCGGACCTGATGGGCGCCCCCACCCAGCGCAAGGTCGACGGTTTCGCGCGGCCCGCGTTCCGGCTGTCGATGAACTTCCTCGGCGCACCGGCGATGGGCATGTCGCAGTTCCGCGACTGGAAGCAGGACCTCATCGTCGGCGCGAGTCTGCAGGTGTCGCCACCGCTGGGCCAGTACGACGAGAACCGCATCGTCAACATCGCCAGCAACCGGTGGACGATCAAGCCCGAACTCGGCATGTCCAAGGCGAAGGGGCCGTGGATCGCGGAAGTGAAACTGGGCGCGACGTTTTTCACCGACAACGACGAGTTCTATGGCGGCGTCACGCGTTCGCAAGACCCGGTGTATGCGCTGCAGGGAAACCTGATCCGCTCGCTGGCATCGGGTGCGTGGTGGTCCTTCGATGCGACGTATTTCGCCGGCGGCCGTTCGCAGGTCGATGGCCGCTACAACCGCGATCTACAGCAGAACTGGCGCGTTGGCGCGTCGCTGTCGCTGCCGGTGGATCGCGCGAACTCGGTGAAGTTCGCGCTGAGCAGCGGCGTTTACGCGCGCACCGGGAACGACTTCGATGCGGTCGCGGTGAGCTGGCAACATCGCTGGGGCGGCGGTTTGTAGGCATCGCACCGCCTTCACGGCGCGCTCACCCAAACGACACTCTGATGTCGCTTCACCCAAGGGATGAGGTGCTCCATGAGCCGCAGTCTCGCGATCGCCCTGACGGCGATGTTCGGTATCTCGGTTGTCGTCACGGGTTGCCAGCGCGAGGCATCCTCTCCTCCCACACCCATTGCACCCGCGGCGCCTGCGACAGAGGCCGCCGTGCCTGCCGATGCACGGGCGATCGCGAAGGACGCGTACGTCTACGGCTTCCCGATGGTGGACAGCTATCGCATCCAGCATTCGTACCTCGTCGATACGAAGGGCCCCGAATACAAGGGCGGCTGGAACCAGATACACAGCATCGCGCGGGTGTTCACGCCGGAAGACAAGGCGGTGCAGACGCCGAACTCGGACACGCCCTACTCGTTCGTCGGTTACGACCTGCGTGCCGAACCGCTGGTGTTCACCGTGCCCAAGATCGACAAGAACCGCTATTACTCGGTGCAGTTCATCGACCTGTACACGCAGAACTTCGCCTACCTCGGCAGCCGCACGACCGGGAACAACGGCACCACCGTCCTGCTGGCCGGGCCGGACTGGAACGGCGAAACGCCCAAGGGCATCGACCAGGTCATCCGCAGCGAAACGCAGCTGGGCAACATCATCTACCGCACGCAGTTGTTCGGACCGGACGACCTGGAGAACGTGAAGAAGGTCCAGGCCGGCTACAAGGTGCAGCCGCTGTCGGCGTTCCTTGGCCAGCCGGCGCCGCCCGCCGCGCCACCGATCGACTTCATCAAGCCGCTCACCGCACAGCAGGAACGCACGTCGCCGGAGTTCTTCGAAGTCCTCGACTTCCTCCTTCGTTACAGCCCGACCGTGCCGTCGGAAACGGACCTGATGCAGCGTTTCGGCGCGCTCGGCATCGGCCCGGACAAGACCTTCGACGCCGACAAACTGTCGCCCGCGACATTGCAGGCGGTGAAGGACGGCATGGCGGATGCGTGGAAGGAACACGAGGAACAGAAGGCCCGGCTGGATCGCGGCGAAATCACCAGCGGCGATCTGTTCGGCAACCGCGACCAGCTGAAGAACAACTATCTCAATCGCATGCTGGCCGCGACATCGGGCATCTATGGCAACACGCGCGAGGAAGCGATCTACCCTGTGCTGTCGCTGGACAGCAGCGGGCAACCGCTGACGGGCGCGAACAGGTACGTGGTCCGCTTCGCGCCCGGGCAGACGCCGCCGGTGAATGCGTTCTGGTCGTTGACGATGTACGAAATGCCGGCGAGCTTGCTAGTGGCCAATCCGATCAACCGTTATCTCATCAACTCGCCGATGCTGCCCTCGCTCAAGCGCGATGCCGATGGCGGCATCACGCTCTACGTGCAGAACGAATCGCCCGGCAAGGAGCGCGAATCGAACTGGCTGCCCGCGCCGAAGGGTCCGTTCGCGATGGCGATGCGCCTGTATTGGCCCAAGAACGAAGCGCTCGACGGTTCGTGGAAGGCACCGAAGGCCGAGCGCGTTCCATAGCCGGGTACGGCCGCAGGCCGCCCCCGGGATCGCCACGTTGCATCGACTTGATACCTTGAAGGCCGCCGGGTGCGACCCATGGCCTTACCCGGGCTATGGATTCACTTCGATGCTCACATCGGTTCGGCTTCGGGGAACTTCCACGTTCCGTCGAGGATGGCCTTCTGCGGCCGATAAAGACGCACGGTGAAGTTCCATCCGGGCACGACCGGAATGCAGTTCGCAATCTTGTCCTCGCATCCGCCGAACTGGATCACGGCGCTACCGTCGGGCTCCTTCTTCGCCGTGAGGCTGTTGACCGCGTACGCGTTGTACGGATTCTTCTCGTAATACCCCTTGGCGTCGTACACGCTGACCGACCAGAACGCGTCCACAGGAACGTCCTTCACGCGCAACCGGTAAACCGTGGTTCCGTCGTTGCGCTGCGGCGTGAAGTTGAGGTACGTGGCGTCCTTGTCGGCATTGCCACCCCACCCTATGGCGGTGCCGATGAGGTGCCGCACGGGATCCACCTCGTCCTTCAAGCCGAACGCACCCTTGAAGTCCGGGGTCGTCGCGCCCAGCGCCTTGAGCGCATCGCGCACCTTGCCCTGGCTTACCGCATCCCACGTTGGAAGTTCGAGCGTGCCAGGGCCGCCCTTCTGTTCGACGGCGATCGCATCCTGCAGGCGATGCACTTCATCCACGTCCTTCGGATCGTTCGGATCGACCAGCGTGCGGATGCCGACAAGGACGTAGCGAGTGCCGACCTTGTCGCGCGTGACGGTGTGTTTTCCGGAGCCGTATTCGGTCCAGCCGTAATGGTCCTGGTTGACGAACATCAGCGACTGGAACCGCTTGCCCGCATCGGGCAGCGTCACCGTGACCGGTCCCGCATCCAGGTCGTAGAGGCCGGCGGTGTAGAGCGTGTCGCGGTTGAGGCGCACGATGGTCTGGTTGTCGATGGAGGCCGGCTCACGATGATGGAAGAGCTTTCCGAGGCCGCCGGCCTCCTTCGCCAGGCCGGCCATATAGGTGTCGGATTCGGCGCGGACGAAGTTGTCCGGCGTGACAGGAATCGCGCCGGCTACCGGTGCGGGCGTTGTTTCAGGCGCGGGCGCTGCGGTGGTCGACGAGGCTTCGCCGGGCTTCGCTGGTGGTGTTGCATCAGTCGTGCTTGCGCGCGGGCTTGTGTCTTCGTGCGATCCACATCCCGCACAGGCCAGAACGGCAATAAAGGCGATCACGGTCCAGCGATGCATGGCCGACTCCTCCGTTTGTCGACCGCACGCCGCGCGCGGCCGTCGCCGGAGTGGACGCGAGGTTTTGCCAAGGCGGTGTGAAGAGTCCCCTCGATGCCCGTGCAGCCCGGGTAAGGCCGAGGGCCGCACCCGGGATCGCCACGACGCATGGACCTTGCGCCGTGACAGTCCCGGGCGCGTTTCGCCTACCCGGACGCAAGCGCGTTGCGGTTACGGAATCACATCCAACCGGCCATACAGCCCATGCTCCTCGTCATCCGGACCGGAGGCGAAGAACAGCGTGTTCACCGGCTGGTTCGCGATGCCGTTGCCGAACTGCATGCCCCACAGGCCTTCGATCCTGATCGGCCGCAACAGCTTGTCGCGCAACGGACCGAGCGGCAATCCGAAGCTCGTCTCGTACCCGTTGATGTGGCCATCGCCGAAATTGCCGATCAACAGCGCGTTGCTGAAATGCCCGAAAGCCGCGGGTGCCAGCGCGATGCCCCACGGCGCGTTGAGCGAGCCGCGCGATGCGATGCGGCGGATCAGCTTTCCATTCGGCGTGTACACATCGACATAGCCAAGGCCAGGGCCGACGACTTCGTCGGTCATGCTGGCGTCCTGCTTGGCGTAGGTCACGTAGATGTCCCCACCGATCGCCTGGATGCCGAACGGCGCGAAGCCGCGCGGAATGCCCGGATCGGTGAATGCGCCTGCCGGCAGGATCACGCGCTTGAACGTGCTGTCGTACACGTCGACGCGCGCGTGGAAGAAGTCGGTCGCATACAGCAGCTGGCCGCTGCCGCCCGCGCTCAGCGCCAGGCCCTTGTAGTTGGCGCCGGTGGCCGAGTTGTTGACTGCGCGGATCGCGTGCGTCGGATCGACGTTCGGCGCCCAGCCGGCGATCACGCCCTGCTCGGTGGCGAACAGGAATCGCGACGGGCCGGTCACGCCGTTCTGCGTGACGACGAATCCGTTCGAACCGTTGAAGACGATGCCGGTGGGTTCGCCGCCGGTGCTCATGGTGGGCGACGGGATCTGCACGACCAGCGACTGCACGTTGCCGTCGCCGTCATACAGAGTGGAAACGTGTGCATCGGCATCGGCGACCCAGACGAAGCCGAATGGATTGAACGCCACGCCCCATGAATTGACCAGGTTCGGGTCGGTGCGCTCGGCGGGGATGGTGCCGTCGGACACCAGGTTTCGTTGCGTGAACCGCACGTCGGCGGCCTGCGCGCCGCCGACGGCAGCGAAGGCGATCGCGATTCCCAGCGCGAGCGATGTGCAGTGTCTGACTAGCGACTTCATGTCCGGGCTCCTTTGTGTGGGGAAGGAAGCGCGTCGCCGCGGCAGCGACGGGCGCGCTTCGGCACATGGATTCCCGAACCGCGCGATCCGGTTCAAACCTCCGCGGTCTCACGCGCGCGTAACGATTCCCGCACGCGCCGCGCCGACAATTGAACCGGACGCGGCGTCTCGGGTATTGACGACGCAGGCATTGGAGGGCGCAGGTGACGGCTGGCATCGGCGGCGAGGTTCCCCGCGGCGACTCCCTCGTGGATGAGGTCGCCCTGATGGAGCGCGTGGCCGACGAGCAGATGGACGCGTTCGAAGCGCTGTACCGGCTCTACCACCCGAAACTGACGCGCTTCCTGACGGGCATGACGCATCGTCCCGCACTGGTGGAGGAAATCCTCGACGACACGATGCTCGTGGTCTGGCGGCGCGCGCACACTTTCGATCCCGAGGCGAAGGTGTCCACATGGATCTTCGGCATCGCCTACCGGCAGGCGCTCAAGGCGCTGCGCCAGTCCGGCGACGGCGTCGCCCCGGCGGAACTGGACGAGGCGCCGATGCCTTCACCGGAACCCGCGCCGGACCTGGAACTGCAACAACGCGACCTTCGCGCGATGCTGGATGTCGCGATGCGCGCGCTCTCGGCCGAGCAGCGCGCCACGATCGAACTGACGTACTACCTCGGTTACGCGTGCCGCGAGATCGCGATCATCATGGATTGCCCGGTCGACACGGTGAAGACGCGCATGTTCTACGCACGACGCCGACTCAGGGCGCTGCTGGGCGCGGGTCGCGAGGAGGCCATGTGAAGATTCTGCGTTTCGAAGGTTCGGCACACAGCGAGACCGAACGGCTGCTGCCGTGGTACGTCAACCAGACACTGGACGATGCGGAACAGGCGCGAGTCGATTGTCATCTCGCACAGTGTGTGCAGTGCCAGCGCGAGGTCGAGTTCCTGCGCGGCGTGCAATCCGTGGTGTCGGAGCCATCGAGGGAAGCCGACGCAACTGCTTCGTTCGCTCGTCTGCGTAATCGCCTGAAGCCTGCGCGCGTACCCTCATCGCCTGCACGCACGCGCGGTGCGTGGTCCGATTGGCCCGCCTGGCTGCGCGGCGCCGTCGCCGCGTCATGCGTGCTCACCGTGGGCCTGTTCGGCGTTGCGTTGTATCGCGACGATCCGCCTGCCATGTACCGCACGCTGGGCGATGCGCCTGCAGCAGGTACCGTCACTGATGCGGATCTTCGCCATCTCATCGTCGTGTTCGACCCGCATATCGAGCACGCGCGGATGCAGCAGTTGCTGCGCGCCAGCCAGGCGCGCATCGTCGATGGGCCCAACGAAGCAGGCGCCTACGTGCTCGCGGTTCCCGCCGCGCGCGAAGCCAGCGTGCGCGACGCGTTGCGCGCGGCAGCGGGCGTGACGCTGGTCGAAAGCCTCGATGCGGGTGGGCAACGCCAATGATGCGTGCGTTGCTGGCATTGCTGCTGGCCTGCGTGGCGGTCGCATCGGCGGCTTCCACTGCCCAACCGTCGCGCGCCACGCCGGGCGACCTCGCGCAACAAGCGGACAACGACCGGCAACTGCTGGTGATGCTGCGCGTTCCTCCGCAGCACCTGCGCCCGGACGCCGACTACGCCGGCCACTATCGAAGCGCGCCGGGACGCGAGGCGCGCCGACGCGTGGCACAGCAGATCGCGCTGGCCCACGGGCTGCATGTGGTCGACGACTGGCCGATGCCGGCGCTGGGCATGGATTGCTTCGTGATGGAAGCCGACGACGCCGCCGCGCGCGAGAGGATCGTGCAACAACTCAGCGCCGATCCGCGCGTCGAACTCGCGCAGCCGATGCAGCTGTTCCATGCGTTGGCGAACGGCGATCCCCTGGCGGCCGCACAGCCCGCGGTGATCGACTGGCATCTGCGGGAACTGCATGCACTGGGCTCGGGGCGCAACGTCACGGTTGACG
>Ga0102592_1003057_pt1 | contig 13242 bp, 7 predicted proteins | sample AraplaCol_mMF_r2_FD_76861 | JGI IMG/M metagenome (GOLD analysis project Ga0102592, IMG submission 76861) | Arabidopsis root microbial communities from North Carolina, USA - plate scrape MF_Col_mMF_r2 (SPADES assembly) (version 2) | ecosystem: Host-associated > Plants > Roots > Endosphere | place... | reverse complement strand
CATCAGCTGGATCGCCAACGGTTCCATCCACTGGGCCGGCACCGTAGCCTTCGACCCGTTCAATACCAAGACGGTGTGGGTCACTTCCGGCAACGGCGTGTTCCGGACCAACGACATCGATGCATCTACCACCACCTGGACGTTTGTCACCAAAGGCCTGGAGGAGACGGTGCCGCTGAATATCGCCAGCATCCCGGGTGGACCGGTGTTGTCGGCGCTGGGCGATGTGGACGGCTTCCAGCACTACAACACTTATACCTACACCAACCCGATGTATTCGCCGCGCATGGGAACGACCACCGGCCTGGCCATCGCAGAATCCAACACGAATATGGCGGTGCGGGTCGGCTCCAATATGTACACCTCCGCCAATGGCGGGACCAACTGGAACCAGGTGTCGATGAACGGCAGCAAAGGCCAGGTCGCGCTGTCGGCCAGCGGTGCCGCGCTGCTGCATAGCCCGGAAAACTCGAGCACAACTTACCGTTCGACCAATATGGGCGGAAGCTGGTCGGCGGTTGGCGGGCTTGGCGTGAGCAATGCGCGGCCGATCGCAGACCCTTCCAATGCCACCAAGTTCTACGTGTACAACCCGAGCGATGGCAGCTTTATGATCAGCACCGATAGCGGCGCATCGTTCTGGAAGTTCAATACACTGGCAAGCTGGGGCTCGGACGTGATCCGCGCGGCACCTGGCCGGGAAGGCGATATCTGGGTGCCGCTGTACGGCGGCGGCTTGGCGCGCACCACCAGCTCCGGCTGGCAGTTCACCAACCTGTCCAACGTGACTTATTGCAGCGCGGTTGGCTTTGGCAAGGCGGCCAGTGGCGCGACGTATCCTACAGTGTTCATATGGGGCACGGTGAGTGGCGTGCGCGGCCTGTTCCGCTCAACCGATGCCGGCGCCAACTGGACCCGCATCAATGACAATGCCCACCAGTACGGCGGGGTTGGCAATGGCAGGTTCGTGGTCGGCGACATGAATACCTTTGGCGTGGTGTACATGAGCACTGCGGGCAGGGGGATCGTCGTCGGCAGGCCGTAAACGACAATGCTCCTGTCGCAGCCCGTCCAAGATTGCGGCGGGAGCCGGTCAGCGCTACAAGGTTTAACAGTATCTAACGAGAGAGCGTCATTACAGGGCCGCACCGCTAAGCGGAAGCATCGATTATGCTGGCTTGCTCACGTAGATAATTCAGACCGCACGCGGCTCTTGGGCGGCTGTGCCGCCAGGGTAAATTGAGAGGCTCTGGTGCAGGGGAAATGCGAGGCCCCACAGCATTCGCCGCAGAGGAATAGTCCTCGACATCTATTCGCTACTGCGGGGGAGCGTGACCGTAAACACGGTTCCGTCGGCCTTACTGGACGTTGCGATAATAGTCCCACGATGAGCCAGCGTTGTCTCTTTCGCTATGAAAAGGCCAAGCCCCAAGCTCGTTTTCTGTCTGGCGTCGTTGTCGACGTCCGGGGCCAGTTGGATTAAAGGCCGAAAGATGGATTGAAGGGACTCCGCGGGAATCACCGGTCCAACATTGCATACCTTTATCGTTATGGATTCTTTCGACCCAACTGCCAGCAGTGTAATGTCGTGGCCCTTGGTCCCGTGCTGAGCAGCGTTAATCAACAGATTTGTCACCAATTGCTGCAAGCGGACACTGTCAAACGACCCAACAAGGCTGCCGCTAGGGCGAAAAACAAACCTGCTGTTGGGGTACATTGCATTTGCGTCAGTCATTGCTGCTTTACAGACTTCCTGCAAATCTACTGTCGCAAGCACGATCGGCATCGCCGCTCCCATCTGCGACCGGGTATATCCCAACAAATCAGTGACGATTGCGCTCATTAGTATTGCACTACGCTTGGCCTTCTTTCCCAGCCTGGCGACTTGTTCCTGCGATGCTGGCGGGTGCGTGAGTCGGTCTCCGACCAAGGAAATGGTGGCGAGAGGTGCGCGCAAATCATGTCCCAGGACTGCGAGGAATAAGTCTCTCGTCCTCTCGGTCCGGGAAGAAAAGGTTGCGATCGATTCCGCTAGCGCTTGATCGATAGCCTCGTTAAACCGGACCATCTCATGAATTGTCGTTTCCGATACTTGCTGAACCCGAGGCAGCCAGAGGCGCAACACGGTCGCCCTAAGAGCGCGATACTCCGAACTAAGCTGAAGCAGCGAGAAATTGCTGGCTTGGCGCAATTGTCCGTGTAGGCCAGCCGCAGTTTTCCACAAGCCAGGCTCGTTCTGTTGGCCCTGGGATTTTTCCAACTCCTGTTGCTTGCTCTGGTACGACTCGATATCGATAGCGATCGCGCAAAGGATCTCTTTTGCATGGTCGGCCAAGGCTGGGCGCGACATCTTCCGGCCAGCGGGGGCGACTTTTTCCGCGAAAGCCGTCCATTCCGCGAGTATCTCCGTCATTTCCGAGCGTATGAAGGCGGCAAGACTCATATCAGTGCATTCCTTCATAGCAACAGAAGTATAACGAACTCAGCCGCACGAGCCATTCGCTGCGCCAAGCGGTCCCGCACATCCTACCTGATGCCGGTTTTTTTCGTCGCCATCCAATTTGACCTCGGGACGGCATTCATCGCACGCGCCTTGTCGCTGGCCACCTGGGGCGGAAGGCTTGAGTTGAGGAAGTCCACTGGTGATCGTCGGTGGATAGCCGCTTCATGTTTAGCGGGAGGTAGGCGCAACGCGTGGAAGCATGTCTGGCGGCCCCGCCTGGGGCCGCCTTGTGATGCATCAGTACATGTAGCGCAGCGAAACGCGATAGCTGCGGCCCGGTTCAAACCAGGCGCGGCCCATGTTGCCGATGTGTTGCTGCTGCGTCTGATTGATCACGGTGTCGGTCAGGTTGCTGGCCGAGAAGCTGGTCGACAGGCGGTCCGTCACCTTGTAGTCGATGCCGAAGTCCAGCTGTCCCATGGCTTCTTGCCAGGTTGGCAGGCCCCAGCCCACGTCCTGCATGCCTGGGCGGGCAGGGTCGGCGCTGGTCGCGTCGGAGCCCTGCGTACCGTTGACGGTCACGCCTTGCAGGAAGCGGCCGCGCCAGCTGTACGCCAGGCGTGCCGACAGCGGGCCGCGGTCGTACAGGAAGGCCAGGTTGTAGGCATTGCGCGACAGGTACATGATCGGCAGCGAGGTAAACGGCAGGCCGTTGGTGTCGCAGCCATACAGCGCCAGGGAGCTGTTATTGAACGAGCCTGAGGCAGGGCAGTATTTCAGGTCGAACGGATGGTCGAGATTCTGTTTGCTCCTGATGTAGGTGTAGTTGGCAGAAATGCCGAAGCCCTTGGCCCAATCAGGCAGCAGTTGCTGCAGGACAGGAACGTGGTCGAAATAGGTCTGGCCCGCAATTTCGGCACCGCTCACCGAACCATTCGCCGCATTGTTCGGCGCAGTAATCAGGAAGCTCTGGTCGTTGCCGGCCAGGTCCTTGTAGCTGCGGGTGAAGGCCGATGGCAGGATGATGTCGCGCACCTTCTTGTGGAACAGGCCCATTGTCAGCGACGAGCCGTTACCTGGATACCACTCGAGCGACAAGTCGTAGCTGTTGGCGCTGATTGGCTTGAGGTTGACGTTGCCGTCGTCGCGGCCGCTATAGGTGATGTTCTTCACGCTGCCGTCGCTGTTGTTGGTGACGTTCTGGCTTAGCGTGATGTATTCGCGCAGGTCGCCAAAGCCGGGGCGGTACATCGCCTTGGCGAAGGCAAAGCGGGCCTGCAGCTTGTCCGTCAGGTCGGCCTTCAGGTTCAGGCTGGGCAGGAACTTGGTGTAGGTGTGCTCGGCCTGCAGCGGCTCGTCGATGGTGCCGAACTGTGGCACTTCCGGTGGCGTAGTGCTGCCGTAAGTAGGCTTGAACACCGTATAGCCCTGGGCGGTGGTACGGGTGCGCACTGCGCGCACGCCGATATTGCCGTCCACCGGGAAGCGCCATTCGTCAAAGGCGAAGCGCGACGTCACAAAAGCTGCCTGGGTGCGCTCTTTCTGGCGGCCGACGTTGGCCGGATCGCCGTCGAAGGTCAGCGGCTTCCAGTTGTTGCCGGCCGTTGTGCAGTCGTTGTTGGTGCCGTAAAGCTGGTTGCCGTCCTGGCATTCATACTGCAAGACCTGGGTCGCCTGCTGGTAGGCGCCCGGGTAGTCCTTGGTGAAGGCCAGGGTTGGCATGACCAGCGATGGCGGCAGGGTGGTTTTCCCGTTGAAGAAGTTGGCGAAGTTGAACAGGCTTGTCGGCACCAGGGCGGCATAGCGCGGGTCGCTCAGGTAGCCGAAGCTGCCGCGGTTTTGCCAGCTTTGCATATCGGTGGAGCTGGGCAGGCGGCCCGGAATCGAGGTGGTCTTCACATTCCAGGGTTCGGCCACGCTGTACCATCCACTGCCGCCGGCGTTGATGCGGGTCGACGAACGGTCGGTCAGGCGCATGCCAAAGGCCAGGTCGCGCACCACCGGATGATCGAAGCGGACCTTGGCATCGACTTTCCAGGCATACAGGTCGCCGGAGGCGCGGCTCAAGCTCGGCATCATGTGGTCCAGGTAATAGTTGCCCGGATTGGACAGGAAGTCGCGTGCAGTCTGGTCGAACGTAATGTTCGGCGGCAGGCCATTGGTGGCGATGTTCATGCTGGGCACATAGGTGACCATCGCCATATTGGTGGAGAAGTTCTTGTTGGTCGAGTGCACCCATTGCAGGTCGTTCTGGATCGACCAGTGGTCGTTGACTTTCCACTTGGTGTTCCAGGCGATTTCGCGCGTTTGCGAACGGCGGTCCGCGAAGCCGGTATTGGAGTTGAAATTCAGGCCGCCGGCTGCAAAGTTGTTGGCGCCCAGGCCGCCGAATGGATAGGTGTAAGTGGCCGATTGCAGCACGCCGTTGGCATCGAATTGCGGATCGATCAGCTTGGACTTGTAGGCGTTTTCCACGCCCGTATACAGGGCGTACTCCTCACTCAGCTCCTTGTAGCCCGAATGGAAGTAAGTCAGCGCGGATTCGACTTTTTCATTCTTCCATTGCAGCGCACCGTAGATGCCGGCACGGTTGGTCTCGCCGTCATTGCGCCGCCACGATGCCGACTTTGGCACCCACACGGTCTGGCCATCCACGATATCGGTGCGTGGATAGTAGGCATCCATCTGCACCGTGTCATTGAGGGTGGTGGTGCGGTTGAAAGACAGGTCGATCAGGGCGCCAAACTGGCCGGCGCTGGTATCCCAACGCTTGGAGTACAAGGCCGAGGCGCCGGGCGATTTCTTCTTGCCCAACTCGGTGTAGTTGCCGTTTGCCGAGAACGCGAATTTTTCGCTCTTGTAGTCGAAGGGCAGGGCGGTACGCAGGTCGACCTGGCCACTGACGCCGCCTTCGATCAGGCTGGCCGGCGGGTTCTTGTGGATGATCACCGCGGACATCAGCTCGGGCGGCACGTCGCCCCAGCTCAGCTCACGGCCCGGCCAGCCGGCGGAGAACGACTCGCGGCCGTTCAGGGTCGACGAGCCCCATGTCAGGCCGCGGATCGAGATGCCGGAACCTTCCACGGAGAAGTGCTCCGGGTCGCCGCGCGAGCGGTTACGGTCAATGGTAATGCCGGGAACGCGCTGCAGGACTTCGGTGATCGATTTGTCCGGCAGCTTGCCGGCTTCCTCCGCCACCACGGCTTCGACGATTTCATCGGCGTACTGCTTGATCTTCTGTGCCGATTGCATCGCCGCGCGCTGGCCGCTGACGACGATCTTCGGCGTTGCATTGTCGATGCCTTGTTCGGTGCCGGCACCTGCGCTACCAGGCGCCTGTGGCGCTGCCTGCGCATATGCCGCGCCGCCTACGATCAGGGCTGCCTGTGCGACCGCGATGGACAGCGCGGTTCTTTTGATTTGTCTCCGCATCACTTCTTACTCCCTTTGAATAATTGGTTTTATGGTCCGATTACTGCACGGTGATGGCGCCGCTCAGGGTGATCTCGGTCGGGTAGGTTGGACTGGTGGCCGTGGTGCTCAATACCGTAGTGTTGGTCTGTGCCGCCTCGAACGACATGTTCACGATCGGGTAGGTCGCCAGCTCGGTGGCGGCATCCAATCCGCTCAGGCCGCAGTTCTCGCCAATGGCGGTAAAGCTGGCCAGTTGCACTTCGTATTTCTGCACTGCGGCGCTCTTTGGCTTGATGACCGTATTCAGGCTGACGTTGCAGGCCTTGTTATTGTCCGATGCCTTGTTGGCGAAATGGCCCAGGGTCAGCGTGATCTTCACATCCTTGCCGGCAGCGCTGAACCATTCAGCGTTCTGCCCCAGGTTGAATTTCAGCGTGGTCTGCTTGTCGACCTGGATGCCGGTGGTCGTGTTGCCGGTCGTGCTGATGCTGTCGACGCCCGGTGCCATGATGGTGAAGCCGGCGTAGCCGCCAATCCAGCCGTCGTTGTTCGGATGCTTGGGATCCTTGGTCTGGATCAGGTAGTGGAAGCTGAACGTGCTGCCGTCGGCGCTGGTATTGGCGCCGCACCAGTTGGCATCGCTGCACCACCAGCCATCGATGTTGCTGCCGGCCCAGGTGTTGATCTTGCCGCCTTCCAGGGTTGCGCTGCTCGATGCATAGCCGGACAGGAAGGTCAGTACAGGTGGTGGTGCATCGCCCACAGTAAAGGTCACCGGCACCGGCGTGGCGACGGCATAGTTGTTGTCTCCTTCCTGCGCTGCGCTCAGCGCGCACTGGCCTTTGGATACCAGGGTCAGCGTGTTGCCGCTGACGGTGCACACCGCCGGTGTGGCGGAAGTGAAGGCTACCGGCAGGCCCGAAGTGGCTGTGGCGGCCAGCGCGAAAGGCGGAGTATTGATCGACTGGAATCCGGGCGATTCGAAGGTGATGGTCTGGACTTTCTTCAGCACCTTGAACAACTGTTGGGAGGAAGCGGACGCATACGTGCCATCGCCGGCCTGCGTGGCGGTGACCGAACATTCGCCGGGCTTCACCGGCACCAGCTTGCCGTCGGAGACCGTGCAGACATCCGGTGTATTCGAAGTGAAGGTGACCGCCAGGCCCGAGGTGGCCGTCGCGTTCAGCGGTGCGGGCGGCGTGGCCAGGTAGCGTCCGCCGGGATAAGGAAAGTCGACTGACTGGAACTTGCTGCCCGAATCGCCGCTGCCACCACCGCCACCGCAGGCGCTTAACAGGGTAATGCAGGCGAGTCCGGCCGTCGAAAGTTGGAATCTCATCGCTTGTCTCCTCATGATTTGTATCCCTCTGAGTTATTTGGACTATGTGTCGCCCGGCCATCTCATTGGCACGGTATTTTTTATTAAGGTCCGGTGTCGATTGCGGGCCGCTGCTCAAGCTCTGGGCCCCGCAGTTTGGAATGCGTGCGACAGCAAGCGTATGGTGCAAGCGCCTGTGTTTATCGGCAATTACAAAAAACGCCAATACAACAGACAATATTCCTCAGCAAGCAAGCCAGCGCTTAACGCTGCACGTTCAGCGTTCCCGCGCGTACCGCTTCGACTTGTGCTTCGCTGGCCAGGTTGAAATCGCCGGCGATCGAATGCTTGGCCACTGCGGCGGCCAGGCCGAATTCGAGGCTGTTGTTGTCGTCCCACCCGCGCAGCAAGCCATGCAGCAGGCCGGCGGCAAAGGCGTCGCCGGTGCCAATGCGGTCGACAATGCCGTGCAGGGCGTACTCGCGTGTACTGATGGCGCCTTCTCGCGTGTGCAGGGTTGCGGCCAGGTCGTGGCGCTCGTTCGCGAGTTGCGTGCGGCTGGTCGCGGCGATTCGACACAGTTGCGGAAATGCCTCGAATGCCGTGGCCATGGCATCTGCACGGCTGCATTGGCCCAGTTCCGGGCGCCGCAATACCAGCGCAACGTCGCGCTGGTCGGCAAATGCCAGGTCGGCATAGCGCATCAACTCACACAGCACTTCGGCACCGTCGCTGCCTTGCTGTGCCCACAGCGAAGCACGGTAATTGCCGTCGAAGGACACCTTGACACCCAGTGAGCGTGCCGCGCGCATGGCGTCCAGTGTCGCCCGCGCGCCGCGTTCGCCAATGGCGGCCGACACGCCGGAGACGTGCAGCCAGGCCGCCCCTTGCAGCAGCGAGCGCCAATTGTAGGTGCTGGGATCTGTTTCTGCAAACACCGACCCCGCGCGGTCGTAAATGATTTCGGATGGACGCAACACGGCGCCTGGGGTCAGGAAGTAGAGCCCGAGGCGGCCCGGCGCGAAATGGACGCCGCGTGTATCGACGCCATGTGCCCGCACGCCGTCCCGCACTGCCTCGCCGAGCGCGTTCTCTGGAAGGCTGCTTACCAGTGACACTGGGTGGCCCAGGCGCGCCAGCGACACGGCGACGTTTGCTTCCGCTCCGCCGATGCAGGTATCGAGTTGCGGCGCTTGCAGCAGTAACTGGCCTGCTGGCGCAGACATGCGCAGCAACAGCTCTCCAAAACAGACGATCTTATTTTCCATGCACGTATGTTGCGAACTACACCGTTGGAGCGCAATGTCGAAAACGGCCAGCGCTGCCAATGAAATCTGCCAGCCTTGCGGCGGCCAACGAAAATCATAGCGGCAATTGGCGATTATTGGTATTGCCTGGCAGTCAAGTGCCGCCCACAATCGGCTGCATCCACCTGTCGACAATCCGTTCTCACCTGCCCGGAGTGCATACGAATGCCATACAGATTTGCTCCTGTCGCCTTGGCCGCAGCATTGGCCTTTCCAGTACTGGGATGCTGCGCTGCCGACAATCCTGAGCGGCCGGGACCAGTGCAGCCCCGCCCCATTGCGCTGGAAGCAGACGATGTGCGCGCGTTTGCGCCGCCCCCGGCCGGATTCGATGTTGCGAAGCCGGGCGTCGCGCAAGGGGCCATGGCGGAATTCACTTATGACTCCGCACTCACGGGCACGCGGCGTAAGGCGAGCGTCTATCTGCCGGCGGGCTTTTCGCCACAGCGCCGCTACCCGGTACTGTATCTCCTGCACGGTATCGCGGGCAACCAGGATGAATGGCGCGGCTATGTGCGCGCCGGCGCCATCCTCGACCAGCTGATCGCAGCCGGCAAGGCAGTGCCGATGATCGTCGTCATGCCCAATGGCCGTGCACTGCCGGACGACCGGCCGCCGCCAGCGGAACGCATGTTCACGCCGGAGCACATTGCCGGCTTTGCGAATTTTGAACGCGACCTGCTGGAATCGCTGGTACCTGCCATTGACAAGGCTTATCCGACCCAGGCCGAACGCGGGCAGCGCGCGATTGCCGGCCTGTCGATGGGCGGCGGGCAGGCCTTGAATTACGGCCTCGGCCACCTGGACACTTTCGCCTGGGTTGCCGGTTTTTCGGCCGCGCCCAATACCCGCGCGGCGGGAAGCCTGTTGGCGCAGGCCGCTGCGGCGCAAAGCCGGCTCCGGCTGCTGTACCTGTCTTGCGGGAACAAGGACGGATTGATCGGCATATCGCAGGACTTTCACCGCAGCCTGCGCCAGAATAAAGTGCCCCATGTGTGGCACGTCGACGAATATGGCCACGACCGCGAAAGCTGGGCGGAAAGCCTGTACCAGTTCGCCCAGCTCATTTTCCGTCAGCCGCCAGCCTGACTATCTGGCGTCCTCCTCGATGATGGCCAGATCCCACGGGCCCAGCGTGAGCTTGTCCGCGCTGGCGACGCGCTTGCCGGTCAGCAGGTCGGTTCCGCCTTTGCGCGCATAGCTGAAGCTTGCTTCCGCCCCCGAGTAGTTGAAGTAATAGTGGACCGGCCGCTTGTAGTGATTGGTTCCGCTGCGGACTTTCACGCTTGGCGGCAACTGCTGGTCGGGGCCAGCCAGGCCGGCTTCCTGCAGCGCCGATTGCAATACGGCCTTCTGCAGTTTGTCCGACAGGTAGGTGCCCTCGTAAATGACCTTGCCGGCGCCGTAGTTGTTGGAGGTGATGGCGGGCCAGCGGCCAATGAAATGGTGGTCGTAGTAAGCCAGCGCCTTGGCGGTATCGAGCTGCAGGAACTCGGCCCAGTACTGCACCTTGTTGTCGGCGCCGGCCTGGAACGGGTCGCCTTTCAGTGCCAGCGGCTGCGCCAGGTTGGAGAATTCCTGGTAATGGAAGCCGAGCGCTTCGCGCAGCGGGCCGGGCGCCATGGTCGGGCGAACATAAGTGTTTTCGTTGGCAAAACCGCTCTTGAAGGTCATCACGACGCGGCCGCCTTTGCGGATGTATTCCGTAATGCGGCGCAGCAGCGCATCGTCAGCCACGTACAGCGACGGCACCACCAGCAGTTTGTAGGACGAGAAGTCCGGTGTGTCGGTGAATACGAAATCTGTGCCGACATTGAGGTCGTACAGCTGGCGGTGGATCTGGCGCACCAGCGAGCCATAGTCGGCATTGCTGCCGCTGCCGCCCCATTGCGACTGCTTGGCAAAGGGCATGTCGTTGATGGCGTTCAGGGAATCGCGGCTCCACAGGATGGCGACATCGTTGCGCATCTTCAGGTTCACCAGCTTGCGGCCGATTTTCTGCAGCTCGCTGCCGGTGCGGCTCATTTCAGCATAGGCGCGGTTCGGCTCCATATCGTGCGACAGCACGCCTTTCCAGTAAGTCTCCTGGTTGGCGTGGATTGACGACCAGTGCCAGTATTCGACCATGTTGGCGCCGTTGGCCAGGTGGGTGTAGACGTCCTGCCGGAATTGCCCGTCGTAAGGCGGATACTGGAAAGAGGAGCTCCAGTCGGTGGTTTGCGCATTGGTTTCCGTCACCAGGAAATTGCCGCGCTTGAGCGAACGGGTGAAGTCGCCCTGCAAGGTCTGGTCGGCGCCGTTGTAGTACTCGGGCTGGCCCCAGTGGTAGATATTGACGGCAGGGATGTCCAGCGAACGTGCCACCGCTTCTTCGTTGACGTCGTTGTGCAGCGAACCGGCAAAGTCGTGCGTGACGAACTGGCGCGGCGAGGCGTTTTCGCGGATCAGCTTTGCCTGCCAGTCGAGGAACTCGGTCACGCGCATCTGGCTCCAGCGCGACCATTCGAGCTTGTAGCCGGTGCTTTGCGCGCCATCGGGACGCGGCAGGTCGGCCCAGCTATGCAGGTCCTGGCCCCAGTAATTCAGCAGCCATGCCTTGCTGAGGTTTTCCGGCGTGCCGAACTTACTTTCCAGGTGATGCAGGAAGCGCATGAACACATCGTCGTTGGCTGCGCCATAGCTGCTGGTCTCGTTGTCGACCTGCCAGCCGATCACGTTGGGATTGTCCTTGTAGCGGGCGGCGATCCTGCGGATCAGGCGCTCGGCGTAAAAGCGGTAGGCCGCCGAATCGGTATTCATGTTCTGGCGCATGCCATAGGTGTTTTGTGCGCCGTTGAATTTGCGTGCCAGGATTTCGGGATTCTGCTTGGCCATCCAGGCTGGAATCGAGTAGGTCGGCGTACCCATGATGACCTTGATGCCGGCTTTGCCCATGGCGTCGACCACGCGGTCCATCCAGGCGTATTCAAAGCGGCCGTCTTCCGGTTCCCACAGGCTCCAGGTGGACTCGCCCAGGCGCACGACGTTGAAGCCGGCGGCCTTCATCATCTGGATATCCTTATCCAGCCGTTCGGACGGCATGTACTCATGGTAGTAGGCCGCTCCGTACAGGATGGTCGGGAATTCCGGGATTGCGCTGGCTGGCGACTGGGCGGCTGCCGGTGCGCAGGCCGCCGCGGCGAAAGCGCACGACAGCGCGTACGTCAGCAGTGTCCTCTTCAGCATGCATGTTCTCCTGATTGAATTTGAGCCAGCTTATTGTGTCGAGCTGCGGCGGGGAATTGCAATTATCAAAATTGTCGAAGCGCGCAATGATTTATGCCGGCGACTGAACCTTTTCGGGGGCGCGGGGTATTTACCCAGCATTCGAACTGTCTGAGGAAGACCCTGATGCCACAACATTCCCGCCTGCTGATCCTGGGCTCCGGCCCTGCCGGCTATACCGCTGCTGTTTATGCTGCCCGCGCCAACCTGGCGCCCACGCTGGTCACCGGCCTGGAACAGGGCGGCCAGTTGATGACAACAACCGATGTGGAAAACTGGCCGGCCGACCCGCTGGGCGTGCAGGGGCCGGAGCTGATGGAGCGCTTTCGCGTGCATGCGGAACGGTTCGGCACCAGCTTCGTGTTCGATCATATCCACTCAACCTACCTGGGCGAGCGGCCTATCCGGCTGGTGGGTGACGCGGGCGAATATACCTGCGATGCCCTGATCATCGCCACCGGCGCCTCGGCCCAATACCTTGGTTTGCCATCCGAGCAAGCCTTCATGGGACGCGGGGTGTCGGCGTGCGCAACCTGCGATGGTTTTTTCTACCGTGGCAGGGAAGTAGCGGTCATTGGCGGCGGCAATACGGCGGTGGAGGAGGCGCTGTACCTTTCCAATATTGCTGAGCGGGTGACGCTGGTGCACCGGCGCGACAGCTTCCGCGCGGAGGCGATCCTGGTCGACCGCCTGATGGTGAAAGTCAGCGAGGGCAAGGTCATATTAAAGCTCAATGCGACCTTGCATGAAGTAGTAGGCGATGAGGGCGGCGTGACTGGCGTCGTGCTTGAGCACTCCGGTGGCGCGAAGGAACAGGTGGCAGTGCATGGCGTCTTCGTGGCCATTGGCCACAAGCCCAATACCGGTATTTTCGAAGGCCAGTTGGCCATGCAGGGTGGCTACCTGACGACGAAGTCCGGCGCAGGCGGCATGGCAACCCTGACGTCTGTCGATGGCGTGTGTGCCGCGGGCGATGTGCAGGACCATGTCTACCGGCAGGCCATCACCAGCGCGGCCACCGGCTGCATGGCTGCACTGGACGCGCAACGCTACCTGGAGCAGCTCAGCCGTTGAAACCCGGTATGCGCCGGCGCGCTCCGTGTATAGAATAGCTGGAGGACCACACTGCTTTCGACCGATGAAAACGTTGCACCAGTTGTTCAGGATAGGGATGCTATGCCTGGCGGCCTCCGCCAACGCAGCCACCTCGATCACCTGTGTCACGGAGGAGAACCGGCCTGTCAATTTCCTCGAGAATGGCAAGGTCACCGGTTTCAGCACCGAGGTGATTGAAGCCGTCCTCAAGGAAATCGACGTGCAGTGCGATTTCCAGCTGATGCCCTGGGCGCGCGCCTACACCACGGCCATGCATTCGGAAAATGTGCTGATCTTTTCAATCTTGCGCACGCCCGAGCGCGAGCAGTTGTTCAAATGGGTGGGCGTGGTCTCCCCTCCGGACAGTTCCTACCTGTTCGCCCTGCGCGAGCGCAACCTGA
>Ga0102592_1003055_pt1 | contig 13249 bp, 6 predicted proteins | sample AraplaCol_mMF_r2_FD_76861 | JGI IMG/M metagenome (GOLD analysis project Ga0102592, IMG submission 76861) | Arabidopsis root microbial communities from North Carolina, USA - plate scrape MF_Col_mMF_r2 (SPADES assembly) (version 2) | ecosystem: Host-associated > Plants > Roots > Endosphere | place... | reverse complement strand
ATCAAGGACCTGGCCGTCGTCTACCTGGACAACGACTACGGCAAGGAAGTGCTGCTTGACGTCAGCCGCGCGCTGCAGGCGCAGGGTGCCAAGGCCGCGACCCAGGTGGCGCTGGCCGTTGACGGCAAGAATCTCACGGACGTCGTGAACCAGGTCATTGCGGGCAAACCCGGCGCCGTGCTGCTGGGCACCGCGGGTTCGGTTTCCGTTGGCTTGATCAGCGCACTGAAGAAGGCTTCACCCATGCTGCCCATTGCGGGCCTGAGCGTTACGCTGGCGGGCGACGGCATCAAGGCACTGGGTGCGGCAGGTTCCGGCCTGGCGCTGACCATGGTGTTCCCCGACCCCTACCGCGCCAAGCTGCAGGTGGTGCGCGACTACCAGGCCGCCATGCGCGCCATCGGCCAGCAGGAGTTCTCGCCCGTCAGCTTTGAGAGCTACATCAACACGCTGGTCATGGCCGAGGGCCTGGAGCGCGCCGGCCGCGAGGTGACGCGCGCCAAGCTGCGCAACGCGCTGGCCGGCCTGCAGAAGTTTGACCTCGGCGGTTTCAGCGTCGACTACGCCGCGCCGCCGTTCGCGGGTTCGAAGTTCGTGGAACTGGGCGTGCTGGGAGCCGGCGGCCGCTTCGTCGGCTAAAAACGACCAGGCCTGAAGTCAGAAAGCCCCGGCTGGTGCATCACCAGCCGGGGCTTTTTTGTTGAAGGGCGGCTCAGCGTTTGCAATTGAGCAGCGCGTAGAGCAGGATCGCGCCAAAAGTGGCCGTGCCTATGCCGCCAAGCGCGAACTGGCCGAAGCGCAGCGTGAAGTCGCCGGTGCCCAGCACCAGCGTGATGGCCGCGACGATGAGATTTTTGTTGTCCGAGAAGTCAACCTTGTTGTCGACCCATATCTTGGCGCCGGCCACGGCGATCAGGCCGAACACCACGATGCTCACGCCGCCCATCACCGGCAGCGGAATCGCCTGGATCAGCGCGCCGAATTTGGGGCTGAAGCCCAGCAGCACCGCGATCAGCGCCGCCACCACAAAGACGGCGGTGGAGTAAATCTTGGTCGCGGCCATCACGCCGATGTTCTCGGCGTAGGTCGTCACGCCCGTGCCGCCTGCGCCGCCCGAGACCATGGTGGCCACGCCGTCGCCGATAAAGGCGCGGCCCATGTACACGTCGAGGTTCTTGCCGGTCATGGCCGTCACCGCCTTGATGTGGCCCAGGTTTTCCGCCACCAGGATGATGGCCACGGGTGCGATCAGCAGCATGGCGCTGGCGTCGAACACCGGCGCCGTAAAGCCCGGCAGGCCGAGCCAGGCCGCGCTCGCGATGCCTGAAATGTCTATGGGCTTGCCCAGGCCCAGGCCGTTGGTGAGCACCGCGTAAATCACGCTGGCCACAATCAGCCCGACCAGGATCAGCAGGCGTTGCACCATGCCGCGTGTCATCACCGCCACCAGGGCCACGCTGACAAAGGTCACCAGCTGCATCCACGCATCGAAATTGCCGGCCGCCATGTTCTTGACCGGGATGCCGGCCAGGTTCAGGCCTATCACCGCCACCACCGCGCCGGTGACCACCGGCGGCATGAAACGCTCTATCCAGCCCGTGCCTATGGCCTGCACCACCACGCCTATCAGCGTGTAGAGCGCGCCGCAGGCGATGATGCCGCCCAGCGCCACGCCGAGGTTGGTGTTGGGCCCCTTGCCGGCATACGCCGTGGCGGCGATGACGACGCCGATGAAGGCAAAGCTCGAGCCCAGGTAGCTGGGCACTTTGCCGCCGGTAATCAGGAAGAAGATCAGCGTGCCTATGCCGCTCATCAGGATGGCGATGTTGGGGTCAAAACCCATCAGGATGGGCGCCAGCACCGTGGCGCCGAACATCGCGATCACGTGCTGCACGCCCATGACGGCGGTCTGCGGCCAGGGCAGGCGTTCATCGGGGGCTATCACCCCGCCTTGCTGCAGTACCGCGCTGCTTTTTTCCGTCCAGTCCAGCATTCCCATCATGTCTCCTCGTTGTAAAAGTGAGGCAATGCTAGGGGGAATGGCGCTGGTGCACAAGCTGAGGCAGCAAAGGAATAAAGGAAAGCGGCACGCAGGCGCCCGGAAATGCCCTATTCCAAATCTTGTTCCCTCTCCCCCTGGGAGAGGGTTAGGGTGAGGGCCAGCGGCCCGGGACACACAGGGCGAACAAGGCGCAGCCAGCCCTCTTTGCGAACCAGGCCCGGCTTTAGCGAGCCGGTATCGATAAATCCAACAAAAAAAGGCCGCGTGCGGACAATCCGCGCGAATTTCCCTCGCGGCCTCGCATACCGTTCAGCGTCGCCAACCAAAGCTCGGCTCGCCACACGGCGAACAGCGGTTGGCCCAGCCAAAACCCTCTCCCACCAACGTGATCGCCATGGGCTTTGCCCCGCGGCCCAAGTGGCGGGAGTTTTCCGGGAAGCAGGGGAGTCATGAGAAAACACACAAACGGCGGTAAACACGCCACCAGCTCACGCCGGGAATGGCTCGCGCACGCGGGCTGTCTCGGTATGGCTCTGGCCCTGCCGGGCGTTAGCCGCGCCGCTGGGCCGGGCCCCAAGAAACCCGCCACGAAAGCGGCACCCAAAACCCACTACCTGGTCTCAGCCATCCTGCGCGAAGGCGTGCAGGACTTCACCTTTAGGCTGGTCCACTCGGTGCAACCGGGATCCAGCGTGGACGAAGCCATCGGTCTCTTCACGCGTCTGGTGCTTGAGAAATACCCGGGTTATGCGATTGCGCAAACCACGGTGACCGACATCGTCCTGCCGCAGGGTGCTTGCACCGCAGGCAGGCCGGGCAACCCGAGAAAGGCTGCCCCCACCCTCTACATCGTCTCCGCCGCGATGAGCAGCAGCGCCAAAGACCTCGACACCCTGCTCGTCAACGGTTGGCTGCCCGGCCGCAGCACCGACGAAGCCCTAGGCCGCGTGCTGCGCGATGTGAAGGCAAGGTACCCGGCTTTCACACCCGCCAGCACGCTGGCCACCGAGCTGGATTTAACACTGGCCGGATGTCCGGCGCCAAGTCCTGTGCGCAGCTTTGGGGAGCGGGCTTGATGACCAGGATCAGTAACACCCAGGCGAGCCGCGCCGTGCTCGCCATCGCGCAGGTTTGTATCACGGTGATCCTCGCCGCGTGCGGCGCCGCCGTTCAGCTGCACGCCCCCTCCAACGATCAAGCCGGTCAGGCCGCGCCTCAAACCACCGCAAGCGAACCCACCACACCGCCGGGACATCGCGTCGAGAAATTCAAGCTTTGCTACGAACTCCGCCGCCCGCTGGCGTCACCGGCCGAGAAGCCCGTCAAGCGTTTCTCGATGGACGTCAGCATCCTGGTTCCGCAGGACGACTGCCTGGCACTGGATGCAAATGGCTGGCTCCGGGTAGTGACTGGGCAGTGCAGCAAAGCGCCTTCCCAAAGCTCCTGTGAGGAAAAACCTTGAATTCCCCCCAAGGCGAGCTGGGTCGAGCATGTCTCACATCCCAGCAATCACGTCACTTTACAAAACAAACACCATGAGACTGAGCCAACTTTGCTTTACTCCACATTGGACTTTCGCACTCGCGCTGCTCGCCGCTATCACCTGTCGCGCCTCTGAACCGAACAACACCCTCAAGACGTACACCCTGATGCCACCGATTCCGGTGCCACAGTACAACGCGCAGTACGTTGAAGATGCCACCGGCCAGGCGACGTACACCGTGACCGTCAATGGGCAGGCGCGCAGCTACCAGATTTATGCCGCCTCCCAAGGTAGCGACCAGCCGCGGCCTGCAGTCCTGCTGCTACACGGCTCGCAGAGAAGTGGGGTGTCTTTGGTCGAAAAATGGAAAGCCATCGCCGATCGCTATGACCTTATCCTGATCGGCCCGCACGGGATGAGCAAGGGCTGGAGCATGGAAGCGGACGGCTCTGCATTTCTCAACGCGGTTCTTCACGACGCCAACGCGCACCACAAAATCGATCCCGCAAGGCTTTACCTGTTTGGCCATTCAATGGGCGCCAACTACGCGCTGTACCTTTCCGTCCTCCATTCTGGAGTCTTTGCCGCCACGGCTTTGCATGCCGGCCAGTTCAGCAGCCCTGCGGGCTATGCCTTGATCGCCCAAGCGAAGAGAAAAATTCCGGTTGGATTTTTTGTCGGAACGCGGGATTTTTCCTTTCCCCTCGACCAGGTCTGGCAATCGGCGCAAGCCTTCGCGTCTCAAGGCCACCCGACGGCGCTGTACGTGTTGAACGGCCACAACCATTGGTACTACGACATTGCGCCCTTTGTGAATCAGCAGGCGTGGGAGTTTTTAAGTCAGTACGGCCTGGGAAATCCCTGAGCCATCTTCAAGCCCATCCCAAAGAAGAAAGCGAAACATGAAAGACCCCAGCCGGAGGAAAGCAGCAGGCGCTAAAACCGCCGCAGCCAAGGGCGTTTTCCAAAGAATCCTGGCGAGTGTACTTGCCGGCGTGCTACTCGTGGTGTGCGGCTGCGCGCAGCAAAAAGAAGCGCTACCAACCGAGCCGTGCCAGATTCTGTTCAAGGCAAAGGTACCCATCACCTTGCACGAAAGAAAAATCATCGTGCAGGGGAACCTCAACGGTCAGCCCGTTCGCATGATGCTGGATACAGGTTCGGAAATTAGCGTCATCGAACCGAATACTGCCGAGTCACTTGGAGGCGTGTACAACCGGGAAAGGCTCTTCCAGTTCGGCGGCGTGAACGGCCGTCTTGATGCCCAGCACCCCTACAAGCTGAAAACCATCCAGATAGGACCCCTGCACTGGTTTGATTTTGAGATAGCGGTAGCGCGCGTCGCTCGCGCGGAAAAACAAAACGCACCCGATGCGGTGGCGGGAATCATAGGCAACGATTTGCTCAAGTGGTACGACGTCGAGCTTGACTTCCAGCGCGGGGAAATGACGTTTTACCAGACCCCGAAATGCAAAGGCGACTTCGTGCCTTGGGAAAAGCCCTATGAGGTCATGAGGAGTCCGCTTAACCGCAGAAAGTTCTTCATCGTCCCGGTCGAGCTAAATGGGCGCACGCTGCGCGCATTGGTAGACACCGGCGCCGGAAACACACGTGTCGACTTGACGGCTGTCGTCGCCGCGGGGGCCGATAAGGCCGTGCTCCAGCAAAGCAGAAAAATAGTCGCCACCGGGATAGGAGGCCTTGAAATGCCGGCGCGCTTATATCGCTTCGACTCTCTGACAGTCGCCGGCAAAAAACTCAAGAACCCCACTCTCTCCGTGGGTGAAGCGTCTTTGCCCGACGGCATAGACATGTTGCTGGGCATGGATTTTTGGTGGCAATACAAGATGTGGTTGTCGCATCAGACCGGCCAGGTTTTCATGCAGCAAATCTCTCTGCCGGCATTACGTGAACCCGCCGCCACGCCAGCAAATGCAAACCATCAACAACTTCAATTTCAGGAAGAGCAACGTGAAGCCCTCAAGAAGAAATGACAGGCAATTCCTTCAGCGCTTTGCCAAGCTAATCGATCAAGACCATTCTGCAGCTTGCAGGACGGGGAGAAAAGCTGCACGAAAGACTGGATCAGAACAAGTATCAGCTGGGCCGTTGCCATTCTTTCAATCAGCTTTCTTCTGGTCCATGTAATCCCGCCGCATTGGATCCAAGCGATACCAGGAATGAATGCGCTCTTGGCATTTATCCCGACTCAACTGTCGGGGGGTATTGAAATACATCGATCAAGGAAATCATGCGCAGGACAACTTTGAATACGGTCAAACGGTGCCTTGTACACCTGCTTGTAGCTTTTTTGACGGGAGTGTTTGTCACGGCGCTTCTGGAAATCGGTTTATGGATGGCGTTATTCCATTTTTTTCCCGCGGAATCTGACGATTCCGGTTTTGGAGGGGTTGGCGTGATTGCTCTGCTCGTCATCGCCGCATGCATTGGAGCTCCCTTGTTTTCGATCGTTACTTTTTTTCTGTTGAGAAAACGCGTTACTAAAAAAGGAAATTGAAATGACCACCAACGTCAATCTGTCTTTGTATTTTTCTGGACCTACCCCCCCGGGCTTCGATGCAAACGCCAATATCGATCTGGCGAAACAATACGCAGCCACCCATACGCCCGCGGAAGTATTGGACTGGTTTAATCACATGGTTCGCAACAACAAAGACGAGCATCTACCGCGAAGCGTGTCTTGGGATTTCAAGCAAATTGATTCGAAATACGCAGATTTTGGGAACTTCTGGTACGGCTTTGTGGGAAAAGCGATTGGTATATCTGACACGGCGTTGAAGCTAGCTGCGGGAGTTGCGCAGGGCAAAGCTAATGGATCAAGCGACTCGGATGCGATTTGGCGAGCCTTAACCACTCCGGAGTATGGCGACAACCCAGGAGATCAAACGCAAATTCAATCTGGAATCAATGCTGCAATTACCACGCGCATTGCAGAACCAGATCGGATTACCAGCATGAGTGTTGCGATAGCAAAGTTGAGTGGTGACATAAAGGCATTTCAAGGTACGCCGCCTACTCCCAGCTACGATAGCGCTGCCGCAAGCACTGCCGGTTTGCCCACTCCAATATTCGAGTATGTCAATCCGAATACGGTACGGATTCTCGCTGGGGGTAGCCTTTATAAGATCGCAGAAACGGAGTTCAAAAGTGGAAACAATATCTCTGCTGAAGATCTACGCGTCTTCAACTCTGTAGCGGATCCGACAAAGCTCGCTATCAATTCTTTGGTGATGGTTCCCAAGCGGGTAGGTAACAGCTTGCAAATGCAATTTGATGCCGTCCTGTATACGCTTAATCCAAGAACCGGGGAGTATGAATTTACGACAAAAGACATACAGGGGAATGGAGTTAGTTGGCAACGGCTGATGGGTCCTGATGGTAAATATAAAGATAGATATGCAGTGACATCAGCTGTCGATGGATCGGTACAAGAAAAATTTTCACCTGTGCCTGATTCATATGGACTTGACTTTCAAACACTAGTTCCGGTCAACAAAATCACTCTCAACACCGCGGGCGATTTTGCCCGCGTGGATCGCATTGACAAAAACTCCATCGACCTCAATGCCGGCCGGGGCGATGCCAACAACCTACTCGCAGAGGTCAAGCTCAGCGGTGATCTGGCCAATGCAGACCCCGCCCTCAAATCTGAGATCAGCCGCATCGCGAGCGAAGGGAAGAACACTTGGACAGCCGAAGCACGTGATGCTTGGCAAGCTAGTAGCAGCTACACACCTCCCGCAGATGTCGCGCCGCTAATGAGCAGCTTGGGTATGGCCGCCAACGAAAGCTTGATCAATCCTGTCTGGGATACTCGACCAGCAAGCAGCACGGTGCCAATGACAAGCCAGCCGTCCACCAATACTCAGCAGACTCCCCTGGTACGTCTAGGCCCTGCCCAAATATCGATCAACCAATATCTCTTAAACGGCCAAGAGGTTGTCACCACACACTTCAGGGATCCGTATGGACAGACACACGAAGTCGGCAAAACAAATGATTCCGAGGGGAAGGGACTATTAATAATAATTGACGGTTTGATTGAAGACCGGCCGGAGGATGCTGTCCTCATCCACTCCAGCAGTTTTACCTTACCGGACTCGAATTTCTACGCCGCCTTGTCTTATGCGGACGGAGGCTCGGATGGTTTTGAAGGAAATACTGTAGATTTTGCCAATGACATCCTGGTTGCGGCCGGCCTTGCCAGGTATGGCGTTGGCGACCAGCAATACTCTTTCACGGCGACACCCATCACCATGGATCCATCGCTCAGGGTCCCCGGCCTTGCGGCCTACCTCAGTATCGCCACACTGTCAGGACAGTATGCATTCGATACCGCTTACGTGCTGGGAAATTCGTGGAGTACTTTGTGGGGCGACGACCAGGGGTATTGGGTACTGGCTGACATTGCACGAATTGTTGACATATTGGGCCGGCCGACCAGTCAAGCTTATTTTGATTTGTTCAATGATGCTTGGGGCGCAGCAGGAGGCTCCCCCATTGCCATCGACCTTACCGGGGATGGAGTCAATACCATCAGCTTTGCTTCATCAACCGTCAAATTCGACGTCAGCGGAGATGGCGTGGCCGACCAAACGGGATGGCTATCGCCGCAAGATGCGTTTTTGGCTTATGACCGGAATGGCAATGGAAAAATAGAAGGGGTCAATGAACTGTTTGGTGGCCTACAACGAGGCCAGGGTTACGCCAAGCTATCTGAGCTTGATTCCAACCACGACCAAGTCCTTTCAAGCCTGGATACCTCATTCTCATCGCTCAAGTTGTGGCGTGATACGAATAGCAACGGTGTCACCGACAGCGGCGAATTGATGACACTTGCGGAAGGCAGAGTCACTGAGCTTGATTTGCGCTACTTGACCCAGGAAGTTCGCGACCAAGGAAACCTGCTTGGCGAGGTTTCCACCGCAACTGTAAATGGCGTCAAGCGCTCTATGGCTGATGTGTATTTCCGTTTTGTCGACGGAGCCCAGACTTCGAGCGGCACAGGCCAGGTCGTCAGCACCGACGCAGGTACCAAAAGTTATATCTCTAACAGCACCCAGGGTGAGACCTTGAGCACTGCCGGCAAAGCCGTCAACAACCTTTATGCCGGTTCAGGCAATGACAGCCTGACGGGCGACGCGGGTGCAAACTGGCTGTCCGGTGGAAACGGCTCTGACAGTTTCAACGCCGGGGCAGGCGACGATGTATTGCTGGTGGATGCCGCGGACAGCCAGGCCAATATTCACGCCGGGACCGGGATCGACCTGGTGCGCGTTACCGGCAGCGCGGGGGTTGTACTGAACCTGACAAGCATAGAAGCCGAAGTGGCCGAGGGTGGCGTGGGCAACGATGTACTCATCGGCGGCGGGCGCAGCACCGTGGTGATCAGCGGCGGCTTCGGTGACGACATCCTTGTGGGCGGCGCCGCCAACGACGTGCTGGCCGGGGATGCCGGCAATGACCTGGTCGATGGGGGCGCAGGTGACGACCTGGTGCGCGGCGGTGCCGGCGACGACGTCCTGATAGGCGGCCTTGGAGTCGATATTTTGGCCGGGGGCGTCGGTGACGATGTCTATGGCGTGGACAACGCGCTCGACACCGTATTTGAAAACACCAATGAGGGCAACGACACGGTACAAAGCACTGTGAGCTATACCTTGAGCGCCAATGTGGAGAACCTGATCTTGATGGGCAATGACGCCCTCAACGGCACCGGTAACGTCCTGAGCAATACGATCGCCGGCAACAATGCGGCCAATGTGCTGGACGGCGGCGCAGGCGCGGACACTTTGAATGGCGGAGACGGTGATGATCGTTATCACTTCAGCCTGGGCAGCGGACGTGACACCCTTGTAGACAGCAGCGGCAATGACCGCATCGTCTTCGGCCCCGGCATCAGCGCCGCGCAGGTTACCGCCAGCATGGCCAACGGCCAGGTCACGTTGTCCGTAACACCCGGCGACAGCGTGAGCTTCGCCGCGCCGGCCTTTAACAATTACGCCATTGAGCAGTTCGAATTTTCCGACGGCAGTGTAAAGAACGCCGCATGGCTCAGTAGCTTGCTCAATACTGCTCCCAACGGCGCCAACAAGACCGTCGCCTTCAATGAAGACACCGCCTATACGGTCACTGTCGCCGATCTGGGCTTTACCGATGCCAATGTCGGCGACAGCCTGAGTGCCGTGCGCATCGACGGCCTGCCACTTGCCGGCAGCCTGAAACTCAATGGCATGGCCATCACAGCAGCGCAAGTCATCAGCGCCACCGACTTGGCTGCCGGCCGGCTGATGTTCAGCCCAGCCGCCAATGCGAACGGCAACAACTACGCCAGCCTCTCGTTCTCGGTCAAGGATCAGTATGGCGCGTTTGACGCCACACCCAACACGCTGACTTTCAATGTCACGGCGGTTAATGATGCACCGATATTGACCGGTACGAAGTCGACATTGGGAGCAGGTACTGAAGACACGGCCTACACCATCACTCAGGCCAGCCTTCTGGCAGGGTTCAGCGATGTGGAAGGCAACGCCCTGTCCGTCGTCAACTTGAGCGCCAGCAGTGGAACGCTGTCGGCCTTCAATGCTGCAACCGGTGCTTGGACCTTTGTCCCCAATGCCAACTACAACGGCGCGGTCAACCTGAGCTATGGCATCAGCGACGGCACGACAAGCACCCCGGCCACGCAGAGCTTCACGCTCGCGGCGGTCAACGACGCAGCCACCGGTACCGTACTCATCAGCGGCATGCCCACCCAGAGCCAGACCCTCGCAGCCACAAATACTTTGGCCGACGCGGATGGCCTGGGCGCAGTCAGCTATCAATGGATGGCAGGGGGCACAGCTATCGCGGGTGCGACGGGTTCCAGCCTGACCCTTGGCCAGGCCCAGGTCGGAAAAGCCATCAGCGTCAAAGCCAGCTATACCGATGGCTTTGGTGCAACAGAGAGCGTGACGAGTGCGGCAACGGCAACGGTGGCCAATGTCAACGACACGCCTACCGGGGCCGTGACGATCAGTGGCACACCAACCCAGAATCAAATTCTGACAGCAGCCAACACGCTAGCCGACGTAGACGGCCTGGGCGCAGTGAGTTATCAATGGCTGGCCGGTGGCGTGGCGATTGCCGGGGTGACTGGCGCCACGTTCAGCCTGGGCCAAGCACAAGTTGGCAAAGCCATCAGCGTCAAGGCTAGCTATACGGATGGCTTTGGTACGGCAGAGAGCGTGACGAGTACTGCGACGGCAGCTGTGGCCAATGTCAACGATGCGCCCACCGGAACGGTCAGCGTGCTTCGGGGCGGTGCCTCTCTTGCCGATACAACGACCATCCTGCAAGGCGACACACTGGATGTCGCCAGCACGCTCGCCGATGTCGACGGCTTGGGTACTTTGAGCTACCAGTGGCAAAGCTCGGCAGATGGCCTTAACTGGAACGCAATCAGCGGCGCCACGGCCGGCAGTTTGAGCTTGGCACCCAGCCTTGCCGGCCAGCGCGTACGCGCATCTGTCCGCTATACCGACGGCTTCGGGACAGTAGAAAGCGTGACCACGGTAGCCACCGCGGCAGTCAACCGCATGATCGGCACAGCCGGCGCTGACACGCTGGCCGGCACCGCCGGCGCGGACCGGCTCGAAGGCTTGGCCGGTAATGACGGGTATACCGTCAACCACGTGGGCGATGTGGTGGTGGAAAATCCGAATGAAGGCACGGACACCGTCACAAGCTCCGTGACCTACACCCTGACGGCCAATGTTGAGAACCTGGTGCTAGCCGGTACCGCGGCAATCGGCGGCACTGGCAACATGCTGGGCAACACGCTCATCGGAAACAGCGCCGGCAACGTACTCACAGGTGGCTTTGGGGCAGACACCTTGACGGGTGGAGACGGGGACGATGTCCTCGACAATCCTGCCGTCGCGACTGCTTCTGTTGCTCTGTTTGTCCAGGATGCCGCCAGCGCGATGTATGTTGTGAGCGGAGGTCCTGCCGGCTTGCTCGGGTTCACGGCTGGCATTCTTCCCTCTGTAGCGACCGGCCAGCAGCTGACGGTCCACCCCGGCATAAACCCAGTCAAGGTATATGTCACGCCCGGCAGCCGGGTGGACGCCAGTGCACTTATCAAGAATGGAGACCGCATTTACCTGAGCGGAAAAATGGCCGACTACAGCCAGGCAGTTAACCAGGACACGGGTATCTACACCTTCACCCGCCAAGCCGGCCTGCCGGCCGGGCAGAACGAGAGCGTGATGGTTTCGGTATCCGATGGGGACGCCCGTCTGTACTTCGCCGATGGCAGCATAGGGTTGAACGGCCTCACCGATACGCGCCTGTTTGACCTCGATACCTCGGTGTTCCATTCCATCCAGCAAAGCTGGCTCACGGGCGGGGCGCAAGCCTGGCCAGGCGGTATTCCCCTGCTGAGCCAGGGTGCCGACCGACTGGTGGGTGGGCGGGGCAATGATTACTTCTTTGTGGATGATACGAACGATGTAGTGGTGGAAAACCTGAATGAAGGGGCCGACACCGTCACGAGCTTCCTGGACTACACCCTGACGGCCAATGTCGAGAATCTTTCGCTGGCCGGCGCAGCGGCCATTAACGGGACAGGCAACGCGCTGGACAACACACTGACCGGCAACGGCGGCAATAACGTGCTGATCGGCGGGTTCGGCGCAGACACCTTGGCAGGCGGTGATGGCGACGATGTGCTTGATGGCTCCGTCCCGGCTTCGGGCGTCTCAACGACTGTCTATGTGACGGGCGCCTCGGCTGCAAAGTATGTCGTGGACGGCGGTCCCGCCACTGCGTTTTCATTTTTGGACGGCATTGTTCCCGGTGTATCAGCGGGCCAGTCCTTGGCGGTCAACCCTGGCGCGAATCCCGTCAAGGTGTATGTCACTCCGGGTAGCCGGGTGGATGTCACTGCGCTTTTTGCGGCGGGAAGCGGCGTTTACCTGAGCGGCAATATCAGCGACTACAGCCAGGCGATTGACCAGGATACGGGCATCTACACCTTCACCCGCCTCGCGGGCCTGCCAGCTGGGCAGAGTGAAAGCGTGATGGTGTCAGTGTCCGATGGTGGCGCCCGCCTGTATTTCGCCGATGGCAGCATAGGTTTGAACGGCCTCACCGATACGCGCCTCTTGAACCTTGATACCTTGGTGTTCCACCCCATCCAGCAAAGCTGGCTTGCGGGCGGCGTGCAAACCTGGCCTGGCAACCTTCCCCTTCTGAGCCAGGGTGCCGACCGGCTGGTGGGCGGCCTGGGCGATGACCGCTTCTTTGTGGATGATGCGAACGATACAGTGGTCGAATTAGCGGGTGAGGGAACAGACACGGTGCAGTCCAGCATCAGCTACACGCTGGGCGCCAATATTGAAAACCTCACGCTGACGGGAAGCGCCGCCATCAACGGTACGGGCAACGCCCTTGCCAATGCGCTCAGCGGCAATTCGGGAAACAACACCCTGGCGGGTGGCGCCGGCGGCGACACGTATTTGGCCTATCGTGGCATGGCTCAAGACCGCATTGTCGAAAACGATGTCACCGCAGGTAACACAGACGTACTGTCCTTCGGTGCAGGCATCGCCAACGACCAGCTGTGGTTCCGTCACACGGGCAACGACCTGGAAGTAAGCATCATCGGCACAGCCGACAAAGCCACCGTGCAGAACTGGTACCTGGGCGACGCTTACCACGTCGAGCAGATCAGGAGCGGCGACGGCAAGGTGTTGCAGCAC
>Ga0102592_1003054_pt1 | contig 13250 bp, 8 predicted proteins | sample AraplaCol_mMF_r2_FD_76861 | JGI IMG/M metagenome (GOLD analysis project Ga0102592, IMG submission 76861) | Arabidopsis root microbial communities from North Carolina, USA - plate scrape MF_Col_mMF_r2 (SPADES assembly) (version 2) | ecosystem: Host-associated > Plants > Roots > Endosphere | place... | reverse complement strand
TGAGCCCGATCACCGTGCAGGGCCGCAACCTCGTCGTCGCCTCTGTCATCGACCTCACCGAACGCAAGCAGGCCGAAGACCGGATCGCCCGTCTCGCCTACTTCGACACGCTCACCGGCCTGCCCAACCGCAGCAAGTTCCAGCTTCGCCTGGAGCAGGCGCTGGCGCAGCGCGATCCGGACGGATTCGGCCTGGTCTTCTGCGACCTGGACGGCTTCAAGGAAATCAACGATTCGCTCGGCCACAGCGCCGGCGACCGCGTGCTGGCGCAGATCGCGCACCGCCTGCGCGAAGGCGTGGGCGAGCGCGGCGAGGTGTTCCGCTTCGGCGGCGACGAATTCATCATCCTGCTGCCCAGCGGTTCGCCCACGCGCGATGCGGGCATCGCCGAGGAACTGATCCGCCGCGTCGCGGTGCCGTTGTGGATGGAAGGCGAGCAGCTCGGCGTCACGCTGAGCCTGGGCAGCGTGCGCCATCCCGAACACGGCCGCGACCACGACCAGCTCCTCAAGCGCGCCGACATCGCGATGTACCAGGCCAAGGGCGCCGGCAAGAACGTGCACCTGCGCTTTCTGCCCGACATGGAAGCATCGGTGACGCGCCGCTTCGCGATGCTCAACGAACTGCGCAACGCGCAGGAACTGGGCCAGCTGGTGCTGCTGTACCAGCCGATCATCGAACTGCGCACCCGCCGCACCATCGGCGCCGAGGCGCTGGTGTACTGGGACCATCCGCGCCACGGGCGCATCACGCCGTCCACGTTCATCCCCGTCGCCGAGGAGCACGGGCTGATCGAACAGCTCGGCGAATGGGTGCTGGAGGAAGCGGTACGCCAGTCGGCGACGTGGCGCGCGCGCGGCATGACGCCGATGAAGATGGCGGTGAACGTGTCCAGCGCGCAGTTCCGCGACGCCAACCGGCTGCGCAACGCGGTCGATCGCGTCCTGCGCCGGCACGGTTACCCGGCCGACGGACTGGAACTGGAGATCACCGAGCGCCAGATCATGACCGACCCGGCGTCCAGCATCGCGACCATGACCGCCCTGTCCGACCTGGGCGTGGCGATGGCGCTGGACGACTTCGGCACGGGCTATTCCAGCCTCAGCCATCTGCGCGAGTTCCCGCTGCGCAAGCTCAAGATCGACCGCGCCTTCACCGACCAGATCGACCGCGACACCGCGGGGCTGGCGATCGTGCGGGCGGTGGTCGAGCTGGGCCGCAACCTGGGCATGCAGGTCGTGGCCGAGGGGGTGGAGCGCGAGGCGCAGGTCGCCCCGCTGCTGGCCGCCGAATGCGCCCAGGTGCAGGGCTTTCTGTTCGGCGCGCCGATGCCGGCGTCGGAATTCGAGCGGCGTCTGCTGCGGCCCATCCCGGCATAAGCGTGCCGGCCTGAGGTTTTCTCACCTGGGCGAAACGCCCGGCGTGCGTACTATCCGGCGGCTGAGTCCGTTGGAGGTTCGCCATGTCCGCCCGCCTGAGTCGCCGCGACTTTCTCAAGTTCGGCGTCGTCGCCGGCATCGGCGTCTATGTCGCCGCGCCGGGCAGCGCCGCGCTCGCCGCGCTGTTCGAAAGGGAGCGCCTGCGGCCGATGCCGTGGGACGCAGCCACGGGGAAGATCCGCTACCGCACCGACGCCACCGCCAAGGTCACGGGCGAGAAGGTGTTCTCCTTCGACATGCGTTCGCGCGACCTGCCCGGCTGGCCGGAGCAGCAATCGCACGCGATGCTGCTGCGCGTCACGAAGGCCGACCGCATCTACGCCGGCTTCGACCTGTCGGTGCTGGGCGATGCGCTCAAGCCCGACCGCATCGTCACCGCCGCCGACCTGCAACGCGATGGCGTCGCCTTTCCCGCGTTCTACGGCGAGGACATGCTGCTGCCCGAAGGCAAGACGCCGGCATACCTCGGCCACGCGGTCGCGCTGCTGGTCTTCCACGACTTCGCCCGCTTCCGCGGCGCGAAGAACGCGTTGAAGTTCCGCGACGACGTCATCGGCTGGGGCGCCGAAACCGGCCCGCTGGAACGCCCGCCGTGGGCCGCTTTCCGCTACGTGCGCATGGGCGGTGCGACGCCCTTCGACGATGACGCGTACTCGTCCTTGAAGGACACGCCGCTGTTCCCGTCCGGCTTCGACCGCAAGCGTCCGCTGTGGCCGCAGGCGAATGCGCAGGGCGCGCTGGATGCGCAGGGCGCGGCGTTCGCGGCGAACATCGCCGCCGAACTCGATGCGCCGGCCGACGGCACCCTGGTAATGGAGCGCGAGTATTTCTCACCATCCATCGACACCGCCGCGCTGGAACCCGACAACGGCAACGCGTGGTTCGATACCGCCACGCAGACGCTGCACCTGGTGTCCGCCACGCAATCGCCGCAGGAAATCGCCCAGAGCGCGCCGCTGATGCTCGCCGCCAGCAAGCTCGGCGTGCGCAATCTCGTGCTGCATCCCTGCTACACGGTTGGCTACGGCTCGAAGGACCACAACCCGTTCCCGTTCTACGCGCTGATGGCCGGCCTGTACGGCGACGGCAAGCCGGTGCGTCTTGCGAACGATCGCTACGAACAGTTCCAGTCCAGCCTGAAGCGCCACAGCTTCCGCATGAAGTACCGCATGTCGGTCGATCGCAAGACCGGCAAGTTGCAGGCCTTCGTGGCCGACATGGTCGGCGATGGCGGCGGTCGCATGAACTTCTCGCCGTCGGTGTGCCTGGTCGCGGCGACGGCGGCGCAGTCGATCTACTACTTCCCGCGCAGCGACCTCGCCAGCACGGTGATCTCATCGCGCGCCCTCGACGCGGGTTCGGCGCGCGGTTACGGCACGTTGCAGAGCATGGGCGCCACCGAGATCATGATCGACGAGATCGCGGACGAGCTCGGCCTGGACCCCATCGAACTGCGCCAGCGCAACGTCTTCACCTCCGGCATGAAGAACACGCAGGGCGCGATTCCCGGCGGCGCGCAGCGCGCGGACGAAGTGCTGGCGCGTTGCCGCGCGCATCCGCTGTGGGCGCAGCGCGGGCAGCGCAAGAAGGATTACGAGGCCGCCAACCCCGGCAAGCGCTACGGCATCGGTTTCGGTTGCGTGCAGAAGGATTTCGGCACCGGCGCGGAAGCCGCGTTCGCGGAAGTTGCATTGTCGAAGGACGGCCGAGTTCGCCTGCGCCATATCGGCGTGGAAATGGGCACCGGCATGGCGACAAGCCAGGCGGCCGTGTGCATCCAGTGGATCGGTCGCCCTGCCGACGACGTGCTGACCGGCGAGAGCGAATGGAGCGAACTTCCGATGTTCGCCAACGCCGATCCGTGGTTGATGTCGCAGGCCGAACAGGATCGCAACGTCGGCAATCCGCGCTGGACGCCGAACCTCACCAGCCCCAGCAGCGCGAGCAACTCCGCCTACTTCTTCAGCCATGCCACGCGCGAAGCCTCGCGATTGCTGTTCACGCAGGGCCTGTGGCCGGCGGCGCTGGCGATCTGGGGACAGGGCTTCGGTGGCGGCCAGCTCGCGCCGCTGTCGGTGCGTCGCGAGGAAGCGCGCTGGGTCGACGGCAAGCTCACCGCGCACAGCCTGGCCCCGCTGCCGTTGCAGGTGCTGATCGACAAGGCCTACGAACTGGGACTGGCCACCGGCGCCATCGTTCACACGTTCAACCGCTGGCAGTGGGCTGAAGCCGACTTCCCGCTGGATGGCGACGATGCGCGCCTGCCGCTGGACGGCATCGCACTGCGCTGGGGCGACGGCAGCGGCAACGGCCGCGGCACGGCGACCGCGAACGGCTACCGCATGATCGAACGCACGCGCGCGCACTACCCGCCCGCGCAGCGCAACAACGCCGGTGTCGTGTACTACAGCGCGATCGGCACGATCGCCGAGGTTGCCGTCGATACCGCGACGGGACAGGTCGACCTGCTCAACCACCACTCCGTACTGGAATGCGGCAAGCCGATCGTGCCCGAACTCGTCTCCGGCCAGTTGCAGGGCGGACTGGCGATGGGCATCGGCCACGTGCTCCACGAAGGCCTGCCGCTGTACGAGGACGGGCCGGGCAACGGCACATGGAATTTCAACCGCTACACGCTGCCGCGCGCGAAGGACGTGGCGGTGTGGCAGCAGACCGGCGATGTGCTGCCGCCGGTGTCCGATACCGATCCGCCCAAGGGCATGGCCGAGGTGGTGATGATCGCGGTCGTTCCCGCCATCGCCAATGCGGTCGCGCACGCGACCGGCCACCGGTTCCGCGAACTGCCGATCACGCGCGAAGTCGTCATGGACGCGCTGCGCGCCGCGCCCGCAATGAAGAAGGAGCAGACGGCATGAGCACGGTTCCGAGCAGGAAGCGTCCGCTGACGCTGCAGGTCAATGGCCGTTCGTACGGGCCGGTCGACGTGCCCGAAGACATGATGCTGGTCGACGTGCTGCACGAATACCTCGGCCTCACCGGCACGCGCTTCGGTTGCGGACAGGGCGAATGCCGCGCATGCACGGTCATCGTCGACGACGCCAACGGCCCGCGCGAAGTGCGCAGCTGCATCACCGGCGCGCACTACTTCGAAGGCAGGCGCATCCGCACCGTCGAAGGCCATGCGCGTCGCGACGAGAGCGGGAAGATCGTCGAACTGTCGAACGTGCAGCAGGCGTTCCTGGATCATTTCAGTTTCCAGTGCGGCTATTGCACGCCGGGCTTCGTCAACGCGACGACGGTGCTGATCGAGAAGCTGGCGAAGGCGCCGATCGCGCAGGCCGATGTCGAGTCGACGGTGCTCGAAGCCCTGAATCCGCATCTGTGCCGCTGCACCGGATACGTGCGCTACTACCAGGCCGCGAAGGACCTGGTGATGGCGACGCCCGGCCTGGTGAAGGATGGTCCGGGGAAGAAGGAGCGCACGCCATGACACGCGTCGGCATGAAACGCATCCTCGCCTGGGCGCTGGTCATCCTCGTGGTGATCGTGCTGGCGAATCTCATCTTCGGCTGGCTCGGGCGTCGCGGCCCGGTGCAGCACGTGAACGCTACCGCCGAACAGTTCGAGCACGGCCGCTACCTCACCGATGTCGCCGACTGCGCCGCGTGCCACACCAATCCCGGCGGCGCGCCGTTCGCGGGCGGCTACCCGCTGGCCACGCCGTTCGGCACGATCCACGGCACGAACATCACGCCCGACCCGGACCACGGCATCGGCCGCTACACATCGGACGAGTTCTTCCACGCGCTTACCCGCGGCGAAGCGCGCGACGGCCACCAGCTGTATCCGGCGATGCCGTACGCGTCGTACCGCACGATGACGCGCGCGGACAGCGACGCCATCTACGCCTACCTGATGAACCTGCCGGCGGTGGCGCAGCCCAATGCGAAGAACGACGTGCATTTTCCGGCGAACATCCGCACCGCGCTGCACGGCTGGAACATGCTGTTCGCGGCGCGCGAGATTCCGGCTGCATCGGCGGGCACCTCGGCGCAGTGGACGCGCGGGAGGTACCTCGTCGACATCCTGGGACATTGCGGCGAATGCCACACGCCGCGCGGCGCGCTGGGGCAGATGAAGCTGGATCGCACGATGTCGGGCAACAACGACCTCGGGCGCTACGCCGCGCCCGACATCACGCCCGCCGGCCTCGCCGCACGGGGATGGGACGCGAAGATGCTGCGCGAATACCTGTCCACGGGCCAGAGCAAACGCGCGGTCGCGTCCGATGAAATGCTCACCGTGGTGGGTCTGTCGACCAGTCGGCTGAGCGATGAGGACCTGACCGCGATGACGACCTACCTGCTCGGCGACAAGGCGCCCGCGCCGAAGGCCATCGCGATGGATGCGCGCGTCGCCGAAGGCCCGGCGCAGCGCAGTTACTTCAACCTGTGCGCCGGCTGCCACGGCAACGACGGCCAGGGCGTGCCGAACGTCGCGGTCAGCCTGCGCGAGAACAGCAGCGTTCGCGATGCCGATCCGCACAACCTGATCGTCGCGATCCTCGACGGCCTGCCCGTCCACGACTTCCCCGGCATCGCACGCATGCAGGACATGCCGGGCTTCGCCGACGACCTCGACGATGCACAGGTGGCGGCGCTTTCGACGTGGTTGCGGCAGCGGTTCGGCGGGCAGTCGGAAGCCGTCAGCGAAGAAGCCGTCCGCGACCTGCGCGGCGCGCGCACGAAGCACTAATGCCGTAGCCGCGCGCCATCCGTGCGGCACCGCAACATGTCTCGTCGGCACGGCGGTACTGTCCCGCCATGTTTAACGATTGTCCTGTAGACATTCATTAAACCCGCGTGACGCGAGCCCAATTCGAGCGCGATGAACGCCTACGTTCGTCGGCGCCAGGCGGTATTGGCCCAAAACTGCGGACGCGATCACGGATCGCCCTCAGGCCCGCTGACAACGTTGTCAGCCATCGATCGGGCCATTCCACGCGGCATGTCGCCGCCAGCCCCGGTCGCCCTTCCTGCCGGAGGTGAGCGTGTCGGATTCACGCCAGGACGTTCGCGCCAAGGTCGCGCGGAACGGCTTCACCGCTGCCCCGCGCCGAGCGCGCGACGCCTGCCACCGCGGGCGTCCTCCAGCGGAACCGATGAACACGTAAAGGAGCCGGGCCCGCTCGGGCCCGGCATATGTGGCGGTCAATCTCGTATGGGAGGGAAGCTCGTGAGAGATGCAACCAGGAATGCCGCAAGACCCGTCGCGTTCGCGCTTTCGACATTGCTTGCGCTGACGGCGATGCCAGCAGTGCACGCACAGACGGTGTCGTGCGCCGCGATACCGGCGTGGACCGCGTCCACCATCTACAACCCCGGCGACAAGCTGGTCTATCAGAACCGCCTGTACCAGGCGAACATCCAGATCTGGAACGCACCGCCCACGCACTGTCCCAGCTGCGGCTGGTACACCGACCTTGGCGCATGCGGCACCGGCGGCACCAACCAGCCGCCGAGCGTGACGCTCACCTCGCCCGCCAACGGCGCCAGCTACAACGCCGGCAGCAACATCGCCGTCACCGCCACGGCTAGCGACAGCGACGGCACCGTCGCGAGTGTCGAGTTCTTCCGCGGCACCGTGTCGCTGGGCGTGGACACCAGCTCGCCGTACGCGGTGACCTGGAGCAACGCGACGGCCGGCACGCACAGCTTCACCGCGAAGGCCACCGACAACCAGGGCGCGACGAAGACCACCGCCGCTTCGACGATCACGGTGACCACCGTCAACCCGCCGACCGACACCACGCCGCCGAGCGTGCCGACGGGCCTCTCGGCGACGGCGCTTTCGTCCAGCTCCATCGCATTGAGCTGGAACGCCTCGACCGACAACGCCGGCGGCGCGGGCGTGGCGGGCTACGACGTGTATCGCGGCGGCACGCTGATCGCCTCCCCGACCGCGACCAGCTACACCAACACCGGCCTCTCGGCGAGCACGACCTACAGCTACACCGTGCGCGCGCGCGACGCTGCCAACCCGTCCAACGCATCGGCGCAGAGCGGCGCGGTGAGCGCGAAGACGCTCGACGGCGGCGGTGGCGGCAACAAGCGCGTGATCGGCTACTTCGCGCAGTGGGGCATCTACGCCCGCAACTACCGCGTGAAGAACATCGACACCAGCGGTTCGGCGTCGAAGATCACGCACATCAACTACGCCTTCGGCAACGTGCGCAACAACCGCTGCCAGGTCGGCGTGACCATCCCGACCAACGAAAGCACCGGTGAAGGCGGCGATGCGTTCGCCGATTACACCAAGGCCTTCCAGGCCGGCGAAAGCGTGAGCGGCGCGGCCGATACCTGGGACCAGCCGCTGCGCGGCAACTGGAACCAGCTCAAGCAGCTCAAGGCGAAGTATCCGAACCTGAAGGTGCTGATCTCGCTCGGCGGCTGGACCTGGTCGCGCGGCTTCGCGAGCGCGGCACGTCCGGAGAACCGCGTGGCCTTCGTGTCCTCGTGCATCGACGCGTACATCCGCGGCAACCTGCCCGTCACCGACGGCGCGGGCGGTGCGGGTGCGGCGGCCGGCGTGTTCGACGGCATCGACCTGGATTGGGAATACCCGTCCGCCTGCGGTCTGACCTGCGGCACGCCGGAGGAAAGCGCCAACTTCACCGCGCTGCTGGCCGAGTTCCGCCGCCAGCTCAACGCGGTGCGCCCGGGTCTGCTGCTGACCATCGCCGCCGGTGCGGGCGTGGACAAGGTGCGCGTCACCGATCCGGCGACGTACAGCCAGTACCTGGATTACATCAACGTGATGACGTACGACTTCCACGGCACGTGGGATGCGCGCACGAACCATCACTCGGCGCTGTTCGATTCGCCGAACGATCCGTCCACGGGCGACCAGAAGCTCTACAACAGCAACGACGCGATGGAAGCCTTCCTCACGCGCGGCGTTCCGGCGTCGAAGCTCAACCTCGGCATCGGCTTCTACGGCCGTGGCTGGACGGGCGTGCCGAACGTCAACAACGGCCTGTACCAGACCGGCTCCGCGGCGCCGGGCACGTATGAAGCGGGCAACGAGGACTACAAGGTCCTGAAGGATCGCCCCGGCACCGTCTACACCGACGCCAATGCGCGCGCGACGTGGAAGTACGACGGCAACACGTTCTGGAGCTACGACACCCCGGCGATGGTCACCGAGAAGATGGGCTACGTGAAGGCGCAGAACCTCGGTGGCGCGTTCTTCTGGGAGTTCAGCGGCGACGACGCGGCCGGCACGCTGGTCAACACGATCAACAACGGACTGAAGTGATGCGCTGAGTCCGGCATACCACCTCTCCAGACCCGGCAACGGGTTTGCCCTCGGCGCCGATCTTCATGGTCGGCGCCTTTTTTATGCTTCGGTTGTTGCGTGGAAAGTCGCCGGCTCAGCGCATCGCGTCGAGCATGTAGCCTTCGCCGTGGATCGCATCCAGCGGCAGGCTTACGCCACAACCGTCGGCCACCTTGCGTCGCAGCCGATAGACGAGCGAATCCAGTCGGTGCGAATCAAAGTCGACGTCGTCGAGCGCATCGGCGAGCGCATCGCGCGTGACCAGCTGGCCCGGCGTGCGCAGCAGGCGTTCGATCACCAGCCGTTCGGTGCGCGTCAGCGGAACCAGGCTTCCATCGGGACACGATAGCGACCAGCCGTCGGCATCCAGTCGCCAACGCGCGTGCGAATCCATGTCGGTCGAGACGGGTCGATCCATGCGCCGCTCCCTGACGGGAAATCCTTGACGTGAACCTGCGGTCGATCCTAATCAGCGCGATGCGCGCGCACATAGGCCAAACGTTGGTGATGCGCGATCACCCTACTGAACGGGCGCGCGAGACGGCACACAAGGCCTCATTGCCGTCGCGCGTGTTGCGGTATGGTCGGCCCTCGCCCCCCAACGGTGCCTGTTCATGCGCTCATCCCTGCTCGCGTGCGCGTTGTCGCTGCTGCTTGTGCCACACCTCGCCCTCGCCGCCGACGCGCCTTCGTACGGAATGGAACTGGAAGGCTTCGATTACCCCTTCCCGGTGAAGCACCACGCCTTCACTTCGCAGGGCGAAGCATTGCGCATGGCATACCTCGACGTCACACCGGCCACGCCGAACGGGCGCACCGTCGTGCTGCTGCACGGCAAGAATTTCTGCGCGGCGACGTGGGAGTCGACGATCCGCGCGCTTGCCGGCGCCGGCTATCGCGTGATCGCGCCCGACCAGGTCGGCTTCTGCAAATCGACCAAGCCGGCGCATTACCAGTACAGCTTCCAGCAGCTGGCGTCGAACACGAACGCGTTGCTCGAATCGCTGGGCATCGAGCGCGCCGACATCGTCGGCCATTCGATGGGCGGCATGCTCGCCGCGCGCTATGCGCTGATGTACCCGCAGCGTACCGAACGGCTGATGCTGGTCAATCCGATCGGCCTGGAAGACTGGAAGGCGCTGGGCGTGCCGTGGGCGGGCGTGGATGCGAACTTCGCGGGCGAGCTGAGGACCAGCGCCGATTCGATCAGGCGTTACCAGCAGCAGGTGTATTACAGCGGTCAGTGGAAGCCCGGGTACGACCGCTGGGTCGGCATGCTGGCCGGCCTGTATGCGGGACCTGGGAAGCAGCGCGTCGCGTGGAACCAGGCGCTGACGACCGACATGGTGTTCACGCAGCCGGTGGTGCATGAACTACCGCTGTTGAGGGTGCCGACGACTTTGTTCATCGGTCAGCGCGATCGCACGGCGATCGGCCGCGATCGCGCATCGCCCGAATTGCGCGAACGCCTGGGCGATTACCCGACGCTGGGCAAGCGTGCGGCGAAGGCGATTCCGGGCGCGGTACTGGTGGAGTTCGACGACCTCGGCCATTCGCCGCAGGTCGAGGCGCCGGAGCGGTTCGAGAAGGCGTTGCTGGAGGCGCTCGCGACGAAGCGGTGAGTGCGCCGGAGGATGGGTTCTGCTCGGGAAACCCATCCTGCGTTGGCTGCCTCAGCGCAAAGCCCTCAACACATCGTCCAGGAGCCCCGCCGCCGTCACTTCCGCGCCCGCGCCCGGCCCCTGGATCACCAGCGGCTGCGTCGAATAACGATCCGACCAGATCGCCACGCGGTTGTCGGTGCCGGCGCCGCCGGCGAGCGGATGATCCGCAGGCAGCGACTCCAGGCCGACGCTCGCGCGACCACCCTGCAATCGCGCGATGAAGCGCAGACGCTCACCGCGCTTGTACGCCCGGGCGAAACGCTCCCGCAACGGTACGTCCAGCGCGGGCAGCGCAGCGTCGAGCGCGTCCTTCGACAGGATCGCCAGTTCCGCCGGCACCAGCGAGGCGACCTCGACGTCGCCCGCTTCCAGCTCCACGCCCGCGGTGCGCGCGAGGATCAGCAGCTTGCGGCGCACGTCCTCGCCGGAAAGATCGTCGCGCGGATCCGGCTCGGTGTAGCCGGCGTCGCGCGCCTGACGCACCAGCGCGGAGAACGGGCGCATGCCGTCGTACTGGTTGAACAGCCACGCCAGCGACCCCGACAACACGCCCGCGATGGCGTGGATGCGATCGCCACCGTCCTGCAGTTCGCGCAACGAACGCAGCAGCGGAAGCCCGGCACCGACGGTCGCGCTGTCGCCGTAAAGCGCATCGCCGGCGAGCGATGCGCGACGGATCGCGCACCATCGCGACAACGACGTGCCCTGCCCGATCTTGCAGGCCGTGGCGACGTGGATGCCATGCGCAAGCCAGTGCGCGTGGCGCTCCGCGACCGCTTCGCTCGCGGTCGCGTCGATCACCACGCGCGGGCCGTCGCCGCGCAGCGCGAGTTCGACGGTATCGAGCGAGCTGCCCTGCGGCGTCAATGCGAGGCGGCGCAGCGCATCGCCCGCGACCAGCCCATCGCGATCTGCGGCGCATACGCGCGAGTTCGCCACATGCACCAGGCTCAGACGCTCGCCCAGCGGCGAACCGCGCCACGATGCCAACCGCGCCAGCACCGCGCTGCCGACAGTGCCGGTGCCCAGCAACGCAACGCGCGCGGGCGCGGGTTGCGCGGCCGAAGCGCGTGCGACCTCGACCGCCGCCACGCTCATCGTTTGACGCGCTCGGCGATCGCCACGGCCTGCTCCGCGCGTTCCAGCGCGGCGGCGATATCGGCGACGAGGTCGTCGACATGCTCGATACCCACCGACAGACGCAGCAGCCCTTCGCCGATGCCCGCCGCTTCGCGCGCTTCGGCCGACATCGCCGCGTGCGTCATCGTCGCCGGATGCGCCACCAGGCTTTCCACGCCGCCAAGCGATTCGGCCAGCGTGAAGCACTGCAAGCCATTGAGGAACGCGCGCACCGCGTCGACGCCGCCATCGAGTTCCACGCTCAGCATCGCGCCGAAACCGCTCTGCTGGCGCGCGGCGATCGCGTGGCCCGGATGCGATTCCAGTCCCGGGTAGTGCACGGCCCGCACGGCCGGGTGCGCATCGAGCAGCGACACCAGCGCCTGCGTGTTCTCCTGGTGCGCGCGCAGGCGCGCGTCCAGCGTGCGCAGGCCGCGCAGCGTGAGGAAGGCGTCGAACGGCGAACCGGTCAGGCCGAGCGCGTTGGCCCACCACACCAGCTGCTGGTGCTGTTCGGCATCGCGCGCCACCACGGCGCCGCCGACGACGTCGCTGTGCCCGTTGATGTACTTGGTCGTGGAATGCAGCACGAAATCCGCGCCGAACTCGATCGGCTGCTGCAACGCAGGCGACAGGAACGTGTTGTCGACGACGGTCAGCGCGCCCTTGGCCTTCGCCGCTTCGATCACGAAGCGCAGGTCGGTGATGCGCAGCAGCGGGTTCGACGGCGTTTCGATCCACACCACAGTCGGGTCGCCCGCCAGCGCATCGGTCAGCGCGCGCGGATCGGTGAGGTCGGCGGTGATCAGCTCGAACGCGCCCTTCTTCGCCAGCGCGTTGAACAGGCGCCAGCTGCCGCCGTAACCGTCGTGCGGCACGACCAGGCGATCGCCCGGCTTCAGCAGCGCGTGCAGCAGCAGCGTGATCGCGCCCATGCCCGTCGCGGTGACGACGCCACCGGCACCGCCTTCGAGTTCGGCCAGCGCTTCGCCCAGCAGGTCGCGCGTCGGGTTGCCGCTGCGCGTGTAGTCGTACTGACGCTTCTCGTTGAAGCCGGCGAAGCTGAAATTCGACGACAGCACGATCGGCGGCGTCACCGCGCCGAAGGCGGTGTCGCGGTCGATGCCGGCGCGGACGGCGGCGGTACAGCGGTTGCGCGTGCTCATGCGGCCACCTCCAGGACGTCGTCGAGCGCTTCGCCAAGCAGGTCGGCGATCGTGCGCTCCTCCTTCAGGAAGGCATCGTGTCCATACAGCGAACGCACCACGCGCAGGCGCGTTTCGCCACGCAGGCGTTCGACGAGGTCGTAGGCGTCGGAGACCGGCACGAGGCGATCCTCGGCGACGGCGACGACGGTGACCGGCAGGCGGATCGCGGTGGGATCCACGTCCTGCAGGTCGATGGATTCGGACAAGCGCAGATAAGCGGTGGGCGACGTGCGCTGCACGTAGCTGGCGCCGCAATGGTCGAGGTAATCCTCGGCGCCCACGCGCACGCGGCCTTCGCTGACCTGCGCCGGTTCGAAACGTGCGGCGAACTCCTCCGGCGTGCGGTAGCTCAGGATCGCCAGCTGGCGCGCGAGCGCGAGGCCGTGCGTTTCATCGCACTGCAACGCACCCAGCGCGACCGCGCGACGCTGCAACGCGCGCCATGCACTCGCATACGGATGCGCGCGATGCACGCCGCTGATCGCCACCAGCTGTTCCACGCGCGCACCGTGGCGCGCGGC